>Ga0224512_10001329_pt1 | contig 23932 bp, 25 predicted proteins | sample SF_May12_sed_USG_4_FD_169103 | JGI IMG/M metagenome (GOLD analysis project Ga0224512, IMG submission 169103) | Sediment microbial communities from San Francisco Bay, California, United States - SF_May12_sed_USGS_13 | ecosystem: Environmental > Aquatic > Marine > Sediment | place: USA... | reverse complement strand
AAACGGCTCGAACAATTGTCCCTGGATGGACTCGGGCACGCCGGGCCCGTTGTCGATGATGCTCAATTCTACTTTGTCGCCGAAGGCGCGCGCGGCGATGCGCACGCTTCCCGGGTCGTCGGGTGCGTGACGCACGGCGTTGCGCAGGAGGTTCCAGACCACCTGGCGCAGGTGCTCGGGGTCGAATTCGACCCAGGCGTCGCGGACCGTCTCGATGGCGATGCGCGCCGCCGGCACCGACTCGTTGGCGACGAGCTCCTCGAGGAACTGGCGCAACCACGGCGCGAGCGCGACGCGCTCGGCGGCCACGCGGTCACGGCGATTGAGCTGCAGCACGTCGACCACCAGGCGCTCGAGACGCTGCGCATTGTCGTGAATGATGCGCGTCAGGCGGCCGCGGTCCTGGTCGCGGCGCTCTTCGGCGAGCAGCTCCGAGGCATGGCTGATGGCCGATAGCGGGTTGCGTATTTCGTGCGCGATGTTGGCGGTGAGCCGGCCCAGGGCCGCGAGCTTGAGCTGCTGCGCCTGCTCGCGCGAGCGCGTCATGTCCTCGACGAAAACGACGGTAAATTGATCATCGCTGCCGGTATCCAGCAGGCGGGCGCGCACCTCCTTGCCGCGCGCTTCCAGATCTAGCGATACGGCCGGGCGGCCGCCCGCGTCGCGCCACGCGCGCCAGCGCTCCTGCAGACCGGGCAGTACGGCTGCGAGCGGCAGGCCGCGCAGCGCGTCCATCCCCAGCAGGCGCATCGACTGCGGGTTGTGCTCGACGACGCGGCCCTGCCGGTCGAGGAGCACCACGCCGTCCTGCATGTCCGCAATCACCAGTTGATTGACGCGCGTCTGGACGGCGAGAGCCTGCCCGCGCTCGCGCGCCAGGCGCTCGTTGGCGGCCAGGCGCTGCGCCAGCCAGCCGGTGGCGCCGGCGATAGCGAAATAGCCCATCGACAACAGGCCCGCCGGGACCACGCTGGCCGAGGGCAGATCGAGCACCAGCACCCAATAGGTCTCCTCCAGCAACACGGCGATCGCCGCCAGCGCGGCGTACAGGAAGTTCAGCCGCAGCGGCGCCACCAGGCCGGCGCCGGTCAGCGAGATGAGCAGCATCACGCCGAGGCCGCTGCGCATGCCGCCGCTCGCGTACATGAGCAGCGGGATTGTCAGCACGTCGAGCAACGCGTGCGCCGAAAGCTGCAGATTGAAGCGTTCGTGCACCGAGCGCACGACGAACTGCAGGGCAATGGCCAGGATCAGGTAGCCGACGCATACGGCGCGGAACAGCCGCATGTCGTGGGCGCCGAAGTTGATCGGCTCGTAGGCGAAGTAGGTGGCCCCCAGAAACAGCATCGCCACCAAGATGCGGTACAGGTTGAAATACTGCAGCGAGATCCAGAACGACTCGGGCGGACGGTCTTCGCGCGCGAACAGCGGCGCGTAGGCCGGGGTCGCCATTACGGTTGGCGCGGCCCGAGCCGCGCGTGCTCCTCGCCGCAGTACTGGGCGCCCGCCGCATTGCGCGCTTCGCTGCGCGGCACCAGCACGCCGCAATGCGCGCAGGCCACGAGCTCGCCCGGTGCGCCCGACGCCGCCGGCGCATCCGCCTGCCGCCCGCCAAACGCCCGGCGCAGCAGCCAGACGAGGATCAGCACCGCAAGCGCGAGCAGGATCAGGCGTCCCATGGCCCTATTCTAGGAAACTGGGGATGGTCGGGGTGACTGGATTCGAACCAGCGACACCTGCGTCCCGAACGCAGTACTCTACCAGGCTGAGCTACACCCCGAATCGCCGGACACTAGCTGCGGCGCGACACCGCGAACGCCGCCAATTCTAGCAAAGAATCCTTGCAGTCCGAGGACGGCAGCCCGGCGATCGAGTGCGCCGCCACGTCGGCTTCGCGCTGCGCGGCGGCGCGCGCAAAATCGAGGGCTTTGGTCGCCTGGATCGCCACCAGGACGGGCGCGAAGTCTTCGCGACCGCCGTCGACGATGGCGCGTCGCACGAGGGCGCGCTGCTCGGCGCTGCCCGCCTGCATGACACGGATCAGCGGCAGTGTCGGCTTGCCCTCGGCGAGATCGTCGCCGAGACTCTTGCCCGTTTCCTGCGCCGCCCCGGAGTAGTCCAGCACGTCGTCGACCAGCTGGAACGCGGTGCCCAGATGCATGCCGTACACCGCCAATCCCCGCTCCAGGGGCGCGGTGGCCTCGGCCAGGACGCCGCCCAGCCGCGCCGCCGCCTCGAACAGCTTGGCGGTCTTGCGCCGCACGACATCGAGGTAGCGCGCCTCATCCACGTCCGGATCGTGGCAGTTCATCAGTTGCAGCACTTCCCCCTCGGCGATCGTATTGGTGGCATCGGCCAGCACGCGCATCACGCGCAGGTTGTCCAGTCCGACCATCATCTGGAAGGCGCGCGAGTACAGAAAGTCGCCCACCAGCACCGAGGCGGCGTTGCCGAACGCGGCATTGGCCGTGTGCCGCCCGCGCCGCAGCTGCGATTCGTCCACCACGTCGTCGTGCAGCAGCGTCGCCGTGTGGATGAACTCCACCACTGCGGCCAGCTCGTGGCAGGCCGCACCGCGACAGCCCAGGGCGCCTGCTGCGAGCAGCAGCAGGGCCGGGCGCAGCCGCTTGCCGCCCCCGGCGACGATGTGCTCGGCCACCTGGCGCACGAGGGCGACGTCCGAATCCAGCCGGGTGCGAATGAGCCCGTCCACCTGCTGCATGTCGTCGGCAACCGGGGACAAAAAGGTGCTGGCAGTGGTCGGCGACATGGCGGCTGCGGCGGGTGCGAACCGAAGCATACAAGGCTTTGACGCGCGTGGGCCGAATCTCCTATAATTCCAAGTCTTTACAGAACTTCAGTGGCGGACTTTCCATGTACGCAATCATCAAGACCGGCGGCAAGCAATATCGCGTCAGTTCCGGCGAGCAGGTGCGCATCGAGACGCTGGCGGCCGAAGTCGGCGCGGCGGTTTCCTTCGACCAGGTGCTGCTGGTGGGCGCGGGCGACACGGTCAACGTCGGCGCGCCGCTGGTCGCGGGCGCCAAGGTGAAGGCCACGGTACTCGGCCACGGCCGCGGCGACAAAGTGAAGATCTTCAAGCTGCGGCGGCGCAAGCACTTCCAGAAATCGCAGGGACACCGTCAGAACTACACCGAGGTCCGGATCGACGACATCGTCGCCGGGGCCTGAGCAGAGGAACGGAACATGGCACACAAGAAAGCAGGCGGCAGCTCGCGCAACGGGCGCGATTCGCAATCCAAGCGCCTCGGCGTCAAGGTGTACGGCGGCGAGCAGGTCAATGCCGGACAGATCCTGGTGCGCCAGCGCGGCACGCGGGTGCATCCCGGCCCCAATGTCGGCATGGGACGCGACCACACCCTGTTCGCGCGCATCACGGGCAAGGTGCAGTACCAGATCAAGGGCGAGAGCAGCAAGAAGACCGTGTGCGTGGTTCCGGCCTGACGGCCGCCCACCTCTACCAATCGAGCCCTATCGGATCCGGTAGGGCTTTTTAGTTTCTGGGCCATGAAATTCATCGACGAAGCGAAGATCCAGGTGCACGCCGGCAAGGGCGGCGACGGCAGCGCCGCTTTCCGGCGCGAGCGGTACGTGCCGCGCGGCGGCCCCAGCGGCGGCGACGGCGGCCGCGGCGGCAGCGTCTGGGCGGTGGCGGACCGCAACTTGAACACGCTGATCGACTATCGCTTTGCGCGCGTGCATCGAGCGGACGATGGCGCCGCAGGCGCCGGATCGGACAAGTACGGTCGCGGCGGCAGCGACATCGAGCTGCGCATGCCCGTGGGCACCATAGTGCGCGACGCGGAAAGCGGCGACCCGGTCGCCGACCTCGCCCGGGACGGCGATCGCGCGCTGCTGGCGCGCGGCGGTCGCGGCGGACTGGGCAACCTGCACTTCAAGTCGAGCGTCAATCGCGCGCCGCGCCAGCACACGCGCGGCGAGCCGGGAGAGAGCCGCGAACTGGCCCTCGAGTTGCGCGTGCTGGCCGACGTCGGCCTGCTTGGCCTGCCCAATGCGGGCAAGTCGACCTTGATCCGCGCGGTATCGAGCGCGCGGCCCAAGGTCGCGGACTACCCGTTCACGACCCTAAATCCGTCGCTCGGCGTGGTGCGCATCGGGCAGGATGCGAGCTTCGTGGTGGCGGACATTCCCGGGCTGATCGAGGGCGCCGCCGAGGGCGCGGGGCTCGGCCATCAGTTCCTGCGCCACCTCGCGCGCACGCGCCTGCTGCTGCACCTGGTGGACATCGCGCCGGCCGACCCTGATGACGAAGCCTCTGCGCCCGTGGCGGGCGTGCGCACCATCGTGCGCGAGCTGCGCAAGTACGACGAGGCCCTGTACCGCAAGCCGCGCTGGCTGGTGTTCAACAAGATCGACGTGGCGACGGACGCCGACGAGCGCATCGCGAGCATCGTGCGCGCGCTGCGGTGGAAAGGCCCCTGGTTCAAGGTCAGCGCCTTGAGCGGCGCCGGCTGTCGAGATCTGTGCAATGCCGCGCACCGGTTCCTCGACGCGACGCCCAGAGCCGCGCGCGCGCGCCGCGTCGCCTAGTTCCATGAACAGTCCGATCGCCACCGCCAAGACCCTGGTCGTCAAGGTCGGCAGCTCGCTGGTCACCAACGACGGTCGCGGGCTCGATGGCGCCGCGATCGCGCGCTGGGCAGCGCAGATCGCGCAGCTGCGCACGCTCGGCCGGCGCTGCGTCCTCGTCTCCTCGGGCGCGATCGCCGAGGGCCTGCAGCGCCTGGGCTGGGCCAAGCGCCCGCACGCGCTGCATGAGCTGCAGGCGGCGGCGGCCGTGGGCCAGATGGGCCTCGCGCAATGCTACGAGTCGTGCTTCCGCGAGCATGGTCTCGCCACCGCCCAGGTGCTGCTGACCCATGACGACATGGCGGACCGGCAGCGCTACCTGAACGCGCGCTTCACGCTCGCGACCTTGCTCGAGCTGGGCGTGATCCCGGTCATCAACGAAAACGACACCGTCGTCACGGACGAGATCAAAGTCGGCGACAACGATACGCTCGGGGCGCTGGTGGCCAATCTGGTGGAGGCCGAGGCACTCGTCATTCTCACCGATCAGGCGGGACTGTTCGACGCGGATCCGCGGCGCACGCCCGGCGCCCGGCTGGTTGAGCAGGCCAACGCCGGGGAGGCGCGGCTGGTGGCGATGGCAGGCGGCACCGGCACGGCGCTCGCCCGCGGCGGCATGCTGACCAAGGTGCTCGCCGCCCAGCGCGCGGCGCGCAGCGGCGCGCACACCGTGATCGCCTCGGGACACGAACCGGACGTGCTGCTGCGCCTGGCGCGCGGCGAACGCATCGGCACGCTGCTGCTGGCGCAGACCACGCCGCTTGCCGCCCGCAAGCAGTGGCTCGCCGATCATCTCACGCTCGGCGGCCGCCTCGCGCTCGACGCAGGCGCGGTGCGCGCATTGAGCCGCGACGGCAAGAGCCTGCTGCCGGTCGGCGTGACCGCGGTGCACGGCGAATTCGAGCGCGGCGCCGTGGTCGGCTGCCTGGACGCCGACGGCCGCGAAGTGGCCAGAGGCCTGGTGAACTACTCGTCGTCGGAAACGCGGCGCATCATGCGGCGGCCCTCCGGCGACATCGAGTCGATCCTCGGCTACATGGATGGGCCGGAGCTCATCCACCGCAACAACCTGGTGCTGCTGCTAAAGGACTAGTTGCCGCTGCGCGAGCGGCTGGGGTGCCCGCCTCGTCTGAGGGCGTCGACGCCTTCCGCCGCGGAGCGGATCGGCCTGCCGAAGGGACACAGAAACTCGTCGCGCAGCGCGTTGTGCCAGCGCTGGACCTGCCGCGGCGCGATGCGCCGCCAGGGGCTCGAACTGCGCAACCAGCCACCGCCGCTCTTGCCGGTGGCGTAGATGCGGTATTCTGAGGTGCTGCATCGGATGCCTTCGAAACTGACGCTCTCCGCACCCAGGGAACTGCGCGCGACCAGAACGTAGCGCACCACGCCGTCTTCGCCCACGGCGAGCGATGCGCCGTCGATGTAGAACTCGTAGCTGCTCGCCGCGCTGACGAAAAACGGCATGAGATTCACTTTCTGCGGGAAGGCCGGCAGCACGACCTCGGCTTCGCGCCAGTTGCGCTCGGCCTGCTGGCGCTCCCAGTCCGTGGGCGGCTGCGCCAGCGCGACGCCCTGCGCCGCCGCCAGCGCCAGCACCGCCAATCGCCGCGCGGCGCCGCTCAGGCGAGATCGGCGGCGAGCGCGGCGCGCACGGCCGGCGAAGCCTCGACGATGGCTTGATAATGCGGGTGGTCGACGCCGACCGACAGGCCGACGCCGTAGCGCAGCGTCTTTTGCATCTCCGGGTTCAGCTCGAAGCGCAGGAAATGCACCGCCGAGGTCTTCTCGTCGTTCGTGCGCTCGAGATCCTCGTCGGCGATGCCATGCACGCGCGCGCAGCCCGCCACCTGCACCCACACGCGATCCTCGATGCCTTTCAGGCGCGCCAGGTTGCGCTGGCGCTCGGCGACATCCGGATACTCGATCATCATGGTCGCCTTGAGATTGGTACCGTCGGGCACCAGCGGGTTATAGGCGTCCAGCTCGTCCTGGATTCCAGCCTCCTCGAAGGTGCGTTCGATCCGGAGCATCTCCTGGATCTGGTAGCGGATGGTGAGCTCGTCCTCGAACTGCAGCGTGACGTGCTCCCCGAGCGCAACCCTGCGGTGCCTCTTGTGCTCGATGACCCGCGCGCGAAACGCGTTGCGTTCGCGCGCGTAGGCCTCGAGCGACCAGAGGCTCGCGCGCTCGATCCGCGCCATCATCAGTCCGCCAGGGCGTCGAGGGCCTTCTGGAAGCGGTTGGCGTGCGAACGCTCGGCCTTGGCGAGCGTTTCGAACCAGTCCGCGATCTCCGTGAAACCCTCGCTGCGCGCGTCCTTGGCCATACCCGGGTACATGTCGGTGTACTCGTGCGTCTCGCCCGCGACGGCCGACTTGAGGTTGTCGCGGGTACGGCCGATCGGCATATCGGTCGCCGGATCGCCCACCTGCTCCAGATACTCGAGATGCCCATGCGCGTGGCCGGTCTCGCCCTCGGCGGTCGAGCGGAACAGGGCCGACACGTCGTTCTGACCTTCGACGTCGGCCTTGGCTGCGAAGTACAGGTAGCGGCGGTTGGCCTGCGATTCGCCGGCGAACGCGTCCTTCAGGTGCTGGTGAGTCTTGGTGCCCTTGAGTGCTTTCATTGCTGCCTCCTTGTGCTGGTCTCGCCGTACTTGGCGAAGCCAAGTTACCGTCGCGACGCCCATCAATCAAATCAATTTTTACAATTTCGACGATTGAGCTGCGCTATGCCGCGGCCCCGCTTCAATGGCCGAGCGCGGCCTCGATCTCGGCGAAGGTGCGCGCCACCTCGCCCGCCTGCGGCGCCGCCACCCCCAGCTGCCGCGCCACCTGGGACAGGGAAAAGATGCCGCGCACCATGGCGCGCCGCACCGGCTGCTCGAGCGCGGTGCGCGGCTCGATATGCTCGTAGTCCACCACCAGGGCGTGCTGGCGGCCGGCGCGCCGCAGGGTCTCCATGACATGCCCGACGCGCGCCCCGGCGGCGGCCTCGAGTTCGACCACCTCGACCAGGTCGGCCGGGGTCATGACATCGGCCACGGTCAGCTCGTCGCGCTTGCCGCCGCGCTCGACCGCGAGGCGGGTGGGTTTCTCGCCAAGAATGTCGGCGGCCGTGACCACGCCGAGCACCGCGTCGCGCTCATCGATCACCAGCAGCAGGCGCACGCCGCGCGAGCGCATGTACTCGTTGGCGCCCTCGATCGGCGCCTGCGCGCGGATGGTGGCGGGACTGGCGCGTGCGAGATCGGTCATCACCTCGAGCGCCGGCGATTCACGCGTCACGCGCCCCGCCGGCAGCTGCTGCGGACGGCGGATGCCAGCGTCGGCGCCCAGCTCGCGGATCGAAAGTCCCTGGTACTGCCTGTCCATGACGGCTCCTTTGCCGAGGCGTTCGCTCAGCGCGGTTCGGCCGCCTCGTGGCGCGGCTGCCGGCGCCGGTCCACCCCGAGGTAACGATGCAACTCGGCCAGCGCTTGACGGTACACCTGGCGCTTGAACTCGATGACCGCCTCGAGCGGCACCCAGTAGTCGTGCCAGCGCCAGGCGTCGAATTCGGGCTTGTCGCTCGCGCGCAGCTTGACGTCGCAATCGCGGCCCACCATGCGCAGCAGGTACCAGATCTGCTTTTGGCCGCGGTAGGTGCCGCGCCAGTCGCGCCGCACCCATTTCTCCGGCACCTCGTAGCGCAGCCAATGGCGAGTGCGCCCGAGAATGCGGACGTGATCCGCCTTGAGGCCGATCTCCTCATCGAGTTCGCGGTACATCGCCCGCTCCGGCGTCTCGCCGTTGTTGATGCCGCCCTGGGGGAATTGCCAAGCGTGCTGGTTGACGCGCTTGCCCCAGAACACCTCGTTGCGGCCGTTGGCGAGGATGATGCCGACATTCGGGCGATACCCGTCCCGGTCGAGCATGGCCACACCACCTAAGTTAGAATCCACTCGCATTTTTCCACAGGCGAACCGCAAACACAACGCGGCGAGCGATTCATGCGCACATCGCGATTCCATCTTGGCACGATCAAGGAGGCGCCCGCCGATGCGGAGCTCGCCAGCCACCGGCTGATGATCCGCGCCGGCTACGTCCGGCGCCTGGCGGCCGGCATCTACACCTGGCTGCCGCTGGGCCTGCGCGCATTGCGCAAGGTCGAGGCGGTGGTGCGCGAAGAGATGAACCGCGCGGGCGCCATCGAGCTTTCGATGCCCGCGGTGCAGCCCGCGGAGCTGTGGCAGGAGTCCGGGCGCTGGCAGACATACGGGCCGGAGCTGCTGCGCTTCAAGGACCGCCACGAGCGCGACTTCGTCATCCAGCCCACCTCGGAAGAGGTGATCACCGATCTGGCGCGCGCCGAGCTGAAGAGCTACCGGCAGCTGCCGCTGCACTTCTACCAGATCCAGACCAAGTTCCGCGACGAGCGCCGGCCCCGCTTCGGCGTCATGCGCGGCCGCGAGTTCGTGATGAAGGACGGCTACTCGTTCCACGTCGACCATGCGGACCTGGAACGCGAATACCGGAACATGTACGACACCTACACGCGCATCTTCACGCGCCTCGGCCTGCGCTTTCGCGCCGTGGCAGCCGACACGGGAGCCATCGGCGGCACCGGCTCGCACGAATTCCAGGTACTGGCGGACTCCGGGGAGGACGCGATCGCCTACAGCACCGGGTCCGATTACGCCGCCAACGTCGACCTGGCCGAGGCGCTGGCGCCGGCCGAGGCGCGGCGCGCGCCGGCGGAGCAGATGCGCAAGGTGCCGACACCCGGCAAGACGCGCTGCGAAGAGGTCGCCGAGCTGCTCAAGCTGCCGCTCGCGCGCACGCTCAAGGCGATCGCCGTGATGCAGGACGAGCAGTTCGTGCTGCTGCTCCTGCGCGGCGATCACGAGTTGAACGAGCTGAAGGCGCAAAAGGCGATCGGCGCGTTCCGCTTTGCGCTGGAGGCCGAGATGCGCCGCGCCCTGGGCTGTCCGCCCGGCTACATCGGGCCGGTAGGTGTCGCGGCGCGGGTACGCGTGGTCGCGGACCGCAGCGTGGCGGCGATGAGCGACTTCGTGTGCGGCGCCAACGAGGAGGGATTTCACCTCGCCGGCATCAACTGGCGCCGCGACCTGCCGGAACCATCGCTCGTCGCCGACCTCAGAAACGTCATGGAGGGCGATCCCAGCCCCGACGGCCAGGGCAGCCTGCGCATCCAGCGCGGGATCGAGGTCGGCCATATCTTCCAGCTGCGCACCAAGTATTCCGGGGCGCTCGGCGCCGCGGTGCTCGACGCCAAGGGCGAAACGCGGCCGCTGGAGATGGGCTGCTACGGCATCGGCGTGACGCGCGTGGTGGCGGCGGCGATCGAGCAGCACCATGACGAGCGCGGCATCGCGCTGCCGGCGGCGCTGGCGCCCTTTGCGCTCTGCCTGGTGCCCATCGCCTACCGCAAGAACGAGAAGGTGCGCGCGGCGGCCGACCGCCTGTACGCGGAGCTGCTGGACGCCGGCATCGAGGTGTTGATGGACGATCGCGACGAACGCGCGGGGGTGCTCTTTGCGGACATGGACCTGATCGGCATTCCGCATCGCATCGTGCTCGCGGAGCGCGGGCTGGCCGCCGGCGAGGCTGAATACAAGGCACGGCGCGACGCGCAGGCACGCAACGTGCCGCTCGCCGGGATGGTGGCGTTCCTCAAGGAGCGGCTAGCGGAAGCATGAGACGCGCCGGCATGCAAGCGGTAATGCTGGCCGCGGCGCTGGCGTACGCCTCGGCGGCCGGCGCGGGCGCGCAGGTCTACGAGGAGCTTGCCGACAGCGTGCGCCACAGCCTTGCGGCCGCGCTTGCCGACCGTTCGGTGCCGGAGCTCGCGTTTCACCAGCGCGAGGACGCGCACAAGTGGCTGTTCGAGATGTCGCGCCGCCTGGAAAAGCGCATTCCCGACCGCAAGCAGCGCCTCGAGCTGCTGCGCACGGCGCACTTCGAGGCGCTGCGTGCGGGCCTCGACCCGCAGCTGGTGCTCGGCGTGATCGAGGTGGAGAGCCGCTTCCGCAAGTACGCCGTGTCGCGCTCGGGCGCGCGCGGCTACATGCAGGTGATGCCGTTCTGGACCAAGCTGATCGGCTCGCGCAGCGACAACCTGTTCCACTTGCGCACCAACCTGCGCTACGGCTGCGTGATCCTGCGGCATTACCTCGACGTGGAGAACGGCAACTACTTCCGCGCGCTCGGCCGCTACAACGGCAGCCTCGGCAAGCCCGACTATCCGCGCGCCGTACTGGCGGCATGGAAGGTGCGCTGGGGCTACAAGGGCGCCACCAGCTGAAATGATCCGCGCCCTGTTCGCCGATGCGCGCCTGCGCGACTGGTTCTACGGCTACCGCGCGCCCGAGCGCGGCCCCATTACGCTCGGCCAGCGCCGCGTCTACATTCTGCCGACGCGACTGGGCTGGCTGTATGGCGCGACGCTCGGCATCCTGCTCGTCGGCTCGATCAATTACGCGCTGCAGCTGGGCTTCGCGCTGACGTTTCTCCTCGCCGGCCTCGGCCTCGCCGGGATGGTTCACACCACCCGCAACCTGGCGCGCCTCACGGTGAGCGCCGGCCGCGCCGAACCGGTGTTCGCCGGCGAGGCGGCGCAATTTCGCCTGTACCTCGACAACCAGGCGCGCTTCGACCGGCCAGCGGTCCTGGCGCGCCACCAGGCGAGCGGCGCGCAGGTGGTGCTCGATCTGCCGCCGGGCGCGATCAGCGAGGCGGTATTGTCCGTGCCGGCGGCAAGACGCGGCTGGCTGCCGCTGACCCGCGTCATGCTGGAGACGCGCTTCCCGCTCGGGCTGTTTCGCGCCTGGAGCTATGTCGAGCCCGAAGCCCGTTGCCTAGTCTATCCGCGTCCCGAGCGCTCGGCGCTGCCCGCGCCGACGCCGGACACCGACGCCGGCACGGCGCGCGCGCAATCGCTTGGCAACGACGATTTCTCCGGCTTGCGCGCCTATCAACTGCAGGATTCGCCGCGCCACGTGGCGTGGAAGGCCGTGGCGCGCGCCGACGACATGCTGACCAAGCAGTTCGCCGGGGCCGCCGGGATCGAGCTGTGGCTCGACTGGAACCGCCTTGCCGCCAGCCTGGACAGCGAGCAGCGGCTGTCGCGCCTGGCCGGCTGGGTGCTGGGCGCGGAGCAGGCCGGGGCGCGCTATGGGCTGCGCTTGCCGGCCCGCGCCATCGCGCCGGATCGCGGAGATGCGCACCGCGCGGCCTGCCTGCAGGCGCTGGCGCTGCACGGCATCGAATGACCACCCCCCACCCTCTGGCCCCCGAGCAGCGCGCAATTACGCCGCGTGATCTTGCCGGGCTGCTGGCTTCGCTCGTGCTCGTCGCGGCACCGCACGCGCTGCGCATGCCGTGGTGGCTGACGCTCGTCGTGCTGGGCCTGTACGCCTGGCGCGCGCACATCGCGCTCGAGCGCTCGACGCTGCCCTCGCGCTGGCTGGTGCTCGGCCTGGCGCTGTTCGCGATCGGCGCGGTGTACCTCGAGTACCGAACGCTGTTCGGGCGTACTTCGGGCATCGTACTGCTGGTCCTGTTCTCGGGGCTGAAGCTCGTCGAGATGCGCACGCACCGCGACGCCGCCGTGGTGGCCTTCCTGTGCTACTTCCTGGTCATGACCAATCTGCTCTACACGCAGAGCATGCCGACGGCGCTGCTCATGGCGCTGGCGCTGCTTGTCGTCACCGGCACGCTGGTCGGCCTGAGCGCACCGCGGCGGCCGGTTTCCGCGAACCTGCGCAGCGCCGGGATGCTGCTCGCCCACGCGGTGCCCGCGGCGCTGATCCTCTTTCTGCTGTTCCCACGCGTGCAGGGTCCGTTGTGGGGACTACCGCAGGACGCCTACGCCGGCATGACAGGGCTCTCGGACACCATGTCCCCGGGCAATCTGTCGCAGCTGGCGCAGTCCGACGCCATCGCCTTTCGCGCCGAGTTCGAGGGCGAGCCGCCGCCGCCGCGCGATCGTTACTGGCGCGGGCCGGTGCTATGGGACTTCGACGGCCGCACCTGGCGCATGGGCCCGGGCTGGCTGCAGAAGTTCGAGGCGCCACAGGGCAGCGGGCGCTATGACTATGTGGTGACGCTGGAGCCGCACAATCGCACCTGGATGTTCGCGCTGGAAAGCGTCGCGCGGCTGCCGGTACGCGGCCGCTACACCAGCGACGGCATGGTGGTGGCCGCGGCGCCCGTGCGTTCGCGCCTGCGCTACGACGCGGCGTCGCTGGCGCGCGCCGCGCCCGAGCCGTTCGAGCGCCCGGCCAGCCTGCGCCGCGCGCTGGCGGTTCCCGAGGGCGGCAACGCGCGCGCTCGCGCGCTCGCCGCCGAATGGCGCCGCTCGGCGCCGAGCGAGCCGCAGCTGCTGCTGCACGCGGTCGAATTCTTCCGCAGCGCGAACCTCGGCTACACGCTGGAGCCGCCGCTGCTCGGGCGCGATACCGTCGACGAATTCCTGTTCGACACGCGCGAAGGCTTCTGCGAGCATTTCGCCTCGGCGTTTGTGTTCCTGATGCGCGCCGCGGGCGTGCCGGCGCGCGTGGTCACCGGCTACCAGGGCGGCGAGGTGAACTACGTGGACCGCATCATCAGCGTGCGCCAGTCCGATGCGCACGCCTGGGCCGAAGTGCACCTGCCTGGGCGCGGCTGGGTGCGCGTCGATCCGACCGCGGCGGCGGTGCCCGGCCGCGTGGACGCCGGACTGGCGCGCTCGGTGCGCGCCGGCGACCCGGTGCCGCTGCTCATGCGGCCGCGACTCGAATGGTTGCGGGGGCTACGCAGCAACTGGGAGGCGCTCGCGCACCGCTGGAACGTGTGGGTGCTCGGCTACGGTGTCGACCGCCAGCGCGACCTGATGTCGCGCATTGGCATGCGCGACGCCGACTGGCGCCAGCTTACCGCAGCCATGGCCTCGATCCTGGGGGTTTTCACGCTGCTGCTGCTCGCCTGGTCGCTGCGCCGCCTCGCGCGCCCGGACCCGGTGCAGCGCGCTTGGCAGGCCTTCTGCCGCAAGCTCGGGGCACGCGGCGTGGCACGCGCTCCCAACGAAGGACCGAACGATTACGCCGAGCGCGCCGCGCAGCGCTTGCCGCAGGCGGCGGCGGCGATCCGCGCCATCGCTGCGCTGTACATCGGCGCGCGCTACGGACGCGCGGCGGCGCGCGAACGGATCGCCGAGCTCGCGCGCCGCGTGCGCGATCTGCAGCTCGCATGAGCGCGCGGCACCTCCTGCTCGCCCTGCTGCTCGCCGCCCTGGCGACGACCGCTCGCGCCGAGGAGGAGGCGCCCGAAAGCTACGCGCTGCGCGCCGATGTCGCGGGCTTCATCCACGATCTGGTCGAACGCCACGCCTTCGACGCCGACGAGCTGCGGCTCGTGTTCTCGCGTGCGCGGCGCGAAGACGCGGTGCTCGCCGCCATGCGCGCGCAACCGCGGCAGGCGGATTCCTGGCACGCCTACCGATCGCTGTTCGTCAACGAGCGCCACGTGCGCGCCGGGCTCGAGTTCTGGCGGGAGCAGCGCAAGCCGCTGGCGCGGGCGCGCAGCGCCTACGGCGTGCCCGAGGAGATCATCGTCGCCATCATCGGCATCGAAACGTTCTACGGCCGCAATACGGGCCGCTGGCGCGTGATCGATGCGCTGGCGACGCTCGCCTTCGACTATCCGCCGCGCGCACTGTTCTTCCGCAAGGAGCTGGAGAATTACCTGCTGTTCGTGCGCCAGCTGGAACTCGACGTGTTCTCGGTGAAGGGCTCGTATGCGGGCGCCATCGGCATCCCGCAGTTCATGCCCGGGAGCTACCTGCGCTACGCGGTGGATTTCGACGGCGACGGCAACATCGACCTGCGCGGCAATGCTGCCGACGCTGTCGGCAGCGTCGCCAACTTCCTCCAGCGCCACGGTTGGCAGCGCGGCGCGCCGGTGCAGCGCGGCGCGCGCATAACGGGCGAAGGCTTTGAGTCGCTCGTCGCCGCCGATCCCCTGCCGCAGCACACGCTTGAAGAGCTGGCCGGGGCGGGCGTCGAGGTGCGCGGCGCGCCGCTGCCGGCCGATACGCGCGCCGCACTGCTGCGGCTGGAGACGCCCGAGCAGCCGGCCGATTTCCGGGTCGGCCTGCAGAATTTCTATGTGCTCACCCGCTACAACCGCAGCCTGTTCTACGCGCTGTCGGTCGCCGAGCTTGCCGAGCAGCTGCGCGCGGCGCGCGGCAAGGCGCGCGCCGCGCCGCCCGCGAAGTAGCGCCTTTCAGGAAGGGGTCTGGCCCGGCAGATAGCGCAGCGGATCGACGGGCTTGCCCGACTTGCGGATCTCGAAATGCAGCTTCGGCCGGTCGGCGTCACTGTCGCCCAGCTCGGCAATGCGCTGGCCGCGCGATACCGTCTGCCCTTCCTTCACCAGAATTTCCCGGTTGTGCGCGTAGACGCTGCTGAAGCCGTTTTCGTGGCGGATGACGATCAGCTTGCCGAAGCCGCGAATGCCCGTTCCCGTGTACAGCACCTGCCCGGCTGCCGCAGCCACCACCGGGTCGCCCGCCTTGCCGCCGATGTCCACGCCCTTGCTGCTGGGCTCGGCGAACTTGGCCAGCAGGCCGCCGCGCGCCGGCCATATGAAGTCGAGCGCCTCGGGATCGCGGTCGGTCGCCGCGGTCTTGGGCGGCTCGGGCTTGGCGGGCGCTGCAGGCGCCATGGCGACGGGCTTGGGCACCGCGGGCGCCTGGGCCGCGGCCGCCGCGGCCATATCTCCCTTCGACAACAGCGCCAGGTTGCCTTCCGTGTACGGCAGCCGCAGCGCCTTGGGCGCGACCTTGGTGCTGCCATCGCCCTGGCCCTGCCGAGCCGTCCCGGCGCCCTCGAGCGGGCGCGCCTGCAGCGGCGATTGGCCGCGCGCGGCACCGACCTGCACCGTCGGCTCGCCTTCGGGCGGCGTCACGCGCAGCACCTGGCCCACCGAGATCTTCGTGGGATCGTCGAGCTGGTTCCAGCGCGCCACGTCGCGGTAGTCGGCGCCGTTTTCGAGCGCGATGCTGTAGAGCGTGTCGCCACGCTTGATCATGTAGTACCCGGGTGCCGCGCCCGGCACTGCGGCCAAGGGTGGGGCTTCCGGCGCCGGCTCGGGCGCCGCGGGCGGCCGGATGTCCGACACCGGCGCCTGTACGGATTCTGAAGCGCAGCCGGCCAGGGCCACGAGCGCCGCTCCCAGCAGGAGCGCACCGCATCGCAATTCGAAAGTCGTCATAGTTTTCCCGTCTCGAGGGGCACGAACAGTACCTCGTCGAGAACCGTTTCAGTGATACCGCGGGCGCCGCGCTCCAACACCGCCAGGCGTTGCCTACCGCGCGCCGCCTGCGCCGTCTTCAGCGGCAGCACCATTCTGCCACCCTGGGCCAATTGCCGTAAGAGGGCCTGCGGCACCGCGCGTGCGGCCGCCGCCACGATGATGGCGTCGAACGGCGCTCCCGCCTCCAGCCCGAGATTGCCGTCGCCGTGGGTCAGCCGCAGATTCGACAGCCGCAGGCCGCGCAGATTCGTACGCGCGCGCTCCAGGAGCGCGCGAATGCGCTCCACCGAGTACACCTCGCGCGCCAGCCGCGCCAGCACCGCCGCCTGGTAGCCGCAGCCGGTGCCGATCTCGAGGACGCGTGCCGGAATGCCGTTGTCGCCAATCAGCGACTCGATCATGCGCGCCACCACGTAAGGCTGCGAAATCGTCTGGCTGAAGCCGATCGGCAGTGCAGTGTCCTCGTAGGCGCGGCTCGCCAGCGCCTCGTCGACGAACAGGTGCCGCGGCACCTCGCCCATGGCCGCGAGCACGCGCTCGTCGCGAATGCCCTTCTCACGCAGGCGCTCGACCATGCGCGAGCGCGTGCGCTGCGAGGTCATGCCGATGCCGACCGCGTCGCGCGGTCCGCGCGCGTTCATGCCGCGAGCCAGGTGCGCACCGGCGCAAGCTGAGCGTGATGCGTGAGATCCACCTGTAACGGCGTCACCGACACGCGGCCGTTCGCCACGGCGTGGAAGTCCGTGCCGGGGCCGGCATCCGCGGCTTCACCTGCGGCGCCGATCCAGTACGCCTGCTCGCCGCGCGGCGTGCGCATCTTCACCACCGGCTCGGCCTTGTGCCGCCGGCCCAGCCGCGTCACTTCGGGCGCGCCGAGCGTTTCCTGCGCCACGTCGGGCACGTTCACGTTGAGCAACACCGGCTGCCCGAGTGGCGCGCGTCCGAAGCGCGCTACCAGCTGCAGCGCGACCTCCACCGCGGTGTCGAGGTGGCGTCCTTCCTTGCTTGCCAGCGAAACGGCCAGCGATGGAATGCCGAGGAGGAAACCTTCGGTGGCGGCCGCCACGGTGCCGGAATAGATCGTGTCGTCGCCCATGTTCGCCCCGAGGTTGACGCCGGAAACCACGATGTCGGGGAGAAAGTCGAGCACCCCGGTGACCGCGAGGTGCACGCAGTCGGTGGGCGTGCCGTTGACGAAGAAAAAACCGTTGGGCGCGCGCCGCACCGACAGCGGTCGGTCGAGCGTGAGCGAATTGGAGGCGCCGGAGCGGTCGCGCTCGGGGGCGACCACCGTGATCTCGCCGAGCGCGGCGAGCCGCTCTGCGAGCAGCATGATGCCGGGTGAGAAGTAGCCGTCGTCGTTGGAAACCAGGATGCGCATCGAGCGCGCGATTCTAGCCGACGGCGCCGGCCGGCCCTAGAACGACCGCGGCAGCCCGAGCACGTGCTCGGCAACGTAGGACAGGATCAGGTTGGTGGAAATCGGCGCCACCAGGTACAGGCGCGACTCGCGGAACTTGCGCTCGACGTCGTACTCGGCGGCGAAGCCGAAGCCGCCGTGCGTCTGCAGGCAGGTGTTGGCCGCCTCCCAGGACGCCTTGGCCGCCAGGTGCTTGGCCATGTTCGCCTCGGCGCCGCAGTGCTGCTTGGCATCGAAGAGCGCGGCCGCCTTGTAGCGCATCAGGTTCGCGGCCTCGATCTCCATGTAGGCCTCGGCGATCGGGAACTGCACGCCCTGGTTCTGGCCGATCGGGCGCTCGAAAACCACGCGTTCCTTCGCGTACTTGGTCGCGCGCCCGACGAACCAGTAGCCGTCGCCGATGCATTCCGCGGCAATGAGTATCCTCTCGGCGTTGAGTCCGTCGAGAATGTAGCGGAAGCCCTTGCCCTCCTCGCCGATCAGGTTGTCGGCCGGAATCTCGAGGTTGTCGAGAAACACCTCGTTGGTCTCGTGGTTCACCATGTTGCGGATCGGGCGCATCGTCAGGCCCTTGCCGAGCGCCGCCTTCTTTTCGACGAGAAACACCGACATGCCGTCGGACTTCTTCTTCACTTCGGCGAGCGGCGTCGTACGCGCGAGCAGGATCATCAGGTCCGAATGCTGCAGGCGCGAGGTCCAGACCTTCTGGCCGTTCACGACGTAGCGATCGCCCTTCTTCACCGCCACGGTCTTGATCCGGGTGGTATCGGTGCCGGCGGTCGGCTCGGTCACGCCCATCGCCTGCATGCGCAGCTCGCCCGAGGCGATCTTCGGCAGGTACTTCTGCTTCTGCGCCTCGGAGCCGTTCCTGAGCAGCGTGTTCATGTTGTACATCTGCCCGTGGCAGCAGCCGGCATTGCCGCCCGAGCGCGACACCTCCTCCATGATCACCGTGGCTTCGGTGAGCGACAGGCCGGAGCCGCCGTACTGCTCCGGGATGAGCGCCGCCATCCAGCCCGCCGCGGTGAGTGCGTCGACGAAAGCCTCCGGATAGGCGCGCGCTTCGTCGACTTTCTGCCAGTAGGCGGAATCGAACTGCGCGCACAGGGCGCGCACGCCCTCGCGAAGCTCAGCGTGGCTCGGGTCGGCTACAGGGGATCCCATGTGAATACATCCTGGGTGCGATCAAGGGGGAAAAAGCTCTGCCGCAGCGCTGGCATGCCATGCGCGGCGATATCCTGCGGGGTCCAGCCGCCGGCGCGATGCACCGAGCGGATGGGGCGGCTTTGCGACATGAGGAAGAGTTCGTTCGCGCGCACGGCGAAAATCTGCCCGGAAACCCCCTGTGCGGCTTCGCTCGCTAGGAATACTGCGAGTGGTGCGATCTTGGCGGTCTCCATGACCTTCATCTTCTCGACGCGCGCCTGCTGCTCCGGCGTCTCGGTCGGAATCGAGCCGATCATGCGGCTCCAGGCAAAAGGCGCAATGCAATTGGAGCGCACGCCGTACCTCGCCATGTCAAGGGCAATCGATTTGGAGAGGCCGACGATGCCGAGCTTGGCGGCCGAATAATTGGCCTGCCCCAGGTTGCCGATCAGTCCCGAGGTCGAGGTCATGTGCACGTAGCAGCCCGAATTCTGGCTCTTGAAATAGGTCGCAGCGGCGCGCGACACGTAGAAAGAGCCGTTCAGGTGCACGTCGATCACCGACTTCCATTCCTCCGCCGACATGTTGAAGAAGAAGCGGTCGCGCAGGATGCCCGCGTTGTTCACCACGCAGTCGATGCGCCCGTAGGCGTCGATCGCGGCCTTGACGATGCGGTTGGCGGAGTCCCAGTCGGCAACGCTGTCACTGCTGGCGAGCGCTTCGCCACCTTTCGCCTTGATCTCGTCCGCCACTTTCTGCGCCGGGCCGCTGCTTGATCCCTCGCCCGCCACCGAGGTGCCGAGGTCGTTCACCATCACCCGCGCGCCATGCGCGGCGAAGGCAAGCGCGAAATCGCGCCCGATGCCGCCGCCCGCGCCCGTTACCAGCACCACTTTGTCCTTCAGCATCCATCCCCCTCGTGCGCGCGCATCGACTTGCTGCCAAGGTACGCAAAACTCTAACAGAAATTTGCGCTTCTCCAGGCGCGCCGAACGATTGCGCATTGCGGCGCGCGCACGAGCGCCTTGCAGACATTTACAGCGCGCGCATCGGTATGGGAGTCGAATGCTCGTTCAGGCCATGCAGTTCGCAATTGGAGGATGCATTGAACACTGCACGATGCGCTCTCGCTTCGCCGATAAAGACGGATCAGTTCGTTTGCCTCCTGGCAGGAGCCCGCGGGCTTCTCGAAGTGGTCGCCGCGGTGCGCGACTACCTTGCCGCCTGGCCGCCGGAGCAGGTTGCCCGCGTCCAGAAGATCGATGCGGGTTGGGCGCCCTTCGACGACAACCATGAGCCGGTTCCCGTTCACCGGCCCGCAGACTTACGCGAGATATTCGCGGCAGTGCATGGCCAGTGCTCGGCATTGAGGGCCGCCGGGGTGGCCGTGGCCCCCGAACTTCTCGAACTGGATCTGTTCCTGTACTTCGCGTGCACCAAACTACAGGAACTCGGGCCCGAATCGGACTCGGCGAGCGCACTGCGGCAGTCTGCAGGCGGCGCTGCCGTACCTGGGACTGCGCTGCCTCGCAGTTACGGGCGTCCGGCGTGACGTAGCGGCTTACCGGGGGATTCCCGCCATGCAGCGAAGCGACCAAGACCTCGCATCAATGGGTGCCGAAGCACTTCCCGGCGATCTGGGAAAGATCAATGAAACCCGGCTCGGACAACCGCAGGCGGCCGACAGCATTCCATCCGCCCCGCAAGGCACGCCACTCGTGGGCCTGATCGCCCTCGTCACGCATTGGCTTGCGCAAGCCGGGAGACGCAAGTAGGCGGCTGCCGGGTTCCCCCGGCATTGCTTCGGCTGCGACACCATCCGCAGGCAGGGTTTCTGCGTCTTGTTGGTCGGGGCGGCGAGATTCGAACTCGCGACCACCTGCACCCCATGCAGGTACGCTACCAGGCTGCGCTACGCCCCGAGAAGCGGAAGTCTATCAGGCGCGCAGTGCTTCGAGCAGCGCGCGCAGTTCGCGTTTGATCGCCGTCAGGTCGCCGCCCGCCGCAGTCCGCGGCGCCCGCTCGTCGCGATCCTCGCTGCCGACGGCGGCGTTGTCGAGGCGGTTACGCGCGCCGCTGATGGTGAAACCTTCCTCGTACAGCAGCTCGCGGATCCTGCGGATCAGCAGCACCTCGTGGTGCTGGTAGTAGCGCCGGTTGCCGCGGCGCTTGACGGGCTTCAACTGGGTGAATTCCTGCTCCCAGTAGCGCAGCACGTGCGGCTTCACCCCGCACAGGTCGCTGACTTCGCCGATGGTGAAGTAGCGCTTCGCCGGGATCGGCGGCAGGTCAGCTTTCTTGCTGGGGCTGCGGCTTTCCATGGCGCGCCTTCTCCACCATCGCCTTCAGTTTCTGGCTGGCGTGGAAGGTAACCACGCGGCGGGCGCTGATGGGAATTTCCTCGCCGGTCTTGGGGTTGCGACCGGGCCGTTGCGGCTTGTCGCGCAGCTGGAAGTTGCCGAATCCGGACAACTTGACGCTTTCGCCGCGCTCTAGGGCCCCGCGGATCTCCTCGAAAAAAGCTTCCACCATGTCCTTGGCCTCGCGCTTGTTCAGACCGACCTTCTCGAACAACAGGTCGGCCAGTTCGGCCTTGGTCAAAGTCATCACAACTCCCTGATTTATATATTTATGCGCGAAGTGTCGCGGCGAAACGACGACCCCACAGCGAAATCAGCGCTTCCCGCGCCGAATCGGCCTCCGCATCCGTGAGGGTTCGTTCAGTATCTTGCATAACTACCCGGAAAGCAACGCTTTTCTTCCCTGTAGGGAGGTTCGAACCCTGGTACAGATCGAACAATCTCACGTCCCTCACAATGGCTGGTGTTTCACCCGCGATTTCGTCCAGTAGCGCCTGTACGGCGATGTCAGTGTTCACTAACAAGGCGATGTCCCGGGTCACCGGCGGGAATCTCGACGGCACGACAGGCTGTGGCAGCGGCGTTTCCAGGAGCGGCGGCACATCGACCTCGAAGCACACAACCCCTTGAGGAATATCGTATTTCTGCAACCACTGGGGGTGCAACTCGCCGATCCAGCCCACTTCCAGGCCATCGAGCAGGATGCGCACCGAGCGCGCGGGATGGAACGCCGGATGCGTCGCTCCCTCATAGCGCGGCACGCGCGGCGCAAAGAGCGCCTCAAGGTCCGCCTTCACGTCGAACAAGTCGACGCGCCGCGCCGCGCTGCCCCATTGCTCCTCAAGTGCCGCCCCGTACGCGGCGCCGGCGATACGCAGCGGCTGGCGCACCCCGGCGACTTCGAGCGGGCCGTCCGCGACCTGCGAATCGCGCAGGAAGACGCGCCCGAGCTCGAATACCCGAATGCGCGCGAGCTTGCGCGCTGCGTTGTAGCTCACATTGCCGAGCAGCCCGCCAAGGAGCGTGGTGCGCATCACCGAAAGCGGGCTGGCGATGGGATTGAGCAGGCGGATCGGGTCGGACTCGCGCGCCAGGTCCGCTTCCCACTGCGGCTCGACGAAGCTGAAGTTGATCACTTCCTGGTAGTCGCAGCCCGCAAGGCGCTCGCGCAGCGCGTGCGCCGGGCGGCGCGTCTCGGGCAGCGCCGTCATGCGCGCGGCAGCGCGCGGCGGCTGCGCCGGGATGCGCTCGAAGCCGTGCACGCGCGCCACCTCCTCGATCAGGTCCTCCTCGATCGAAAGGTCGAACCGGTACGAGGGCGGCGTGACCGAAAATGCACCCCGCAGGCGCCGGCAGGGAAATCCCAGGCGCGAGAACACCCGCGCCATGTCCTTCTCGGCGATCGGCATGCCGATCACCTTTTGGGCGCGCGCCACGCGCATGCGCACGGGCTTGCGCTTGGGCAGGCGCTTCACCACGTCGACCGTCGGGCCCGGCTCACCGCCGCAGATCTCGAGGATCAGCTGCGTGGCGCGCTCGATGCCGGCCACGTTGTTGTCGAAGTCAACGCCGCGCTCGAAGCGGTGCGAGGCGTCGCTGGCGAAGTTGAAGCGCCGTGCGCGCCCGGCGACGGCCTCGGGAAAGAAGAACGCCGACTCGAGAAAAATGTGGCGCGTGGCGCTTTCCGCCTTGGTCGATTCGCCGCCCATGATGCCCGCCAGGCCGATGGTGCCGGAATCGTCGGCAATGCACAGCACCGAGGGGTCGACTTCGACCTCCTGGCCATTCAGCAGCAGCAGCTTCTCGCCCGCGCGGCCCCAGCGCACGTCGATGGCGCCCCTGAGCTTGTCCTGGTCGTAGACGTGCAGCGGACGCCCAAGTTCCAGCATCACATAGTTGGTAACGTCCACCAGCGCCGAGATCGAGCGTTGTCCGGCACGCTCCAGGCGTTGGCGCATCCACGGCGGGGTTGCCGCTGCGGCGTTCACGCCGCGGATCACGCGCCCGGCAAACCGACCGCAGCCCTCGGCGTGCGTAATGCCGAACGGATGTTTCGTCTTGAGCTTCGCCGCTACAGGCTTCACCTTCGGTGCCTTCAGCGCCGCGCCGGTCAGGGCTGCGACCTCGCGCGCGATGCCGAGCACCGAGAGGCAGTCAGCGCGGTTCGGCGTCAGCTTGAAGGTCAGCACCTGCTCGTCCAGCGCGAGCGCCTTGCGCAGGTCCTGGCCCGGCTTCGCCGCCGCTGGCAGCTCGAGCAGACCGGAATGGTCGTCGGAGAGCCCCAACTCCTTGGCGGAGCACAGCATCCCATGGCTTTCGATGCCGCGCAGCGTGGCCGCCTTGATCTCCAGGTCGCCCAGTTTCGTTCCTACCGTGGCGAGCGGCGCTTTCATGCCGGGACGCGCATTGGGGGCTCCGCACACCACCTGCAGCTTCTGCTTGCCCGCACTCACGGCGCAGACCGTCAGCTTGTCGGCGTTCGGGTGCCGTTCCACGGCGAGGATCTCGCCGACGACCACGCCCCTGAAGGGCGGCGCCACCTGCTCGCACGACTCGACCTCCAGACCGGACATCGTCAACAGTTGCGCCAGTTGCTCCGTCTTCATCGACGGATCGCAGAAGCTGCGCAGCCAGTATTCGGGGACGATCATGCGAACTGGCGCAGAAAGCGCAGGTCGCCGTCGAAGAACAGGCGCAGGTCGTCGATGCCGTAGCGCAGCATGGTCAGGCGCTCGAGGCCCGAGCCGAACGCGAAGCCGATGTAGCGTTCCGCATCGAGGCCGAAGTTACGCACCACCTGCGGGTGCACCTGCCCGGCTCCGGAAAGCTCGAGCCAGCGTCCCTTCAGCGGCCCCGTCATGAACTGCAGGTCAATCTCGGCCGAGGGCTCGGTGAAGGGGAAGTACGACGGGCGGAAGCGCACCTCCAGCGCCTCCGACTCGAAAAAACGGCGCAGAAAGTCGGTATACACGCCCTTCAGGTCGGCGAAGCTGATGTCTTCGCCAATCCACAGGCCCTCCACCTGGTGGAACATGGGCGAATGCGTCGCGTCCGAATCCACGCGGTAGGTGCGGCCCGTGGCGATCACTTTGATCGGC
>Ga0224512_10001328_pt1 | contig 23932 bp, 19 predicted proteins | sample SF_May12_sed_USG_4_FD_169103 | JGI IMG/M metagenome (GOLD analysis project Ga0224512, IMG submission 169103) | Sediment microbial communities from San Francisco Bay, California, United States - SF_May12_sed_USGS_13 | ecosystem: Environmental > Aquatic > Marine > Sediment | place: USA... | reverse complement strand
GGTTTGGCGACTGCTTGATCCATCGGGCCAGGGCCGGCTCGATGTGCTGCTCGATCACCGCGGGCCTGCCGGTGCGCCAGTCTTCCCAGGGCAAGTAGCCGTACCAGTCACGCCAGGCCGCGTTTGGCGCTGCCACGGCATCTTCGTGGGTTAACGCCAGGTAGGCGACGGAGATGACTCGCGGGCCGCCCTGGATTTCGATCGGGTCACGAAAGCGGTTGCCGAAGGTATACAACTGTTCGACGTAGTAGAGATCGAGGCCGGTCTGCGCCACGACCCATTGGCGCAATCCGCTTTCGAGACTGTCGTGCTGCGTCGGATCGAATGGGCCGTTGGGCAGCCCGTCGCCATCCTGGTCCACGATCAGCACGCGCGGCTGGTCGGCGGTCACGGCGACGATGACAGCGGTCAGGTTTATGAGAGTGTGTGCCGGGCCTTGTTCCATGGTCGCTGCGCTTTTTCCTCGGGCGATTGTACTCGCTGCTGCTTGACAAACATTATGCTCTTTGAGAGTATAACAAATATGCTCGATTTGAGCATATATAGTCAGACAGCGCCTCGTTAAGCGTTTCCGGGGCTGGCAGGTGACCCATGCTTCCCAATACTGATGTTTCAGCGGCTCTGGCCAAAACAGCCGCCCTTTACGAGCACGTCAAATCCGTCATACCGGATGTTGAGTGGCCTGTTCATGCTCCCTACGTTGCGGCGATCAATGACCTGAAGAAACAGCGCAACGCCGTGATTCTCGCCCACAACTATCAGACGCCGGAGATTTTCCACTGTGTCGCCGATATCACGGGCGACTCGCTGGCCCTGGCGCGACGGGCAGTCGAGACCGATGCCGAGGTGATCGTGCTGGCCGGGGTGCACTTCATGGCCGAGACCGCCAAGCTGCTCAATCCGGACAAGGTGGTGCTGATTCCGGACGAGAGAGCGGGCTGTTCACTGGCCGAATCGATCACGGCGGCAGACATTCGAGCGTTGCGAGAGAAATACCCGGGTACGCCGGTCGTCACCTACGTAAACACCTCGGCCGAAGTCAAGGCAGAATCCGATATCTGTTGCACCTCGGGCAATGCGGTCGAAGTTGTCGAGTCGCTCGGCGTTGACCAGGTGATCTTCCTGCCGGACGAGTACCTGGCGAATTACGTCGCACAACAGACGGATGTCAGGATCATCGACTGGAAGGGGCATTGCGAGGTGCACGAGCGGTTCACGGCGGCTGAACTCGAGCAATACCGCGCCAGTTTCGATGAACTGACCATCATCGCCCATCCGGAATGTCCGCCGGACGTCCTGGACGCCGCCGACTTCGTCGGCTCGACGGCGCAAATGCAGGCCTATGTACAAACAGAGCGGCCGAAACGTGTGCTCATGGTCACTGAGTGCTCGATGAGCGATAACGTTGCGGCAGATATTTCCGACGTTGAGTTCATCCGCCCCTGCAATTTGTGTCCGCACATGAAGCGCATCACGCTGGCCAATATCCATGAGTCCCTGGAAACGCTGCAACCGCGTGTGGAGATCGACCCGATGGTGGCCGACAAGGCCCGCCTCGCGGTCGAACGCATGCTGGCGATTGGAGGATAATGATGAACGTCAGGGAAAAGCAGGCGATGATGGTCAAGCACGATGATGTCGTCGTCGTTGGATCCGGCATCGGCGGACTCGCCTGCGCATTGTCGTTGGCGCCAAGGTCCGTCACCCTGATAACCAAGACACCGCAACTGCAAGGCGGCTCGAGTCTGTGGGCACAAGGGGGCATAGCGGCTGCCGTCGGCCCGAATGATTCTCCCGAGGCGCATGCGGCCGACACCTTGTCGGCGGGCGCGGGTCTCAGTGATCCTGAACGCACGCGGCAACTCACTGAGGAGGGTGCGGCGAGCCTGCAATGGCTCGTGGAGGAAGGCATTCCGTTCGATCGTGATCTGCACGGCGCACTGGCCCTGGCGAAGGAGGCCGCGCATCAATTTGCACGCGTTGCGCATGCCGGCGGCGATACGACGGGACAGGTATTAATACAGTCGCTCATCGAGCGAGTGCGTGAAGCCCCGACGATCAGGGTGCTCGAAGATTCCTTCGCTTGCGACCTCGTCGTTCGCAAAGGGCGGATACAAGGCCTGGTGGCGTTCAATCGAGCCGATGGCTGGGTATTTCACAAGGCGCCGCAGGTTGTTCTGGCAACGGGCGGCATCGGCATGGCCTGGTGGCACACGACGAACCCTGTCGAGGCAACCGGCGATGGCCTCGCGATGGCGGCGCGTGCCGGTGCCAGGCTCGCAAACCTCGAATTCGTGCAGTTTCACCCGACGGCGATGGCGGTCGAGTCAGGAAAGGGCGCGAGCCTGCCTCTGCTGACGGAGGCGCTTCGCGGCGCCGGTGCTCTGTTGCTTGACGAATCCGGTGAGCGGTTCATGTTGTCCGAGCACCCATTGGCCGAGCTCGCGCCACGGGATGTCGTTGCACGCGCAATTCACCGGAAGACTCGCGCCGGCCAACGCGTGCTCCTTGATCTGCGGCCTGTATTGACCGGCGCGCACAGCGCTGAGTTTCCGCAAGCGATCGGGACGGCAAGGGCGGCGGGATTCGATCCCTTCGAAGAACCGCTGCCGATAACGCCGGCCGCGCACTATCACATGGGCGGTGTCGAAGTGGATGACGTCGGGCGAACGTCAATCGAGGGCTTGTGGGCCTGCGGCGAAGTCGCGACGACCGGCATCCACGGTGCAAATCGACTGGCAAGCAATTCATTGCTCGAGGCTTTGGTCTACGCCCGACGTATCGCGAAGGAATTGCGGCGAACGCCAGTCAGCGCGGTAGGTAGGGTCTCGCCAGAACCCGGACCGCCCAATGCACGAGCCGTGAGCGCACGCGTTGATTTGCAATCTCTGGTCAACAAGACCAGGGACACGATGTCGCGCTACGTTGGCATTTTGCGCAGTGGCGACGAGCTCGAGACTGCGTATTCGGAGCTTGCAGACGTCGCGAGAAAGCTGCGTGAACTCGGTGCAGTGACGTCGCAGCGGCAGACGCTCGACATCGACTCGGTCAGACAGTGGGGCGAGGCGCGCAATCTCATACTCATCGCGCGTCTCGTGACACTGGCTGCGCTGCGTCGCAAAGAGAGCCGCGGCGCCCACTTTCGGGATGATTATCCGCAGCCACGACCCGAATGGCGCAAGCAACAGTCATTCACCGTGGCCAAGCTACGTGAAGCGCACTGAGATATTGTCCGTTTTGTGACGGATTATGTATCGCGGCCGGGCCCGGCAAGCGACAATTCTTCAGCAATTCAATCCCTTGTAGGAACGAATGATGAAGAATTTCGCGATCTGGGCAGTTGTGATAGGGGTAATCGGTTACGGCGTCGCCAAGCTTTACCTGCACAATGAAGTCAGCGACACGATGGACATGGCGGTCGTCATGATGTCGCCGTACGCGCATGTCGAATACGAAGGCATCGGATCAACGCTATCCGGCGAATTGACCGTTGACGGCGTGCGGATCGTGGTTGACGGATTTCGCGATGCGATCTACATCGATCGTATCGGCATCGATACACCGAGCTTCCTCTCACTGCTGAACCTCAGCGACCTCACGAAAGTGCAAAGCGACGGGATGCCTGAGTACCTGGGCTTCCTGGCAGAGGGCGTGCGTATTCCGGCGGACGCAGATTACTACGAAGAGTTCTACGACATGACGCTGCAGCTACGCGATGCGACCGATGCCGACTCTGCCGCAAATGAGTGTGTCGGGAAATACGGTTTTTCACCGACAGCGCTGCAAGGCCTCGGCTATACGGACCAGGTTATGTCGATGAAGATGGCATTCTCGGACGATGAGTCGCGATTCTCATTCGACATGAATGTCAGTATGGAAGACATGTGGGACATGAATGTTACCGTGACACTGATCGGGAACATGATGAGCGAACTGATGCGTGGTGCGATGGCCCAGCCCAAGCTGCGCGATATACGTCTGGAATACACGGATCGGTCATTGAACGAGCGCGTTGCCAGATACTGTGAGGAACGCGGCTTGTCGGCCGCAGAAATACTGCACGCGCAGTTGGACTCGTTCAAGTTTATCGGTACATCCAACGGCATAGAGTTCGACCAGTATATGCTCGACCCCTACAAGGAATTCCTGCTCGGAAAGTCCACACTGATCGTGACGGCACGCCCGACAGAGCCCGTCGCGTTTTCGCAAATAGACCTTTATAAGCCCAGCGATGTGCCCGCGTTATTGAACCTGGCAGCGATTGCTCGCTGATCATCGCTACATCTTTGCGATTGTACGTCCGAAGTCCTCGACCTTGGACCAGTCCGTAAACTCGATTGTGGTTGTCGGGTCTGTCGGTCCTTTGGTTATCCACATGATGAGCCTGATCATCTGGCGATCGATGAACCCATATCTGGGATAATCGATCTTGCCAGCAAACACGGCCAGATTCTGTGGCTGCCAGGAAATCTGTTTGAGAAACTTCTGCAGATATGGGTTGGTCTCGGGTTGGTTCTTGTCGGGTTTGCGGGCAACCACATTCACAGAGAAAAAAGCGTTCAGTTTTCTCTCGAGTACGGATTGATTCTTGCGTATGAACTCGAAGACCTGCGGTTGGTGCTTTCCGTAGCGAATGCTCGCACCGATCACGATCTTGTCGAATGGTTCAAGATCAATATCGGGATCGTCACTCATCCAGGACAACACCACCGAATGATCGTACTCCTCGACTAACTGCGTTAATCTCTCGCAAATGCTGCGCGTGTGTCCGTCGGTGGTGGAGTACGTAATAAGTATATTTGCCATGCCCGCACTATATCGGTATATGCGGACAGACAGAAGATGCGGGATTGCAGAAACTGTGGCCGATTCAGGCTTTCGTCCGGAGGCTTTTGATGTCAGCAAATCTGGTTCACCAGGCTGTGATAGGCGCGATGCCGTATATGCCCCGCTCACTGATCTGGCGATTCTCGCGACGCTATATCGCCGGCACGGACCTGCAGGATGCTTATCGCATTGTCGGCGAGCTGAATGCGGCGGGTTGCTCCGCGACTATCGACGTTCTGGGTGAAGACATCACCAGGCCAGAGCAGGCCGACGCGGCCCGCGATCTGTATCTCGAAGCGCTTGTAAATATCGAATCCTTCGGGCTGGATTGCGGTATCTCGGTCAAGCTTTCCGAGCTCGGACTGCGTTTCGATGCGGATCGTTGCAGGAAGGCCATGGATACGCTCGTGTCGACTGCCAGAGATCACGATAACTTCGTGCGGATCGATATGGAGGACTCCAGTGTTACCTCCGTTACGCTCGATATTTACCGCGAGCTGCGAGAGCGATACAAAAACGTCGGGATTGTCATTCAGTCCTGCTTACGCCGCAGTGAGCAGGATATCGCAGACCTGATGCAAGGCGGTCGAGCCGATGTGCGGCTGTGCAAGGGCATCTACATCGAACCCGAGGAAATTGCGTACTGTGACGCAGACGAGATCCGGGATTCGTTCAGCGAGTTACTGGATCAACTGCTGGCGGGCGGGGCGACCGTTGGCATTGCGACGCACGATCCGATTCTGGTCTCCCGGGCTGAAGCGTCGATCAAAAGACTCGGGGTAATGAAGGATCAGTATGAATTCCAGATGTTGCTCGGCGTTGCCGGTACGCTGCGCAGGGAGTTGGTCGCAAAGGGGCACGCACTGCGGGTCTATGTGCCGTTCGGCGAGCTGTGGTACAACTACTCGATACGGCGCCTGCGTGAGAATCCGAATATCGCCGGGCATATCATCAAGAATCTTTTCAGCCGCAGTTAAGTCGCTGCGGAAACAGCAGAGTCAATAACGTTGAAGACTAACGCGATACGAATCCATGAGTTCGGCGGGCCGGAAGTGCTGCAATGGGAGGAAGTTGATCTCGCGGAGCCAGCAGCCGGACAGGTACGAATTCGTCACACGGCAGTGGGTCTGAATTTCATCGACACCTATCATCGCAGCGGGTTGTACCCAATGGATTTGCCGACCGGGTTGGGCAGTGAGGCCGCAGGTGTCGTTGAAGCTGTCGGCGCCGGTGTCAGTGACATCGAAGCAGGCGATCGCGTGGTGTACACGGGACGTCCGGCGGATGCGTATTCCCAGCGGCGCAATTTCGACGCGTCGGCATGCGTCAGGATTCCTGCCGAATTGGCGGATGAGGTCGCGGCGGCCGTATTTCTCAAGGGGCTGACTGCCTGGTACCTGCTGCGCCGCAGCTACCGCGTGGAGGCAGGCGATCCGATCTTGCTGTACGCGGCGGCAGGCGGTGTCGGATCGCTGGCCAGCCAATGGGCGAAACAGCTGGGAGCGATCGTCATTGGCGTTGTCAGTACAGATGAGAAGGCACACCTGGCTCGTTCGCAGGGTTGTGACCACATCATCATGGCTGACGACGACGTTCCCAGGTCCGTCCGGGAACTGACGAACGGCGAAGGCGTTGCCGCCGTGTATGACTCAATAGGCCGTGACACCTTCTTTGCGTCTCTCGATTCGCTGCGGCCGCACGGAACAATGGTGACTTTCGGCAATGCGACGGGGCCGGTTGAGCCGTTTGCTCCCTCGGAGCTGGCGGTTCGCGGCTCGCTGTATGTCACGCGGCCGATTCTGTATGACTTCATCAATTCCCGCGATAGCCTGCTGAACGCCAGCAAAGAGCTGTTCGACTTCATCACCGGTGGTGACATCGAGGTCCGCATCGGCCAAACCTACAGACTCGAGGATGCAGTGCAGGCTCACAGAGACCTCGAAGCCCGCAAGACGACCGGTTCTACTGTTCTGCTGCCGTAGATTGCGGGCTGTGATCGGGGACGCTCTCAACGTCGGTGAGAGAAGACGTTTGCGCCTGTGGCCATCCGGAGCGCAGGTGCAGGTCACGCTGTGGGAACGGTATCTCGATGCCATACTCGGTCAGTTTACTTTCGAGTGCCCATAGATAGGCGGAGCGGGATCGAGTGGGGCGCCGGGCTCCCTGCCGATTCACCCAGACCAGCAAGAGGAAATTCAGACTGTTGTCGCCGAATTCGACGAGCCAAACGTCAGGCTCGCGATCCTTCATGTGCGTTAACGTGTAGGGTACTTCGGCTGCGGCTTCCAAAGCGGCTTGTTTCACCAGCTCCTTGTCGCTGCCATACGCAACGCCGAAGGGAATGCGTACACGCAGTATGCGTTCCGCCAGCGTCCAGTTGGTCAGTCGTGTCGTGACGAACTCAGAGTTTGGTACGACGATGTCAATATTGTCGTTAGTATTAATAAGTGTGCTGCGCACATTAATGGCTTTGACGGTCCCGGTGAGTCCGTTGTCGAGTTCGATGTAATCGCCAACGCGCAGCGAATGCTCAAACAGGATGATCAGGCCGGAAACGAAATTGTTGACGATGGACTGCAGGCCAAAACCGATGCCGACACTGAGAGCACCGGCGACCAGAGCCAGATTGCTGAAGTTGAGGCCGATCGAGGACAGCGCGATGAATAGTGCGAAGATGATGATCGTGTAGTGAGTCAGCCGGCCCACCGTATACAGTGAGGCTTGCGTACCGCTCGACTCCCCCGAATCAACACGTCGAATGGCGTGTCGAATGCCACGGGACAGGAGCATGGCAACGAGAAGGATGAGTAAGACTCGTACGATGTCAGCACCCGTGACGGGCGTCTCCCCTACGGAAAACAACGTCACGTCAGTGAGTCCGGAAACCCTGATGTAAGCGGTTTTTGCCTTGCGGCTCATGCTCGCGAGCCAGGATTTGAAGGCTCCTTCGTATTCTCTGGCCGCGTTATCGACCACCGTCATCAGTAGGCGCAAATCGGCAACTGCGTCGTCCAGTTGTCCGAGTTCTGCAAATGCCTCCTGAGCAGTTCCGACCCTCTGGTCCAGCAGCCGGCGCGAGGCTCGGTCGAGACCATCGCGATTGGCGCTTTGCACGGCGAGCAGTTCGTCTTCTGTTTCGCGTTGCCACTCGGGCGCGCGTTGATCGACGCTGCGAACGAATTCCGACCACGCCAACATCTGTGCGCCGAGCGCGGTGGTATCGGCTCCCCTGTCCAGCGCAAGTTCGGTCCACCGAAGCTGCGCCTCGCCCTGCGCAAGCCATGTTTGTGCCAGCGCCAGGTCGATTTCGGCGGCGAGCAGCCCTTGCTGCTGCAGACGCTGCTGTGACCGACCTTGTTCGGTATCGAATTCGAGGCCGCTCGCAGCGATTTGTGCGGCACGCAGGGATTCCTGCGCATCTTCAACGTCAGCCTCGCGGTCACTGACGCGATTGCGCAGCTCATCGAGGTCAGCCTCATCGGCCGTTGTAGCCAGTCGATCCCGCGCCAGCTCGACACGTTCTGCGGCGGCATCTGCATAGGCTGTAGACCGTTCGTATCGTTGCGTCAGAAGTGCAAGGCGCCGTTCGGCAATTGCCTGCGCGGAACGCGCTTGTACCAACCGCAATGCGGCCAGCCAGCGCTCGTCTCCGTCAGCCGCATCGACATAAGCCTTGAATGCCGCATCGCGGCGCCTGCTCGCGCCGTTGAACGTGCGTTGTTCACGTTCTACTTCGAGGCGCTCTTCATCGGTTTCGGAGCGAGCTGCACGGGCCACCGCCGCAAGACCAAGCAAGTCATCAATGGCGTAATTGACTGCTGGCGGCGGCAGCTCCTGTGGCTTCAGTTCGACGTCATCCAGAAGGGCGACATAGGCCGTGAGATTGTCGCGCACGGCTGCGAGGATCGCCTCGCCGGTTTCCTGATTCTGCGGCGCCAGTTCGGCGATCTGCACGCCGCTATTGTCGAGAAACAACTCGACTCTGGGCAGCAGTTCTTCCCGGGAGCCCTCGAAATACGCCCACCAGTCAGTTTGCAGCGAGGATAGACCCGGGACAGTCGCAACCTCGTCGTCTGCAACTTCCTGCGCGGGGCTGCTCGTGCAAACGAGCAGGCTGAGGAGCACGCCAAGCAGGCGTGTCGGGGGTGCAACCATCATGCGGTCAGCTTTTCGTGGAAATCGAGGATGAACATTGGTCGCACATGCTACGAGAAATCAGTAACACATGCACTTTACTTTATTCGCCGCAAAGATCCGCATGAATGGCCGCGGCTGCGCTCTTGCCAGCGCCTGCGGCCAGGATCACCGTTGCCGCCCCCGTAACCGCATCGCCACCGGCGAAAACGTGTCGTAACGAGGTCTGCGCGCTTTCATCTTCGACGACCAGGCAGCCCCACTTGTTCGACTTGAGTCCCTTTGTGGTCTGTAACAGCAAGGGATTTGGCCGATTGCCGATTGACAGCACGACATTGTCGACCGGCAGCACGAACTCAGAGCCTTCAATCGGCACCGGCCTGGCGCGACCGGAGTCGTCAGGTTCGCCGAGTTCCATCGAAATGCACTTCAGCCCGGTGACCCAGCCATCTTTGTTGCCGAGAATTTCGACGGGATTGGTAAGCCAGTGGAATTCCACACCCTCTTCGATGGCGTGGTGGTGCTCTTCGACACGGGCGGTCATCTCCGCAACGCTACGCCGGTAGACGATCATGGCCTTCTCGGCGCCAACCCGCAGTGCGGTGCGCACGGTATCCATGGCCGTGTTACCGGCGCCGATGACAGCGACCCGCTTACCAACCATGACCGGGGTATCGGCATTGGGGAAGTCGTTGGCGTGCATCAGGTTAACGCGCGTCAGGAATTCGTTCGCGGAATAGACACCGTTCAGATTTTCACCGGGTATACCCATGAACTGTGGCAGCCCAGCGCCGGTCCCGACAAACACCGCGGAATAACCCATTTTTTCGAACAGGTCATCCATCGACAAGGTCTTGCCGACTATGACATTGCAGACGATTTCCACACCGAGGCGTTTGAGCTGCTCGATTTCCCAGTCGAGCACTTTTTTGGGCAGGCGAAATTCCGGGATGCCGTAGCGCAGGACGCCACCGGCAGCATGCAGACCCTCATAAATCGTCACCGGGTGGCCGAGGCGCGCGAGCTCACCTGCGCAGACAAGACCAGCCGGTCCGGATCCGATGATCGCGACTTTCTCGGCGCGCGTCGGTTGCGCGGGCGCCTCGCCCGCAGGCTGCCCCATTTCCCAGTCCGCAACGAATCGCTCGAGGTAACCAATGGCGACCGGGACGAAGCGCGTCCCGAGTGAGCATTGCTCCTCGCATTGTGATTCCTGGGGACATACACGTCCGCAGATCGCCGGCAACGGGTTCGCGGAGCGCAAAACCTTTGCGGCACCGGCCATGTCACCCGCGGCAATCAAATGCACAAAATCGGGAATCGGAATCCTGACCGGGCAGCCGTCGATACACACCGGATCCTGGCATCGCAGGCAGCGCTCGGCTTCGAATCTGGCACGGGCGAAGTTGTAACCCTCGTTTACTTCAACGAAATCGTGCGACCGTAATTCAGCGTCGCGTTCGGACATCGGTGTTTTGTCTGCGCGCTTTAATGGCATCAGTCTTGTCCCATCGCCAGGGAGCGGCATTCCGCTCGTTCTTTCGACGCTTGTTCCTGTTGCACGTACATCTTGTTGCGCCGCACCGCTTCTTCAAAGTCGACCTGGTGAGCATCGAAGAACGGTCCATCGACGCACGCGAACTTCACCTCGTTATTGACGGTAACGCGGCAGCCACCACACATTCCGGTGCCGTCGATCATCAGCGGATCCAGCGATACCAGGGTAGGAATCCCGAAATCCCGGGTCGTGTCCGTCACTGCCCGCATCATCGGCATCGGACCAATAGCCACGACGCTGTCCGGGCGGCCAGGTCCGTCGCCGCCGATCAACTGTGCGAGCCGCTCGGTCACGAGTCCTTTGAACCCGGCCGAACCGTCGTCAGTGCACAGTTCGAGGTCATCACAAATATCGGCCAGTTCCTCGACCAGGATCAACAGACCCTTTTCGCGTGCACCGATAATGATCGTCGTACGATCACCGCGCGCAGACAGTTCACGCATCAGGCACAGCAACGCGGCTGCGCCAAAGCCGCCGCCAATTCCAACAATATGCCCCCCGGCGGGAATCTCCAGTGCCATGCCGAGCGGACCGACGAGATCCAGAATGTCGTCACCGACTTCGAGTGCGCCCAGGTATCCCGTCGTAGTACCGACTTCCTGTACGACAATCGTCAGTGTGCCGTTGTCGCGGTCGTAATCGGCAATGGTCAGTGGTATGCGTTCGCCACCTTCGCGCACTCGTACGATGATGAACTGGCCCGGCCTCGCGGCCGCTGCAACCAGCGGTGACTCGACGCGAAACAGTTTGGTGACCGGTGTCAGGGATCGTTTTTCGAGTATTCTGGCCATCGCATTACAGCTCCGGGTGCTCGTGTTTGATTTTCAGCCGTTGCCAGCGCGTGTTGACTTCAGCCTCGGTAGCGGCGAGTAGGTCCGCATGTTCCGGCGCCAGGATGTGCTTTGTTTTCCCCATCTTGCCGAGCCAGTCGGCGACCTTGCGGCGTCGCCCGATGGCGTCGGGGTCGTAGGTGATGGTCGTGTGACCTTTCTCCACCTCATAGATCGGAAAGAAGCAGCAATCCACCGCTGCCTGTAACACGTCTTGCGCTGCGTCGTCCTGCGTGCGCCAGTTAAGGGGACAGAATGACAGGACCTTGCCGTACACCGTGCCCTCACGTTGCGCATACCACTGCGCCTTGCTCATCTTGCGCATGAAGTCTTCCGGATAACCTTCACTGGCGGTGAATACATACGGCAGATTACAAGCGGCGAAGATCTGCGCTGTGTCTTTATGATGGAAGCTCTTGCCCGAGACCGTGCTGCCGACTTCGCTCGTCGACGTGCGATGCGCGATTGGCGTCGAATATGACAGTTGCGACCCGGTGTTCATATAACCCTGGTTGTCGTACTCGAGGATGATCATCTTGTGATTGCGGTGTGCCGTGCCGAGCGCGGCGCCTATACCGATGTCCATGCCGCCATCACCGGTAACCATGATAAACGTGGTGTCCTGACCTTCCGGCGCCGCCGGTATCTCTCCGCGCCTGATGCGTTCGTGATACATCTCAACCAGCCCCGACAGCGTCGCCGCACCGTTCTGGAACAGGTTATGTATGTAGGTAATCCGATGGGCAGTTTTCGGATAACCGGTCGTGGTGACCATCGCGCAACCTGTCTGGAACAGCACGACCACATTGCCTTCCAGCACGCTGTAAGCCTGGCGCAGCATCGGGAACACGCCGCAGCCGGGGCATGCGCCATGCCCCGGTGCAATCCGGGAAGGCACGGTCGTCATTTCCCACAGCGGTTTCAATTCGACTTCGAGGCGGTTGGTTTCCGGGTGCTTTGTCACCCTGGCCATGCCGCGCGTCACTTCTTCCGGCTTGATGGCGGGCAGTCCCTCCGGCGGAGACCGTGACGGGTCGCCCGCGTACGTACCGTGATAGTCGAAGGGAGTATCAACCCTTCCCTTGCGGGCAGCATCCAGTGCCTCGCGGAAGAATTCCTCCGCGTCGGTGTCATAGAAATCCTTGCCGCCCAGGCCATAGATGCGACTTAGTATCAGCGTTTCGTTGTCCGGGTCCTGTTGTAATGCCGCGCGCACCTCGAGCGACAGGTTGCCGCCCTGGGCACCATAGGAGTCGCCGCGGTCACCGACAACAGCAGCGCGTACGTTCTTCAATAATGCACGTATTTCATCGGCCGGAAATGGCCGCAGAACGTTCGGGGAAACGACACCCACTTTGTGGCCTTCGTTGCGCATCCGGTCGACGACTACCTTGGCATCTTCTGCCGCGGAATTCAGCAAGACGACAGCGACTTCGGCGTCGTCCATGCCGTAGGCGTCCACGCTGGCGTAGTCTCGTCCGGAGAACGACTTCAGCTCCGCGAGGATTTCCGGAATCACACGCCTTGCGGCTTCCATGGCTTCGTGCTGTTGCACCTTGTTATTGATCAGGTCCGGATCGTTCATGTATGGACCAAAAGTCACCGGCCGTTCGGGGTCCAGCGCCGAATAGGGGTCTTCGCGCTCGCCGAGAAACTCGCGCACGGCGTCCGGGTCGTCGAAGCGGTCGATACGGCGCTTCTGATGGCTCGTCAGGAAGCCGTCGTAGGCGACGATGACAGGCAGCCGCACGTCCGGATGCTCGCCGATTTTCACGGCCGCGAAGTTCATGTCATACACAGCTTGCGGATCGCGTGCCATCAGGATAATCCAGCCGGTATTCAGTACGAAATATATATCAGAGTGGTCGCAGCGAATATCGAGCGGCCCGGAAACCGTGCGGGTGGAGACATTCAGCACCATCGGCACGCGCGTACCGGCTTGCACAGGCAGTTGTTCCAACGAATACAACAGGCCCTGCGAAGACGTGGCATTCAATACCCGGCCACCACCGAGTGCGGCACCGTAGCAAATACCGGCCGCGCCGTGCTCGCCGTCAGCAGGGATCATCACGATGTCGTGTTCGCCGTTTGCCTGCATTGCCGAAAGGTTTTCTGCAACTTCAGTCGACGGCGTAATCGGAAAATAGCCCATGATGTGGAATCCGATGTCCCGTGCGGCCAGCGCAGCGGCTTCGTTGCCACTTCGGAAATCGTGTATTTGCCGAACCGGTTCGCCGTGGGTAGTTGCGGCTTTTGCCTCAGGTAACATGCTTGCCTCCGGTTGCTTGCATCAGTTCCGGGAACAACGGGACGCGCAATCGATTGGCCTTACCCGGTGTTTCGGCCTCGCGCGTCATCGCAAGGGTCGAGCAGGTCTCGACACAACGCATACAGCCCTTGCAGTACTGATAGTCGATGCCGTCCAGTGTCACGGTCGGCTTGCCGTCGTCATCCGTGTGCGTCGACCAGACCAGGCACAGGTCGGGGCAGACCATGTCGCACATGCCGCAATGAATACACTTGTCGGCGTCGAGTACCGGCATCCATCCGTTTCGCGAGGTGTGCAGGTCATTGTGTGCGGTGTTGCCGGGAGTTGGCAGCACGCCGCCTATCGGAGCGGTTCGATAACCCCACAGCGGATTGCTCGACAACCTGGGCAGGTCGCCTTCGATGCGGCCGATGTTCTCAATGATTTCGAACTCTTCGGCGCCACGCCTGAAGGCACGTTCGTTCGCTGCGACGGCCTCCGGGTGGCGCCCGGCGAAGGTGTCCTCAAGCGTGTTGAGCATCGCTTGACGGTCGAGGAATGGCAGCGCAGCGGTCAACGTGCCAATCAAAACGGCATTGGGTCTCGATTTCTCTTCAATCGCAATTGTCTGGGCGTCGACCCGCATGACTTTCGTTGTAGCAGGCAAGCGGCAAAGACCCTCGGGTACTTCGCCGTCATTCCCGGCATAGATCAATGTGCCCGCAGCGCGTATGCCGGCGATCGTCGCAGGGTGGGCGAGGAGTCCGCTGTGAAACACGACGACCACATCGGGCAATTCGATCGGGGCGCTGGTGCGAATGGCCCTGTCGGCCGCGGCGAGACGCACAAAAGAACGCACCACCGAACCCTTCTTCTCCGATCCGTAGGAAGAAAAGTGAGACCCGTTCAATCCCATGCGCAATACGGCTGCGCTGGCAACAATCTGTCCGGCCGCATGAGCCCCCAGTCCGCCGACTGACTCGAAGCGGATCTCGAACAAACGGCCATTGTCAGGTAAGACAATTCCTCGAGCCATGATCGCTGTCCAACACGAGACAGGCATGATGTTGTGCCAAATTCAGCATACGCACGCCGTGACGTGAATGAATACGGAACTTCCGCAGAAATATCCGGGATCTCACGTGTCTGATCGACTCGAGGGTGGCAGATCTCAACGGATGGACTCACAATGGGTGTCTGCCAACTGACAGTGTCATTGAACATTCCTATGCCAACGCCCAAAATCGGTCTCGCTCTCGGCTCAGGCGCGTCGCGCGGCTGGTCGCACATTGGCGTGATAAAGGCACTGCTGGCCGCGGGCATCGAACCGGATGTCATCTGTGGCACATCGGTTGGAGCGATGATTGGCGGCTCCTACCTGGCCGGCAATATGCAGAGTCTGGAGGACTGGGTACTTTCGTCAACCCGCACCGATGTGCTGCGCTTCTTTGACGTCAAACTGTCACAGTCCGGTTTCGTCGACACGAAACGCCTGAGCTGGTTCCTGCACAGCTACGTGGCCACCGAACAGCTGCGAATTGAAGATTTGCCGAAGAAATATGCGGCCGTATCGACCAATCTCGAGACGGGTCGTGAAGTCTGGTTTACGGAAGGCGGACTGGCGGACGCGATTCGCGCATCCATGGCCATGCCAGGACTCTTCCCGGCGGTTCGGGTCGATACGCGCTGGCTGGTCGACGGTGGGCTTGTGAATCCTGTTCCGGTGAGCGTTTGCCATGCACTCGGGGCTGATCTCGTGATCGCCGTGAATCTGAATTCGGGCATCGTTCGCAAGCGCAACGAAGAAACGAGGGACCCCGTACGGGAGGAAAGCAACAGCGTGCTGGGCAACTTCAAACAGCAGGCGAGGGAATACTCGAATTCCGTTTTTCCCAACCGAGGCAAGAAGAATGAGGCGCCAGGCTTGTTTCATGCTATTGCCAACTCAATCAATATTTTTCAGGACAGGATCACACGCAGCAGGCTCGCAGGGGACCCGGCGGATGTGTTGCTGTCGCCACGGCTTGCTCATATCGGCATGCTCGAATTTCACCGCGCGGATGAGGCCATCGAGGAAGGCGAGCGCTGTGTGCATGAGGCACTGACGGAGATTCACCGGGTTGTCGGGAAGTAGCCGGCCTGTCACCCCGCCAGGTATCCGCTCCCACGCCTGTCCCGCGGATTCTGCACGCAACAATCAAGGTGCAAACAAGAATGCCTGCAACTTCCCGACAGTTGATTGCCAGGCTGAGGAATTTTTGCAGATTGATCCGCTAACTCGATTCTGGCTATGGCGATAGGCGGCCACTACTGGCCGATGGACCGTCTGCTTGGCGGCCTTGCCCGAGTTAGGGCGACACTTTCAATGTCCGCATAATGCGGAGGGAGGTGTTCCATGACGAAGAAGAAGTACCGCCATTATAGTCAGGACTTCAAGCGACACGCATTGAAGCGGGCCATTTCTGGTGTGGATCTAAAGGTCCTTCCAGCTTTTTGGCTGGCTCAGGTTTCGCGGCTGCGAGATCAATGAGTCTTCGCGTGCCCCGAGACAGGTTGGAGTAGCAGCCGGATTGGCGCACCGGGTGTTCATACCGGTCGGGGGTATACGGGCCAGGCGTTCTTACAGTTGTTCGACCGCCGACTCCATCCATACGAAACGTTCTTGTAGCCAGATCTTAAGGTGTGTGACCTCTTCATCGTAAGTGTCGTACACCACAGGATTAGGCCAAACATAGGTACCAAGGGTACTCCAGATATCGTCATTCTCAGCCTGGCTGTACTTCAGCATTTGCGACCATTGGTCAATTTGCGACAGCAGGTGTGGTTCTTGGGTTTTAAAGTAGGCGAAGCGTTGCTTTACCTTATTGGCAAACGCGGGATCCGCCAATAGTCGATCTATCCAGGCATTCCATCTGACCCACCAGCCCTCAGAGTAGCGTGAGTCGGCGTAATCAACATTACCAAACGCCAAATCGAAATCCCAAATCGGACCCATTTTGATTTTCTGCCCAGGAATGTAGTGAAGAAAGATGCTCGAGTACCACATGGCGTCAACGTTCTTCGCAATCTCATTTATGAGGAACCAATCAACAAAGCTGTCGGCGTCGATGTACGCTGCATAACCCGTATCAGGGTCAGCGAAATTGGCACCGAACAAAACCGTTTCAAACTCATTGATGTGACTGCTGACAAGATTATATTGCTCGTCATTGAAAGCGAGATCAGGCTCTTTGATATTGATCAAGTACTCGTTGGTTTCAAAATACACGTCATCCGGATCCAAATGATCGGGCTGATCAATCTCGAGCAAAAATCCGTTATCACCAAGGTCAACGCGATCGACTCCGGCCTCCACTTTTTGACTAATGTGGTAGGTGCCCGAATGTGAATCATTAAAATACACTTCTGCGAAGCGGCTATCGGGAGTCCATTCCAGATTGCTCAGATGCCCCAATTCAAATGCCACGCGATTGCGCAGCATGGTCTTATCCGAATATTCCGCTAGAAACAGCCACTTTCTATTGTCGAGCATACCCAGGAATTCGCTCGAGTCGGATAATTTCATCTGGTAGGGCTTTTTCGGATGCAAGAACCAGGTTGAGTGGCCTCGACCGCGAATCTCCATCGTCACTTCCGGGATCGAATCGTACAGGCGCCAGCCGTCGACACGAATGGTACCGGGTACATAAATCTCCTTTGATTCAATACTGACACCGCCCTCGGTGTTGAGATATATGATAGGCAGGCCAGTAAATTTCATGATATCGACCGTGTAATTGGCGATATCACCGGATCTATTTGTCACCGTTAATGAAACAGGCTGCGTGAAATCGTTGGGCTGCTGGGCTGAGGTTTGTGTTACTCCATCAAGCGCGACCGTTTCACCCTCAAATTCGAACGCGGCGACCAATCCGGTGACTGGGCTATTGGTCGGTAAGCGCCCTGTGACCGCTGCACCATCGATAACAAAAGAGAGATCAGAATCCAATTCACTGTTGTCTTGCGCTCTGAGTGCGAAGCTGAGGAGCTTTGGAGTTGGTTCTTGCACAACAGGAGGTGCGGCAGAGTTGTCGCCACCCCCACTTCCACATGCACCGCAAAGTGCGATGATGGACAGCACGAATCCTTTCAGCAAAAGTCTGAGCTGGGAATCCCTCATGGTGGAGTCGCCTTGATTATAATTTCTTAAAGGATAGGAAATTATATCGCATCGCCGGGGTGCGCTGTGCGGAGAGCGGGTGCTGAAATCTGTCGTCAGCGGTGAATGAGCGGTCCAGGTGACCGCTTTTGGCATTTCTGAGACGGCTGCCAGGAGGATAAACGAAAGACTGCTTTGCGTCACATAGCCACCAGTCGAAAGATCTGAGGTAAAATCTCGGCTGCTGACCGAAAACAGCCGTTCGTCAGCAGCTGCAGCGAAGTCTTGCTGTCAGTCCATACAGATGCATCGAGCGAATATGGATGTAAATATAAACGCCACCAGTTTTCTCTCGACTGCAGTCGCAGCGATTGGCGTCGTGGCCGTTAGCATGTATGGAGCTGCGCAGTTCATTCGGTTTGGGAGAATCTTGGCCGGTTTCGGGATCCTCGCAATAATTCCGATTTGGTTCGGTGCGCAGCTTCTCGTCCTTATTCTCTTCGATGTGCTTGTTTATCTGGGCGTTGCAACACGAGAAAATCACTTTGAATATGTGATGACACCCGTGTTAAAGCTGGCTTGCGCAGGACTCGTCGGATACACCGTGATGTATTTTGTAAGAAGGCTTTTGGCCGCAAGCCGCTCATTGCCGCTCCTGCATGTGCCGGAAGTTTCACGGTGCTGCGTTTGCTACGCTCTCCAGTCCAAGGGGACGGGAAGAAGAAGTTGAGATAGCCTGGTTTCGTTCCACATGACAAATCGCCGTCCGTAACATAAACGCAGACTGTAATGCTGAAATTTATCCTGGTCGTCGCTGCCTGTTACAGTCTGCTCGTCGTCGTCGTGTATTTCATGCAGGGTCGCATGCTCTATCTTGCAGAAGTACCTGGTCGGGCGTTGGTCATGACACCAAACGATGTTGGCATCGACTACCAGGATGTCTCGATCGAGACTGCGGACGGAGTGACTTTGCATGGCTGGTTCATCACAGGACGGTCCCCTCGAGTATTGTTGTTCTTTCACGGCAATGCAGGAAATATTTCCCATCGTCTGGACTCGATAGCACAGTTTCGGGACCTGGGCCTGTCGGTATTTATTATCGACTATCGGGGTTACGGTCAGAGCGAAGGCCGGACCACGGAAAAAGGGATGTATCGCGATGCTGATGCGGCGTGGAGCTACCTCATCGAGAGTCGCGGCGTAGCCGCCAGGGACATCGTGATCTTCGGGCGTTCACTGGGCGCCTCTGTCGCGTCACGGCTGGCCATGCAAAATCAACCGTTGGCACTTATCTTGGAATCGTCCTTCACGTCAGTCCCGGACATCGCTCAGGATCTTTATCCGTGGCTCCCGGTGCGCTGGTTGAGCCGCCTCAGTCACGCGACGCGCGATTATGTTCGGGACGTTCACTGCCCGGTACTGGTCGTTCACAGTCGTGACGACGAGATAATCCCGTTTCACCATAGCGAAACAATTTTCGCATCTGCGAATGAGCCCCGTACTCTGCTGGCGATTCGTGGAACTCACAATGACGCTTTCCTTCGGGATGAGCGCAATTATATTGAAGGGTTCCGGGCTTTTTTGTCAGGATTATCCGCGCCCGCTCCGTCACGTTGATGACGGAGGCTTCTAAAACTGAATCGCTACCGGTTCTCCAGACACTCGCCAGCCGTTCTTTGAATTTGTTTTCATACTCTACCGGCGACAGCAGGTCATGGAAACCGTGCCGCCGTTTGTTGTTGTAGAACATCTCGATGTAATCGACGACTACCGCCAGTTAGAGCCAGCCTTCATGCGTGCGTATGTACGTGATATCTGTCACTCAGGCCTAATTGGGTTCGGCCGCGCTATAACTCTGCTCAGTCACCTGCCGGACGGCTTCGATCTGCGGGCTGGGAAAGAAACGGAGCAGGCTTCGCGGGGAAGCCGGCCCCGTTTTGATGACCTTGAATTGCGAAGGACTAGAAGCTCGGGCCCTCAATGTCGTCGATGTTGTCAGCGGCCTCGAATGTCACGACACCATCACCTGACATTGGGTTGAGGAAGAACGTCATCGGGTCAAGCCCGTCATCACCGTCTTCATCATTGCCTCCCTGGCAGGTCGCCGCGATCGTATACGTGTCGGGCATAAGCGATGCTCGATATTCGTAATCGCCGTCATTGTTCTCGTCTCTAGCTTCCACGGTCGTGTAGGGGTCGACAACGCCGATCTCGCCAGGATCAACGGCCCCCTCGAAAACGTAGATCACATTGCCTACTTCGTAGTCCATGTCAGTGGCACTATCGGCGTTACAATCGTTTTCGGCTGCCGTTACTGTCGCCGAGGCAATTTGCCCGACCACGGAGCCGAATTCCTCGACATCCAGCACTCGAATAACCGGCTTAAGTATATAGAGGCCGCGACCGACGGCTTCGGTCAGACCTTTTCGCACGTCCCAGTCGAAGAGCAGACGCACGGAGTCGTTGGGCCCGACTTCAAAGTTATTAATGAGGCGGACTCGGTCGCTTGGCACATCAATATCTACTTCTCTCATCAAGCCTTCGTCCGTCATGGCATGGGCCGCGGAAGAACTCGAGTCATCGACCGTCATTTCGAGCCAATTGTAAGTCCCGGCAGGAATATTCGCCCGGTCGACAAAGATCGCCGGATCGTCGACGGAAAGCTCGAGCAGATTCACAGTAACCGGCGTATCGACCATATCGAGCTGAAATGCTGGCCGATCGCCCTGAGGCTTGATCCAGAATTCCGTCACGGTAATATTCAATTCGACTATGCCGTCTACCGAACGATCCATCAGGGAAACACTAATAGTCCCATTGCCGGAGTCACTTCCGCCAGAGCAGGCCCCTATAACGGCAGCGAGTGCTGCTATCGTGCCTACCCGTATTCCTTTTCGAGTGTTCATAAATTCGATACCTTGAGTCAGATTCGCGTCGTGTAGCATGTTGAATCGACCGAGCCCCTACTGTGAACTCGGTCACAGTTTGCCCCTGATGGCGCATTCCGACATCGGATAGTCGAACACGGGAAACGCGCCACCAGTGATCCGTAACAATACCCTGGGCATAGGCACGTGACAGTGAATGAACTCTATTTGCGACGTGTCCAATTGGCCGACTGCCGTCGGTCGCCAGAAACCTGAACGGGCGACTGCAGTCCTCCCGAATGAAAAACGCCCCCGACGAGCGGGGGCGAAACGTGCATCAGCTTGGGGGCTCGAAGAATCTATTCAGGATCGACCCAGCTGGCCATCGAGGCCATCTCAGTGAGCGCGTCGGTCCAGAGGTAGCCGTCGACGCCGACGCCGTCGGTCCAGAGGTAGGCGTTCGTCCAGAGATAGGCATCCGTCCAGAGATACCCTTCGGTGCCGACGCCGGAGTCCGTCCACAGGTAGCCGTCGAGGCCCATGACGTAGTAGTTACCGTACTCGTCCTGGTTCGCGGGGCCGCCGAAGTGCTGGAAGCCGTCGATGTCGTTGTCGATGTGCAGGCCCTGGTTGGCGCAGTCGACGGTCTGGTTCATCACCGCGGCATAGGCGTCGGCGACGCCGGCGCCCTGCTGGAACACCGAGTAGGCCAGCGTTCCATCGGCCTTCACGGCCGGCTTCGCCGCCGACAGGATCTTGCACTTGAGCTCGTCGACGGAGCGCCACGGCTCGGCCTGCAGCGCCAGTGCGGCGATGCCGGAGACCACGGCCGTCGCCTGCGAGGTGCCGGACATCTCGAAGTACTGGCCGTCGTAGAACTCGGGATAGGCGTCCGCCAGCGCCGAGTTACCCTGCACGAGCCCGCGCATGTGGCCGCCCGGGGCGACGATCTCGGGCTTGACGAAGCCTTCGTAGGTCGGACCGGCCGAGGAGAAGGTCGCCAGCTTGTCGTCGGACGGATCGGCCGGCGTGAAGCTGTCGGTCATCGCGCCGACGGTCATGACGTAGGGCACGTTGCCCGGCACGCCGATCGTCATCGCATCGGGGCCGCGGTTGCCAGCGGCGGCGACCACGAAGATCTCCTTCTGCCAGGCCACCATGACCGCCTGGCTGATCGGGTCGTCCCAGTAGTGCGAGCGTGCCTCAGCGCTGAATGACAGGTTCAGGACACGGATCCTGAGTTTCCTGCGATTCGCGACCACCCAGTCGATGGCGCGGATCACGTCGGCGTAGCTGCCCTGGCCGCCGCCGTCTCGACCGTGCCGTTGTCGTAGATGCGGCGGATGCGATCATCTGCGCGCAAGTCGGCTACCTGGGCCAGCGTCAGCTCCGCCGCCACCGCCGAGATCACGCTCAGTTCGTGGGTGATCTGACCGCCTTGCGCGGCGACCAAAGCCCTCTCGTCCGCGAGGCTGGTACCCTGGACAATGTTAGGAGTCCACTGTCGTTCGCTTTGGCGAGTGGCTGATGCCAAGCACGAGGCTGGCGAGAACGAGTATTGCGATGGCTGCTTTGCGATTCATGATCAGATCTTGATCCGGTTTCACTGCTCGGATTTGGATGTTATTTCAACAGATGCAGGGACTTGCCGGAGTTGCATGTGCCTGCCTCGCGAGGCAAATTTTTGTGACGCACGTCACATATTGCAGTCGTCAAATAGGGCGACCCCGACCGAACACCCCGAGTGCAAATGTCTGTGTCGGTGCACTTTGGACCAGATAGCCAGACGGCCGGTTCTGGGTGCGATATCAATCGGTCGACCCCCGATTCGAGTTAGAATGGCGGCTTCTGACCCTAAACGGCAGTGTAGAATACTCGGGCGGATGACCGGAACCTGCGGAAAATGGACCTTATTTCGTAGCTATGTCTGTAAATCCAATTAGGCCATCTAACATGGCATCATGGTGTTGATTTCAATTGAAACTTGGATGCGAATGTGACCTGAAAGTGATTATTCATACCTGATTTTTAGGCCTTCTATATAGTAGTTAGACCTTATCGAAGAAAATTGAGATGTCTACACGATTATTTTCGTTCATCGGCGGCGACACAGGCCAATGGCGTGTCGCTAAAATCGAAGCAATAGTCGGGGAACCGCTGTCTGAGGCTAGAATGCTAGACATAGCTTCTGGTGCCGGGAGTTCATCCGATCCACGGGCGTCTTGGGTGCTGCGCGGAATAACCAGCAATGAACGCTATGTCGCTCGCGAGGAAAGGAACCAAATCGTGGCCAAACTGCTAGATCTAGGGCGACCCAAAGCAACCTGCGCTGCGCTGATTCCAATACGGAAGAATAAGGCTTGGTGGTCGCTCACTCAGGACGAACGCCTAAGTATTTTTCGAGAGCAGTCTAACCACACAAGAATCGGGCTTGAGCATTATCCTGAGTTAGCGCGAAGACTTCATCACTGTCGAGATCTCTCGGAGAGTGAGCCGTTCGATTTCCTCACCTGGTTTGAGTATGAGCCCGCTCAAGAAACGAGATTCAACAAACTGCTTGCCGCGTTGCGTGCAATAGAGGAGTGGAAATATGTTGAGCGAGAGGTTGACATACGCCTTGTGCGCGAGGAGGTCTAACTACTCTTTGCAGCGGACCGCCTTCGGCGTCCGCTGAACTCAATCGTTGATGTCCGGATTTGCCGCAACTCGGAAGTTCAGCTGAATCCCAATAATGGCAGGTTGTGGCCGACTGCCGTCGGCCGCCAGGAAGCTGAACGAACGACTGCTTTCGGCAGGAGCCGCCGGCCGAGAAATTTAGTGAATGTGTTGCATCGACAGGTCGAAGCCGCAACCCTTTCCAGTCGTCGGCAAGAAGAACCCTTACAAACAACAATTTAGGTACTTCTACGAGCTCCTTCTCTTCCTGTGACTGAGAAATTTCGCTTTGACGAACACCAAATCCAGTCTGGCTCATTGCGATGCCGTAAGGTCGAGGAGCAGTCCATCCCATTGCTTCTTGCCGGAACCAGCCGCCCAGGGAGTGATAGACTCAGGGGCTGGTGATGACCAGATGCGGTCGAACGGCCCATTCTTGCCCGATTTGTGCGATGTCTACCTATTACTCGACGAAAGTGAGGCGGATTGAACCGAATCCACCGGCCATATTCGTTGGTGCTTTGTCCGTCGGTCTGGCTTTATTGCTAGGCGCCTGTGCCATTCCGCCGTCGCAGCCGCGACCCGTAGTTTGGCAGACGAGATATGAATATGTCGTGCCATCCGAATGGAACCAGGGAAAAGCAGGATGCAAAGAAGTTGGCATCTATAGCTTTC
>Ga0224512_10001327_pt1 | contig 23944 bp, 23 predicted proteins | sample SF_May12_sed_USG_4_FD_169103 | JGI IMG/M metagenome (GOLD analysis project Ga0224512, IMG submission 169103) | Sediment microbial communities from San Francisco Bay, California, United States - SF_May12_sed_USGS_13 | ecosystem: Environmental > Aquatic > Marine > Sediment | place: USA... | reverse complement strand
ATGTCCGATACCGGCGGCCGGAACGTCTCCGTCAACCAGTTCACGGAGTCGCGGACTGATCAGGGGTATTGGGTGCCGATCGTGACGGCCATGATTGCCGCAGCTTCGGGCCGGCCCTCGTCATCGAACCAGAGGAGCTGGCCAAGACTGTCGGTGCGGCGCGGGATGCTCCACCACCATTGCAGCTCGGCGGCTTGGTACAACCCTTTGGTCGGGTGAGCGGTGCGGACGCGCCGCAGGAGAGCCGTCACGGCCTCCAAGTAGTAAATACCAACCCGATGCTCTTCTCGCATTCCTCGCATTTCTCAAACCTACGGCGTAGAGATTGCCCGAACAAAACCGATCATCGGTGTCAAGCAAGTCGCACATGCCCACCAGAATCCTGGCAGTCGCCCGCTCCCCCACCGACCAGAAGCAGACTCCTGTCCGGCAGCTTCCGATGTGCTCAAGAATCGCCTGTTTCCTTTGACAGAACGTGCTTGCCAAAGTACTTTGCCGCCGGTGAGAAACGTCGTGTTCACCCGGATGATGTGTACGGCCAGGTTTGGGCCGTGCGGATCCGACGTGTAGCGACTCTTCTCAGAAGGACAGCAAGACACCCGCACCGGTTCAACCGGGAGCGGGTTTCTTGTGTTGAGGCCCCCAACCCCGGAGGCCGGTCGGACCAAGACCATTGGAGCCGACCATGAGCAACAACTACCGCTTCGAGACACTGCAGGTTCACGCCGGACAGGAACCCGCGCCGGGTACCAACGCCCGGGCAGTACCGATCTATCAGACGACTTCCTATACCTTCGATGACAGCGCTCACGGGGCCCGACTATTCGGGCTCGAAGAGTTTGGGAACATCTACACCCGAATCATGAACCCCACCAGCGACGTCTTCGAACAACGAATCGCCGCGCTCGAAGGTGGGGTGGCCGCGCTGGCCACCGCCAGCGGCCAAGCCGCCCAGTTCCTCGCCATCACCACGCTGGCCGAGGCGGGCGACAACATCGTGTCGACCAGCTACCTCTACGGCGGCACCTATAACCAGTTCAAGGTCTCATTGAAACGGCTCGGCATTGAGGTTCGCTTCATCGATGGTGACGATCCGGCCGACTTTGCCGCCGCCATCGACGACAAGACCAAGGCCCTCTACGTCGAAACCATCGGCAATCCGCGCTTCAATATCCCAGATCTCCCCGAGATCGCAGATGTCGCTCACTCCGCTGGGGTGCCCCTGATTGTCGACAACACGTTCGGCGCCGGTGGCTACCTGTGCCGGCCCATCGACCACGGTGCCGACATCGTCGTCGAATCCGCCACCAAATGGATCGGCGGCCACGGCACTTCGATTGGCGGTGTCATCGTCGACTCGGGCAACTTCGACTGGTCAAACGGTCGCTTCCCGGCTTTCACCGAACCGTCACCCGGCTACAACGGACTCAAGTTCGGCGAGGTCTTTGGGCCGGACGGACCGTTTGGGAACATCGCCTTCATCATCCGGGCCCGGGTCGAGGGGTTGCGCGACTTTGGACCAGCGCTCAGCCCGTTCAACTCGTTCCTGTTTCTCCAGGGACTCGAAACGTTGTCCCTTCGGGTGCAGCGGCATGTCGACAATGCCCAGGAATTGGCCGAATGGCTGGAAGCTCATCCATCGGTCGAGTGGGTCAGCTACCCCGGGCTGAAGAGCCACCCCTATCACGAGACCGCCACCCGCATCCTCAGCAACGGCTATGGAGGTGTTCTTGCATTCGGAATCAAGGGGGGGTTGGCGGCCGGACAGCGTTTCATCGACTCTGTGGAGCTGGCCTCCCACCTGGCCAACGTCGGCGACGCCAAGACTCTTGTCATCCACCCTGCTTCGACCACCCACAAGCAGCTTTCCGATGAAGAGCAGCTGGCATCGGGTGTCACCGATGACCTCGTTCGGGTGTCGGTCGGGATTGAGCACATCGATGACATCAAGGGGGACTTCGAATCGGCCTTTGCCCGTGCCGGACTGACCAGCGCGACCGCATGAGCCTGAGGAGATGGATCTCGGCTGAGACCGAGTTCCTCGATCTAGACGGTCCCATCGACCTCGAATACGGTGGCAGGCTCCCCAACGTTCGGCTCGCATACCGAACCTGGGGGCGGCCCCGGGCGACTGCGACCCTCGTGTGCCATGCGTTGACGGGGTCGGCCGATGCCGACGACTGGTGGCCCGATCTGTTCGGCGCGGGACGGGCCCTCGATCCTGAACGGGACTACATCGTCTGCGCCAACGTGCTCGGCGGATGCTATGGCACGACTGGGCCGACCAGCCGTGGCTTCGGGGCCTTTGAGCCGTACGGAGGTGCCTTCCCCGAAGTCACCATCCGCGACCTCGTGCACGTTCAAGCCAGGTTGATCGACGACCTCGCTATCGACACGCTCGATCTAGTCATCGGTGGCTCGATGGGAGCCATGCAGGTGCTCGAATGGGCACTGCTCTACCCGGATCGGGTCGACGCGATCGCCCCGATCGCCTCCGGGCCCGCCCAGTCGGCTTGGGGGGTCGCTCTGAGTGAGGCACAACGGCAGGCTATCAAGGCCGACCCGAATTACGCCGACGGCCGGTACCCGCTCGGTGCCGGGCCCGCCGGAGGTTTGGCGGCGGCACGCAGTATGGCGATGATCAGCTACCGCAGCCCTCACGACTTCGCTGTTCGCTTCGGCCGACGCCAGACGGAATCGGGCGTCTACGAAGTGCAGAGCTATCTCCGTCATCAGGGTGACAAGCTGGTCGACCGGTTCGATGCCAATACGTACCTCACGCTGATCGGCGCCATGGACAGCCACGATGTCGGGAGGGGTCGCGGATCTGTGGCCGAAGCCCTCAGGCAAATCGACCAACCAGCCCTCGTCATCAGCATTGGCAGCGACGGCCTCTACCCGGCCGGAGAGGTCGCCGAGATGGCCCGTCATCTTCCCAACTCGGAACTGATCGAGATCGACTCACCCCACGGTCACGATGCCTTTCTGATCGCAGCCGAGGACGTTAACGAGTGCGTCGTCGGCTTCATCGCTCGCCGCGGCCTCAAGCCACGCATGCGCAAGGCGGCCCACTAGCGTCGAAACGCGAAGGAGATGCCTGAACGGCATTGAATCGGTTGCGGCCGGTAAAGTTGTGAGAGTATCGACGCTCACCGAGAACGGCCCAAACGGGGGTCGAGGACGTTGTTGTCTGTTCATGTTGGCGACTGTCGCGCCAGCTCCAATAGCGCGGTACAAGCGCCCTCAGCAGTCGCGAAATCGCGTGACACGGCCTGACGTCTTCACTGTCAGTTCCTAAATCGCCCTCATCGAGTTGTTGCGCGCATTGTGCTCGACCTCGGCCAAGCCCATCGCCTCCAGGACCGGCGGCAAGTAATTGCCGAATCGGCCCCGGAGCCCTTTCTTGAGCCCGTACCAGCCGCCAACCGGATTGTCCGCAGAACGTCCCCACGCCTCGACGGTGCCCGGCTTGGCTTCCTTCTGCTCGTCGGCATTACCGAGGAGCATCCAGTCGCCGTGCTTTTCGAGCATGGTGTGTAGATCATCGATACAGCTCAGGTGATAGCGCAGCTCGGTCGAGCCGACTTGCACGACCAATGCCGGCGGGTCGGCCAACTCGTCACGAAACGCCGAGTATTCGGATTTGCCGGGCGGAGTTGTCAGCAACCACGGATCTTCAGGTGTTCCTGAGCCTTCGTATGAGACAGCCATTGGAACCTTCCTATCTTCTTTCGACTTTGGTTTTGAGCCCGTTGGCGAACTTTTCAAACGAGGGCTGCAGATCGGGCATGGACTTCCAGATCATGTTCAGCAGCGGTCCGCTGAATTCCTCGCGCATGTGGAACTTGGTTCCAGCGCCCTCGGGCGACAGTGTGTACGTGCGCACTCCTTTGAAGAGACCGAGCGGCATGCCGCCCTTGAAGATGAGCTTGTTCGGCCGATCCATGACGTCGACCTTCAGTGGGAATGCGCGCTCTGGGCTGACTTCCGAGAACAACTTCACCTTGTTGCCGAGCGCAATGTCACCTTCGAAATTCACGATTCCGGAGTCCCAGCTGACGAATGCCGGCCCGTCGCTGAGCACCTGCCACACCTCGTCGGGCGTGCCGTCGATCGTTTGACTCACTTCATAGAACTTCATGAATGCTTCCTCCTCAGGCGTCGACTGTACAAAACATAAGATGACATCTCCTGTCATATATGACACGCTGGCCCCCATGAGAGCCGACCGAGTGGTGTCAATGATGTTGCTACTCGAGAACCGCGGCCGCATGACGGCCACCGAGCTAGCCGAGGAACTCGAGGTGTCGCCGCGAACGGTCATGCGTGACATCGAGTCACTTGGGGGTGCGACGAGGATCGGTGCAGGATCCTGAGTCACCTGACGGGTCGCGACGGGATTTCCGAGTGGCAGGAGCATTCGATCACGCCGGCGCTGCGTCGGTGGTGGCCTTGGTTGATGGTCGTATTGGGGGTGTGACGAGGATCGGTAGGATCCTGAACGTTCAGCCGCGGATTACTTCGAATCCCGACTTCCAGATCGGTCTCGGCGATAAGGCGTCGTTGTTCGTCGCAATAGCACTTCGCATGAGCTACGAGCCGCAGCGGCCCGTGAAAGCGTGGGGCGGGAGTTATCTCCCGCCCCAGTCTTGTTTGACAGACGATCTGTTCAGGATCCGTGGTACGAGATGGAAGAGGTCTCGTCGTTCATGACGCCACTGATGTTTCCCCAGGGGCTGAAGGTGTCCTTCCTCGCTCCCGACGTTCCTGTGTCTTCCCAATGCTTGATCCGATAGCAGCCGTTCGCGGTTGACGAAATCCGATTGTCCCACGATCCAGAGACGTTCAGCCATCCGCCGATGCAGCTGGAACCCCACACGTTGAACGATGAACCGTTGAGGTTCGAATGCTCGTAGTGGGTGCCGATGATGTAATCGGCGTCGGTGCCGGAATCGAAGTGGGCGACCATGTCATCGAATTCGGCGAAGCAGACTTCCTTGCTGAGGATGAATTCGCCCGAGTCCTTCTGGTCGAGAACCTGCACTCCGCAATGCTCCTCGCTTGAGTCCTCGCTTGCCGATGCCGCAGTCGTCAGCAGAAGCAAAGCCGAGAGCCCGAGCACCATCGCAACCGTGATGAGGGTCTTCCTAGTGCGACTCATAGTCTGGTGATTCCCTTCTCTTCGTGGGGGCTCGGGGTGGGCGCCGCTCTGTTTCAATCCGTGCAGTGCGATTTGGATGGTGGCTGCGGTCCGAAAAGGAGCTGTTTGGTGTTGGCCGATGGCGATCATCCGCCACCTACTACCTTTTGCCCGCACATAGCCCTGACGTTCGATCGACGGGGCCTGCCAGGCGTTTCGCCACTCGGGATCCTTGTCGCTTGCTCTCAGCCAGTTGATTCGGGTGCACTCGTCGTCGATCACTCAGTGACCGTCCTCCTACGTGGGCGCATTCGGGTTCTCGGTCGGCCACCTGGAGCCAGGGGGTGGTCAGGCTCCAATGCGGTCCAGGTCAACATCGGCAGCTGTTGGTGGCACCTCGACTGGAGGGGCCACCGCCACGGCAGCCCGACCCGGTGTGCTGCTACTTGTCCGGGATGTGGTCGACGATCTCTGGCGTCTCGTAGGTGACGTAGCCGATCGTTGCTGGAAGTGGTGCCCTGATGTCTGGGCTCTCCGACAGGATGATGGATTCGGTGCCGAGTAGCTCTGCGGTCGCAGGGTCGAACAGCAGCACGCTGCGTCGTTCGACTCCCGAGTGGACATATGTCAGGCCGACGGCGACTCCGGTTCGACCGGCGCGGTCGGCGACGTCGTCGAGGAGTTCGATCCCATCAATAGTGGCCGCTACTTGATACAGGGCCGCTTTCAACCTGGGGGCTAGATCGGATTCGCTGAGCAGCTCACGAATCCGGTCGAAGAGAGCCGCCTCGATTGGCTTGGCTGAGCCAGCGAGCTCATTGGTGAGGTACCGTTTGAGGTCGTCGGGGTCGTTCGAGAGTGCGGCCAGATCGTTGACGACGAACCCACCGGGTCCAACGGATTGATCTCGCGACAGGGCGATACGTGGTCGCCCCGCTTCCTGCCATGTCGCCCGGTCCTGCTCGGAGAGAAACTCGGGTTCGCCCTCGGTGACGCGAATTCGACCCGATCCATCTGCCGCTATCCATACCTCGCGGTGAAACGGCACCAACGCGGCGAATAGACCGTCCTCAGCCGCCGCCACGTACAGGTACACACCCTCGGAGGTGGTGTGAACGTACTCGTTGGTGTCGAGAATCGGGCCCGGGGCGATAGTGGTCTGCGTGTGGCTGACAGCTTCGGCAGCGTCGCTCAGCGCAGCTGCGGCGGCGGCGTCCGGACCGAGCGGCGTGCTCGCTGGGCCCAGCCCCACAACGCTAATCAGGACTACAAGTGCAACAGCAAACGCCGCGACCGACACGATCGCCGCGCGGCGCCTTGGTTGCTGATAGACATGCTCGGAGCGCCCCTGGTGGAGACGGCGTTCCTGCTCCTCGATAGCTTGAAGCAACAGGTGGCGAGCTGTCTCCCACTGGTCATGTGTGGGTGGCGGCACCGAGGGCCGCGACACTGTGATTGTCTCGATCTCGTTCATGTCTCCGCTCTCCGTTCAGTCGGGACTCCCGGCGCCCTGGGTGGGTTCTCACCAAGGTATTGCCCGAATGGTTCGAGACTGTCGCGCAGCCGGCGACGGGCCTGGAAAAGACGCGACCGGACCGTCCCTGCACGAATCCCCAGCGCCTCAGCGGTCTCGTCGTAGCTAAGCCCTTCCCAGGCGATCAGTACGACAACGTCGCGGGTTCGCTTTGACAGACCCAAGAGCGCGGCGGCGATATGCGGCGCCATGCGCTCGGAATCCACTCGAGCGGTGGCCGCCTCGTCGTCGAGCCAGGCGGCAGGTTCAGGACCAAGCCGCGCCATTGCACGGAGACGGCGTTGCTCTGTGCGGTAATGCCGCCGCAGGACGTTGCTGGCGATCCCGTACAGCCATGGGCGGGCGTCGGGACGATCCGTCTGGTACTTCCCGCGAGATTCAAACGCGATCAGGAAGGTCGTGGCCGCGAGGTCATCGGCAACATCGGCGCCGATCCGACGTGCGAGGAAAGCACGGATCAACTCGTAGTGGCGGGAGAAGACGTCCTCGAAGCGTCGCGGCTCCAGCCACGACGCTTCGATCAGCTCAGCGTCCGAACGCACGTCCATCAACCACCTATTGCCCGCACCTCGCCACAGCGTTCGACCGACAGGTGGCTCACCAGGATTAGCCACCTGGGATCCTCCCCTCAAGCCGGCTACGGGAGTCTCACGGCCAGGTCAACGCACCCGACCGAGAAAGGGACCTCAAATTGAGACGATCACCAGTTGCTCGCGGTCAGTCTCCCACAGGCGCTGGCGTTCGCCGCCGCCACCTACAAGGACACCGACACCAAGGCGCAACCAGACCGACACTGTGTCATGAACGGTCCTTCTTGGGTACGTCGAGGAACGGTGCAGAATCCGGAGCTATCGAATGGTGCCGGCTGTGTCAGCGGTAGTTGGCTACCAGTGAGCGGGGGGATGTGGCCGTTGCCGTCTCATAAACCATGGGTGGTCGATAGTTGGGTCTTTGATTCTGGTCACGGGTCTTGGTACGCCGGGCCGGGACGTTTCGGGCCGAATCCGACCAGGCGCCAAGAAACGACCGACATTGAGACAGCGCCCAGCCGTTGCAGCGGAATCATGACTTCGGACTGGTCGCGATGTGACCCTCGCTCCCTTGACGGGGCCGAGGGTCAAATCGGATCGCTAAGGGCTAACAGGTTGGGAAGTCGGGCGTCGGGTGGCCCGTGTCATTCCACTGAGCTCCCCACGCAAAGTCCCACTGCCAGGCTCCGCCTGGTGTGTAGAACTCGTATGAGTGGTCGTCGCCGTCGTACTTGGCGTTCTTGGCGGATAGCGACACAACGAAGTTGTCCGCTTTTCCCCAGGTGCCGCTGCCAACCATTCCGTCGTCATCAAGGTTGTGAGCGTCTTGCCAATCGATGGTGGCGGCGTCGGTGCCGGACCCAAACCAACCATCAACGCCGGACGAGCCGCATCTGCCGAGGAAACCGTCAGCCCAGAGCACGGCTTGCCACACGCCGACAATGTTGCCGGAGTCGTAGGTGCAGGTCTCACACAGAAGGTGTTCGTCGGCCCACTGGTTGCTACCGACCGAGATGTTTCCGTCGAGGTCGGTGGCCGCTACAGCCACAGGGATGGCGACGAGCACTGCTACGGCTAGAAGAACGACCGAGAATCTGCGGGAATGGCTCATCGCTGCACCTCCTTTACAACGCCCTCAGCGAAGGCGATGAGTGTTGCCTCGTCGACCGCACCGCGGCCGACCACGAGGACGTTGCGGTCCTCGGTGAGCGCCCAGCGAATGATGATGAGGCCATCATCATCAGGAGCTGTGTAGCTGATCACGGCGTCGGAGCCATTTATCTTCAAGTTGCGTGCCGACGGGTAGGCGGCGAACTCGTGTTGCGCGTCGAAGGCACCGCTCACGGTGGTAATCGTGATCGAGGCCCGGGTCCCATCCTCCCAGGCTCCCGTTCGGAATCGCTGTTCATGGACGATTGACGAGCCCTCGAGACCTGAACCGCCGGACTCGTTTACGAGGCTGAAGCCATCTGGGACGGTGGAAGCCTTCGCTACCGAATCAGCGTCGCTCGTCGGCGCGACCGCCTGCACAGCGGGGCCAACCTCCACGGGACCGAGAGCTGCGTAGCTGGCGGGCCGTTCGGTCGGTGCAGCATCAATGCCGTCCTGTGGGGCCGCCAAAGCAGCCAGCGGCAAGAGCACAAACGCGGCGCCTACCAGGGTTGAGGCCGCGAAGCGTGACAGCCGTCGGCTTGTCGCTTTCCGGCTGGTGTTGTTGTCAGTCATTCCGTTCTCCACCCACGTCGGGTCCCAGGTTGGTTCTGGAGCGGCACTCTTGGCCATCATACGTCGTCCCCTTCCGTATCGGACATATGTTGAGGACTACGTTGACAGCCTTCGCCCCATGTGCCAGAGGCGCCCGGCCTCCCGCTGGTAGGGCCGAAAGGTGGTCAGGGACATCGCCGAGGCCGAGCTGACCATGGGAATCCATGTCGTTGCGATGCTCCCGAGGAATCCTCTCAAACCAACGCCGAAGCAATGCCAGAGGGCGGCGGCTGATCGACCGACTGATCGGCCGCCGCCCGAGGCTCGGAGTTGACCCAGCTGATGTCATGATCGACAAGGCCGCCGTAGCTATCCAGCCGACTGGGGGTCTCCGTATCAAATGGACGAAACACAACGGTTTCAGCTGGTTCGGAGGGGTCGTAGCCGACCTTGGGGTGGCTGGGTGGGGTGGATGAAGTCGTAGCGGCCGTAGAAGTTGATGTGCTCGTGGCCGGCGGGTGATAGCCGGGCGAGTCGCTCATCGTGGATGCGCTGTCCTTGGCCGGTGAGGTGGTCGATGGCTGCTTGGGTGTAGATGGTGTTCCAGCAGATCACGGCGTTGGTGAGCAGGGTGAGGCATTCGCCTTGGAGGTCCTGATCTTCTGACCGTCGGCGTCTGAGTTGGCCCTGGTTGGCGAAGGACAGTTGGCGGCGGAGGGCGTGGAGCGATTCGCCTTTGTTGAGCTGGCCGTGAACGCGTGGTCGGTGCTGTTCGTCGTGGAGGTAGCGGAGGGCGGAGATGGTCTTGGGAATCCGGCCGTATTCTTGGATGGCTTGGGTGAGTTGGTTCTGCCGGGCCGAGGCTTGGAACCGCGAGATCAGCAGCGATGCGGGTAGGTAGCCGTGGCGGATGGTGGCGGCGACGCGCAGCATGTCATCCCACCGGTCGGTGAACCGGGCCGGGTTGATCCGATGCCGCAACAGGCTGGCAGCCGGGCCGTCGGTTCTGGTGGTGGGGAGTCGCCAGAGCCGCTGGTCGGGGAGGTTTCGGATGCGTGGGGAGAAGGTGAGGCCGGTGAGGTCGAACAGCCCGAAGACGAGGTCGGTGTAGCCGGCGGTGTCGGTGGTATGTTCGTCGATGTCGAGGTCGGTTTCGTTATCGAAGATGGCGTCGAGTACGTAGGTGGCTTCCCGCACGGTGGTGGGGATGATGCGGGTGCCGTATTGGGCGTGCCGGTCGGAGGTCCACGTGTAGATGGTGGCTCCGGAGCCAGTGAAGTAGCGTCGCATCGCCCGGGCTCGTGGGCTGGAGGCGATCATGGGGAACCGTTGCCCATCGGAGGAGGACAGGGTGCCGGTGCCCCATGTCTCGGCGATGGGTTGGCGGATCTGGTGGTTGATGATCCGGTCGTTGCTGGCCCGGACAGTCTCAGTGCGTAGGTACCAGTCTTGGGTCCAGGTCAGTTCGTCTGGCGTGAATCCGGCGATGCGGGCCATGGTGGCGAGACCGAAGTTGCAGCCGTTGGCGACTATTGCGGCGAGAAGCCGGGCTTTGTGGTCGGGGCTGCGGTCGGTGGCGTGGCCGGCGTGGATGAGCTCATCGAGGAATCCGCACCAGGAGTTCACTTCAACCAGCAAGTCGACCAGATCAATCTCGGGAAGCAGCGCGTGCACCGTGTCGCGCAGTCTGTCGAGGTCCGGGTCCGGGGTTTCGGCCGATAGCGGGGTGACAACGAGCCGGTCGTTGTCGATACGTACCGAGGTGCCGTCGGTGAGTGCCTCATCGAGCAAAGCGAGGTGCTCATTGAGGGTGGCATCGAGTTGAGTGAGCCGCTCGGCGGGATCGAGGGGAATCCCGGTAGCTGCGGGACTCTCGGGTCTGAGACGCTCCCAGTCCTCGACCGGGATGAGATAGCTGGTTGGGTCCCGGTAGCGGCGACTGTGATCCACCCAGACGTTGGCGCCACGAAGCGCACCTCGCAACTCGGAGAGCAAACTCAGTTCCCAGCCGTGACGGTCGATTGATCCATCTGCCGTGGTGACGTGTCGCTTCCATTTCGGTGACGCGAATCCAACCGGCGCATCGTCGGGGACGCGACGGGAGCCGCTGGCGTTGAGCTCTCGGAGCAGGGTGATCGCAGCGACCAGTTCGTCGTCAGCGGCGGCAGCGTGGAAGTGAAATGCAGCCAGCACCTGCGGTGCGAACTGGCGAACCCGGCCGTAGCGGGCCAGCAGCAGGTCCAGGTAGCTCCCATCGGGGGGACGTTCGATCTCAGCGGCTCGCTCGGCAGCTTCGGAGAAACGATCCTCGCCGACCCGGTCCAAGATGACGGAACGTACCTGGTGGTCGGGAACGGTCGGATCGAGGAGCACCCGGGCGACCTGCCCGAACAGTCTCACCGTCTCATTGGCGACGGTGGCGTTTGTCTTGGCGATCTGCTCCAGGTGGCTGCGGGCGTCACGGTCGATCGTGGCCATTGCAACGTCGAACAGGTCCAGCACCTCGTCGGTGAGACGCACCAGCTCGTCGCTCACGGTCGCAGCCAGGATCTGATGACGGCCAGCGACCTCGAGCCGAGCGATCGCCTGCGGTGTCATCCGCCTCCCCAACCCCGCCAGGTGCCGGATCCGATTCGGATTCACCGCTGCCAGGTCCAAACGGTCTGCTCCGATCGCACGCAGCAGCCCGATCCGATCGAGGTACCGGCGGATCATCACCGGTACCGACCCGGCCGCTGGTCGCCGAAGCCACACCAATCCCGTCATCCCCAGATCGCCATCGACATCAAGCAGCCCATCGAGCTGTGCCCGCCGCCCTTCATCGAGCTGAGGAGCGATCCGCAGATAGGTCTCCTCAGTAGCCCGCTGACGAGCTGCGATCACCGTACGTTCCACCGTGGTGACACCGGGGCGGACCAGCCGCTCCGTCAGCAGCTGCTCACACGCCAGCCGGAACAGCACAGTAGGGCGGTCATGCTCGAGCGCCCGTTCAGTCAGCCAATCACTCAATGCCTTGAGATCGCCACGCTGGGGCTTCCGAAAGCCGAGATGCCGCTCCACCGCCGTGACGTGGTCGCTGCGGGTCTGTGCTCGGGCGGTGTAGTCGGCGAGATCGGTCGGCGACGCTCCTACCTGATCCGCCACATAGCGGATCGCCACCTCCGTTGCAGTCGACAGATCGGCTGGGACAAATCCGAGAAGCCGCAAGGCTCCGATCTGCAGCCCGGCTGCGAGCCTTCCCGCTGGCCCGTGCCGACGGCCAACTATCTCGGTGTGGTCCGATGGATGGAGCGTGAAACATCGGGCGAGGTCGTCAGCGTCGATCTCGGCCGGGAACCCGGACAAGTCGTCCCGGTCCGACACCGTGAGGAAACCTCCCCGCTCCAACCAAACCTCCCCCTCCGAATACGGTCGAGATACGTCCACAGTATCTCGCAGACAGCTACCCTGCCCTCCAGACACGACAGGATGTTTCGCGAGGTGGAGAATCGGTGAACCATGCTGAATATCTCCCATAAGGCATCGGATCGTGGGTAAAGTCGTCCCGCTCCCCGAACGGACACCGAACCTCAGCGGAGCGCTCGACGCGTTCTTCGCCGACAAGGACCTGTCCGCCAACAGTCGCCGCACCTACCACCAAACCCTCGACGCCCTCACCGCAGAACTCGGCGCCAATCTGCCGATCGGCAAGCTCACCACCGCCAAGCTCCGACGGGTTCTCGACAAGCGCTGGGGAGAAGCGGCACCGGCGACCTGGAATGCTCGCATCACCGCACTCCAGTCGTTCGTCCGCTACTGCCGCCGCAACCACTGGCTCAGACACGATCCGATGGAGGCGATCGACCGCAAGCGAGTACCGAGAGATCAAACCAAGGCGATCGCCTACGACGACCTCGAGCGGCTCTGGTCCCGACCCGAAGTCGGGCTCCGGGAGAAGACGCTGTGGCGGATGCTCTACGAATCCGCGGCTCGGGCCAACGAGATCCTCGCCCTCAACATCGAGGACCTCGACATGGCCCGCAAAAGAGCCGTGGTGATCGGCAAGGGCGGCCACCGAGAAGTCGTCATCTGGGCATCCGGCACCGCCCGCCTCCTCCCCAGATACCTCGCCGGCCGCAGGCGAGGCCCCGTGTTCGTCACGGAACGGCGACCCAACGTCGTCCCCGCTGACCCCGACGTGTGTCCCGACACCGGGCTCGGCAGGCTCTCATACAGCCGAGCCTGGTCAGCGTTCAAACAGGCCAGCGGCAGCTGGACCCTCCACCAGCTCCGCCACTCATCCCTCACTCACCTCGGCGAAGAAGGAGTCTCGGCAATCTTGCTGCAAGCAAAGAGCCGACACCAAGACCCCCGCACACTCGCCCGCTACGCCAAACCCGGTATCGAGGCCGTCGCCGCTCTTACCGCTGAGTTCGACCGCGGGCGCCGCCACCGACCGTGACGGACTGTATTCGGCGAGTACAACGAAATGCCGGATCCAGGTCGCCGCCAGTTTGTCGGCTTTGCGCCCGAAGGTTTCGCCCGGCCAACGATTCAGTCCACACCGGGGTAGCTGCACGGATCGACTACATCGAGTGCGTCGGTGGTTTCGCATCGGGCGAGCGGGGACTATCGAGTCGAGCAAGGTAGCGAGCACGGGATGGAGCCGAGCGGCAGCCTGGGCCTTCAGTCGTAGGCGGTTTCGTTGAACTCGGATCGCGCTCCGACTCGGGCCAGTTGGAGCAGGTGCGGCAGAAGTCCCACGTGTCGTGGTGCCCCTTTGCGCTTTCGGTAACCGGCTCCATGGGTCATGCGCCGGTTGCTTAACCGCGCCCCACATCCTGCCCTTGCTATTCGGTGCGCTCTGACAAGTAGCGCGTTTGCGCGCCTCTAACGCCGATTGACATTCCGCGGACTGACATCTTGGCAGTTTCTTCATGGCCTGTTATCGCTAGGGACCCGTATCGCGGATACGTTCGGCAGCAGAGTGCAACGGTGCGTGTTGCACGATAGAAGGGGAGGAATCATGAAGGCGCTCTCGCTCTGGCATTCGGCTGACGATGCCGAGGCCACTGAACGGAGGCGGCGCACCTTGTCAACTGCGTTGTTGGTTTTCGCTGTTGTCGCCTACGTCGTCGTACCCATCGGACCCGCTCAGGCAAGCCATTGTTCTGGAGATACCTGGGCCGACGTTGGGAACGGCGCCGGCAACGGCGTCATCCACTGGCAGGACAACTACTGGGTCGGAGACGGATGCGACAAGAACGGCGAGTACACGCTTGGTATTCAGCGCATCAACTGGGGCCAAGGCTTCACCCAATCAGCGACTGACGGCTACTTCGGCCCCAACACAAAAGCGGACGTCGAGGACTACCAGGACCAGGAAGGCGAGACGGTTGACGGACTCGTCGGCTCAGACACATGGGACGCCTACGAGAACGCTGTGTCATTCGACTCTCAGACCGGCACGTGGAAGTACTACGTGGCCGAAGGCACTGGCGGCAGCAAGGACTTCATGCGCCACACCGGTCTGAGCCCGGACAGATGGTACGGCCGGAAGTCCGGTACATCTGCCACCTGGGTGCAGTTCGGCACATCAGGTCCGGCGTCATAAGGGAGGTGATGAACATGACGATCAGCAGAACATTGAAAGCAGTTGTGTTCGGCGCCGTATTGGCGCTCGGCGGAGCGGTTGCTGCCGTTGCCAGCGGCGACGGCGAGGCTCCAGAGCCCGAAGTTGCACCCGCAGAAATCGTAATCGGGAACTCTGTAGATGTTGTCGAGGAGGAACACTTCCTTAGCTACATAATTCCGGAGTCGCTGAAGGAGCCCGAAAAGGCAGCAGCAACCGAGACGATGCGCGGCGTTGAGCGCGACGCCGGCCTGGAAGACTTCTGGCTCATTTCGTCGAAGACTGAGATGCTGACCGAGAGTCATCGCCGTGATGAGGCGTTGTACCTACTGCCGGGTCAATCGGTACTTAGGGTCTGGTGGCAGCAGATCGATCTGTCTTGGGATCTTTCGATCCTCGATGAGGGCGAACGCGCCCAGACAGGCTGGACAAAAGGCACAACCGCGACTGTGATCGACAAAGGTGGTCACATCCAGGTGATCTTCGTCCAAGACGAAATTATGGGTTCGGTAGTTCTTGAAAAGCCACCCGGCCACAAGAACGATCCGTACGAAATCAGCCCCAACGAAGTGGAGGACCTTGCCAAGAAGATGCTGGCCTCTCTGACAGCGGGAGCCTAAGACGAATGACGTGCGCCCGGGTCCCTGTTTTTTGGGGACCGGGGCGCACGTCAATGCATGAATGCCGGAATGAGTTAGCCTTGTCGGGGACGCCGTTGAAGCGGAGCGGATTGTGGTGAATCGGGGACGTTACCATTCGTTGATCTTGGCGACCGCGATTGCGGTCAGCATCGAAGCTTGTGCGGTTGGTGCGTCCAGTACGGAGCCGACACCGGTCCCTCCCGTCAACGCCGAGCGGGGGAACGGTCTTGCAGCAGACCACGCTGGAGAGGCACCCGAACCCGAAAGGCAGGGCCCCGAGATTGTCGAGCCGGACAATCGGCCCATCGACGAAGCGGACCAAAACTACTGGGCGATCGTCGATCGCGCACTTGCAATAGAAGAACCTGACCCCGCCACGTCGATCCTGGCCGAGATAGAAGCCGCCCTCGGCCTCGGCGAACTTCGGCTGATCGGCACCGAAATAGAGGACATGACTGACGGTCAATGGGGCGAGGAACTGAACTATTTACTCGAAGATGGGTCCACACTCAGAATATGGTGGCAGACGCTACACCCCAACTGGGATCGAACACCCCTCACTGAAGATGATCTACTGGCAGGGTGGCCGCCCGGAGTCGATGCGGCGCTCGACAATCGCTCGTCCGGTCACATACAAGTCGTCTTCCAAAGCTCCAATATCCTGGGCTTGGTCGTCGTGAGCAAACCACCGATCGCAGGTGCAGGCGTGCCCGACGAATACGACGCCACACGAATCGAATCGCTCGCCCGCACTATGTACAACGTCCTCGCAGGCACATAATCACGAGGGCGATTGGCCCAAGCATTCGGCGGCTCCGACGGTCCCCTCACGACCGCGGGAGACACGGAGATAGATCGCAGGCAACCGGCGACCCTGGTGCGATGGCCTCACCGACGCCACGGCAGCAGCGACTGACTGAGCGCCCCCTCCGTCGTGACTTCCGACTCCATAGATAGAAGAATCCCGCAGGTAGCGTGCGCGCCGGGGACAAGCCGACGGCTCGCACGCCACCACTGATTCCCCGAGGGAAGCGAACCCTTCTGCGAACATGCGACGGTCGCTCGGTGCCGATGCCGCGAATTCGAGCCCGGGTTCTACTTCACCGGATCAGACTGACAGCGTCCGAGCCCCCGAACCCGCCCAGCCCGATCCCGATCAACGAGCATCTCGCCAACCGCGCGAGATCAGCATGACCTCGGCGCTCGGACCCGCCAGGCCCCAGCGGCCACCGAGGCTGGCTGCGCGGGTATGGCGAAACCGTTGTGTTTCGTCCATTTGATACGGGGACCCCGACTGGAACACTCGCATCTACTGAAGCTCGATTCCGATCGTGGTGGGGAGTCTCTATCGGGGACTTCCCACCACAATGTCCGAAGGTACGTCAGAATGCAATCGGTGAATCAACCCCACAATCGCAGACGCGACATCGACCTACGTGTAACGGTGCAATGGCCCACGGTCCCGAGGTGGTCGCTCCCCACCGAGGGATGCACGCCTGTGCTCCTCGCAATGGCCTCACCCCAACTCGTTGTCCCGTCTGGCGGCGATAAGCAAGCGCAGACAGCCATCGCGCTGGCGTACGTGCACCGTTTCTCCACCTCGGATCCTGCGCCACCCGGCGGATGCTGGTGGGGTTTTCGTGTGGGCACCTCTGAAGATGTGCTCTCTGCGTCACAAATGACGTTACCGGTGCCGCCTCTGCCAACGGCAAGTGAAGCGACCGTGGAGGGACTTGATCAGGCAACGCGGATCGAGATCCGTCGAAATGATGAAGGGTGGTGGTCAACGTCTGTGATCAGGCTCAGACCGCGACCCGACGACGTCGAATCGCAGGTTCTCTTCACCGAACTGCTCGGACGATTCCAGAACCCCAGAACCCCCCTCGGTTTCGTGTTCTTTCGGGTTCCTGCTGTTCTTCCAGTACTTCTGGCCGCTCGACCGAGATCGAGCACAACCAACTTCAAGACCAAAACTCAACCACGAAATTGAGGCAGCCGTCTCATAAACGGTCCTTTTTGACACTGTGCCCGAAATGGTCGGTTCTTAGCCGAAATGGTGTGTCAAAACTCATGTCCATAATCAAAGTGTCAATTCTGCGCGGGGGGACCGTTTTTGGTACTGTTCGGTGATGGGTGATTTGTTGGGGTATGCGCGGGTGTCGACGCAGGACCAGACGGTGGAGTTGCAGCTTGATGCGCTTGAGGCGGCTGGCTGTCGTCGTGTCTTTGTCGATCGGGCTTCGGGGGCGACCGATCAGCGGGTCGAGCTGGCGAAGCTGTTTGATCATGTGCGGCCGGGTGACACTGTGGTGGTGTGGCGTTTGGATCGGCTGGGGCGTTCGCTGCGGCATCTCATCGACACCGTGAACTCGTTGGCTGACCGCAAGGTCGGTTTCCGGAGCCTGACCGAGAATATCGACACGACGACATCGGGCGGGAAGCTGGTGTTTCATATCTTTGGGGCGTTGGCCGAGTTCGAGCGCGAGCTGATCAGTGAACGCACCCAAGCCGGTTTGAGCGCGGCTCGTTCACGGGGTCGTGTCGGGGGCCGGCCATCGGTGATGACGCCACACAAGATAGCCACGGCCCGGCAGATGGATGAGTCTGGTGAATACACCTGGGATGCGATCGCTGAGGTGATCGGTGTGAGCCGTTCAACGGTGTATCGGCATCTGCTCGGCGACGATGACGCCGGCTGAGGCACCAGCCCGGTCGCCGTATGGCCAGTTTCCCGAGCTGATCGAACGTGACTGGTTGGGCCGGTGGTGTCATCTGAGCGAAGCCGACATCGACCTGGTGGACCGTCGAACCGACGATACGACCCGGCTCGGGTTCGCTGCACAGCTGGCGACCGTGCGAGCTATTGGAACGTTCTTGGCCAACCCCACGGCGATACCTGAACCGGTGGTCGTGGCGTTGGCCCGCCAGCTCGACATTGATGATCCCGGGCTGCTCGCTGGCTATGGCAAGTTGCCGGTTCGGTGGCGACACACCGCCGAGATCCGGGAACGCTATGGCTATGTTGAGTTCACCAGCCAACCCGCACATTGGCGTTTGGTGCGCTGGCTCTACCGCATGGCCTGGGACGACGACCTTGGGCCGAGCCCTTTGTTCCGGGCCGCACACCTCAGGTTGATGAGCGACCGGGTCCTGCTCCCTGGTGAGAACGTGTTGACGCGGCTGGTGGCATCGATCCGGGAACGGTCCTCGCAACTGCTCTGGAGGCGCATTGTCGACCCCGCCCCACCAGATCTGGCAGAGCGGCTCGAACAGCTGTTGGTGGTGCCGGACGGGAAACGGCGGTCTGAACTCGACCGTCTCCGCCGCTCACCATTCAGCCCCACCGTCAATGGGTTGGTCCAGGCATTGGATCGCCTCGCCGAGGTACGGGCACTCCAGGTTGGCGAACTTGACCTGTCACGGCTACCTCCTCGACGGGTGGCGGGGTTGGCTCGGTATGCCGAGGATGCCTGGGTCAGCCAGCTGGCCGATCTGGCACCGTTGCGACGCTCGGCGACCCTGATCGCGTTTGTTCACACGCTCACCCGAAACGCTCGTGACGACGTGATCGACGTGTTCGATGTTGTGTTCGGTGACATGCAGCGATCGGCCAAGAGCAGAGGCCAGCGGCGCCGGGTCGCCGAGTTACGCCTCTATGACCGGGCGGTCAGCGAAGTCCAGGCAGCTATGCAGACGATCCTCGATGCGCTCGATGACCCGGCTTCGATCGGGGCCGCCATCGACGGTCTCCGTGATGATCGGGAGCAGATCGATGAGGCGATGGGAACGGTGACGTCGTTGATGCGGTCACCATCGGATCCGTTTCATGACCGTCTTGTAGCTGCCTATCCGCAGATCCGCAAGTTCCTACCCAAGTTGATCGACGCCACTGCGTTCGAGTCAACCGAATCAACCGGACCGGTACTGGACGCCTTCCATGCCCTCGGCATATGGCTCGACGAGAAGCCGCGCACTACACGGGTAGCCGACACCGAGGTCCCGGTCGAGATCATCGACAAGTCATGGGAGCCTCATGTCCGTGACCGTGACGACGGGACGGTCAATCGGGCGGCGTATGCGTGCTGCGTGCTCGACCGGCTACGGACGGGGCTGAGACGTCGTGACATCTACAGCCCGGACAGTCTCCGCTGGGGAGATCCACGTGCCGAGCTCCTCCCAGCGGAAACGTGGGAACAGCAACGACAACAGGCATGTGAAAGCCTGGCCCTCGACACCGACCCTGCCAGTGTTGTTGCACATCTCGCCCAGACCCTGGATCGGCAATGGCGGCGAGTCGCCGCCAACATGGCCACCAACCCTGATCTGCGAATCGAGGACCGGGACGGGACCGATCGGGTTGTCGTCACCCCGCTCGATGCCGTCAACGAACCTCAATCCCTTGTTGAGCTGCGACTTCTCATCGAGGGACTGTTGCCTGAGGTCGAGATCGCCGACGTGCCTCTCGAGGTCCATTCCTGGACTGGGTTCCTCGACGAATACACCCATATCAGCGGTGCCCCAACTCGCACCCAAGGGCTCAACGAATCCATCGCCGCCCTGTTGGTGGCTGATGCCTGCAATGTTGGTCTCACTCCGGTCACCAACGAAGATCATCCACCGCTGACCCGGGATCGTCTCAACTGGGTCGCCCAGAACTACATCCGCTCCGACACCCATGCCAGAGCCTCTACCCGGCTCTTCGACTACCACGCCGAACAGCCGCTCGCCGATGCGTGGGGTGGCGGAGACATGGCCTCAGCTGATGGGATGCGGCTCGTCATTCCGGTTTCGACGATCCACGCCGGCTACAACCCCCGCTACTTCGGTCGGCAACGTGGATCCACCCTGTATACGTGGATGGCCGACACACACTCGTCGTTTCACCAGACCCTGATCCCCGGCACCCAACGAGACAGCCTCTACACCCTCGACGGTCTCGTCGCCAACCAAACCACCATCCGGCCCGACACCGTCTCCACCGACACCGCCGGAGCCTCAGAGATCGTCTTTGCTCTCTCCTGGACCCTTGGCTACCGCTACGCACCCCGCCTCGCCGACCTCGCCGACCATCGGCTCTGGCGAATCGACCGAACCGCCGACTACGAGCCACTCGACGGGCTCGCCCGCAACAAGATCAACACCGAACTCATCGCCGGACAATGGGACCAAATCTGTCGACTCACCGCCTCGATCGAAGCCGGGACCGTCACCCCATCGACGATCATGCGCACCCTGCAACGAGGACCCAACCCCTCCAGCCTCGCCCGAGCATTGGTTGAACTAGGAAGGGTCATCAAGACCTTGCACATCCTCACCTACTGCAACGACCCCATCTACCGGCGAGACATCCAACGCATCCTCAACCGAGGCGAAAGCCGCAACGGGCTAGCCCGAGACGTGTTCCACGGCCGGCTCGGCCGCCTCCGTCAGCGCTACCAAACCGGCCAAGAGAACCAGCTCGGAGCGCTCGGGCTCATGGTCAACATCATCGTGCTCTGGCAAACCGTCTACACCCAAGCCGCCCTCGACCACCTCACCGCCACCGGTTGTCGAATCGATCCCGACGACATCGCCAGGCTCTCACCGCTCGGCCATCCCACCATCAACCTCCAAGGCCGCTACCAAACCACCAGCCTGCCGCCATCCGACGCTCTACGACCCCTCAGAACCGCTGGCTGAGCACAAGCTCGCTCAGGATCCTGCGCCAATCCTCGTCAGACCCCACTTGGTATGGCGGGAGTCCCGATCTACTCGACTCGCGGCCGTGGCGGCGGGTTCCACATCTGGGAAGGATTTCGCTCCCAGTTACGCGGTTTGACCGCAGACGAGGCGGGGGCCCTTGCGCTGCTCGGTACTCCGCAGGTCGCTACGCAACTGGGACTAGGCGCCGCCCTTGGCCGGGTTCGGCTCAAGCTCGAGCAAGCGTTGCCGCCAGAGCTGGCCAACGAGCTGACGACGGTCAGCCAGCGCTTCCACCATGATCCGACGCCGTGGGACGGGGAAGTGCCTGAAGCGGCCCTCGCCTTTTTCGAGGTGGCGATCCGCCGTCGCCGTATTGTCCGTACCCACACCGGCGCCGACGCAGAAATCGAGATCCATCCGCTCGCGTTGGTACTCAAGGCAGCCGAGTGGTTCTTGATCGCACGCACCGAACCCGCCGAGCCCTACACCGTCTACCCGGTCGCCGACCTGCATGGATATGGCACAACGGGCGATCGCTTTCCGTATCCCGAAGACTTCGAGCCAAGCGCATGGTGGATCAGGCACCACCAGAAGTTCAGTCCATCGAACTCGCCTTGATATAGGTGGTTCCATGGCAGGACTGTGTGTGTCGAATGATCTTTCGGGTATCAGTACTGTTGACCTCCGCTCACGAAGGGCTGCGACGGCCGATCTCGGTGCACCGATTCCCTAGCATGCCCGCATGTCACTGCATCACCTCGACGACTCGGCACCGCAGCCGTTCTGGGACAATGGCGTGACGCCGCGCCTGACGATCGACCCGGGCGATACGGTGGTGATCGACTGTGCAGAGCCCATTGGACAGGTCACCCCGGACTGGACGAGTGACGACTTTGGTAGGGCCGACCCGTCCTTGGCGCACGCTCTCACCGGATCGATCGCCGTCGCCGGAGCCGAGCCCGGGCACGTTCTCCAGGTTGAGATCCTCAACGTCGAGCACAAAGGCTGGGGCTGGAGTGGCCACATGCCTCACTTCGGGCTGATGGCCGAGGACTTCGACTTCCCGTACCTGCGCCACTGGGAGCTCGACGGTGCAACCTGTCGCTTCCCAGTCGGGGGCATTGCGGTTCCGGCTCAACCGTTTCCGGGAGTTGTCGGGGTTGCCCCGGCGGAACCGGGCCGGCTTGACACGTTTCCGCCGCGCGCCAACGCGGGGAACATCGACACCAAGGACCTCGTAGCCGGCTCCACCGCCCTGTTACCCGTGTTCGTTCCAGGGGCGCTCTTCTCGATCGGCGACTGCCACGCCGCACAAGGTGACGGTGAGGTGTGCGGGACCGGCATCGAGTCACCAATGACGGTGACCGTACGATTCGATCTTCGAGACGACCTCGACGTCACCGAGGTCCAAATCCGCCGTTCCGCTCCGCGCCAACCCATGGACGGAGAAGTCCACATCATGACGGCACACGGGCCCGACCTCTACGAATCGGCACAGCGGGCTACGAGATACACGATCGACTGGTTGGCGGGCGAGTTTGGCCTCAGCGAGAGCGACGCCTACATCATCTGCAGCATCGCTGCCGACCTACATATCAGCGAGATCGTCGACGCACCAAATTGGGTCGTCACCATGCACGTGCCGCTCGGCGTGTTCGACAGCTGAATCTTTGACCGACGCGGACAGCCTTCCCTCCGCCGCCCGACGAGCGGCTCGCTGGAATGGGGGCTTGTCGAACCCAGGGGAATGCTCCTGGGGCCCCCCGATTCCGGCGTCAGCCGTTCACGGATCCGGTCAGTAACCGCTTCGGAGGCCCGGCTGGTTCCCCGGACGCGCGTCGATGAGCGTCCATCTGGAGGATCTCGAGTTCGCTGCTGCTGGTCCGGACTACGACGCGAGCGCCTCCGGCTAGCTCATCTCAGACTTGGTTGCAGCACGATACGACTCGCCGCGCTCGTCACCGATCCGCTCCCAACGGCCAGTGCTTGCGGGCGTGTCGCCGACACTGACACTGCCGCGCCACCGATACGTGGTTGGCCATTTGCGAAAGACGGGCACAACGCGGATAACCACCTCCATCAGCAATGGCAGACCCTTCGGCCGCCATCCCTGCGTTACGTCGAACGCGATCGCCACCTCGCTGTGGCGGCGCGCCATGCTCCATATCCCGGCGATGACGCGTTCCCGACCGATTGACAGTTCCCAAGTTCCACCGAGGGGAACGTCTTCGGGGGCATGTGGCAGCGGTGGATCGAACCGCAGACTGGCCACGTGGTCACCGGCTACGGCGCTGATCATCTCGACAGCCCCATCACCGGTGACGAGGTTGGGGGTCACCATCGGATCATGACCGCTCGCGTTGAGTTCGACGATGAAGATGTTGGACGCCACCTTGATCAGGCGCCTCCGGAGCAGCCACTCGGCAGGGAGTCGTCCCGGCGCTGCATCTTCTCCGGCAATACGGATGACCGGCGTCATGCGGGTACGGCGCAGTAGGTCGAACCGGGACATCCACCACAGCGGCATGCTCTGAGGATCCGCAATCGCGACTCCTCCCGGAGCGAGAAACGCCGCCCATCGCCTTGGCCGCCTAGTGCGGTCGGCGATTCGAATCTCAATGGGACGATCGGCTACATCGACGAATCTGACCTCAGCATCGACGCCGGTGTCCGTAACCGACAACCGTGCGACCTCGAAGTCGGTTTCCACCCACTCCCCCAGTCCGCCACCGATGCCATATCTTGCCCGATCCAATTTGAGGCCCGGCTGGTAGTAAACGTCGATCTTGCGATCGGCCGTACGCTCAAAGAACACGACGATGCCAGAGCCGTGAAGCGGGTCATCGAAGCCTTGGATCTCCAAACCCCGGTACCAGGAGTTGTCGGAGATCTCGAAGTTGATCATACGATCGAGAACATCGACGCTCAACGAGAACGGCACAAACGGTGGTCGAGAAGGTTGTTGTCTGTCCATGTTCGCGACTGTCGCGCCAGCTCCAAGGTGAAGCTAGGGCCAAACGGCACGGCCAATCAAGCGGACTCGAACGAGTGGGTCGTCTCGCTGCATCTACCCGCGCCGAGACCGTGTCACTGCCCACCCTG
>Ga0224512_10001325_pt1 | contig 23958 bp, 28 predicted proteins | sample SF_May12_sed_USG_4_FD_169103 | JGI IMG/M metagenome (GOLD analysis project Ga0224512, IMG submission 169103) | Sediment microbial communities from San Francisco Bay, California, United States - SF_May12_sed_USGS_13 | ecosystem: Environmental > Aquatic > Marine > Sediment | place: USA... | reverse complement strand
ATCAAAGGAACTGCTGAAGTGATTAGTGCATGTTCGCCAAATTATGTTGGTGCATTAACCCTTTATCTAGAAAATGGAATTAAGCAAGAATTTCTCGACAAGTATGAAGGTGAATTTATCAGAATTAATGATGATGAATCATTAGAAGAACTTTATGATTTGATCAATCAGATTGACACCAAAGATGAGATTGTGTTTAGAGTAAATCATGGGTCAAATGCATATACAGTCAAAGGTACTTTCCCTCAAGACAAACAAGAGATGCTAGATAAAGTAGAATGGATGAAAAAGCATCCAGAAATTGTACGTCCAGAAGGATTGAGAGGGTTTTAGATTAGATTTTCCGGATTCAGATATACAACTTTGAAAATTTTAACTGAATAATTACCATCAAAAATTTTATTGATTAATCCATCATCAGAATATAAAACTCTGAATTTATACTCATACCCACCATCATGCTCTACATTTGTCTGAGCAAAATGCACTGCTCCATCATTTTTAAAAATTTGAATTATTACTGGATAACCTTCAACATGATTTGCGATATTCCCTTCAACAAATCCCCAAGGTAGAGAGTTTTCTTCAGAAATATGGAAAAATATAGTTGATTTTTCAAGTGCCATCACTCCATTTAGTGGAATTGTTTCAGTTTGTGGCTCATGGATATGTTCATCAATCATAATTTGACCAGAATGAGGATGAGCAAATGCAAAAGAGGTTGTAAATGAAAATATTATTGCAACAAAAATACCTGCAAATAAAATTACTTTAAAATTCATATTTTTTACCATTTAGAACTCTTTAAAAAATTTGTTAAAGTGAGTCAATTACTAATTTTAGATTATCGGGTACATCTGGGAGTTCTGTATGACTTTCATTATTTTGAATTATTTCAGGACCAATTCTTCTGACTTTTTGAGTTCCAATTAGTGTATCAATACTTCTTTGAATATCTTTTTCAGACAAAATAGATTTCAATTTTTCAACAAGCGTGTCTTCACTTTCATATTTTTTTATTCCATATTGGACAATAATCATTTTTTCATTCATAGAATAATCTGTCATTTAAATTTACAAATTTGTGCAGAGTAAAAAACATTGCCTGCCAGTTGGAAAATTATTTTTTGAATTCATCGATTTTAGGAAGACCTGTAAATACTAATTTTTCATTGATGGGAAAGATACCAAATTGTGGGGATGAAAATAGATTGGATGGTTGAAAAATCATCAATTATTGTCTTGCAGATGCAAATGCTTCAGGAGGGGAATTAACTGGATCTACAGTGATAACTACAGAATCAAAATCTTCTCTGCCATTATCATCAAAGACTCTGAGATCAAAGGTTAAGATTTTGATTTCATTATTGTTAACAATTGGGCTAGTAAATGAAGGATTCACGCTAGAAGTAGAAGACAAGTTCACAGTCTCTCCAGATACTTGTGTCCATTCATATGAAAGTTTTTGATTTTCAGGATCATGGCTTTCACTTCCATCCAAAGAAACTTTGACACTTTCATTAACTATCCTGTCATCACCGGCATCAGCCACAATGTCAAGACTAAGGGTATTTTTAATCAAAATATCCATACTGTCTGAAGATGAAAAAGTTCCATCATCTACAGTACAAGTAAACGTTATAGTCAAATCACCCACAACATTTGGGATTATAACTGCAGTTTGAGCGCTAGTATTTTGCTCTATTACAGCATTTGATGATGTGGTCCACGTATAGCTAAGTTTGTTACCATCAGGATCAGTTCCTATACATTGTATCTGAACCATGGTACTTTCATTTACAGTCATATCAGGACCGGCATTAGCTTGTGGAGCACTATTTCGAGGAGATACAAAGATTACAACTTGATCTGAATCAGATAACCCTTCTGGATCTGTTACTGTGAGTTCAAATGCTAATCGTTTAGAAGTTGTTGGAGTTACTTCAGGTGCGGTAAAGGATAGTTTTAGATCAGACTCGTCAAAAGATACATTCTCACCAGAGATTTGTTTCCACACTGTTTTGAGATCATCACTGTTCAAGTCAACAGCAGTACCCAAAATGAAGACATCATCACCGCCATAGACTCTTTTATCAGGACCTGCATAAGCACGTGGAGGACTATTAGCAGTACTTACGGTAACGATGGTCTCATCAGTATCAAAATTACCATAAACATCAGTTACTTTAATCTCAAACTCTAATGGTTCAGATAAAGATCGAATTGCAGGAGCGACAAAATATGCAGATGGTTGACTATGCTCGTAAAGTTCAACTGGAATGCCTGATTTTTGAGACCACAAATATCTAATATTATCACCGTCAGGATCAGATCCAGTTCCTTCCAAGTTTACAAATACAGTAGGAGAAACATTCTGGTCATCTCCAGCATCAGCAATTGGGGCACCATTTGTTGGAATTACTTTTACTAATGCCAAATCATTTGCCCAGCCAAGTCCTTCAGAATATCCCGTAACATGGAATGACAATAATTCTTCATTATCACCTATCATAGGAGCTACAAATTCAACATGATCTCCAGCAGACGAACTAAGTTTTACAGGGGGTCCAACGACTTGGATCCAAGTGTACGAAATTGGCTGATTATTCAATGTTTTTCCAGTGACATCAAGACTCACATTTTGTCCTTCATTTACTATTTGAATAGGTCCGGCATCAATAGAGATGGCGTCATTATCAATCATACTAGAAAATGGTATTACATTTACTTGGTCACTAGCAATTCCGCCAAATCCATCATCAACAGTTATTTGAAATGTAAGTGGATCAGTTAGTGAGAAATCAAATAGAATTGGTTCAAGTGTAAGGTGTTTCTGTGTAATAGAAGACAAATTTACTGTCTGTCCAGATATTTGTTCCCATTCGTAAGTTAATACATCATCATCTGGATCGGAAACTGTAGGGATAATACTAATTACATTAATTGAATTAATCACAAAGATATCATGTCCTGCATTAACCACAGGCGGATTATTTACAGAGTTTACAATGATTTCAACAGTATCAGAACTACTCTCACCAAAAGGATCTGTTACTAATAACTCAAATGTGAGAACTTTGATTTCGCCATTTTCAACATCCGGAGCCATGAATGTAGGTTCAGGAACAGTGTATGAAGAAAGAGTCATAGTCTCACCATAGATCTGAGTCCATTGGAATGTAAGACCATTGCCATCAGAATCATACCCCTCACCAATCAAAGTTACCAGTTTATTTTCAACTACATCAACAGATTCTACTTCAGCAAAAGAATTAACGGAATTTCCAAGAACTAAAACTGACAAAATTAAGGGCAATAGAAGATAAAGATTCACTAAAACTGTTCACAATAACGAGTTTATTAATCATTGGATTAAGTTATCATAAATAAAGTTGTTAAAAAAAACTCGTTAAATTCTAAATCTTCTATTAAATAATTAAAAATGAATTAACTGAACAAACTAAAGTAGAGAAGTTTATGAATAAACAAAATAGTGATACGATTATCGGACTAACTTTATGTGGACTTTGTATCTTTTTGTAAAAAAACGAATACGGGTTAAACTAATCCTTTTCGTATATGTTCTCGGATGTCAACTAATTCAGAAAAATCATAGAAAAAGAGAATTTTTTGTTCAGATATAGTTTCACCCTTGGGTTTATCCTTTAAAACAAAAGCAGTCCAAGATTCTGCAATATCTTCATCAATATTTGTAGATGAATATATGCTAACAAATCTATCTTGAAATTTTTCATAGAAAAGATCAGATTGTTCATAAAATTCTTCATCATCTTCAATGTATTGAATTTCATCCCAATCTGAAATTATATCAGCCCAAAATTTTTGATTAAATAAATTAATGTATGAATCAGTCTTTGCACATCCATCTACAACCATAGTTTTAGGATGACAGAGTTCAGATATCAGTTGAAATAATTCATTTTGTTCTTCTTCATTGATAATATCTGAATCCCAAAGATTTACGAGTTCTAAATCTACATCAATTTGATCAGGTCCTGAAGTGACAATATGTCCAAATTCATGAATTGTTGTATAGATTATTTCTTTATCATCAATGACTTCAATAGGATACGCATCAAAGATATCATAAAATAAATGCCACTTGTACATATCATCAACATCTCTTTCTACACCACCACTTACACCATCAACGCCATCAGTGGTAATGTAAAATACGCTAACATTTCTTTGATTTTCTGGAATTAGTTTTGTAAATATATTCCAGATTTCGTGATGTTTTTCTTTATCTTGTTGCCAGTGCAATAAATTAAATGGTAATTGAGGTAATTTGTTTAGAATGATATTACTTTGGGATACATTGTAGAACACAATTTCATATCCATCATCAGTCGGTCCTTCAATATATTCTCCTAGTGATTCAGATTGTTCTTTTTCTAAAACATGATTCAATATTGCTTGAGCTTTTTCTACAATTTTGTATTCATCATTCACATTACTGAGATGGAAATTTTGAGAATCTAATAATGAAACAAAAGGATTCATTGCCCATCCTCTTTGAATTAATATCTCCATAGAAGTGAGATGAACACATGCTGGAAGATTATTTGTTTTTTTGATAACTAAGACAAGTCCATCTGTACAAGTTACATTTTCAGGAGGAACTCCATGTGATATTTGTTTTAACGGTGGTGGAAAATATGCAGTTCCATTTACATCAAAAATGCCAAAAAGTAAACTTGAGAGGATTAAAAACGAGAGGATTAATGAACGCATAAAATTACATACATTGAATCACACTAAAAATATTCATCTAGCAAAGGAATTAAAAGGGATTTGCAGAAACTCATCTACTAAGTTGGGGTCAAACAAGGACGTAGGTATATGCAATCATGAAAATAATTTTGCTTAACCAAATTCAAATAATATTTTTATTTTTAATAATGAATTCTTAGAGATTAGGCTATTTTTGGAGGAAAAGAAATTCTATAGACCTACAGAATTCACCCGCCAAATTGGGGATAAAAATGATGAAGATATGCGTGAGACTAATCTATTCTTTGAGATTCTGAAATCTTCCAGCAGTGATCATATGTGAACAAATCAACTCCACCTAGTCTGTCAATCCATTTTGGAACAACCTCATCAGTACATTGCTGTGTTATAGAATCAGCATATATTTGGAAGACTAGCCAAGGATTTGAAAATCCGACTTCTTGGCCTATTGCCATAAAGGAGACTTCTTGATTGGCTTTAGCTGCACTTGCTTGAATATCTTGAAAGTATTCTTTTTGAATTTGTACATCTTCAGGAGTTCCTAGACGTGTAAGATGTCCACCAATGTATGTGTCAAAATCATATTCTAGTACTTTGTCATGTGCTGCAATAAATGCTGGAACATCTTGTGCCATTGCTAAATCTTTGAATGGAGTCCATCCAGGAAATATTACGTCAACCAACATCAGAACTTTTTGGTTTGGTGCATAGATGAAGATGTTTCCTGGCTCATGCATTGGACCGTAATATGCTAATTCTAATTTTTGATTTCCAACCTCTAGTGTGTATTTGTCTTCAAATGTTACAGTTGGTAATGGCCTATTAAGATCATTTCTTTTTGCAAGAGTATCTGCAATTTCTTTGTGTGAAATGAAAGTTACATCATCAGGAAACATGCTGATTGAACCAACATGATCATTGTGAGTATGGCTGTATATCACATGCGTTACAGGTTCTTCTGTAACTTCAGCAATAGCTTTAAGATAATTCTCTCCAATTGATGGAGGAGCGTCTACTGCGATAACTCCTTGACCAGTTGTTAGAAACATTGTATTGTATGCACCATCAGTAACCCAATACAGACCATCTCTAATTTCTTCAACCAAGTATCCTTTTGTAAAATCAATTTGAGGCCCCATAGCAGCTTCTGGAAGAGGAGATGCTGTTCTCATTTTTTCAGGATGAACTTCAAACATTGAGGCTAAAACTTGTAAATTATCAGAATCATCAAGGATAGTTCCCCATCCACGTTCAATCAGAGATGCTGCAGTAGATGAAGTTACACAAACAATTTTACCTTTGTTACTTTCCATCCAGAATTTATCAATACAAATTTGATTATGTTCGGCTGCAAAAACATCTGCAGGAAGAGTTGTTAATGTAAAAATTAAGATACCCAAGATAGAAAAGAGTAGAATTTTCATAATTTTAGAAAATATTTCTACATATTAAATCAAGGAGTAACGAAATAGCAAGTTATATAGAATTTATTTCTAATTTGGAGACATAACTAGAAAATTAATAAAAATTGGATCTTAAGACCAACAACGATTTGTTGTTTGGTGACAGTTCCAATAGTTTTAGTATTCCAAAATAGTATTTAGATCATACTGATCATTCCTACTATTCTTTTTTAAGTAAATTTTCTCAAATGAATAATGGTATTTCTACAAGAGTCACCTACTAGTTTACCATCGTCCAAGGATTGGGCAATTTGGCCCAACCTTTTATTATTTCAATTCCTAAAAATTCAATCCAATAATGAACATTAAATAGATTCAACGATTTACAACACTTGAAAATTATGTAAAATGAGAGGGTGAATTTACAGTAACATAATGAAGCGAATTCTTTGCAATATTTTTAATACTGAGAACTGCAATCTTGTAAAGATGATATATCATAATAGTAAAATGTAAAAAAGCCCACAAGGAGATAAAACTATTGAAATCTCACATAGTCGGACACTATTTTATCAAGGATAGAGATACAATTGATGCATATTTTGAAGAGGGCAATGTGATATGCTGGCAGATAGTTCCTGACAGCAATAAAAAATTAATGATTTTCTTGGAAATAAAAGATGTCAATTAATCAAATCTGATGACAGCAATTAATAATATTTGAAAAATTAATTAATTCCCTTGATTTTTAGAATTTTTTGATCATCATAAAATAGGAATAATTAAGATTATGTATTATTAGGCTCATCTAATTTTCCATCAGTTTAAGTTAGACAGCATCTCCACGTGTTTAGTTATGGTCGACGAGACTAAAGAAGAACCACTAAAGGTAGTAGCATTAGATAAAATTGCGGCATTAATCACTGCAGCTTTTGGACTAGTAGCTGCCTTAGCATGGAACGCAGCAATTATTGCAATCTTCAAAGAAATATTCGGAGAAGCAGACAGCATTATACCATTGGTAATTTATGCAGTTCTTGTAACAATAGCAGCAGTCATTCTAACAATTCTAGTTGCAAGAGCATTAAGCAACGCAAAGAAAAACATGTAAAAAAATTTCAAATTTTTTTGATCTATCAGATCTAAAAATTTCTATGTATTACATGCCATAATGATTTACCCGTAGAAGAATTTGACACATATGAGATTAAGTTGACATAATCTCCCACTACTTTCAAAACAAGAGGACAATATGTTCGAATTCTAAGAATCCAAAAATATATTCAGTTTGCCTTGCTGTATCTAAAGTCCTTAGTCTAAGATTTAGTGAAATCAGATTTATTGAATTATACTAAATTGTATTTAAGATATTTTTGTTTTATTTTCTCCTCTTCTTTAATCGTAATTACACATTCATGTTTTCTTATACTAGTGAAGATTGCATACTATCAGTGTATTTTTCATAATTAGTACATCCTGTTTTATTGCTAGTGCCAAAATGATGCAACTCACATTCCCCCAGACATCGGACATATTTTCCTTCATTTTATTTGGAATAACGCTATTTTGTTTTTGGATTTTCAGGTGCAATAATCCACTCCAACATAGGTCCAATTAGACCAATTGCCATAACAGCCAATCCGAAATAGGTTATTTCATCAGATTTACTGTACAATCCAATCAACGCAATAGATAATCCTATGAAAAAAGTTATTATTCCCCAACTCTTTCCGATCATACCCATAAATAGCATGTGACATTATTCGTCAGATTCCTTTTATTTTTTTAATTATAATATCTCTAAAAAACAATAGAGGCAGTGAACGTTTGGCATAAGATAAAAATTTGAAAAGCAGACTTGAAATCTGGAAGAAAATTGAGCAACTAATGTGTAAGTAACTGTATTAAAAATGAAATAAAATCTAAGATTTTGCAAGATAGTAATAGTTGATTGGATCATGAGGAAGTTCCTTTACGTCAACACTGTAAAATCCAGCATCTTTTAGCATCTGTGTTGCAAGTTCTTTGCCCCACATTGCACCCAATCCTTTACCTTCTTGAGCCAATGAAACAGTCATGCAATGAAGGCATGAAACTGTGTAAAGGTATGGTGCCAATGAATGATCCATGTTGTTTTCAAGTTTTGATGATGCTCGAATATCTTGCATCAAAAATACTCCATCAGTCTTTAACGATTTTCTAATGTTTGCAAGTACTTTATCAGGTTCGGCCTGATCATGAATTGAATCAAATGCAGTAATCACATCAAAGAATCCATCTTTGCTAAATTTTGATGCATCTTGTTTTTCAAATGTACTATTTGTCAGACCGAGATTTTTTGCTTCATTTGTTGCATTTTCAATTGCTTCAGATGAAAAATCATAGCCAGTAAACTGAGAGTTTGGATAGGTCTTTGCCATGAGGTTAATTGCTCTGCCACTTCCACATCCAACATCTAAAACCTTGATGCCAGAATGTAGATTCTCTGAAATTTGAGGAATTATTGGAAGGATATTTTCAACTAAAGATCCCAGAACAGTTTGGCTGCTTTCTTCTGCCATAACAGTATGAAATCTTTTGAATAATTCATATGGAACGCCACCATCCTTCTCAAAACAACCAACAATATGATCTTCAACATATGCAAGTGCTGGAATCCACTGCATTGAGGATGCAAAATTGTAACTTCCATCTCTTGTTAGAAACTCTGCCTTTTCTTTTGATAAAGAGTATTTTTGAGATTCAGACTGATAATCAATAATTTTAGAGGTAACGAGTCCACCTAATCATTCTCGGACATATCTCTCATTAAGACTAGCTGCAGTTGCAATCTCTTGACTAGTAGATGGTGCAAGTTTTGCCATGCTATCAAAGAGTTTGGTTCTATGGCCAACTGACAATAACAATGCAAGTGCCGCCTTGTTCATTACATCTAACATCTCATCTTCAAAGGAAATCATTTTCTGAATTTTGTTAGATATTCTGAGTATAATTATTGTTTTGAATTGGAGTTCATATCTAAAAGTAATATCATAAGAAGGTCATATCGGTCCACTGGGACTCCCTACCAAAATGTGGACAAAAATTGACGCAGAATTATATTTTGATAGAATCATAGAATCAAAATTGGACAAGGTGCATTTCTAAACATATTTTCAACAGTACTGTGATAATGTTGTTTTTCATAACGAGAAGATAGTTTAGTTCTTGTCGTGATTATCAGATCCGCATTATGTTGTTTTGCAAACTCAAGAATGTTGGTGGATACCAGTCCATTTTTAGCAATTTTAGCGGTACATGAGATATCATGCTCTTTGGCAAATTTTTCTAATTTTAGATGCTGTTTTTCAACTAGTTTGCGTTCTTTTTCAAACTCCTGCTTGCTGGTCTTTGTCTTAAAAAATCCAAATGTTGATCGTTCCTCCAAACAAGTAAGAATGGTAACCTTTGCCTGAATTGAGGATGCAAGAGATATGGCTTTTCTAAATGCTTTTTCACTACCTGCGTTTCCATTGTATGGAACTAAAATATGCTCAAAAGTTTTAGTCATTTCTTTTCTGCATCCATCATTAAAACGGGACAGGAGGTGTTTTCAATAATCTTTCTTGAAACACTTCCCAGAGTTAAAAGACTTTTGATTCCTTTGAGTTTTCTTCTTTTTGCCATTACAATCAGATCTATTTTTTGGTTTTTTACAATTTTTAAGATCTCTTCTGCTGGCAATCCTACAATTACTTTTAGATGAGAATCTATTCCATTTTTCTTACATGTTTCTGTACGTTTAGTCATTTCTTTTTCCATGGCTGTTTTCATCTCTTTTGTTACCTGGGCAATTTCTCTTTTGATTTTAGTTACTTGTGATGCGTGAAGAGTAAATACTGGAACGTGTGGAAAGTCCTCGATTACATGAAGCAGGATCATTTTAGATGAGGAAGATTTTGCGATATGGATTGCATGCTTAAGTGCTAAATCTCCTGCAGGAGTACCTGCATGTGGAACTAGTATTGTGTCATACATAAATTGAAAATACAAGCGCAGTTATTTAAGATAAGAGGACATTCTTAATTGAAATTTTTGAATAGATGTATCTAAAAAGAATATTTTGATGTTTAGAGAGATTTTTTGTCAAAGTTAACCAGTAATGAAAATATAATTTAGTGTTTACAAATTCATTTTTTTTGTAACCTTTTTTGTTTTATGAAGAGCTTTTGCCCCCATTTTGAGAGTTTTGAGTTGTTTTGTTAGGCTTAGTCCAACTTTAAAAAATTTGAATATGGAAAATACTGGAATCAAGACAAGCATAATAATATCTATCCAATACTTTTTTACAAATTTTCGTGGATTTTTTTCTTTTCTATATTTTAAAGCCAAATCTACTGCCAGCAAAGCAACAATAGGATAAATCAAGAAATTAAAGAATGATTTCCATTCAGATGAAATTGGAATTAATGAATTCTGTAAACCAAGAATAGAATATTCAAAGGATAATATTCCTACAAAAAATACCATTACAATTACGAGAATAATGAAATCCAAAATTTTGTGATTCATTTCTTAGTTATCAATAAACCCTTTTTTCTTTTATATCTACAAAAATTTAGAAAGACTTTTCAAATTGGGAATAAAAATGGGCCCACGGGGATTTGAACCCCGGATCTTCGCCGTGTAAGGGCGACGTCATAACCGACCTGGACTATGAGCCCAGAAATCTACCTTGTTAAAATCCATTTAAACTTTGAGACAAGGGAGAATATAGAAATTTGATAAAAACCAAAGAAAATCATGAATGTTTTTAACTTCTTTTCCAGTCCGATTGGATTAGGTCACATTACTCGAGACATTGCAATTACAAATAATTTTGAAAATATTTCAACAAATTTTGTAACAGGAAGTGGAGCTGCAAAAATTCTAAAAAAAATAGATCTGAAAGTGCAAGATGTATACAATCCGCCTTCATTTATTATTGAAAACGGTACATTAAAGAATCCTGCAAAATGGTTGTGGAATTATTATCAATACTATAGAGATTGTAAAAATATTTCACAAAAAATTCTTCAAAAAGATAATCCAAATTTGGTGATTAGTGATGAGGATTTTGCATCACTGACAGTTGCACATAGTATGAAAATTCCAACTGTATTGATTACAGATATTTTAGAAACCCATTTCACTAAAGGATTGACATCGTTTATTGAAAAAAAGATGAACAAATCAATGCAAGAAATTATTAAAAAATGTGACATAGTAATTCTTCCTGAAAATGGGGATGATCAGGACAACATTAGAAAAGTGGGTCCAATAGTTAGACAAACAAACCTCACAAGAGAAGAATTAAGGAAAAAGTTTTCATTTCAAAAAAATACAATAGTTATTAGCATAGGCGGAACAGATGCAGGATTATTCCTAATTGAAAAAGCGTTAGAAGTCATTACAAAAATCAATCAAGATATGGAAATAGTTCTAGTCTCAGGACCAGCAGTAGATAGGAAGTTTGAAAATGTGAGAAATTTAGGCTTTGTAGATAATCTGCATGAATTGATTTTTGCCGCAGATTTGATAATTTCTTTGGCTGGAAAATCAACTATAGATGAGGCCAGAGCATATGGAACTCCTGCAATATTCATACCAATTAAAGGTCATTTTGAACAAGAGGATAATGCAAGGGAGCAAGGATTTGTTTTTGAGGATATCAACAGACTAGATGAATTAATTTTAAAAAAACTTGAAGAAAAAAGAAACCAAGTAAACACAGATGGTGCTAAAATTGCATCAGATATTATTAAAAAATTGGTGGATTGATAATCAAATGCTTAATAGAAGGCCATTCAGTCTTGATAAGATACTATGACCAAGTTGATAGTTGCCAAATTTGGTGGTAGTGCAATAGGTCCAAATGGTGAGACTATTCCAAAAATTATTCAACGTATTACTAATTTGAAGAAAGATTCCAAAATTATTGCAGTTTTTTCAGCACCATTGACAATTCACAATGGAAAAAAGCGTTCACTTACCGATGTAATTTTAGAACAGGGTAGAAATGCAGAAAATGGAATTTCTCCATCTCTAGATGTTGTAAAATCAACTTATCAAAAAATTTTAGAAATGGTGAATTCTGAAAATAAGGAAAACTGTAAAAAGACTATCGATGTTCATTTAAAAAAGGCACAAAAAGCACTAGATGATGCATTAGAAAATAAAGAATTTGGTAATGAAATACGTTCACGAGCCTTAGCATTTTCAGGAGAGATTTTGATGTCACATGTAATGAACCACATTTTAAGAAGTAATGGTATCAAATCTGAAGCAGTAGAATTTGAAGATTGGCCAATTATAACTGATGAAAATATCGAGTTTACAAATTTCCTCGCTTCAGAATCTAGAGAAAAAATAGACAAAACAGCAGAATTGGTAGAAAAAAATGAAGTAGTTGCCATTGGAGGATTTATTGGAAAAACAATAGATAATGTAACTACTACATATGAGCGCGGAGGTTCAGATAGGACAGCAGCAGATCTAGGAATATTGTTTCATAAAAAATATGAAACAAGTGTAGACTTTGAAAAAGATAGTGCAGTAGTTTCTGCAGATCCAAAAATTGTAGAGTCAGAATTAAGAGAAATAATTCAATTGTCATACAATGAAGCAAGACTTGCAGGAATGTTTGGAATGAAAATTTTGGATCCTATTGCAATAAAAGAAATTGTGGAGAATGGAGTAGATATGCCAATTACCATTACAAATATGAAAGATCCAGAAAAAATCACTACAATAAAAAGAGAGTTAGACAAACAGAAAGGACATCCAATAAAAATAGTGACAGGAAAAGAGAATTGCGCTATTTTTAAAATTGAAACAAGTGCCATTCAAAAATTATTAACATCATTAGAAAAAGACAAACACTATAGTGAATTTATAATTTTATCACCATTTACAAAAGATGGGATTGAATTTTCTAGAATATTATTCTTAGACGGAGAATATGTTAAAAGAAATGAAAAATATTTGTTAGGATTTGATTCACTTGCCACAATTACATACAACAGAGGAGTCATCACATTAATTGGAGATGAGATGTGGAGGGTTCAACAAGTGGCTTCAAGAACCAGTGCAAAGATTGGTGAATCAGGATTAAACATTTTGAATATGGATGCACAAGAAGAGACATCGCGAATAATTATCGTTATAGAGGATTCACAAGACAACATAAGAAAGGCCATCAAAGCAGTACATCAAGAAATTTCAAAAATAAATTTTATTTAATGAAAGAGTGGCGTTACGGGCTTTCACCTGTAAACGCCATCATGGGTTTATTCTTGGACCATTATCTAGATTTAGTCCGGCGTTACCCAAAACACGCGATAGTATACCTTACAATTTCTAGTATTTAGAGCTGATCTATATAGATCGCCTTAGATACGCTCAGCCATTAGCCATAGAACAATTCCAATTCCAAGCATAGCATACCACTTGAAGTTCTTCTTGTTCATGAAAATATTGGCTGAGCCTAATTCCTCATCTCGGTATGCTGTCAAACGAATTTTCCTCATTTCAAATGCCTGACCAATTAAGCCTATTGTAAGAAATGCAATTCCTGCAAATCCCAAAATCCATTCCATACAAGAATTTACTGTTCATCTGATATGTAGTTTCAGGTCTATGAAAATGAATATTTTAAAAATAATTCTTTAAATTAGCAATGTTTTTTTCGTCTCCTATGAAAGAGATTGGTAAAATATGGATGAATGGGAAATTAGTACCATTCAAAGATGCCAAAGTTCATGTGTTAACTCATGCATTACATTATTCAACATCAATTTTTGAAGGAATTAGATGCTATGATACACCAAATGGATCAGCAATTTTTAGATTACCAGAACATGTTGATAGATTTTTCAAATCCGCAAAATTATATTCAATGAAAATGCAGTTCTCAAAAAAAGCAATTTCAGATGCAATTGTGGAAACCGTAAAAACTGGAGGACTCAAGGAGTCATACATTAGACCTTTAGCATATTATGGTTATGGAACAATGGGACTAACTCCAACTCAAAATAAAGTAGATGTTTCAATTGCATGTTGGGAATGGAAAATGGGAGAATCAAAAGCGGGTAAATTTTCTGGAGCAAAATGTAAAATTTCAAGCTGGATAAAGATTGATTCAAGATTTCAACCCATGCAGGCAAAAGCTGCATCAAACTATGCAAATGCAGCACTTGCAAGAATAGAAGCGCTAGAAAATGGGTATGATGAGGCAATCATGCTAAATTCACGTGGTAAAGTTGCAGAAGGTAGTGCTGAGAATATCTTCATAATTAAAGATGATATCATCCAAACACCTCCACTTTCAGCAGGAGGATTAGAGGGAATCACCAGAGACAGTATTATTCAAATCATTGAGGAAAATGGTGGATTTGTTATTGAACGGGATATAGAACGAGATGATCTCTATACAGCTGATGAAATTTTCATGACAGGCACTGCAGCTGAAGTAAAATCAGTTACCCAAATTGACAAGGTAAAGATAGGAAACGGTAAGATGGGCAACATTACAAAGGCATTGCAAAAATCATTTACTGATGTAATCATGGGTAAAGATGAGAGATTCTTGCCATGGTTGACATTTATCTAATTTCCACGAAGTTTTTTACCCACAAAATAGATTAGAAATTATGGATTCATGCGCAACAGGAAATACTCCAGAGATATGCTGGTTTTGTAAAAAAGGACGTCATGATGATTGTATGAAGGAGATTCCAACACAGGGCAAATCAGATGGACCACATGATTGCACTTTTGATACAAAACTCAATCCATGCAAATGTCAGCACTAAACAATTAATTACAAATACAGCTTTATTTGAAAAATTCCATGATTTACAATAAAGAATTTTGGGATAAATATTCTGATGAGAACGAATCAAGATACAATGAAGAATTTGCTAAATTTACAAGAGACCTGGCTATATCTCTACGATGCACAAGTGTTTTAGAGATTGGTTGTGGAACAGGAATTGACTTAAGACTATTTCCAGATACATTTCAAATACATGGAATTGACATAAATGATCATGCACTAGAGATAGCAAAAGAAAAACTTCCTATTGCAAATTTTAAAAAAGGATCTATTACCGGACTACCATTTGAGGATTCTTCAATTGATTTTGTCTTTACTCATGGATTAATGAATTACTTGGATGAAGATACATTAGAAAAAGGAATTGCCGAAATATACAGAATTGCTGGAAAATACATTATGAATTGTGAAAAATTTGAAGAAACAGAAAAACAAATTGATGAAAACCAAAAATTTCGTAACATGAAAAACAAATGGTTGGAATACAAAGTAAGACTTGTAAGTAATGTAGATATGCATGAAGATATAGAGCCTGATAAACCTAGATTTACTCTATTAAAAAAACTGTAATTTTTATTTAGATTGTAGTTTGACCCACATCAATGAATCATCATTTCTAACAAAAAAAATAATCTGAGATCAACGCAAAATGATCTGTTTCAATACAAGTTATCTATTTCTGAAAAATTTTAGAATTAAAAGCGGGTCTAAAGGGATTCGGACCCTTGACAACCGGATTAAGAGTCCGGTGCGCTACCTGGCTGCGCCATAGACCCACCAAAAACGAAAAGCCTAGAGTTGTTATTAATCTTAAGATTTTAAAATAATGAAAATTTAGTTTTGTGCTTTAGCTTCAATTTCATTGTACTTTTCAATAATGGCTGTAAGTGCAGTAGAAACTGGAACGTCATTCATCTTTTTCTTTTCGGCTAGAAGTTTTTGGTACGCATCTAGTGTGATGTATACTGGTATTGAACCATTTCCTTCAAGTAATCCTCTAACGTTGTAAAGAGCAGTTTCCATTCCTTTCTCAGCAGACTTTGCAAACTTTGCTTTATCCAAAATTGCTCCAAGTGGACCAAATGGCATCTCATAATCTACTGACATGGTTACTCTTGTGAGATTATTACCTAATGCTTTGAATTCATTGGTAATTTGCCATGTCTTAAATGGGCCTTCAATTTGTTTTGCTGTAATTTTCTCATTTCTAATGAACTCAATTGTCTCACAATCCCACTCTAAACGTTTACCGCTAAAGTCACCGATAATTCTAAATGTTGTACCTACACCCATACCTTCTTTGATGTCCATTGGAACAACTGTCATTCCTACCGCATCGTTTTTGATTTGGTCAGAAACATGTTCTGGTCTTGCAAAGTAAGTAAAAACACTATCTACAGGTGTTTTAATATCGATTGATTTTATTACGAGAGTCAACGATTGAGTTTCTTGTCAATTAGAATTTAAAGGTTTTGAAGATTTTCGTAAAGGAATTAAATTATAATATATTCATCGAGTTTATGTTATAATTTATGAATAAAGTGCGATCAGTTTTTCTGATCTTTGGTTTGATTCTTTCATTTTATTCAGGCTTTGACTCAGCATATGCTCATTCAATGTTTAATTCTGCTGAGGAATTTTATGGGGGTTATAGAGTTCAAGTAGGCACAACGCCAGAATTTCCACAAGTTGATGAACCATCTCAGTTTTTGATTAGAGTAACTGATGAAAATTTTGAAGAAGTGGATAGGTTCACTATGGGAATTAGAGTATTCTACAACGATCAACAAGTAAATGCAATTTTACCCACTACCGTTGAAAATGGGCATTGGGATATTGATTATGTGTGGAAGGATGTAGGGAATCATGTTGTAAGAATTGATTTGTACGATATGAAAGGAACTGATGGAATTCTAACCTATACATTTAACATGGGAACTCAGAATCCATTTGGATTTATCTTCTTTGGAGCAATAGTTACCGGTGCTTTGGTTTTTGCAGGAGTAATATCATACATCTATCTGCCAACAATTTTTAAAAAATCTAAACTTTAGATAGCATAGGGGTTCTAGAAATTCTAAACGCAAATACTGTTGTTAGTAACACCATAGAGAACAACAATATTCCAATTCCCAAATGAATTGCAACTAAAACTGCATGCAATTTCAAATCAATTACCATCGCACCAAGTACAATTTGAGTAATTACCAAAACGGTTGCCAAGGAGCTAGTTACTTTAATTTTCAAATCAGCATTCTTGTTAATGAGACTTGCAACCATAGTTGCAATTACTAATGATCCAGTAGTTGCCGCAACTAATCTATGAATCCATTCAATAAGGTATTCCTCAGATGGCATTATACCATCTGGACATAAAGGCCATTCAGGACAAGTTAATCCAAGTCCAGCTGCTGAAACATATCCTCCAATAAACATCAGAGAATACAAAACCATCATTGTTACTAATGCAAGATACTGGATTGCCAAAATTATTCTATTATGAAACTACCTTGCATACCTTGTAATGCGTGTCCTGGGACTGTACAAATGTAATAGTAAGTTCCGGGTGCACCAGCAGTGAAAGTAACACTACCACCCTCGCCTGGTTTTAATGGATTTGTCGCTGCTGCAATTGCAGAATCCATAATTACATTGTTAAAGTCTTCAGGATTTGAAACAACTCCAAATGAATGAAATGATTTACCCAAATTATTAGCAGTAATAGTTACTTCATCACCAGAGTTCACTTTGACATCTGGATTATGTCCATCTTCTCCAGGTAAAGCATTGAAAGCTAGAGTCCTAAAGTCTGCTGATTCTACAAAGTCCAAAGTAAAGTCATGAGATACACCTGTTGGGGCTGCTGCAACTCCAGGAGAAACACCACCCTGTGCAGGACCAATTATGATTTCACCAACCATTCCTTGGTCTCTGTGACCTGGAACTGTACAAATGTAATAGTAAGTTCCTTCCTCACCTGCAACAAATTCTGATGAACCACTTTCACCTGGTTTTAATGGATTAGATGCTGATGCAACTTCACTTCCAGGAATAATCCCTCCAAAACCTTCTGCATCTTTAGTAACGCCGAAAGAGTGGAAAGATTTTCCGTCATTTATAAGATTAAAGATTACTTTGTCACCAACGTTCATGTTTACAGTTGGATTATTATCCGGTTCGCCCGGTAATGCATTGAAAGCTAAAGTCCTGAAGTCAGATGATTCTATAAACGAAAGATCTTGTGTAAGGGTTTGTCCAGTTTGTGCTGCTGGTGCTGCATGATCATCACTTCCTGCCATCATTGCTACAACTGGAGCTGGTTCTGAAATCCAATAGTCCCACATTGAAAAGAAGATTGCTCCACCAGCAATGCAAATACCTAGCATGATTACCATCATTTTTCCAGTTCTAGCTGGAGTTGTTCTGTAAACTGTTTGGGAATTATCGTGACTCATTTCATATATCTCCTAATGTGATGGGTTCTTTGCCTCGAAAGGATAATAGTATTTGCCACCTAAATCGAATGGATCATCGGTGTTTGCAAGTTTTCCTTTTGCTGAACTGTAAATCATATTTATCAAGAAGATTGCCATACTGACACCAATAATCATTGCGCCTACTGTTGCAATTTGGTTCATAGCAATCCACTCTGGGATTGGCGGATAATCGAAAATTCTTCTTGGCATTCCATACAATCCAAGTACGTGTTGTGTAAAGAATACTAGTACTGTTCCAATAAAGGACATAACAAAGTGAACCTTACCCATTGTTTCATTGTACATTCTTCCTGTAACATATGGGAACATGTAGTAGAGGAAACCAATTGAGCCAAATGCAATAGTGCCCATTACAAAGAGGTGGAAGTGACCAACTACCCAGTATGTGTCGTGGGTTGTAAAGTCTAATGGCATGGCAGCGTTTGCTACACCTCCTGCACCTGCAGAGAAGAATAATGCAATTCCACCAACTGACCACATCATTGGTGTTAAGAACTTAATTCTACCATTCCACATTGTTGCAATAAAGTTGAATACGTGCATGGCAGATGCGGGAACAGCTGCAAGAGTTCCTACCATGAAAACAGTTTTTTCAGTAAATGACATTCCAGTTGCATACATGTGATGTGCCCATGATGAGAAACCGACAATTGATAACAAAACAAATGCAAAGATACCAGAGTTATAACTATAGATCGGTTTTCTTGAGAATCTTGGAATGATTTCATACATCATACCAATTGCTGGAATGACTAATACGTAGACTTCTGGATGGAATGTAAACCAGAACAAGTGTGCATATGCAATTGGATCTCCTCCCATTGCAGGATTAAAGAATCCACTTACACCAAGTCTATCAGTAAGTAGCATTAGAAGTGCTGCTGCAAACGTTGGAATTGCAACAAGGATGATTAAAGATGACGATAAGAAAGACCAGGCTAATAATGGAACTTGTCCAATGGACATATCAGGATGCTTACATTTCAGAATTGTGACTATAAAGTTAATTGCGCCAAGTACTGATGAAATACCCAAAATCTTTAATCCAAAAATCCACATGTCTGCTGCGGGACCAGGGGCACTGATAATAGAATATGGTGGTGTTGCATACCAAGTAAAATCTGCAAAGCCTAACCAGATGAGAGCTCCACCAGGTGGAATCATCCAAAATGCTATTGCATTAAGTTTTGGATATGCCATATCCTTGTATCTGACCATAATTGGAACATAATAGTTACCAACTGCAGATGCAAATGGAATGATAAACAAGAAGATCAATGTTGTACCGTGAACGGTAAATATTCTGTTAAACGTCATGGCATCACCAATTATTTGTGCACCGGGCAAAAATAATTCTGCTCTAATTGCAAGAGCTAGTGCTCCACCTAAGAACAGGAATGCAAGGGAAGTAATCAGATAAAGTAAACCAACATCAGTATGATGGGATGAAAACATTATTTGCCAAATTGGACGTGGTTTTTGTAATTCTAGGACCATCAGTTATCCTCCTCAAGTGAAAGTTGGGATAAAAGCGTTATCAAGTTGATGGATCCTCCACAATCAATGTTCCTCTCATGTTATAGTGAATTAATCCACAATATTCTCTACATTGAATATCATGAGTTCCAACCTCAGTTGGTGCAAACCATACAGTGTTAACTCTACCTGGAATTGCATCCATCAAAACTACATAGTCATGAATGTTAAACGCGTGATTAACATCTTTTGATATTATTTCAAATTTGTAAGCCTTTCCTACTTCAACATGCAATTCACCAATTTCTTTTGTTCCATCTTCATGTTCAAAAGACCAAAACCACTGCTGACCAGTTACTATGATTGTTTCTGCATCTGCAGGAACATGTTCAACAAGTCTTTCTGCTTCCCATGCTTCAGCACCTACCCAAACCATCAACGCAATTACGACTCCAATGTAAATCCATTCAGGCCAGTTAGAGTGTCCACTCATTTTTACCAGTCAGTTCCCTCATAAGGAGTTGGTTTCGCCTTTGGATGAGATTCTCTGAATCTCCAACATTGCCAAATCATTGTTCCAGATACTACTGTACCAACTACGAATGCAACTGTCATCAATCTATAAAATAAATTCCAAATAACTACTCTACGATCAAGATATTCACCAGGTTCATCTCCTGCAGCAAATGCTAAGTCTACAGCTGGTATAATTACTAAAACTCCCAATGCCAAAAATAATGCAACAAATTTCTTCATTAGCGATTGAATGACGTCAACTATAATTTCTATTTAAGGGTTTTCAAGATTACTAACTACCAGTTCTGATCGAAACGCGAGGGGTGCATTACGTTAAGTCCTGAAAGTGAGAATTTTTGCTCTTTTTCTCTAAAAATGTTAAGAGATGCATTTGCGATGATTAATTCAAAGAGATTAGTAGCAGATAGATCTACTATTGTAGATAACATGGCTTTGATCGGATCCATATGAGTTACAAGTACAACGTTTTCGTCAGGATGGTTTTCTATTACATGATCAACTATTCCCAATACTCGTTTTTTAACGTCAGAAAAAGTTTCTACACCATTATGAGCAATTTCTAATTCACCATTATAGAATTTCATAAAGACATTGCCATGACTGTTAATAATCTCATCATATGGCATGCCAGTAAATTTTCCCATATCAAGTTCAATTAGTCGTTCATCAATTGTAACATCAAGCGAATTATGTTTTCCAACAATTTCTGCCGTATGTTTAGCTCTTTGAATAGGACTAGAATAAACTGCAGAAATATTCATGTGTTGAAGAAATTCAGCAGTATGTTCGGCTTGTTTAATTCCAGTTTCAGTTAATGGAATGCCTTCTGTTCGTCCAGCTAAAATTCTATCAGTATTATTTTTTGCCTGACCATGTCGGAGAAAAATTATCTGTCCCAATTTGAACGCTTTTTAAGTAGAGATAATAATAACATTGTCAGGTAAATATCATGAAAGTCGGAATAATTGGCGGAACTGGTGGAATGGGTAAAGGGTTTGCTCTAAGATGGTCACAAAACTTTGATGTCATTATCGGATCTAGAGATGCTGCAAGAGCATCTGAATCAGCAGTAGAATATACTAATCTTGCAAAAGAAGCATTTGGAGAAATAAAGGGAACAATTTCTGGAAACGATAACATTTCAGTTGCTAAAGAAAGTGATGTTTTAATTTTATCAATCCCATACGAGAATATTGATTCTGTGTGTTCTGGAATACTATCAGAAATCAAAGACAGCTGCGTTGTAGTATCTCCAATTGTTCCAATGATAAAAACGGATGTTGGTTTTGAGTGTGTTTCCATTAAAGAAAACAAACCATTTTCGTACAAACTTGTTTTAAGTCATATGAAAAATAAGTCAAAACTTGTTTCAGCATTTCATGTAATTTCTGAAAAAAAATTAATTAATCCAACACTAGAATTAGATTATGACATATTTGTTTGTGGAGATGACAATGAATCAGTTCAAGTAGTTAATAGTTTAATTGATGAAATCAAAGGATTAAGATCACTATATTTGGGACCAATAGAATTATCATATCTTGCAGAAATGTGTACGCCGTTGCTACTAAACGCGATGATAAGAAACAAAATTAAAAATCCTGGAATTAAAATCGTCTAAGTTTATTTTTTCATTTATCATGAGTCATGAACATTATAGACGTGGCAGAAATTGGTTTTCAGCCATCGGCGTACTTTTTTGTGTAATGGGGGGAATAGTTCTCATTCAACAGTTACTGATATGGGGAATAGATTTTGTTGTGGATTTTTTGTTTAATGGTGAAATAACCAATGAAAAGGTTTCAATGGCAATGCTACTCTTTGGAATTTTTATGATAGGATTAGGATTTACAAAACATGAACAACCAAGATGAATTTCTAAAATCACAAAAAGTTTTAAGGTTAGCGACAATTGGTAAAAACAAGACTCCACATATTGTACCTGTTTGGTATAGGTATAGCGGAAAAAAATTCTATATCGGAACAAACACCAAAACTCAAAAAGCAAAAAATGTGAAGAGTAACAGCCGTGTTTCCTGCTGTGTGGATGTTGGAATTAATGCACCAAACATTTACGGAGTAATGATACAAGGAAATGCCAATCTAATTTTAGAAAATACTAAAGTAAAGGTAATTGCAAAAAAAATTCTTGCACGATACTTTAAGACATTAAAGGATGAATCTGCAAAAGAATTACTAGACGATACGGACTGCATCATAGAAATAATTCCTGAGAAATTTACAGTCTGGAATTACTAACTAACAAATTCTTCAATTTTATTCATTGCTGAATTTAATACTTCAAGTTTTGGAAGATAAACTAGTCTAAAATGTCCACTTCCGTATTGTTCGCCAAATCCAGAACCATGTACAGTAAGAACACCTTTTGTTTCTAGTAATTTTGTAACAAACTCCTTATCAGTTCCAAATTTGTTGTTTTCAATTTTTGGAAATGCATAAAATGCACCTTTTGGAGTGGGACAAGAAAGACCAGGCATTTCATTAAGGCGTTTAATAACCAAGTCCCTATGTTTTTTAATTTCAGCAACAAAGTTACCAATGTAATCTTGAGGACCACGAAGTGATTCCAAGGCCGCATGTTGTACTGGAAGACTAGTCGCGATTCTAACTCTTGCAAGTTTTGGAAGATGTTCTCGTAACGCTTCAAGTTTTGGGGATTGATTAAATGCAATATAGCCAATTCTCCAACCAGACATCAGATGAACTTTAGAGAATCCATTAAGAACAATTACAGGTGAATCCCCGGCAACTTTACCTATTCCTACAAATTTATCATCAAAAACAATTTGATCATAAATTTCATCACAAATAATGTAGAGATTATTTTGATTTGCGATATCTACTAGTTCTTTTAGTGCTTTTTCGTTAAACACAACTCCTGTAGGATTGTTAGGACTGATCAAGCAAATTGCCACAGTTTTTGGAGAAATTTTGGATTTAATGTCATCAATATCAGGGGTAGAATTATTCAAATCTACTGCAAATTCTACAGGAACACCACCATGCAGTCTAACGTAGGAAGCATATGGAGGATAGTAGGGTCCTGGTAAGAGTACTTCGTCACCTTCTTCTACAATTGACGAGATTACCATATCAAGTCCTTCAGAAACACCATTTGTGATTAGAATTTCATCAGCTCCAATTGAGAGTCCTTTGGCATTTTCTTTTTTAGCAATCTCTTGTCTTAATTCCAAAAGACCTTCGGATGTAGAGTAGAAATTTTCACCTTTGTTAATTGCATCAATCAGAGCCTGTTTAACATTATCAGGGGGTTGAAAACCAAACTGTACAGGATCCCCGATATTTAGATAATCAACTTGCATTCCTTTTTGTTCTATTTTTCTTGCAGCCAGAACGATATCTCTAATAGCATATTCAACGCCAATTACTTTTTTTGATACCTTCAAAGTATCTA
>Ga0224512_10001324_pt1 | contig 23971 bp, 26 predicted proteins | sample SF_May12_sed_USG_4_FD_169103 | JGI IMG/M metagenome (GOLD analysis project Ga0224512, IMG submission 169103) | Sediment microbial communities from San Francisco Bay, California, United States - SF_May12_sed_USGS_13 | ecosystem: Environmental > Aquatic > Marine > Sediment | place: USA... | reverse complement strand
CTGGCCAATGTGGTGCCGGCAATCGCCGCCACCGCGGGCCTATACCTGCTGGCGCGCTCCATTGCCGCCATCCAGCTGCTGGCGCGCGGCCCGCTGGCGGAGCAGACCTGGACGCAAAGCGTTGCCCGCGGCGCGGTCGACGCCGTGGCGCTGTTGCTCCCGCGGCTCGACGCGGCCACGCGCAGCGAGTGGCTGCTGTATGGCGCGCCGACGGCGGCCGAGTTCGGCATGGCGGTCGGCGCGCTGATCTTGTACACGGGTCTGCTGTGCGTGGCAGGCCTGTTCGATTTCCACCGGCGCAACCTGTGAGCGCGCACGAGCGTCCGCTGAGCGCGGTCCCCGGCTGGCTGTGGGCGGCGCTGGGCGCCAGCCTTGCCGCGCAAATCGCCGTGCAGGCCCTGCGTCTCACGCCGTCGGCCGCCGCCTCCGACCTGCCGCCGGCGCCAACCATCGCGGCGCTGCGCGCCGCAAGCCTCGGCGAACCGGCCGCGGGCGCCCGTCTCGCCATGCTCTACGTGCAAGCCTTCGACCTTGGCGCCGGCAATGTCCTGCCCTACCGGCGCCTCGACTACGGCCGGCTGCGGGCATGGCTGCGTGCCATCCTCGAGACCGACCCGCGGAGCGCGTATCCGCTGTTCGCCGCCGCGCGCATCTACGCCGAGGTCGACGATGGGGCGCGCTGCCGCACGATGCTCGACTTCATCCACCAGGCGTTCCTCGAGGATCCGGATCGGCGCTGGCAATGGCTCGCGCAGGCGGCACTGCTTGCCAAGCACCGCCTCAGGGATCTGCCGCTGGCGCGGCGCTACGCGGCCGACTTGGAGCGCCTGACCACCGATCCGGGCATCCCGCTTTGGGCCAAGCAAATGCAGATCTTCATTCTCGAAGACATGAACGAGCTCGAAGCGGCGAAAATCATGCTCGGGGGGCTGCTGGCCACCGGTCACTTGCAGGATCCCGGGGAGCGTCGCTTCCTCAAGGAACGCCTCGAAGCCCTGGAGCGCCGATTAGCGTCAGAACCTTGACTGAAGTGTCGGAATTCCGACGGTCTTTTGTGGATTTTGCCTCCTGGAGACCGAAAATGCGGAAATTTGCCCGGCATGGATTTTGCACGGATGTCTTATCGCCTAGTCTTGCATCAAAGGAGTAATTGGATGAAAACGAACCAGAAAGGCTTCACGCTCGTCGAGATCGCGATCGTGCTGGTAATCATCGGGTTGCTGCTCGGCGGCATCCTGAAGGGCCAGGAAATGATCACGCAGGCCAAGATCAAGAACATCATTTCGGATTTCTCCGGCATATCCGCGGCCTTCCACGGCTACCAGGACCGCTACCGCGCGATTCCGGGGGACGATCTGGGTGCGGCCGCGCGGTGGACCACGGCGCCAGCGGCGACGTCAGGTAACGGCAATGGCGTGGTCGCGGGCACCTACAACAATGCCGGTGCCACCTGCACGACGGCGTCGGAAAGCTGCCTCTGGTGGGATCACCTGCGACGCTCCGGATTCGTCGCCGGGTCGGGCGTACTTCAGCCGCTGAACGCGCTGTCCGGGATCATCGGCGCGCAAACCGGCGACGCTGCCGGCGGGGCGGCCCTGGGCGCCGACGCGAGCGGCACCGGTGGGTTCTTCGGGCTGATGATGTGCTCGGCCAACCTGCCGGACAAGGTCGCGATCGCCACCGATACGCAAATGGACGACGGCGGACGCCTCACGGGCTCCGTGCGTGGCCAGCTGCAGACGGCAAACAATCCGAACATCGTCGTGAATGCCCAGGCTGCAGCGGCGGGCGGCGCGGGCAGCTACGTGGAGAGCGGCACGAACGCCTACACAATCTGCCGGCTGCTGTAATCCAGGCGGGCATCGCGACTCAGAGGCCGGCGCTTCGCGCCGGCTTTTTTCACTAGCCCTGCAGCAGGCGCAGTTCGGCCGCCGCGAGCAGTTCGGGCGCCCCGAGCAGCACCACGACGTCGCCTTCGCGCAGCGCGCCCGCCTCCGCGGCAGCGAGCTTTTTCGCCTCTCCCGGCCTGCGTACGGCCCTCACCTGTACGCCTAGCGCCTCCAGGCCGAGGTCAGCGAGCGGCCGGGTGAGGGCCGCAGCGTGCGCGTGCAAGGTCACCGCATGCAGCCGCGGCTGAGCCGACTCGCCCGTCTCCGGTTCGTCGCTCGCGCCATGGTAGAGCCCGCGCAGCAGTCCGTACTGCTGGTCGCGCATCTGGCTCATGCGGCGCATCACGCGCGCGAGCGGCACGCCTACCCATACGAGCGCGTGCGACGCGAGCATGAGGCCGGATTCGAAGGCCTCGGGCACAACCTCGGAGGCACCTGCGGCCGTCAGTTTGCCGATGTCGGCTTCGTCGCGCGCGCGCACGATCACCGGCACGGCCGGGCTGAGCGCATGAATGTGCGCGAGCACGCGCGCCGCCGCCGCCACGTCGGCGAAGGTCACCACCACGGCAGCCGCGCGCGACACGCCCGCGGCGACCAGCGCCTCGCGCCGCGAGCAGTCCGCGTATACCACCGTGTCGCCGGCGAGTGCCGCCTCGCGCACGCGCTCCGGATCCAGGTCGAGCGCCACATAGCGCACGCCTTCGGCTTCCAGGAGCCGCGCCAGCCGCTGGCCGTTACGGCCGTAGCCGAGGATGATGACGTGGCGCTCGGTGCCGAGCGAGCGCACGGCGACGCGGTGCAGGTCGAGCGAGCGCGACATCCATTCCGAGGAGGCGAAGCGCAGCACGATGCGGTCGCTCGCCGCGATAAGGAAGGGCGTGGCGAGCATGGACAGAATCATGGCGGCGATGAGCGCCTGCAGCACCGGCTCGGGAACGAGTTGTACGGCGCGCGTCTGCGCCAGCAGCACGAAGCCAAACTCGCTGCCCTGCGCCAGCGCCAGCGCCGTGCGCAGCGCCGTCGCCGGCGCCGCGCCGAAGGCGCGCGCGAGGAGCCCGATCGCCACGCCTTTGACCGCTAGCAGCAGCGCGAGCGACAGCAGCACCAGCCAGCCGTGCGCCAGCACGAGGCCCAGGTCGAGCATCATGCCCACCGTGACGAAGAACAGCCCGAGCAGCACGTCGCGAAAGGCCTTAATGTCTTCCTCGACCTGGTAACGGTACTCGGTCTCCGAGATCAGCATCCCGGCGAGGAAGGCGCCGAGCGCGAGCGACAGCCCGGCGAGCCCGGTGACGAACGCGAGCAGCAGCGTGATGAGCAGCACGTTGAGCACGAACAGCTCGGTGGAGCGGCGCCGGGCAATGACGCCGAACCAGGCGCGCATGACACGCGGGCCGGCAACCAGCAGCACGACGAGCACCACCGCGGCCTTGGCGAGCGCCTCGGCGATGTCGCGGCCGATGCCCTCGGCGGGACCGCCCAGCGCCGGCACCAGGATGAGGAGCGGCACCACCGCCAGATCCTGGAACAGCAGCACGCCGATGACGTCGCGGCCGTGCGGCGTGTCGAGCTCCAGGCGCTCGGCGAGCAGCTTCGACACGATGGCGGTGGAGGACATGGCGAGCGCGCCGCCGAGGGCGATGCCGGCCTGCCAGCTGCCACCGACGGCAAGCGCCGCGCCCACGCACAGGGCGATGCTCGCCGCGACCTGGGAAAGTCCGAGTCCGAATACCGATCGGCCCATGGAGCGCAGCTTCGGCAGGCTGAATTCGAGGCCGATGGAAAACATGAGGAACACGACGCCGAACTCGGCCAAATGGCGCACCGCTTCGGTGTCGGCAACCAGCCCCGCCGCGTGCGGGCCGAGCACGACGCCGGCGCCCAGATAGCCGATGATCGGCGGCAGCCCCAGGCTGCGACAGGCCACCACCGCCAGGACGCCGCCCGCGAGCAGCACGAGGACCGGTAGCAGCGCCAGGCCGGTGGCGTCCATTGCCTATGAAAGGGTCGGTGAAGGGGAGAGTTATACTTCGCGGCTATGATAAGCGCAGTGCGCTCGGAGGGGCAGCGGGCGACGCGAACCGGCGACAGCGCGCTGGAGCTCGCGCGCCACGTGCTCGCCGTCGAAGCCGAGGCGGTGCGCGCGCTGATCGAGCGCGTGGATGGGCGTTTTCTCGCCGCGCTGCGCCTGATCCAGGATTGTCTCGACGGCCAGCGCGGCCGCGTGATCGTCAGCGGCATCGGCAAGTCCGGCCACATTGCGCGCAAGATTGCCTCCACCATGGCAAGCACCGGCACACCGGCTTACTTCGTGCACCCCGCGGAAGCGAGCCATGGCGATCTCGGCATGATCCGCGCCGAGGACGTGTTCATCGGCATCTCCAACTCGGGCGAAAGCGCGGAACTGATGCGCATCGTGCCGGCCATCAAGCGCGAGGGTGCCAAGCTGGTGGTGATCACCGGCAAGGCGGATTCGTCGCTCGCGCGCGAAGCCGACGTGCATCTCGACGCCGCGGTGGCGAAGGAGGCCTGCCCGCTCAACCTCTCGCCCACCGCCAGCACCACGGCCGCGCTCGCCCTGGGAGACGCGCTGGCCATCGCGCTGCTCGACGCGCGCGGCTTCTCGGCCGCGGATTTCGCGCGCTCGCACCCCGGGGGATCGTTGCACCGCGAAGCGCTCAAGCACGTCGCCGACGTCATGCATCGCGGCGCGGATCTGCCGATGGTGCGGGAGAACGCGACCCTCAAGCAGGCGCTCGACGAAATGACGCGCGGCGGCCTGGGCATGACGGCAGTGGTGGACGCGGCGCGGCGCGTGAAAGGCATCTTCACCGACGGCGACCTGCGCCGCGCGCTGAAGAAGGTCGCGAGCCTCAAGTCGGCGCGCATCGCGCGGGTCATGACCCCGAGCCCGCGCATCGTCGCCCCGGAAGCCCTCGCCACCGAGGCGGTGGCCCTGATGGACCGTCACCGCATCAGCCAGCTTCTGGTGGTCAATGCGGCGGGAGAACTGGTCGGCGCGCTCAATATGAACGACCTGCTGCGCGCGAAGGTGGTCTGAAGCGATGGCGCAGGTTTCCGTCGACGCGCTCGAGCGGGCGCGGCGCCTCCGCCTCATGGTGTTCGACGTGGACGGCGTTCTCACCGACGGCCGCCTGTGGTACGGGTCGCAGGGCGAGGAGCTGAAGGCGTTTCACGTGCGCGACGGCCAGGGTCTCAAGCTGCTCGCCGACTGCGGCATCGCCGCTGCGCTGCTCACCGGCCGCCGCTCGCGGGCGCTCGCGGTTCGCGCTGCCGAGCTCGGCCTGCGCCATGTGCTGCAGGGCGTGGAGGACAAGCGATCCGCGTTCGAGCGGCTGCTGGCGCAGCTCGGGCTCGAGCCGGCGGCCGCGGGCTACATGGGCGACGACCTGCCGGATCTGCCGGTGCTGGGGCACTGCGGCTTCGCTTGCGCGCCGCCGGGTGCGCACGAGCTGGCGCTGCGGCGTGCGCACTACGTGGCCGACGCGCCGGCCGGCGCCGGCGCCGCGCGCGAAGTGTGCGAATACGTGCTGGTGGCGCAGGGCAGGCTGGAAGACGCGCTCGCGAGGTACCTGGCGTGAAATTGTCGGCCACGCGCCTGTTCCCGCTCCTTCTGATGCTGGCGCTCGCCCTGCTCAGCTTCTGGCTGGAGCGCGCCGCACGCAAGGAGCCCGTGGCCGCCGCGCAGCCGCGCCACGACCCCGATTACAGCGTCGAGCAGTTCATCGTCACCGATTTCAGTCCCGCCGGCGCGCTCATCTCGACGCTGTCGGCGGCAAAGATGGTGCACTATCCGGACGACGACAGCACGGTGCTGCTGGCGCCGCGCCTCGTGCAATCGAAGCCCGAGCAGCCGCGGCTCCTGCTGAATGCCGACCGCGGCGCGCTGTCGCGCGACGCCGAGGAACTGTTCCTGAACGACAACGTCGTGCTGCTGCGCGAGCCCGGCGCCGATTCCGGTGAGAGCCGCATGCAGACCAGCTTCCTGCACGTGGTCCGCGCCCGCTCGCTGGTGCGCACCGATCGCGAGGTGACGATCACCGAGCGCGGACGCTCGCTCGTCGGGCTGGGCATGGAGTACGACAACGAGTCGCGCCAGCTGTCGCTGCATGCCCAGGTGCACGGCAGCTTCGAGGCGGAGAAGTGATGAGCCGGCGTGCTGCCATCACCTTCGCGGTAGCGATCGCTGCAATGTCTGCCTTTTCGGCTAGAGCCGAAAAGGCAGATCGGGAGAAACCCACGCAGGTCGAGGCGAATCGCATGACCTCCGACGAGGCGCGGCGCATCAGCATCTTCGAGGGCAGCGTGGTGCTCACCAAGGGCACGATGCAGCTGAAGGCCGAGCGCATCGTCGTGCGCCAGGACGCCGACGGTTTCCAGTACGCCACGGCCAGCGGCAACCCGGTGCGCTTCCGCCAGAAAAGCGACCCGCGCGACGGCGCCGAAGGCGTGTGGATCGAGGGCGAGGCCGAGCACGTCGAGATCGACGAGAAAAACGAGCGCGTCGAGCTGCGCGACAGCGCGCGCGTGACGCGCGACAAGGACGAGGTGCGCGGCAGCTACATCCTGTACGACCAGCGCTCGGAATTCTTCTCGATATCGAGTGGCAAGGACGAGCCCGGCTCGCGCGTGCGCGCCGTGATCCAGCCGAAGACGCCCGAGGCGGACGCGCCCGGGGCCAAGCCCGAGGCGAGAAAGCCCGGGGCGAAGAAGTGAGCCTGCTGCGCTGCGAGCGGCTGCGCAAGCGCTACAAGTCGCGCGCCGTGGTGCAGGACGTGTCGCTCGAAGTATCGAGCGGCGAGGTGGTCGGCCTGCTCGGCCCCAACGGCGCGGGCAAGACCACCTGCTTCTACATGATCGTCGGCCTGATCGCCGCGGATTCGGGGCGCATCCACCTCGAAGGGCGCGAGCTTACGCACCTGCCGATCCACGCGCGCGCCCGCCTCGGCATTTCCTACCTGCCGCAGGAAAATTCGGTGTTCCGCAAGCTCTCGGTGGAGGAGAACGTCCAGGCGGTGCTCGAGCTGCAGGGGCTGGCGCAGGAAGATATCGAGGCGCGGCTGCAGGAGCTGCTCAAGGACCTCAACATCGCGCACCTGCGCAAGCACGCCGCGCTGTCGCTCTCGGGAGGCGAGCGCCGGCGCCTGGAAATCGCGCGCGCGCTCGCCACGCGGCCGGCCTTCATCCTGCTCGACGAGCCGTTCGCGGGCGTCGATCCGATCGCGGTGCTCGACATCCAGCGCATCATCCGCTTCCTCAAGGAGCGCGCCATCGGCGTGCTCATCACCGACCACAACGTGCGCGAGACGCTGGGCATCTGCGACCGCGCCTACATCATCAACGAGGGCGCGGTGCTCGCCTCCGGGCACCCGGAGGAGATCGTCTATAATGACAACGTGCGCCGGGTATATCTCGGTGAGCACTTCCGTATGTAGCCCGCCGCACCCCGCAGTCTGCCTGCCTCCATGAAGCCCACCCTGCAGTTCCGGCTCTCGCAGCACCTGACGCTGACGCCGCAGCTGCAGCAGTCGATCCGCCTGTTGCAGCTCTCGACGGTCGAGCTGAACCAGGAAATCGAGCGCATGCTTGCGGAGAACCCGATCCTCGAGCGCGAGGACGTCGAAGGCGACGCGCAGGCGGCGTTGACGCCGCCGCGCGATGCGGCGCAGGGCGCCGCCGATGCCGCCACGCAGGCGGCGGAGGAGCAACCCGCCGAGCGGCGCGAGGACTGGCTGGCCGAGATCGCCGCGCCCGCGGCGCGCGGCGAAGACGACGAGGAAGGCGATCGTGCGTTTTCCGCAGTCGACACGCCGACGCTGCGCGACCACCTCAACCAGCAGCTCACGCTCACCGGCATCGGCGAGCGCGACCGCGCCCTGGTGGCGCTGCTGATCGACGTGCTCGACGACGACGGCTACCTGACGCAGCCGCTGGAGGAAATCGCCGCGCTGTTCTCCGCCGAGGCCCAGGTTGACCTCGAGGAGCTCGGCATCGCGCTGCGGCACCTGCAGAACTTCGAGCCCGCGGGCGTCGGCGCGCGCTCGCCCGCCGAATGTCTGCTGCTGCAGCTGCGCACGCTGGGCGCGCACCCGGCCTGCGTCCTCGCCACCGAGATCGCCGGCAAGCACCTCGAGGCGCTCGCCGCCCGTGATTACGCGCGCCTGAGAAGCCTCACCGGCGCGCAGGAAGAAGAGCTGCGCTCGGCGCAGAAGCTCATCCAGAGCCTCAACCCGCGCCCCGGGGCGGCATTCGCGCGCGTCGAGACGCGCTACATGATCCCGGACGTGATCGTGCGCAAGACGCGCAACGTATGGCGCGCCAGCCTCAACCCCGAGGCGATGCCGCGCCTGCGCATCAATCGCCTGTACGCCGACGTCGCCGGCAGCGCGCGCAACGGCAACAATGCGCTCGCCTCGCAGCTGCAGGAGGCGCGCTGGCTGATCAAGAACGTGCAGCAGCGCTTCGACACCATCCTGCGCGTGTCGCAGGCGATCGTCGACCGGCAGCGCCATTTCTTCGAGCACGGCGAGGTGGCGATGCGACCCATGGTGCTGCGCGAGATCGCCGAAACCCTTGGCCTGCACGAGAGCACCATCTCGCGTGTCACCACGCAGAAGTTCATGGCGTCGCCGCGCGGCACATTCGAGCTGAAGTACTTCTTCAGCAGCCAGCTGGCCACCGATGCCGGCGGCGCCACGTCTTCGACGGCGATCCGCGCGCTCATCAAGCAGCTGGTCGGGGCAGAGGACACGCGCGCGCCGCTGTCGGACGCGCGCATCGCCCAGATCCTCGGCGAGCAGGGCATCGTCGTGGCGCGCCGCACGATCGCCAAATACCGCGAATTATTGCAGATCCCGCCGGTCAACCAGCGTAAGAGCCTCTAGGAAAGAACCCATGAACCTCAGCCTGAGCGGCCACCACCTCGAGATCACGCCCGCGCTGCGCAGCTACGTGGAGGACAAGCTCGCGCGCGTCAAGCGCCATTTCGACCACGTCATCGACGCGCACGTGGTGCTGTCGGTGGACAAGCTCAGGCAGAAGGCCGAGGTCACCCTGCACGTGCGCGGCAAGGACATCCACTGCACATGCGAGGAGCAGGACCTGTACGCGGCCATCGACCTCGTCACCGACAAGCTCGACCGGCAAGTGCTCAAGTACAAGGCCAAGCGCAGCGGCAAGCCGCATGAAGCGCCCAAGCGCGCTGACAATGATTGACTGCGGCCCCGGGCGCCACGGCCAGCGTTACCTTGGGCTATAATCCGCGCCCTCTGCTGCGCTGCCGCGCCAGCGCCGAATCATGAGTCTCGTCGCAAAACTGCTTCCTCCCGCCAACGTCCTCCTCGACCTCCAGGTCTCGAGCAAGAAGCGCCTGTTCGAGCAGGTGGGACTGATGTTCGAGAATCACAATGGCATCGGCCGCAGCCTGGTTTTCGACAGTCTGTTCGCGCGCGAGCGCCTGGGCTCCACCGGCCTGGGCCAGGGCGTGGCCATTCCCCATGGCCGCATCAAGGGGCTGAAGGACGCGCTCGGCGCTTTCGTGCGGCTTGCCCAGCCGGTGCCCTTCGACGCGCCCGATGCCAAGCCGGTGACTCTGCTGTTCGTGCTGCTGGTGCCCGAGCAGGCCACCGAGAAGCACCTGCAGATCCTGTCGGAGCTCGCCCAGATGTTCAGCGACCGGGCGCTGCGCGACGCCATGACCGGCGCCGCCGACGCCGCCGCCCTGCACCAGCTGATCGCCACATGGCAGCCCGATGCAGCAGGTCAACGTCAAGCGGTTGCATGAGGACAACCGCGAGGCGCTCGCCCTGGCGTGGATCGCCGGGCGCGGCGCCGACACGTTCGTGCGCCGCGAGCCGGCCGCTTCGGCCGCGCTGGTCGGCCACCTCAACCTCACCCACCCTAACCGCATCCAGGTCGTCGGCGCCGACGAGGCCGCCGCGCTCGAGGGCTACTCCGAGCAGCTGTTCGCCGCTGCGCCGGCGGCGCTGATCCTCGCCGACGGCCTCGCCGTGCCGCAGGCGCTGCGCGAACGCGCGGAGCGCGGCGCAACGCCGCTGTTCACCACGCCGCTGCCGGCGACGCGCGTCATCGAGAGGCTCGCGCGCTACCTGGCGAAGACGCTCGCCGAGCGCACCGAGCGCCATGGCGTGTTCATGGACGTGCTCGGCATGGGCGTGCTGATCACCGGCGATTCGGGCGTCGGCAAGAGCGAGCTCGGACTGGAGCTGATCAGCCGCGGCCACGGCCTGGTGGCTGACGACATGGTGGAAATCTCGCGCCTCGCGGCCGACACGCTCGAGGGACGCTGCCCGCCGGTGCTCAAGGATTTCATCGAGGTGCGCGGACTCGGGCTGCTCGATGTGCGCACCATCTTCGGCGAGACCGCGGTACGGCCCAAGATGAAGCTCAAGCTCATCGCCCACCTGGACAGGCCCGCCGGCACCGGCCGCGGCGACGTTGCCGAGCGCCTGCCGCTCGCCGAGCAGTCCGAGGACATCCTCGGCGTCACGGTGAGGAAGGTCGTGATCCCGGTGGCCGCTGGGCGCAACCTCGCCGTGCTGCTCGAGGCCGCGGTTCGCAACTACATCCTGCAGTTGCGCGGCATCCACTCGGGCGCCGAGTTCGTGGCGCGCCAGAAGCGCGCCATGGACGGCGACTGAGCGGCGCCGCGTGCAGATCGTCCTCGTCAGCGGGCTTTCGGGCGCCGGCAAGAGCATCGCGCTCGACGTGCTCGAGGATGCCGGGTTCTACTGCGTCGACAACCTGCCGGCGACGCTGCTGATGGACGTGGTCGGCTTCCTCGCCGAGGCCGGGCACGAGCGCGTCGCGCTTTCCGTGGATGCGCGCAGCGCGGCCCTCGCTGCACTGCCAAAGAGCGTGGCGCGCCTGAAGGTCGACGGCGCCGACTGCCGCGTGCTCTTCCTGGAGGCTGCTACGCCCACGCTGGTGCGCCGCTTTTCGGAAACGCGCCGCCGCCACCCGCTGACGGTGGAGGGGCTGACGATTGCCGAGGCGATCGAGCGCGAGCGCGCGCTACTGGGCGAAATCGCCGAACTCGGCCACCGCATCGACACGAGCGAGCTGCAGCCCAAGGCGCTGCGCAACTGGATCCGCGACCTGCTGGGATTGGGCGCGGTCAGGCTGGCACTGCTTTTCGAGTCCTTCGCCTACCGCGATGGCATTCCGCTGGATGCGGACTGGGTGATCGACTCGAGGATGCTGCCCAACCCGCACTACGATCCGGCGTTGCGGGCACTCACCGGCCGCGACACCGCAGTGATTGCCTACCTCGACGGCCAGGAGGCGGTGCAGCGCTTTCTCGAGGACGTGTGCGCTTTCTTCGCACGCTGGCTCCCCGAGGTGCTGAAGGAGAACCGCAGCTACGTCAGTGTGGCCATCGGCTGCACCGGCGGCAGACACCGCTCGGTGTACCTGGCGGAAAAACTCGCCGCCGCGTTCGCCGACGAGTGGCGCGTGCTGGTGCGCCACCGTGGACTGGCCAGAGAGTGAGTGCCACCGAGCAAGCCGACCTGCCGCTCTTCCCGCTTCGGACCGTGCTCTTTCCGTGCGGGCGACTTCCCCTGCGAATCTTCGAGCAGCGCTACATGGACATGGCCAAGGTCTGTCTGCGCGACGGTTCACCCTTCGGCGTCTGCCTGATCCGCGAAGGTGGCGAGGTCGGCTCGCCGGCACTGCTCGAGGACGTCGGCTGCCTGGCACGCATCGTCGAATGGGACATGCCGCAGCTCGGCGTGCTGCAGGTGCTGGCGCGCGGCGAACGGCGCTTTCGCATCCGCGGGCAGCGCGCGCAGGCCGACGGCCTGCTGCGCGCGCGCGTCGAGCTGCTCGCCGAGGAAACCGACGTGCCGCTCGAAGCCGATACCGACCTTTGCGCCCGCGTGCTCCGGAAGGCGATCGAATCAGGCGGCGAGGAACTGGTCCAGCCGCCGCTGAATTACGCGTCCGCGGCGTGGGTGAGCGCGCGCCTGGCGGAGCTTCTGCCGCTCTCGCTCGCCGCCAAGCAGCGGCTGCTGGAAATGGACGAGGCGCGCGATCGCATCGAGATCCTGCGCCGCCTAATCAGTTCCACCGGCCAGTAGCGAACGCAGCAAGGTGCGCACCGGCGCCGGCACGGCGGCCGCCGCCGCGTCGGCGAAGCCGAGGCACAGGCGACCGGGCGCCTCGGCGCGCGGCCCGGCGTCGCGCAGCGCGCAAAGCAGCGGCTGCGCGCGCAGGCGAAAGTGGGTAAAGCCGTGCTCGAGCGGGGCAAGCTTGCGCGGCTGCGGTGCGTCGAAAAGCCGCGTCTCGGGAAACGCCCACAATCCGCCCCAAAGGCCTGCCCCCGGCCGGCGTTCGAGCAGCACTTCGCCTGCGCGCACGTAGACGAACCAGGTTGCGCGCTTGAGCGGCAGCGGCTTTCGTGGCCGCGGCGCCGGCAGGTCCGCGATGCGCCCGTCGCGCCGCGCCACGCAGGCCTTCGCGACCGGGCAGCGCTCGCAGGCCGGACGCGAGCGGGTGCATACCATCGCCCCGAGGTCCATCAAGGCCTGTGTGTACGCGCGCACGCCGCGTCGCGGCAGGAGTCTTTCGGCCAGACCCCACTGTGCCTTCCCGCCCTGCACGCCGAAGCGCCGCGCCAATACGCGCTTCACGTTGCCGTCGAGGATGGCCGCCCGCTGCCCGAAGGCGAACACGGCGATCGCCGCCGCCGTCGAGCGCCCGACCCCGGGCAATTCCTCGAGGCCCGCGGCCGAGCGCGGAAAACCGCCCCGCACCGACACCGCGCGCGCCGCTGCGTGCAGATTGCGGCCACGCGCGTAGTAACCCAGGCCGCTCCAGAGCCGCAGCACCTCGTCCTCGGTCGCGCCGGCCAGGGCCGGCAGGTCCGGAAAGCGCGCCAGGAAGCGCCCGTAGTAGGGAATGACGGTCTCCACCTGGGTCTGCTGCAGCATGACCTCGGCGAGCCAGATGCGGTAGGGGTCGCGCGTACCCTGCCAGGGCAGGCCGTGGCGGCCATGGCGGCGCTGCCAGTCGACGAGCGAAGCAGCGAAAGCAGGCATGGCCCATTGTATGATCCCGCTCGAGACGAGGAGCCCATGAAGAACGACGCCCTGGAGATGCTCCGGCTTTTCCATGCCGAGCTCATCCACATCCGCCGCGACATCCACGCCAATCCCGAGCTTGGCTTCGAGGAAACGCGCACTTCGCAACTGGTCGCCGACAAGCTCGGCGAATGGGGCATCGAAGTGCACCGCGGCCTCGCCAGGACCGGAGTGATCGGCGTCATCAAGGGCCGCAAGGACTCCGGCGGCCGCGCCATCGGCCTGCGCGCCGACATGGACTGCCTTTCGATGCACGAAACGGGCGACGCGCCGCACCGCTCGAAGGTCGCCGGCCGCATGCACGCCTGCGGCCATGATGGCCACACCACCATGCTGCTCGGCGCCGCGCGCTATCTCGCGCAGACGCGCAACTTCGACGGCACCGTCAACCTCATCTTCCAGCCTGCCGAAGAAGGCGGCGGTGGCGGCCGCGTGATGGTGGAAGAGGGCTTGTTCAAGCGCTTTCCCGTGGACGCGGTGTACGCGCTGCACAACTGGCCCGGGCTGCCGGTGGGCAAGATGGCGGTGCGCCCGGGCGCGATGATGGCCGCGACCGACGAGATCAGGCTCAAGGTGCGCGGGCGCGGCGGCCATGCCGCGCTGCCGCACCTGGCCATGGATCCCGTGGTCGCCACCGCGCACATCATCACCGCCTTGCAGACCATCGCCAGCCGCAACGCCAATCCGGTCGACGCCATCGTGGTATCGCTGTGTTCCATGCAGACCAGCCAGGTGGGTGCCTTCAACGTCATCCCGGGGCATGTCGAGCTGATCGGCACCGTGCGCACCTTCAGTCCGGAGATGCGCGAGCTGGCCGAAAAGCGCATCAAGGAAATCGCCACGTCGGTCGCCCAGGCGCTGGGCGCAAGCGCCGAGGTGGAATACCGGCGCGGCTACCCGGCCACCGTCAATACGGAAAAGGAAGCCTTGTTCGCCGCGCGGGTCGGCGAGAAGGTGTTCGGCAAGGACAACGTGGTCACTGACGGCGAGCCCACCATGGGCGGGGAGGACTTCTCCTACCTGCTGCAGGCCAAGCCCGGCGCCTACGTGCTCCTCGGCCAGGGCGGCGCCCAGGGCGGCTGCTACCTGCACAATCCGGCCTACGATTTCAACGACGACGTGATTCCGCTCGGCGCCGGCTACCTGGCCGCGCTGGTCGAGGAGGCTCTGCCGCTCGGGTAGGTCGGCCTCAGCGCTTGAACAGGTCGCGCAGCTTTTCCTCGATCTTCGCCTTCGCTTTTTCCTTGACCTTCGCCTTGGCGGCGTCGCCGGCGAGCGACCGGTAGTCGATCTCGTACTTCGGCGCATCGAACGGCCCCGTCAGCTTCACGGGGATGGTGAGGCCGGAGAGGTGCTCGAGGTCGGCGCCGCCCTGGCCCGTCGATGTCTTCACCACGGCGGCTTTCGCGAGATAGTTCAGCTGCGAATTGCCGATGTCGATGTCGCCGGCGCCGCCGACGCGCACCAGCGGCGCGCGCACGTCCAGGTCGTCGTTGCGCGCCACGCCGTTCCTGATGACGAAGCTTGCGCTCATCGCTGAAAAGTCGGTGCGCTGGCCCTGGTCGGCGGGCTGCTGCTGCGCCGACTTCGAGCCGAACGCCGCCCGCGTCTTCCTCAGCGCCTCAGTGAGATTCACGCCCTTGACTGCGCCGTCCTTCAACTCGATGCGCGCCGTGCCGTCGAGCGACTTCTTCAGGGCGCTCACCGTAGGCCCCGCGGCCGTGACGTCGAGCGTCACGTTGCCACGGCCTTCGAGCGCATCGCGCCCCATCAGATCCTTCACCAGTGGGCCCATGGCGACCCCGCTCAGGGTTTCCTTCAGTGCGACGCGGTTGCCTCTTGCGGCGAGCGTCAGGGCGCCCTGCAGCGTGCCTTCGTAGAGCTTCGCGGAATGCGGCGCAAGCTCGGCGCGGCCATTTGCGGCGCGTAGCTGCGCTTTCAGCTCCTGCAGCTTGAGGCCCATCAGCCGCAGCGAGCCCACGGCGAGCTTGCCGTCGGCGCGCAGCCCCTCGAGGGGGGAAAGGTCCACCGGCACGTCCACCGCCACCTTGGGCCCCGCCGAGGGCGCGGGCTTCGCATCCGGCTGCGCCACGAGGTAGCGGTCGAGATCCACCTTGTCGATGTCCACGTCGAAGCGGTACTGCGGGGCGGCAAACTTCGCCATGCCGACCTTCGCCTTGATGGTCGTGTCGTCGAATTTCGCGACCAGGTCGGCATCGATCGTTTCCTTGGCCACCTGGGCGCGCGCGTCGCCGGTGACGGCGAGCGCGATACGGCTGAAGTCCGCGGCCGCGCCATCCACCTTGAGCTGCATCCCGGTGAGGCCGTATTCCTCGCGCGCGAGGCTGAGGAGGTAGGTGCCCTCCAGGGCGACCTTGAGGTCCACCAGCGGCTCTTTGCCCCTGAGGTAGGCCGACAGCTCGAGCTTTCCTGGCACGCCCTCGGCGATGCGCCCGGTGCGCAGCTCGAGGTCTTGCACATCCAGCTTCTGGCCGCTGCCTTCGTCCAGGTAGGCGAACGCGGCGTCCGCCAGTCGGATGCCGGCGATGTCGAACTTCACCTTGCCGCCGCCCGCCGCGCCGCGTGAAGCGCCGCCCGGCGCCGGCTTGACGCCGCCGCCCGCGGCGCCGAGCAGATCGTCGAAATCGAACTTGCCGCCCTTGGCGCGGATCACGCTTGCCTTCAGGCCCGTGATGCTGATCTGGTCCACCTGCACCTCGCCGCGCAGCAGCGGCAGCACCGCGACGGCGACGTGCGCCGAGTCGATGGCGGCGAAATCGTGGGCACTCGCCCGGCGCGACAGCGTCACCTTGCCCACTTTCGCGCCGATCGCGGGCCAGAACGCGAGCCCGAGATCGCCGTGGAACTTGAGCGTCCGCCCGGTGCGTTCCTTGACCAGCGCCTCGATCTCGCCCTTGTACTTGTTGGGGTCGAAGGTCGCGACGATGATGGCCACGGCGACGAGCGCCAGCGCGATAAGGCCGAGCAGCGTGTAGAGCGCGTATTTCATCCATTTCATGCGGGTTTCCTCCCGGCAATGCCGAAGGGCACGTGCCCCGTGGCCACGTGCTTGCCAGCCGACTCGACATGGCCGCGCTGGTCGTCGAAGTAGAAATCGGGCTCGAAGGCTTTCAGGAACTCGCCCTTGTCGAGTCCGCCGAGGAACAGCGCTTCGTCCACCGCGATCTTCCAGTGCATCAGCGTCTTTACCGCGCGCTCGTGCGCCGGGGCGCTGCGCGCGGTCACCAGCGCCGTGCGCAGCCGCATGGCGGTGCCCGCGGTCTGCAGGCGGTGCAGCGCTTCCAGCAGCGGCTTGAACGGCCCGGGCGGCAGCGGCGTGTCGACGCGCGCGGTCTCGTGGCGCGTGAAGGCGTCCAGGCCGTCGGCCTGGTAGACGCGCTCGGCCTCATCGGAAAAGAGCACGGCGTCGCCGTCGAAGGCGATCCGCACTTCCGCGGCGTGCCGGCTGGCCGCGTGTGCCGACTCGGGCACGACGCGCGCGGCGGGGATCCTCGCATCGAGCGCGCTCATCACGTCGCGCTCGTTGGCGGAGAGAAACAGATTGGCGCGCAGCGCATCGAGATAGCGGTAGGGGTCGCGCCCGCGCGTGAAAACGCCGCGCTCGACGCGCAGCCCGGCGCGCTGCGCCGAGCGGAACACGCGCAGGCCGCTCACCGGGTCGTTCTTGGAGAGGATCACCACCTCCACGCGCTGCGCGTCGGGCGTGTTGAAAGCGAGGAGCTTTTTGACCAATGGGAAGGCGACACCCGGCTTCGCCGGCACGTCGAGGCGCCCGAGCTGCAGCGCCACGTAGGCAGCCTCGCCATCGCGGTCGAAGACGCGGTTCTCGTCCTCGAAGTCGAACAGCGCCCGCGAGGAGATCGCCACCACGAGCTTGCCGTCAAAGGATGCGGGCATGGGTTATGGCGCCACCAATGCCGATGGCGGCGCTCGTCTACTCATCACCCCTTGTCACTCTTCGCCGATCGCCTGCCTTTCCCGAAGAGCGGCGCGAGCGACGACGACCCGGTGAATAGAGCGAAGACGAGCCAGGCGGCGCTCAGCACGATCGCCAAGATGAATATCCAGTTGTAGACCTGCAGCCAGGTCTTGTTCATCAAGGGACCGAGAATCAGGAGCGCGATGGCATGCGCGCTGCCGACGACGATAAGGGTGGCGACCGGCAGCAGGACGCTCTTGAGCAGGGCCCATGCGGTGTTCTTGCCCTCGATCAGCAGGGCAGCACGCTGGGCGAGAAGCCAGAATACGAGCAACGCGCCGCCGAAACCGAGGAACTGCACGAGTCGCGCGGCATTGAAGCCCGACTTGCCGATTCTCGTGGTCTTGAAAAGGTCCATCTCGCCCAGCGCCGCGGCGAGCACCAGGGCGAGGACAATGACCACGGCATACCGAATGGCCCAAATCCAGCGATCGCTCATAAGCGTGACCTCCAAGTGGAGCGGGTGAAGGGAATCGAACCCTCGTATGCAGCTTGGGAAGCTGCCGTTCTGCCATTGAACTACACCCGCAGAATTGCGGCCAAGTGTATCATTTGCCCTATGATTCAAGTCACTGTGAACGGCGCGGCGCGGCGCTTCGAGCAGCCCCTGGCGGTCGCCGAACTGATCGCGCAGCTCGCGCTTGCCGGCAAAAAGATCGCCGTCGAGAAGAACGGCGAAATCGTGCCGAAGAGCGCGCACGGCTCGACGCTGGTGGCCGACGGCGACCGGCTGGAGATCGTGGTCGCGGTGGGGGGCGGATGAGCGACAACCTGGTCGTCGCCGGAAAGTCGTACTCGTCCCGCCTGCTCATCGGCACCGGCAAGTACAAGGACTTCGCGCAAACTCGCGCCGCGGTCGAGGCCTCGGGCGCGGAGATTGTCACCGTGGCGATCCGGCGCACCAACATCGGCCAGAACCCGAACGAGCCGAGCCTGCTCGAGGCGCTGCCGCCGACGCAGTTCACCTATCTCCCGAACACCGCCGGCTGCTACAACGCCGAGGACGCGGTGCGCACGCTGCGCCTGGCGCGCGAGCTCCTCGACGGCCACGACCTCGTCAAACTCGAGGTGCTGGGCGACCCGCACACGCTCTACCCCAACATGCCGGAGACGCTGAAGGCGACGCGCGAGCTCGTGCAGGACGGCTTCAAGGTCATGGTGTACTGCTCCGACGATCCCATTCAGGCGAAGATGCTGCAGGACGCGGGCTGCGTGGCGATCATGCCGCTCGCGTCCCTCATCGGCTCGGGCATGGGCATTCTCAACCCGTGGAGCGTGCAGCTGGTCCTCGACGCGGTGGAGCTTCCAGTGATCGTGGATGCGGGCGTGGGCACGGCTTCGGACGCCGCCATTGCCATGGAACTGGGCTGCGACGGCGTGCTCATGAATACCGCGGTCGCCGCGGCCAGGGACCCGGTGATGATGGCGCGCGCCATGAATAAGGCCGTCGAAGCCGGGCGCGAAGCGTTCCTTGCCGGCCGCATGCCGAAGAAGCTCTACACGGCGGCGCCCTCCTCTCCCACTGAAGGGACGATCTCGCCTTCCCGCAGCAAGGCGGCTTGAAGCGCGGCATCCGCAGCTACGTCCTGCGCCAGGGCAGAACGACCCCCGCGCAGCAGCGGGCGCTCGATCAGCTGTCCGCTTCTTACGGCATCGCTTACCGGCAGGAAATACTGCGACCCGAGGAGATTTTCGGCCGCCAGGCGCCCTTGGTGCTCGAGATCGGCTCCGGCATGGGCGACACCACCGCGCGCATCGCCGCGGACCAGCCCGGCACGGATTTCATCGCCATCGAGGTGCACGGCCCGGGCGTGGGCAGCTTGTTGCAGCGGATCCGCAAGGACGAGCTGAAGAACCTCCGCATCATTCGCCATGACGCGGCCGAGGTACTCGAGCACATGATCGCCGACGGCGCGCTCGCCGGGCTGCATCTGTTCTTCCCCGACCCCTGGCCGAAAAAGCGCCACCACAAGCGCCGCCTGGTGCAGCCGGAGTTCGCGGCGCTCGCCGCGCGCAAGCTCGCGCCGGGCGGCTACCTGCATGCCGCGACCGACTGGCCGGAATACGCTGTGCAGATGGCGGAAGTGTTCAATGCGGAACCGCTGATTGCGCGTGCCGCCGAAGCGAAGGCTCGGCCCATCACCAAGTTCGAGCAGCGCGGGGTGAATCTCGGCCACGAGGTCCGTGACCTCGTCTACCGCAGGCGATAACTAGCCCTTGAGCTGATCCAGCTTGCGCCGGTCGCGCTTGGTCGGCCGGCCCTTGAGGGTGGCGGCCGGCTCGGCGCCAAAGCGGCGCAGGTCGGCGCGCCGCTCGCGCTCGGTGCGGCTCGCCTCGGACTCGGCATAGAGCTTGCGCGCCTGCGCCGCCGACCCGCGCTTGTCGGCAAGCGCCGCGACCTGGATGTGCCAGACAGATTCCGATATCCGGATCTCGAGCAGGTCGCCTACCTTCAGCGGGTGCGCGGGCTTGGTTCTTTCCGCGTGCAACTTGACCCTGCCCGAGGCGATCGCCTGCTGCGCCAGGCCGCGCGTCTTGAACCAGCGCGCCGCCCACAGCCACTTGTCCAGGCGCATCAGGCCGTCACTCCAGGAACAACTGTAGCAGTTCGTTGAGGAAAAGCCGCCCGCGCCGCGTCGGGCGGATGCGGCGCGGGTCGCTCTCCAGCAGGCCCTTCTCTTCGGCGACGGCGAGCTTGCGCGCCACTGAGGCGCGCGGCAGGCCGGTGCGCTCCTCGAAGTACCCCGCAGGCACCCCCTGCACGAGGCGCAACGCGTTCAGCATGAACTCGAACGGCAGCTCGCGCGGCGGCACGGGCTTTTCCTGCAATGTTCCGGCCTGCGCCATGTATTCGCGCGGCTGCTTGGCGCGCTCGTGGCGCGTGACGTGGTCGGCGAAGGAGAGCTTGCCGTGCGCGCCGGCGCCCAGTCCCAGGTAGTCGCCGAACTCCCAGTAGTTGAGGTTGTGCCGGCAGCGCCTGCCGGGCCGCGCAAAGGCGGACGTTTCGTAATGTTCGAAGCCCGCCTCGGCGGCCAGCGCCTCCACCGCCAGCTGCATGTCCGCACAGACGTCGTGCGCAGGCAAATGCGGCGGCTTGCTGTAGAAGACCGTGTTCGGCTCGAGCGTCAGCTGATAGGCCGATAGGTGCGTGGTGCCGAAAGCAAGCGCGGCGCGCAGGTCGGCGTGCGCCTCGGCGAGCGTCTGCTCGGGCAGCCCGTACATGATGTCCAGGTTGATGTTGTCGAACACCGCCTGTGCCATCTCGATGGCGCGGCGCGCCTCGCCGGCGGTGTGGATGCGCCCGAGCGCCTTGAGCCTCGCGTCGTCGAAGCTCTGGACGCCGAGCGAGATGCGGTTGACGCCCGCGGCGCGGTAGCCGCGAAAGCGACCCGCCTCCGCAGTCCCCGGGTTCGCCTCCAGTGTGATCTCGGCCTCCGGCTCGAGCGGGACGCGCGCGCGCACCGCGGCGAGCAAGGCGTCGATGGACTCGGGCGCGAAGAGGCTGGGCGTGCCGCCGCCGATAAACACGCTCACCACACGCCGTCCCCACACCGACGGCAGCAGGCCCTCGAGGTCGGCAACCAGCGCCTCGACGTACTCGCGCTCGGGCAGCGCATCGGTCTTTTCGTGCGAGTTGAAATCGCAGTACGGGCACTTGCGCACGCACCACGGCAGGTGCGCGTAGAGCGCGAGCGGCGGCAGCGCCGCGAAGCGCACGCTACCCGGAAGCTGGATCTGAGCCTGCGGCACGGAGCATTTTACAGTCCGTCGACAATCGACTATGTTAAGTAGATCTTCAAGGCCGGCGGCGAAGGAAAAAGCGCAGCGTGGCGCTGGAAGTGCTTCTGTGGTGTGCCGCCGCGCTGCTGGGTACGGGCGTGGCGTCGGTTGCGGCGGCCCGCCATCGCGCGGCGAGCGCTTCGGTCTACGGCGTCGCGCTCAGCGCCACGACGATCGCGATGGTCGTCGCCGGGTGGTCGCTTCTCGCGCAGCACCCGCCAGCGGGCGCACAGTTGCCCCTCGGCCTGCCCTGGCTGGGCGCGCATTTCCGGCTCGATGCGCTGACGGCGTTCTTCCTGCTGGTGGTCAATCTGGGCGGCGCGGCAGCGAGCCTGTTCGCGCTCGGCTACGGCAGGCATGAGGACTCACCGGCGCGGGTGCTGCCCTTCTATCCGGCGTTCCTCGCCGGGATGAACCTGGTCGTGCTCGCTGACGACGCCTTCACGTTTCTGTTCTCCTGGGAATTCATGTCGCTGACCTCCTGGGCGCTGGTGATGGCGCACCATCGGCGCAGCGGCAACGCAGCCGCAGGCTACATCTACCTGCTGATGGCGAGCCTGGGAACGCTCGCCTTGCTGCTCGGATTCGGCCTGCTCGCAGGCCCGGGCGGCGGTTACGCGTTCGATGCCATGCGCGAGGCAGCGCCAGCGCCCAGAGTGGCCGGCGTGGTGCTCGCGCTGGCGCTGATCGGCACCGGCTCCAAGGCCGGCCTCGTGCCCCTTCACGTTTGGCTGCCGCTTGCCCACCCGGCTGCGCCGAGCCATGTCTCCGCGCTGATGAGCGGAGTCATGACCAAGGTGGCCGTGTACGGCTTCGTGCGCATCGTGTTCGACCTGCTCGGCCCGCCGGCCTGGTGGTGGGGCGCGCTGGTTCCGCTGCTGGGGGGCGTGACCGCGGTGCTGGGCGTGCTCTACGCGCTCATGCAGCACGATCTGAAGCGCCTGCTCGCCTATCACACGGTCGAGAACATCGGCATCATCTTCATCGGCCTGGGCCTGGCGCTTGCGTTCCAGGCGAACGGCATGCAGGCCGCCGCCGCGCTGGCGCTGACCGCGGCGCTGTTCCACGTCTTCAACCACTCGCTGTTCAAGAGCCTGCTGTTCTTCGGCGCGGGCGCGGTGCTCACCGCGACCGGCGAGCGCGACATGGAGCGGCTCGGCGGGCTGATCCACCGCATGCCGCTCACGGCGTTCGCGTTCCTCGTCGGCTCAGCGGCGATCTCGGCGCTGCCGCCGTTCAACGGCTTCGTATCGGAGTGGCTCACCTTCCAGGCGATCCTCCTCAGTCCGGCGCTGCCGCAGTGGCTGCTGAAGTTCCTGGTGCCGGCGATCGGGGCCCTGCTCGCGCTGTCGGCCGCGCTCGCCGCCGCCTGCTTCGTCAAGGCGTTCGGCGTGACTTTCCTTGGGCGGCCGCGCACGCCGGTGGCGCGCGATGCTGCCGAGACCGACCGCTGGTCGCTCGCGGCCATGTTCGCCTTCGCCGCGCTGTGCCTGCTCGCCGGCATCATTCCCGGCCAGTTCCTCGATAGGCTGGCGCCGGTGACGCAGGCGCTGGTCGGTGCGCACCTGCCGCTGCAGGAGGAGCGCTCCTGGCTGACGATCGTGCCGATCGCCGAGAGCCGCAGCTCCTACAGCGGCCTGATGCTGTTCACCTTCATCGCGCTGGCGGCCTGGATCGCCACCTGGGTGATCCATCGCTATGCGTCCGCCGCGACGCGCCGCTCCGCGCCCTGGGATTGCGGCTTTCCTGATGCGAGCCCGCTCACGCAGTACACCGCGGGCAGCTTCAGCCAGCCGATCCGCAGGGTGTTCGGCAGCGTGGTGTTCCGCGCGCACGAGGAGGTCGACATGCCGCCGCCGGGAGATGCGCGCCCCGCGCGCTTCGCCGTGCACCTGCGCGACGTGCCGTGGGACCTGTTCTACGTCCCGGCTGCGAATGCCGTGGCCTTCGCAGCCGACCACCTCAACAAGGTGCAGTTCATGAGCATCCGCACCTACCTGACCCTGGTGTTCGGCGCGCTGGTGGTGCTGCTCGCGGTGCTCGCGGCATGGCAATAGCGCTCGACGCCGTCGTCCAGCTGGTCCAGCTGGCGCTGGTGCTGGCGCTCGCGCCGCTGCTCACGGGATTCGTGCGCAGGCTGAAGGCGCACCTGCTGCGCCGGCAGGGGCCGCCGCTGCTCCAGCCCTATCGCGATCTGCTGCGCCTGCTGCGCAAGGAAGTCGTGTTGGCGCATTCCGCGTCCTGGCTGTTTCGCGTCACCCCCTACCTGGTGTTCGCCACTACGTGGGTGGCGGCGGCGCTGGTGCCGACCTTCGCCGTCGGCCTGGTGTTCAGCAACGCCGCCGACATGATCGCCATCGTCGCGCTGCTCGGCAGCGCACGCTTCCTGGTAGCGCTCGCCGGACTGGACGTCGGCACGAGCTTCGGCGGCATTGGCTCGAGCCGCGAGATGATGATCGCCTCGCTTGCCGAGCCGGCGATGCTGATGGTGGTGTTCACGCTGTCGCTCCTGGCCGGCTCGACGCAGCTGTCGTCGATTGCGGCATTCATGCAGAGCGCGGGCGTCGGGCTGCGCGTGTCGCTCGCCCTCGCGCTGGTCGGGCTCATCATGGTGGCGATCGCCGAGAACGCGCGCATCCCGGTCGACAATCCGGCGACGCATCTGGAGCTGACGATGGTGCACGAGGCGATGATCCTCGAGTATTCGGGCCGCCACCTCGCCGTGATCGAGGCCGCCTCGTATCTGAAGCTCCTGCTGTACGTTTCGGTCATCGTGTGCGTGTTCTTCCCCTGGGGCATCGCGGTGTCGGGGCAGGGGCTCGCCGCCTATCTCGCCGGCATCGCGGTCTACGTGCTGAAGCTTGCCGCCGGCGGATTCCTGCTGGCGGTGTTCGAGACCGCCATCGCCAAGATGCGGGTGTTTCGCGTACCCGACTTCCTGGGCGCGGCACTGATGCTCGGCTTCCTGGCGACATTGCTCCTGTTCGTATCGCGGGCGACGTGATGGACCAGATCGCCCTCGATGCGGCGCATCTTTTCGCCGGCGGCCTGGTGCTGGTCAGCTTCATGCTCCTGTACCAGGACCGCCTGACCGGGATCGTGAACAACTTCGCCCTGCACGCCCTGGTGGTCGCGCTCTCGGTGGCGTGGCAGGCCCACATCCAGCACGCGCCGCATCT
>Ga0224512_10001323_pt1 | contig 24019 bp, 16 predicted proteins | sample SF_May12_sed_USG_4_FD_169103 | JGI IMG/M metagenome (GOLD analysis project Ga0224512, IMG submission 169103) | Sediment microbial communities from San Francisco Bay, California, United States - SF_May12_sed_USGS_13 | ecosystem: Environmental > Aquatic > Marine > Sediment | place: USA... | reverse complement strand
GAGGCGGCGCTCGCCCGAGAGATGCCGCTCCTCAAGGGCATGGGGGTGAATGTTATCCGGCAGTACGTCGGCGTCCCTCCTCGCTGGGTCAAGTTTATTTACGAGCGCTACGGTATCTACACGGTGGTCAACCATCCGTGCGCGCGTTACGGGTTCACGCTCGACGGCGTGTGGATTCCGCAGGTCTCCATCGATTACTCCGACCCGCGTCTCCGTGAGGCGGTCAAAGCCGAGGTCGTCGCTCTAGTGGATGAATTTCGCGGTACGCCCGGCATGCTAATGTGGCTGCTCGGGAACGAGAACAACTACGGTCTGTCATGGGCTTCCTCCGAGATCGAGGCCTTGCCCGAGGGCGAGCGCAATGCGGCCCGCGCGCGCTACCTCTATTCGATGTTTGGCGAGATCACACGCGCGATCAAAGCGCGCGACGACCGACCCGTGGCGATGGCCAACGGTGACCTCCAATACATCGACATTATCGCCGAAGAGTGCAAAGACCTCGACGTGCTCGGATGCAACGTCTACCGCGGCATCTCCGCCCGCGATCTCTTTGAGGTAGTAAAGTACAAGCTTGGCATCCCGGTCATGTTCACCGAGTTTGGGGCCGATGCCTGGAACGCCAAAGAAATGCGTGAAGACCAGGAGACGCAGTGCCGTTATTTACTCGGCCAGTGGCGTGAGATCTACGAGCAGTCCAGCGGCAAGGGCCGCGTGGGCAACGCCATTGGCGGCTTTATCTTTCAATGGACCGACGGCTGGTGGAAGTTTCGTCAGGAAGAGCGCCTCGACATCCACGACACCAACGCCTCGTGGCCCAACGCCGGCTACCCCGAGGATTACGTCGAGGGTGACAACAACATGAACGAGGAGTGGTGGGGTATCACCGCCAAGGGGCCATCCGACAGCAACGGACTGTACCACGTGTACCCCCGTGCCTCTTACTACGCGCTGCAGGAAGCCTTCCGTCTGGATCCGTACGCTGCGGGTACGGACCTCGCCGCGATCGCGCGCCACTTCGACACCATCGAACCGGCGCCCGCCACGCTGCTGGCGCGTGGCGACCGCGCCGCCCTTCTCGCCGATGTCTCCAGCCGCGTACGTGTGACCGGATTGCGCCTCGAGTTCGAGACCTACCACACCGGTGGCAGCAACATCAACACGCCGGACGCATCCCCCCAGGGGCCGACATCGTTTCCCGCCTTCCGCGGCTTTGATCAGATGCAGTCTTTCTACGCCGACCTGCAGGCACAACCATCCGAAAACGTGACCGGCACGATATCACTGAGCTTCCTCGGTAGCGTCCCCCTCAATCCGATCGACGAGATCTTCTACGAGAACCGAGGACGCCCCGTGAGCTTGGGTGACGAGGGGCTGCAGCTGGAGGATATCGAGCGTCTGAAGGTCTACCGTGCAGGCATATCCTGGGACGATCGTTGGTTCATGCTGGACGGTTTCTACCGCACCGGCCACTTTCACTGGGGATACGAAGGCGACTTCTTCGGCCTGTACCGGGAAGCTTTCTACGGCGAGAACATCGACATCTACAATGGCGAAGCCCCGGTGGGAGTAGAGATCAGCGGCAAGAAGTGGTTCGAGGGGCTGAAGTTCGCGATCGGCCCCGAGCTATGGTGGGGCGCCAACCCAGGGTTTTTGGCCAAGTATGCTCGTAACGTCGGTCCCATCACCGCCACCGCGATCTATCAGGAAGATCTCGAAGAGCAAACGGCGACCATCGCGTCCTTTGCGGTGCCGGTGCCACCGACGCGAAAGGCCACACTCCATCTCAGCGGCAGCCGGGGCCCCGTTGGCCTCGAGGTGGGAGGCATCTGGGGCGGCAATACGAAGGTCGGCGATAGGTTCAACCTCGTCGAAGAGAGAAATAGCGTGCCGGTGGTGTTGCAGGACGACGTCCGCGACGAGGACACCTTTGGCGCCAAGGCAAAGGTGACGTTGGAGAAAGGACGCTGGCACTGGTACGCGCAGGGGGCTTATATGGGCATCGTTGCCGACGCCGGCCCGACTGCGACCATCACCTATACCGGCTGGCACTTGAAGGACAGCGGCTCGGGGAACCAATCGAACGTGATCTCCGGCCTGGCGGTGAACTTGGGTAACGTCCAGCTGGCGCCAAACGTCTTATACCAGAAGCCGCTAGTCGGTCCGGGCCCAGGGGTGAACAACCCCGTGCGCAACGTGGCCGTCGCGGGCGATCCGTTTGCCGTGCGCGCCAACCGGGAGATGTTCGGCGCGGAGTTTCTGGTGACCTACGACCCGACGCCGGCCACGTGGATGTGGGCCTGGGACAACATCGTTCGCGAAGATGCGAAAATCGCGGTGGCCGCGGGGATCGTGTACCGGGATTTTCCTACCACACAGGACGGCGGCACCTTCATCTCGGCCGAGGGAAATGCGTTCCCGTTTCCGGCCGCGACCCCACCGCGAGACCTGTGGGAGGCGCACGCCCGCATCGTATCGAGCCCCCGCTCCAATCTGCGAGTGGTGGCAAACCTCTTCGTCGGTCAGGGAGAGCCAAACGGTGACGACCAGCGCCGCATCGAACGCTACGGTGGCGACGCCCGTATCGCCTGGGGATCGGTGGCGCTCGAGACCTTCGCCAAATTCAACGATTGGGGAGCGTACGACTATCACCGCGACTTCAACCTCACCTTCCCCAAGCAGCTCATGGGCGATCTGTCGTACACGCTCGGTGCACCACGCTGGTTTGGTTTCCCGCAGACCCGCTTTGGCGTGCGCGCCACCTGGCGGTCCCTCGACCGCTTTTCGCCCCGTTACTGCCCGGCCTTGGTGCCCGATGTGAGTGGCAATCTGACGTGTGACCCGACCGCGCCGGGAGAGGATGGAACCGAGTGGGAGATACGAAGCTATCTACACTTCGCCATGTAAGGACGCGAGGTTTGTGCGGACTATTCCGCCAGGTGACACGCACCGAAGTGGCCGGCGCCGAGGGGGCGCAATTCCGGCGTTAGCTCGCGGCACTTGTCCACGGCACGGTCGCAGCGCGGGTGAAAACGGCACCCCGGTGGAGGGTTCCGTAGGCTGGGCGGCGAACCGGGAATGCTCTCCGGCTCCTCACCGCCCGGGTGAACCGTGGGAAAGGCGCGCAACAGCCCTTGGGTGTATGGATGTCGCGGCGCGCGGCGAAGCGCCGCCGCCGGGGCCACCTCCGCCAGTCGGGCGGCATAGAACACCGCCACCCGGTCCGACACCTGGAGCATCCGCGCCAGGTCGTGGGTGATAAAGAGGACGGCAAAACCGAGCCGCCGCTGTAAGACTCGAATCTGTTCGAGAATTTCCCGCTCCACGATGACGTCCAAGGCCGTGATGGGTTCGTCGAGTATGATCAGGGCCGGTTCGAGTGCCAGTGCCAGTGCGATACCCACCCGTTGCCTCATACCGCCCGAGAGCTGATGCGCGTAGCCGTCGATGCGGTCGCGCGGGATACCCACCGTCTCCAGGAGCTCGCCTGCGCGAGCACGGGCGCTGCGTGGCGTCGACCCACCGTGAGCGCGAAGCGTGTCGACGATCTGCTCGCCGATGGTGACGACGGGGTTTAGCGCATCCATGGCGCTTTGGAAGACCATGGACATGCGTCTCCACCGCATCGCGCGCAGCTCTGGCTCATCGAGCGCGAGTATATCACTCCCCTCGAACCACACTTCACCACCGGAAATGACCGCCGGGGGTGGCAGGATGCGTAGGAGCGCTTGGGCCAAGGTCGTCTTGCCACTCCCCGACTCACCGGCGATACCGAGGATCTCACCAGGCTTCACCTCCAGAGATACACGGTCGACCGCTCGCACCGGCCCGTGCGGGGTGACGTAGTCGACGCACAAGTCGCGGATATCCAGCAGCGGTTTAGTCATTGTCCATCACCACCGGCGTCGAGCGGGTCGGCTCCTTGCCTCTCTGTAACAGGTGCTTGCGCCAAGCTCTCTCGAGCTGCAGCCTCGGGTTGGTGATTTCGTCGAAGCCCGAGTTGAGCATGGTGAGACCAAACCCCACCAGCGCCACGCACAGACCGGTCGGCGCAAAAGTCCACCACGCCCCGGTGAGCAACGCCGAATCGTTTTGTGCCCAGTATAAGTTGGTACCCCAGGTGACGGCGGACACGTCACCCAGTCCCAGGAACTCGAGTCCCACTTGCGCGCCGATGGCGTACACCGTACTCCCCACAACTTGCGCCACCAGCAACGATGTCATCGTGGGCAGGATCTCACGAGTCACGATACGAAAGCTCGACTCCCCGGCCACCACGGCGGCGGCCACGAAAACGCGTTGGCGCTGCGCCAAGGTTTGTGCGCGCAGCACGCGCGCGTTCCAAGCCCAACCGGTGACCACCAGCACCAGACCCAGCGTGAGTGGCCCCGACGGAAGATAAGCCGCGATGACGATGGCCAGCGGCATCCCGGGGATAACCAGAAACACGTTGAAGAAAAGAGAGAGGAGTCCGTCCACACGGCCACCAAAGTAGCCCGCAGTGACGCCGATGAGCGCACCCAACAGTACCACGGCCAGCCCTACCGCAAAGCCAATCGCCAGCGACACCCGAGTACCCACGACGAGCTGCGAGAGAACGTCCTGCCCCTGGCCGGTGGTCCCGAGCCAGTGCTCACCGGAAGGTGGCTGTAGCGGGATGCCCACCAGCGTGTCGGGGTCACCGACGAGCCAGGGACCGAAGATGCCGATAAAGAGGAAGACGGTCAACATGACCGCGCCGATGGTCGCCTTGCGGTCGCGGCGGATGGCGTCCCGCCACGCCGCAATGCCGGTTGCCTGTGTCGTCGCCCCACTCACGATACCGAGTCCCGGGTGCGAGGGTCGAGCCAGAGGTAGACGAGGTCCACCAGCCAATTCGCGCCGAGCACCGCCAGCGTGATCACGAGGAAAATGCCTTGCATCAGCGGGAAATCCTGATTGCGAACCGCCTGCACCAACAGGTATCCCTCACCGGGGTAGGAGAAAACGATCTCGGTCAGAAGCGAGCCGCCGAGCACAAATCCCAGCGCCATGCCAAAGCCGGTGACACTGGGAAGGAGCGCATTGCGCGCGGCGTAACGCAGTACCACCCGCGATGGCTGGAGACCCTTGGCGCGGGCCAGGTTGACATAGTCCGATCCAAGCACCGCGATCATGGTGTTGCGCATGGAGAGGAGCCAGCCGCCCAGGGTCGCCAACACCACCGTGCCCACGGGCAGCGCGGCGTGGCGAACCACATCGGCCAGGAAAACGGCGGTGAAACCGGGCGTGAGATCATCACCGTAGGCGTGTCCCAGGGGAAACCAACCGAGCGAGAAACCCAGAATGTAGAGCGCGACCATCGCCAGCCAGAAATAAGGGAATGCGCCCAGAAAGACCAGAGACGACGGCAACACGTTGTCCACCCAACCACGCCTCCACCAGGCGGCCACGATGCCGAGCAAGGTACCGATGGTGAAGCTCACCACCAGCGCCGTGCCCGCCAAAAAGATGGTCCAAACCAGCCCGGTGCCGATCACGTCCGCGACCGGGGATGGGAAATAGGCGATAGATATACCGAGGTCACCCCTGAACACGCTGCCGAGGTAGGTCAGGTACTGGCTCACCAGTGACGCCTCGGTGAGGCCAAAGGTCTCGCGCAGAGCCTGCATGGCCTCCGGCCCCAACCGGCCGCGGAAGCGCGCGAAAAGCGCCGTCGCCGGATCACCCGGCATGAGTCGCGGAAGAAAGAAGTTGAGCGTCAGCGCCGCCCACGCCGCCAGCAGGTAGAAGCCGAGCCGACGAATGAGGTAGCGCAATCTCGCCTCCTAGCGCGGGGTGAGGTTGGTGAGGACCAGCAGACACTCGCCGCGATCGAACTTGTTGGGCGATGGGTCCGCGTACGGATTTTCTTCCGAGGGAAAACCTTCAAAGCGGCTGGTGTTGTATTCGGCCCACGACGGATTGGGGTAAAGCGGTAGCGCCGGCGCCTCGCTGGCAAATATGCGTTGCAACTCGTCGGCGAGCCGTCGCTGCACCTCTGGGTCGGGTTCCAGCTCGAACGCCGCCAGCGCAGCGTCGGCCTCGGCGCTGGCGTAGCGGTGCCAGTTTCCGTGCGATGTCTCGCCAAGGGGCTTGAGCGTCGCCGACGACATCAGCCAGCGGTAGAATAGATACGGCGTCGGCCCCTCGAAAGACCACCCCAGACAGAGATCGAACTTGCCCTGCTGCACCTGTTCGAACCACGCGCTAAAATCGTACGTGCGGACCGCCGCATCGATGCCGATCTCTCTCAGCCCGCGCGCGATGACCTGCGACGCCCGCACCCAGTCGGACCAACCGGACACGGTGAGGATCTGGTACTTCCAAGGCTGCCCATCGGGCTTGCGGCGGATGCCGTCGAGCCCGCGCGCGTGGCCCGCCTCGTCGAGCCACGCGTTGGCGCGCGCGATGTCGTGTTGCAACCAGTCTTCGCCGGCAGCGATCTCGGCGTTGTGCCAGGCCGAGTAGGCATCGCTGAGACCCGTGGCATCGGCGGGTCGCGAGTAGCGGTAGGCCGCCACATCCACGAGGAGTTCTCGGTCGATGGCCATGCTGAGCGCCTTGCGCACCCGCACATCGTCAAAGGGCGCGCGCGTGGTGTTCGCATAGAGGAACACCGTGCTGCCGGTAAGGGGAAACCAATAGTGATGTGTCTCCGGCTGACGTCTCACGTAGACGCGCTCGATGGCAGGAATGAAGTTGCCCGCCCAGTCGACCTCGTCGAATACCAACGCCAGATTGGCGCGGTCGTTCGACGGGTAAGCCAGAAAGCGGAGTGCCTCGACCCGAGGCTTACCCTCTTGCCAGTAACGCGGGTTGCGTCCTAGTTCGTACACCTGGTTACGGAACACACGCACCTCGGTAAAAGGACCGGTGGCGACCGGATTCTCGTTGGTAAATGTCACCGGATCGTCCACGTCACGCCACACGTGCTCGGGCACGATCTGCTGCGCAGCTACCTCGTCAAAACCTGGGATGAAGACCCGCTGGAAATGGAAGTCGATGGTGCGATCGCCGATGGCGCGAACATCGGCGAGAAAACTCCACACGCCACGGCGGTCGAGTGCCGGGTGACGTCGCAATAGCTCGAAAGTAAACGCCACGTCTTTCGCGGAAAACGGATGCCCGTCGGACCACACGACACTATCACGCGTGGTCAGTCGTAATAGCAAATTGTCCTCGCGCCATTCGTGCGTGAGGGCGAGCCACGGGACGTACTCCGCCTTCATGCTGTTGAAGACCATGAGCGGTTCGTAGATTCCAGCGAGCGTGGGCCAGCGGGGCGCCGCAGCAAGCGTGAGCGGGTTGAAGTTGCGGACCCAGGAGGCCTGCTGTCCCCCTTCCTGTGAAACCACCAGCACCCCGGGCGCAGCGGGCGGGCGGTCGCGGACACAAGACGTAAGCGCTAGGATAAGGGTGGTGAGACAGGCGGCTGACCGGTGGTAAACACAGCGCCTCATGGCCCGCTCCGGAAGACCCGCACCCAGTCGACCAGCATCGTCTGCGGGAAGGAGGTGCTGGCATTTGGCGGACCCACGAAATTCCCGCCCACCGCGACGTTTAGGATCACGAAAAAGGGATGGTCGAATACCCAGCGCGCGCCGGGCGGGAGGTCGCTCGGGGTGATGGTCAAATAGCGTATGTCGTCCAATATCCAGGTGATGCGATCGCCGTACCACTCCACCGCGAAGACGTGGAAGTCGGCGTCGAGTCCCGCCGAACCGGGCAGCTCGAAGCGGCCGGTCACCGCGGAGCCGCCGGAGTAGCCCGGACCGTGGATACTGCCGTGCAGGATGCGTGGCTCCTGGCCGCGGTACTCCATGATGTCGATCTCACCACACTCGGGCCAGCCCACCGTGTCGAAGTCGGCTCCCAGCAGCCAGAAAGCCGGCCAGATGCCTTGGCCCACCGGCAGACGAATTCGCGCCTCGAAGCGCCCGCGCGCTTGAGCGAAGAACTGGTAGGTATTGATGCGACCCGATGTGTAGGCCTGACCCTGGTAGCTTTCCTCGCGGGCGGTGATAGCGAGATGGCCGGCGCCGTCGAGCGAAACGTTCACCGGGCGCTCGGTATCGTACTCGAGCTGGGCGTTGCCCCAGTCGGTGCCGATGTCGAAACGCCAGCGAGCGGGATCGGGTGACTGACCGGCCGGTCCTTCGAACTCATCCTGCCAGACGAGCTGCCAGTCCGCGAGCCGCGAATCCGACCCGTTGTCACCGCAGCGACCGCCCATAGTGGCGAGAGAGAGCACGATCACCGCCAGCACAGGCAGGTGCCGACCCGACAGTGCGCGCCGGGTAACGGTCCGTGCATGCCTAATCATTGCCAAAGATTCTCCTTTGTGATAGCGCGAACGTGTTTGCCGCATCAAACGAACACGCGTTTTCTCACACACTCCATATTAATATAAACACGCCGTAAACCCCTCCGACTTCCGGTGACGGTTATTTATGGAAGAACACGTTGTCTATGAAGGCGGTGCTCACGTCGTGCCTGATGACGATCTGGGCGAGGTGCTCGGTGCTCAAGAGGCTCGTGAAATCGGTCAGGGGTATATCCAGGCTGATCCACTCACCCGCGACCAGCGCTGGAGTCGTGGTCTCCAAGACAAAGATCTCATGCTCGCTGTCCTGATTGTCCTGATCCCCGCCAAAAACGCCGTCGGCGCCGAAGTCGACGAGCTTCACCCCGAAGTACGTGCCCTCCCCCACCCATAAGTCCACGTGGAAATGGGTCATCGCGGTTGCGTCTATGGTGCGCGCGGAATCCGGGGCCCACTCGATTCCCGCAAAACCGACGTCTGTGATCGTGTATGCCTTCACGTCGTTACCGGCGACCCGGAAGTCGACGACTTCCGCCTCTTGCGACCAGTCAGTCAACCACCTGTCGACCGGGACGTCGGTGTACGTATTACTAAAAAGCGATATGACATCACCCGCGGGATGGGTCGGATTGGGCGCCGCGGTGGTCGGCGCCACTTTGGAGATCACCGTGACCACCCCGGTCGCGTCCACCTCGCCGAGCTTGGCGGTGATAGTCGCGCTGCCCTTTCCCACCAGCCGGACCGCTCCATCGATGACCGCCGCCACCGTGTCGTTCGAGGACGCGAACGTGAGGTAGCCGGGCAAGTGATCGATGGTCTGGTCGCTGCCGCCGACGTTGAAGATGACCCGCGTACCTTGGACGTTCAGGATCGCGCCAACGAACGTATTCACGGTCTCCGTGGCTATAGCCGGCCTCGGGTTGCTGATGTTACCCACGGTCTCGAACTTCACCTCGTCGAACCATACCTCGTGGCCACCGCCCTCGGGTGCCTCGGCAAAGAAGAAAAGGCCCTGCTCGGAGGACAGCTTCTCGGGGAGGGGGATGGGAATGACGAACTTTTGCCAGGACGTTGTGAGCGGGATGCTTTTCCACTCCGCGGTAAACTTCGAGGTGCCGGTGTTGTCGTTGCCAAGGCCCGCGACGTCGAGCGTCGATGGAATGCTCGACTTCGCCATGAAGGTCAAGGCGTCGTAGCCCGAGAGATCGCGCACGGTGCCGGTAGTAAAGGCACCACCCGACCACTCTCCGTCGGGGATGGCGACCCTCAGCGAGGCGGTGCCCGCAAATCTATCGTTAAAGTCGATCGACACGGCGTCCAGTTTCGATCCGAGAAAGGCCTGATAGTCGAGACCCGAGCTAAAGTCATCGAGGAATACGATTGGGTTGGTGTTGGGTGGCGTGGGTTCCAGCCCCCCTGTGTCCCTGTCGCAGCCCGCGGTTGCCAAGACGAGCATGGCCACCGCAGCGGTGAGATGAATCGATGTTTTAAGGGTCATTGGTCGCCTCCGGGTTGGTTACGGCGTCACGAGCCCGTGAATGCGACGGACCCGCTGGTCTTTCCATATGTTTAGTTACTTGTCAGCGTCGAGGTGTTGGGGCAGACGGTCAAAGCGCCTGCGGGCGCCCCGCTCGGGGATAAGCCCAATCGAGTGTTGGCAGATCAGACGCAGCAACTCCGTCGTGAGGGCCACCCCGTTATATATTCTTGCACGCGAATATTGAGAGTCAAGGCCATTCTCGGTACAAGGCCGTCCATCGTTGGTTCGACGCGCGCCTGTTTCGTTGGAATCTGTTCGAGCGAGCCCGGTTAAAAGATATGACGGCGATCACGTGAGCCTTGCCCGTCACCCGGGCGTAAGCTAGGCTGTTGATGTATGCGTGGATGTGCCTCCGATATTCTTACCCCCCTCGTCATCCTCCTGGCCGTTGCCTCGACTGCCGCGTGTACCGCCAAGCGAATGAACGCCGGCGACGCGGGAAGCCCGCACCGCGAGTTGGCTTACTTGCGCGAGCAGCCCTTTGTCAGGCGGCCCTTCGTGCCATTCAGCGGGAAGAGTTGGATTGGTAATGCCATTGCGTACGGACCTTTTCGTGATGGGCAGTATCCCGGGGGACCGTCACCCACCAAGGCGGAGTTGCGACAAGATCTCCATTTGATGTCGCAGCACTGGCGTCTGCTTCGCATGTACGGTGCGGTGGGCTCGGCAAAAACCGTCCTTGAAATCATCGAAGAAGATGACCTTGATATGAAAATAATGATCGGTATCTGGATCGGTGTCGAAGAACGGCTGGACCCGAGCGGAAAGCGTGTGGAGGATTTTGCCGAAACCAGGACGGAGAATCGACGCGAAGTCGAATCCGCGATTCGGCTGGCGGCCGACTATCCCGACATCGTGATCGCTGTGAGCGTGGGCAACGAAACCCAGGTCTCTTGGTCATCCCACCGTATTGCGCCCGAGCTTTTGATCGGTTATGTGCGGGAGGTGCGTGCCCGTGCGCAAATACCGATAACCGTGGCCGATGATTTCAACTTTTGGAACAAACCGGAGAGCGAGATGGTGACGCGGGAGCTCGATTTCATCGTCACTCATGCACACCCGCTGTGGAACGGGCTGCAGCTCGAGGATGCACTCGAGTGGACGCGTGGTGCGCTCGAGGAGGTCCAGGCCACACACCCCAATCACACCATTGTCCTCGGGGAGACGGGCTGGGCAACGCGAAAGCACAACCAAGGAGAGCAGACCACTCTAATCAAGGGCCAGCCCGGTGAAGAGCAGCAGAAGATCTTCTTCGACGCCCTCACTGCGTGGGTCAATAGAGAACGGATTACGACGTTCTTCTTCGAGGCCTTCGATGAGAACTGGAAGGGTGGCGAGCATGCAGACGACGTGGAAAAGCACTGGGGGCTTTTTCGGGCCGACCGGACACCCAAGAAGGCCCTGGCCGAGGGTGAGTGATTCATTCAGTGACGATCCGGCCTAGCGGCATTGCACGCCTGCGATAGCAAGGACTCAGAATTCATGATGAAACACACCGCTTACGATGCCCCCGAACCCACGGGTGAGTTCACCTCGCTGGACGGTGAGGACTACTACCGAATCTCCTCATACCACCGGATGCCCCCCTTTCTAATGAGTATCGCGAGCGACACCGATCTGTGGATGTTTATCAGCTCCGCCGGAGGGCTGACAGCTGGGAGGGTGGACGCGGAGGGGAGTCTGTTCCCCTACGAAACGGTCGATAAGCTGCACGACGGCCACCATCACACCGGGCCCATCACTTTGCTTCGCGTGAGTCGCAAATCGGAACCTGAGGTTCTGTGGCAACCTTTCGGCGATCGGTCGAGCGAGCATTTCCGCATCGAGCGGAATCTCTTGAAGAACACCATCGGTAACCGGCTCATCTTCGAGGAGATCAACCACGATCTCGGTCTCGCCTTCCGTTACCGCTGGTCGGGTTGCGACGCGTTTGGACTGGTGCGCACGGCGACGCTCGCAAACCACGGCACAGACGAGGTGTCTGTAACTATGCTCGACGGCCTAAGGAACGTCTTGCCCCACGGCGCACCACTGGCCCTCCACCAGCAGTCGAGCTCGCTCGTCGACGCCTACAAACGAACCGACTACGACCCCGAAACGCGGCTGGGCATTTTCTCGCTCACCGCCAAGATCGTCGACCGGCCGCAGGCGTCTGAACAACTGACGGCCAACACGGTGTGGTGTTACGGTCTCGGAGACCTAGACGTCTGTTTGTCGATTGATGCGGTCACCGCTTTTCGCCGCGGCGAACGTATCAGTACAGAACGCATCCTCACTGGACGCCGGGGCAACTACTTCGTCGTCTCCTCCCTCAAACTGCAAGCCGCCGCGCAGGCCAAATGGCACGTCGTGGCGGATGTTGGGCGGAGCCACGTCCAGCTGGCCTCGCTCCGCGTCCGTCTGCTTGATGCGAGCGACCTTGGCCAGGAGATCGAAAACGGTCTCACGGACGCAAGCCAAAACCTCATGCGCAATGTCGCGAGCGCCGACGGCCTTCAGCTCTCGGCCCACACCGAGGCACATGTCCACCACTTCGCCAACGTTCTGTTCAATAATATGCGTGGCGGTGTCTTTGCAAAAAACTACGACATTCCCACTGCGGATCTGTCGGACTTCCTGCTCACGCGCAATCGGCGGGTAGCGGATCGCCATGAGAGCTTTCTCGAGAAACTGCCCACCACGATCTCGGTGACGGGTCTCGTATCGGCCGCAGCGCGCACGGAGGATGCGAACTTGCAGCGACTCTGCTACGAATTCCTGCCGATCTACTTTGGCCGCCGCCACGGTGACCCGAGTCGTCCCTGGAACCGGTTCGCCATTCGTGTGCGCAACCCAGACGGTAGTCGGGCGCTTCACTACGAGGGCAACTGGCGCGATATTTTTCAAAACTGGGAAGCCCTGAGTGCGAGCTTCCCGGGCTTCCTTCCCAACATCATCGCCAAGTTTGTCAACGCGTCCACCGTCGATGGGTTCAATCCGTATCGCATCACCCGCGATGGTGTCGACTGGGAGACCGTCGATGCGGATGACCCGTGGAGTTACATCGGATACTGGGGAGACCACCAAATCATCTACCTACTCAAGTTCCTCGAGGCGCTGATGCGTTACTCGCCGGGGGCGTTGAGGAAGCTGCTAGAGAGGGAGATCTTCTCCTATGCCGATGTTCCCTATCGAATCAAGTCCTACCGGGACATCATCGAGGATCCGCGCGCGACTATTGTCTACGACACGGACCACGCTTCGCGTATTGAGGATCGGGTCGGGGCCATCGGGACCGACGGCAAACTGGTGGCCAAACCGGATGGGTCGGTCGATCACGTCAACTTGCTCGAGAAGTTGGTGGTCCCCCCGCTATGTAAGTTGTCGAATCTGGTACCGGACGGTGGCGTGTGGATGAACACGCAACGCCCCGAGTGGAACGACGCCAACAACGCACTGGTCGGAAACGGCCTGTCGATGGTCACGCTCTGCTATCTGCGCCGTTACCTGCGCTTTCTCGAGCAACTACTCGATGATGCGGGTGATAAAACTACGTCGTTCTCGACCGAGGTAGTCACATGGCTGCAAAAGCTTGGCTCGATTCTGCAAGACAAGCGCGCCCTCCTCGAGTCTGCGACCTTACACGACCGCGATCGCAAACAAATCCTGGACGCGTTGGGTGGGGCGTTTTCGGAGTACCGCGAGGCGGTCTACGGCGTGGGGTTCTCGGGCAAGAAACAGCTTGCCCTGGGTGAGATCGTCGAGCTGTGCCGAAGCGCGCTCGAGCATGTCGATCACGCGATTCGCGCCAACCGGCGCGAGGACGGACTCTACCATGCGTACAATCTTCTCGCAGTAACGAACGGCCGGCAGGAAATCTCGGTACGTCCGTTGTACGAGATGCTCGAGGGGCAGGTCGCGGCCCTGAGCTCGGGCCTCGTGGAAGCGACGGAGGCGGTCAGTCTTATTTCCAGCCTCTTTGCAAGCCGATTGTACAGGAAAGACCAGCGTAGCTTTTTGCTATATCCCGAGCGCGAGCTGCCCGGGTTTGTGGAGAGAAACGTGGTAGCGGACGAACGTGTCCGTGCCGTACCTCTTTTGCGAGAGCTTCTCGAGGCGGGTGAGAGCTCTATTCTGGAACGTGACGCCCTGGGCGTGTGTCGTTTTCACGGTAACTTTGCCAATGCGCGCGACGTCGCCTCAGCCCTCGACCGTCTCGCCGAACAGCCGCCGTGGACCGAACGGGTAGCGAGGGACCGGAAAGCGGTCTTCGATGTCTTCGAGGATGTTTTCGATCACCGGTCGTTCACGGGTCGCTCGGGTACCATGTACGGATACGAGGGACTGGGATGCATCTACTGGCATATGGTCGCGAAGCTCTTGCTCGCGGTTCAAGAGATTGCTCTTCGCGCCGCGCACGAGGGGCAACCCGCTCCAGTTCGCGAGGCGCTCGTGAAGGCGTACTATCGTATCCGCGCGGGCCTTGGTTTCGAGAAGACGGTCGCCGAGTACGGCGCATTCCCCACCGACCCCTACTCGCACACACCAGCTCACGCGGGCGCCCAACAGCCGGGCATGACCGGACAGGTCAAGGAGGAGATTCTTACACGATTCGGCGAGTTGGGCGTCGTGGTGGAGGATGGTATGGTGAACTTCCGACCCGTGCTTCTCAGGCGAAACGAGTTTCTAAAACAAAACGGCACGTATCGATTCCACGACCTCGAAGGGAAATCGCGATCGATCGACCTGCCGGTGGCTGCTCTGGCGTTTAGTGTTTGCCAGGTGCCCGTCATCTACCAGCTTAGCGATGACGAGGCCTGGATTCGCGTGACCACCCGTGACGGGGCCTCGTCCACTGTCGCGTGTGACCGGCTCGATGCCGGTCGCAGTCGCGCGCTCTTCGACCGGATCGGTGACATATCACGGATCGACGTCGGAGTGCCCGGGCGCACGCTGTGTGATTGCTGATGGCCGCAGGTCAAACGGACGTGACCCCGAGACCACAAGGTCAATAGAACCCAAGGTGCGCCGAGGTGATGCCCCTGCAACGGGGGCGACTTCTTACATGGGTCGCGTTGAGATCGACCGTTCACCAGATGACCTTTCCATCGGCTAACTCTCTTTTTGACAACCACCCCGCAGCGCAGGCGGGGCCCCGGGCGGCCATGGCCTAACGATTCGCAAAACGCCTGTCGAGCGGCTCCCCGCCGATCCCGTTGGCTGTGCCCCCAGCGTCACCTGGCACAGTTAATGCAGCCTGCCAACGGGGACCATAAACCACCTTAGCATCGCCTAACACGTTGCGGCGAGATAAAATACGCCAGCGGCGTGGAGCCTCGGGGGGGTACCACATTGAACATCAAAACGCGCCTTTTTGTTTGCGCGATCCTAATTGCGTTGCTGACCGGCTGCGGCGGGAGCGCCACCCATGTCGCCAAGAAGTTCTGGGGTGCGGTCAACGACGGCAAACTCGAAAAAGCAAAGAAGTATGCGACCAAGGAAACGGCGGAATCGCTGACCATCAATAACAGCGCCGGCAACGCCGAAGTCGATGTCGATTTTGGCGAGGCAACCGTTGAAGGCGAGCGCACGATTATCGAGACCCATATGGAGACCCGCATGGGTGATTTCAGCCAGACCGTCGATATGAAGACCATCCTGGTTATGGAGGACGGCAAGTGGAGGGTGGACGTCATGAGCACCATGATGTCGATGTTCGGAGACGAGATGCAAGAGATGATGAAGGGAATGACTGACGCGATGGGACAGACGATGGAAAACATGGGCAATGCGATGATGCAAGAGATGCAAAGAGGCTTTGCGCAGTTCGGAGCACTTGGCAACCCCCGCATCAGGCCGGAACCCAAGATGCTGACAGGGACTCGTGACTACCGCATCAAGTTCGGGTATATGAAAAAGCGTTCAGACGGCGCTCACTATGTGTACAAGGAGACAACCAAGATCCCCATGAGGACCGGGAGGTTCAGATGGGGGTACACGATCGAAGCCAAGGGTGATCCGTTTACTACCTATTCGATCGACTATTCGCCCGACGGTCCCATGAGCGGAGACGGCTACCCGCGAAGGAACAGCCAGGGCGACCAAGGGTGGGAATCGCATACCACCACGGTGACGGGCGGCTATTTTGCCCGCGCATATCGCAGCGATCCCGGTGACGAACCGGGTGAGCGAAAAATCGAGATCTACGTCGAAGATAAACTGGCCAAGACAATCGAATTCCAAATTGGCAAACGTTAGCCAGGCCCAGGCCTGTTGCCGCCAGCAGCACGCCATGTGCCGCATCAAAGACACGTCCAATGCATGCCGACAAAAAACCGCTGACGCCCGCCCGGCAACCGAACTATCTAGTGTGGGGCATCATCGTCGCCGTGGTGATCATGGTGTCTGCCGGCATCTATGACGGCATAAAAAGACTGCAAACGCGTGGCAGACCCAACATGACCGACTACTCGTATGCGAACATGCGTGGTACATCACGTGCTACGAACGCAAAAGGCGAGGTCGTATCGCTCGATTCGTTTGCGGGTCGCTTCTTGTGGGTCGACTATGCGGCACCGTGGTGCGGCCCCTGTGCCTCTCAGGCACGGGTCATGAAGTCGCTGGAGGCGACGGCGAGCCGCAATATCGTTTTCTTGACTATGCTTACCAGCGCCAACAAACCGTTTCAAACCGCGACCAAAGCGACGGCTGCGAGTTGGGCGGGCCGCTTCGGGCTAAACCCAGCGCTGGTCGTCACGGGCGGAAACCCCTCTTATACGATCCCCCAACACAAACTGTTTTCACCTTTGGGGCAGACCCTCTATCACAAGGTTGGCTTCCTTAGCGAGGACCAGATCCGATCCACGCTCGTCAAATCCATGCGCGAGTGGCAGCACTGGCGACAAGATAATCAAACCGCCGATATTTTACGCTGACCACCCGCCGTTTTTGCTCTTTCGAGTTCACACCTCAAGAATAACATTGCAAAAATCAAGAATCCGCGCGACGATACGCAATCTGTATCATCGCGCAAACGATTCTTCGCTAGTTCTGAACAAGCACCGTTATTGGGGAGGCAAAATGAAACGATCGGAAAGGGCGGCATTTCTCAATCAGAAAGGGGGCGTCGGCAAGACCACTTCGGTGGTGAACGTCGGCGCGGGGCTCGCGATCCTCGGTAAACGCGTCCTCATTGTAGACCTCGATCCGCAGAGTCACCTAACCACCTTCTTGGGTATCGAGGCTCAGGAAGTCACTAAGACCATCTACGATGTCCTGCGCGGGGAGGCGCATCCGCGGGAAGCCATCATTGACAGAACTCTGAGTGCGCGCCTGAGTATCGATGGGCGTGACTTTCGTCTGTCGCTGTCGGTGATTCCCTCGACCCTTGAATTCGCCGAAGCGGAGATGGCTTTGTCGCACAAGGCCGATCGGGAATTCTTGCTAAAGAACGCCATCAACAAGATCGGTGACGGCTTTGACTATATCTTGTTCGATTGCCCTCCAAGCCTTGGCCTGGTCTCGATAAACGCGTTGGTTGCCGCCCAAAAAGTTTTTGTCCCGGTGCAAACGGAGTACCTTGCCCTCGAGAGCCTGGAGAATCTGATACAAAAGATAGAATCGGTCATTACCGACCTGAATCCCGATCTGGTGATCGGAGGATTGATCGCCACACGTTTTGACGGCAGGAAGGTTTTGAGTCGAACCGTCGTACAGACGCTCAGAGAACGATATGGTGCGTTGCTCTTGGACACCATGATTCGGGAAAACATTGTTCTGGCCGAGTCCCCACGCTTTGGCAAGGACATCTTTAGCTACCGTCCGAGGAGTTTCGGAACGGAAGATTATCTAAACCTCTCCCTGGAGATCATGGGCCGGATTGCTGCCGCCGACACGCTATTCTCCGTGGAGCGCGGTGTGATCACGAGCAACGCCAGTAGCAACCTCGCTCTGTGATCGACACGCTACGGGTTGAGACACCAGAGAGCGCGGTCACCCTCCGTGTGCGACTGGGAGCGGGTGGCGGTGCTTGGCCGATGCTCGCGGTCGTTCGCGCAAATATTTAGGGCTTTCGCCTTGCGTCACACCGCCACTTGTCACCGTGTTGCGCTTACCAAGGGAGCAAGTTCTTACCGTTCTCGGTGAATTCCTTCCAGAAGCCTTCTAGCTTTACACGTTCCCGCAGAGAGAGGCGATGGTGCACAGCCTCCAGGTTGTCACTCAGTTGTTCGTGGGTGCGAATCCCTGGAATCACGCAGTCGACTTCATCGTAGGAGAGAAGATAACCGATCGCCTTGTGGGTGAGTTCGGAACCATCCTCCGTGAGCCAGCTCAGCCGGCGAATCAGTTTGGCGCGCTGCGTGATGTCCTCTACGCTCCAGCGTTCGCGTACACCATTAAACCGGCTTTGCGCATTGAAACGGCCGGTGAGCCATCCGCTATCCAGGGGCACCTTCACGATGGTCCCCACTTCCCTTTCCCTCACCAAAGTGAATGCCCGTCGCACATCTTGATGGAGAATGTTGAAGAGAATCTCTAGCACCTCGCTTTTCGTGTTTTTCAAACAGGCCTCAACCTCTTGGGCAAGATCAAGACTGGCACCGTAGTGTCTGACTTTTCCCTGCTCCCTCGCCTCCTGCAACGCAGCCCATAATAAATCAGTGTCCACGTACAGCTGCGAGTCGGGATTATGCAGCAGAATCACATCCAGATAATCGGTCTTGAGTCGTCTCAGGCTGCCATGCAGACTTTTCCAAAAGCCATCCACCGAAAAGTCTCTCGTCCCGTCTGCGCGGTGGCCGAACTTGCTCACCAAGACGACCCCGGCCCGCTTGCCGCGCAAGGCTTCCCCCAACAACCGCTCGCTATGGGTGGCGGCGTAATTCGGTGCCGTATCAAACAAGTTGATACCGGCATCGATGGCTTCAGCCACCAGCCGATGGGCGGTTGTGTCATCCATCCCGCCCCAGTCTTCGTTGTTACCCAGTTGCCAGGCGCCAAAGCCAATCTCCGATACACTTAGTCCGGTGCTTCCGAGTTTCCGTCTGCGCAAGAATATCGCCTCCCTGCTACCCGCTCAACATCTCGGCATGATTACGCCACATAATACGGTCTGTGATCATAATAACACTGCAAGGAAAGATATGCTGAAGACCCGCGTCTGCCAGCGCCACCGCTGGCACCATAAACTGATATTTCTCAAGTTTCCGTCTATTGCGCACGCCCTCTTCTTGATCTAGACTGTATCCGTATACCCCATTTAGCCAACTTGAAGGGAGGACGGAGGAACATGAGAACTTTCAGATTTGTGTTAGCCGCGTTGGCGGTGGCGTCGCTGGCGTTTGCGGGCGTGGTAATGGCGGACTGCGGTCACTGCGGCGCCGGCAAACACCACGCCGGTAAAGAGCACGGCAAATGTCTCGGCAAAGGCGATTGTCCGGGCTACGACCAGGCGTCTACCACAACGTTCAAGGCCACGGTCGTGGGTATGGATAAGGAGACGTGTAAGGGCTGTGGCACGACGCATGTCGACCTCGTGGTTAAAACGAAAGATGACGAGGTAAAGGTGCGACTAGGGCCCGCGTGGTACATAGATAGACAAGACGAGCTCCTAAAAAAAGATGATGTCATCGAGATCTTCGCTTCGAAGGTCAAAGAGGGAGACAAAGACGTCTTCGTCGCCGGCAAAATCGTGAAGGGTGACGACGTGTTGATGCTGCGCGATAAGGATGGGCTGCCAATGTGGAGAGGTTGGAGGCGTGGCAAGGCGTAGGATGTCTTAGTTTTTTTGGTCTCGTCGCGAAAAAGGGCCCCGTCTTTATTGGCAGGGCCCTTTATGCTTCGCGGTTCATCCTGGCACGATTCGGGAGCCGCGGGACTTGAAACCGCTTCGAGATTTAGTTGCGACTGATTGAACTGTCCTGAAAGCGAGGTGGCTTGATGCCGGATTCGGGCACGAGGTTATCCAGGCGTGAGTTTATCGGGCAGGGTGTGGCATCGGCCGTCGGCGTGGGGCTGGCGGCGGGCGCACCGCTGGCGCTGCCGGATCCCGTAGCGGCGGCATCCGCTGATAAGCCAGACATCGCCGATCACAGGCGGCTGGGTCGCACCGACTATAAGGTCTCCGACATCGGTTTCGGCAACGCCGGCATGCGCGAGCCGGCGATCCTCGAATATGCAATCGAGCGCGGAATAAACTACATCGACACCGCGCGGCAGTACTTCGATATGGAGAAAGTAATCGGGCGCATCTTTCCGCAAAAGCGCGACAAGGTCTTCGTCACCACCAAACTAACCCCGGAACTGGTCACCGCAGACGTCTCCGTCGAGGACCTGATGGCAGCGGTGGAAGACAGTCTCCAGCGGCTCAACACCGATACCATCGACTGTTGTCTGATCCACTCGGTCGGCGATCCCAACCTCGGCGATCGCACCCGGATCGAGAACAACAACATCTATACCATGTTCGACCGGGCGAGGAAGGAGGGTAAGATCCGCTACTGGGGTGCCAGCGCACATGGACCGAAGATGGTTGACGACTTCAACTGGCTGATCGACAACACCGACATCGACATGATCATGCCGGGAATGAACTATATGACGAGGGGGCTCGAGCCGGTGTTGGCAAAGGCGAAGCAGAAGGATATCGCCGTCGTCGCCATGAAGAGTATGTCGGCGGCGCGCAAGATCGATTACTCCGCTTTCGCGCGCGAAGGAAGAACGGTGCGGCAGGCGCTGCTCAAGTGGATGTTGGCGCAGCCGAACATTGACACGATCGCGATATCGATGCCGACGTTCGAAGACGTCGACGAGTTCGTGGCCGCCTCGGGCAAGGTGACCCCTACACCCAAAGAGAAGAAGACGATGCAGGAATACGGCCTACTCCTCGATCGTGACTACTGCCGACCGGGGTGCGATGGTTGCGCGGGATCGTGCCCACATGATGTTCCCATCCACGACATTTTGAGGTACCGCTTGTACTTCACCAACTACGGACGTGAGAAGTACGCGTTGCAGCGCTACGCATCCGTGGCTGCAAGCCGTAAGGCCTCAAAATGCATCGCTTGTGGGGGGCCGTGCGTCACTGCCTGCCCCTTCGGCCTGCCCGTCCGAGACAAGCTCGTGCAGGCGCACGCGGAATTAACGTTGGGATAGCCGGGAGGAATCGTGTGAAGAAGTGCAAGCGAATCATATCCGCCGGCACGCTGGTGACGTTGCTGGTCATTGCTGTTGCGTCGTCACGGCCGCAACCCGGCTATACCGGCGAAGACGACAGCGCTCGCGCGCTCTTGGAGCGATCGGTCGCAGCCAGCGGCGGCGTGGAAGCGGCGGGTGCGTGGAAGACGATGGTTGAGACCGGCGAGCTCACCGTGCACTGGGAAGGCTGGGGCAGCCCACGCGCCAAGTGTTCACTACGCGTCATACGCCCCGATAAGCTGGTTCTCGATCAGGATTTTAGCGTCTACGATCACCCGTTCTTCTTCACCTATTACTACAATGGGGGTGACGTGTGGGCAGTCGTGAATCTTGGCGTCCGCCAGAATCCACGTTACACCGAGGCCATGACCCGGGCCATGAAGAACACGGGCGGCGTATACTACTACTTGAGCCAGTGCGATACCTTCTTCTCCGTACCCGAGGTGCCCGATGACTCACTGGTCGTGGGGTCGAGCGTCGATCGCGTCGGCATCGTCGACGACGGGGATACGGTGATGGTCGACCTCGACAGGCAAACGTATTTCCCCGTTCGCCTGATCCGAGACGGCGGGGCAGAGCAGGCGCTGTTCTCGGACTACCGTGTGGCGGATCGCCTTACGGTACCGTTTCGGATGACAACCTATCAGAACGGAACGGTCAGCTCGGAATACGTGTGGGAACAGATACGGTTTGACGAGCCGATCGACGAGGCAATCTTCCAAGAGAACCGGCCGCGGGAGTCCAGCTCGGGTTAGCCGCTTAGAACCCGGAAACGCGCGAGGCGTACCGATCTCAGTCCTTGTCATGGGATTGGGCTTCCCGCCCTCGCGCGTGTCTAAAGGTCAGAGCGCACTGCGCTGGTCGCCTCAGGGCAACACCAATCCCATGGCCCGCCACCTCGCCGGCTATTCCCCCACGGCTAACTCGACAAGCCTTTCGCGATCGACGACCGACTTGTCGCCCAGCCAGATCCGCCACAGGACTTTGGCGAAGGTGACGCTGGTGATGGACGCCTTCTCTCTACCCTGGATGATCGATACAACGATTCCGCCGGGAAGCCAGCGCAGGACGAACCGGTCGTTTTTTTTGACCTTTTCGTCGAAGTAGCCCGTGAACCGATCAACGAGAGCGGAGATCTCCATCATCTCTTCTGCCGAAGCGCATTTCTTGAAATCGCCACGGAACGCGTTACGGATCCTGTCTCTGCCGATGTCGCGGGCAAACTCGATGGTGATTTGCTTGGCGTGGACGTCGCTCAGCGCTGCGGCAATGGCCATGTCAATGTTCTCGAAATTGGCCGCGTCCATATAATGGGCCATTCCGTATCCTTTAAAAACGAGCTTCTTGCGCACTGCCACTCCAGTCAGAATCAGCGAGTAGTCCTCGGTACCGTGCTCAAATGACACCGACTTGGGAAATATCTTTCCGGTTGACGGCTCCTCCACGGAGTCTTGTGTACGGCCGTCCGATGAACAGATGCTAAGCGAGAGCAGGACGAAGAGTAGACTGCGAACATGTTGTTTCATCATAAGCCTTCCCTATCCCCCGAATGTTCCGCCGATCTCATGATGGCACCTTCGTCATGTTGTGAGTATATCATTTCTAATAGAATTGATATTTGGACTTTGCGTGGATGCCCATCTATTATATACGCACGCATAATATGAGGAGGCGCCATGTATACCGGACACGGATTCAGCAAGTGGGGCATCGGCGACGTCGATGTCGTGAAAGTTGGCGATACCTATCACCTCTTTCATCTCGTCCTACCCAATCATGCTTACATTGCCCACGCCACCAGCGTCGACGGACTCAACTGGACGCGGGTTCCCAACGCGCTGTTCATTGGTGATCCGGGTGCTTGGGACGATGACATGCTGTGGACCATGCACGTATCGCCCGACCCCCACCGGCCAGGCGGTTGGCGGATGTTCTACACCGGGCTTTGCCGCAAGGAGTCCGGTCGCGTCCAGCGAGTCGGGCTGGCGGTGAGCGACGATCTCTTCAGGTGGCGTAAGGTGAACGATGGCAACTGGCCGCTGTCGTTGGCGGGCCCTCACTACGAGGCCCGGCTGGATGAGGGGCGCCATTGGGTATCGTTTCGAGATCCGTACTACCAGCGGGTCGGCAACGAGGGGTGGCTGTTGGCAGCGGCGCGCGTACCGACGGGACCCGTCAATCGTCGAGGTTGTGTTTATCTCGCCAAGGAGACAAAACCCGGGCGTTTCGAGCCACAGCCTCCGCTCGCGACACCGCAACAGTACGATGACGTCGAGGTGCCGGCGCTCGTGCCCATCTGCGAACGGTGGTATCTCATCGGCTCGATCCGCGAAGACATCAAGGTTCACTACTGGCACGCCGACAAACCCGGTGGGCCATACGGCAACTATTCCGACAACGTGTTGCTCCCTGCCGGCAACTACGCCGCGCGAGTGTGTCACGAAGACGATCGCGTCACACTATGGAACTTCTTCTTCGTTCCCTCCCAAATCAAGGGAACCGGCAACATGCTGCCCCCACCCAAAGAGTTGGTCGCCGACCACAACGGCCACCTGCGCTTGCGCTCTTTCCATGGTTTCGACCGCATGGTAACCCGCAAGCAAAGCGTGGACGGGGTGTCACCGATGGTCGGACTTAGCGACGGCTCGGTCTCGAGCTCGCATAATGACAAGACCTGTTCGTTCGGATCGGAAACCGGTTTCGAAATCTTTGTTGTACCCGGCACATATCGCAATTTTAGACTTCGTGGCACGCTGGAGATGGAGGGCCGAGGAAAATCCGGTCTGGTGCTTCGACTCAACGATAACCGCGACGGCTACTACATCAGTCTCGAGTTGGTCAAGGGACTCGCACAAATCCGCGCGTGGGGGAGCAATCCGGGGGGTGGCATCGAAGAGGCGTTTGTCTACCGGTCATTGCAGGCCAACTATTTTATCACCGGTGGTTGGCGGCCACATCGCTGC
>Ga0224512_10001322_pt1 | contig 24042 bp, 25 predicted proteins | sample SF_May12_sed_USG_4_FD_169103 | JGI IMG/M metagenome (GOLD analysis project Ga0224512, IMG submission 169103) | Sediment microbial communities from San Francisco Bay, California, United States - SF_May12_sed_USGS_13 | ecosystem: Environmental > Aquatic > Marine > Sediment | place: USA... | reverse complement strand
CGCGTTTATCCTGCGGTCGTCGAGGGAGACCAATAGTCTGCCACGACACCTTTGTCATTACACTTAGCTGTGGGTCAACTTGCCAATTAATTGGGTGCCGGCGACAACCACGTCCCCTGGTTTGACCAGGATCTTGCTCTCGATGGGCAGGTGCAATTCGGCGATCCGGGTCAAACGAAGATAAGCGCAACGCTGCCCCTGGCCGACCCGTTCTCCAAACCGGGCGAATGACAATGGCGCCAAACCGAAGCGGTAACCGTGAAACTGCAGCACAATGTCATCGCCCTCGTCTGTTTTGATCCAAAGTGCGTTGGTGCGGTAGTCAGCAACCTGGTCACCGGCAACCGAGCGCAGATCGCTGACCTTGCCCTCCACCGGCGCGCGAGCCGTGTAAGTGCCCAGGCTGTTAATCCGGATTTGAATGCGATGCGCTTCGCCTTGCAGAACACCCTTGTCGACGAGGTCAACCTCGATGACCCGGCCATCAACCGGGCTTACTACGCCTAGAGGAGATGCGGGAATGACCCGGCGCGGGTCGCGAAAGACCAGGAACAGCAGGACAAACAGCAACGCCGCCATAACCACGAAAATGACGCCCAAATATTTCAGTGAGAAGCCCATGACAGCGGCGACCAGTAACAGGTACGGGACGCCTTCGCGGGCGATAAATGGGTTGCGTCTTCCTTCCAATTCGGGTCTCGCTGATCTGAAAGACCCGCGACGATCCCCTGCTTTTGCCTGCGAGTCAATACCTATAGTTTTAGACACACCCGATATGCACTAGAATCCGCGCCATACATAACAGAACGGTAGATATTTGATGCGATTTTCGGAGTTTTCGCTGACGACACTCAAGGAAGTGCCCGCTGAGGCGGAAATCGTCAGCCACCAACTGATGCTCAGGGCCGGATTGATCCGGCGTCTGGCTTCGGGCCTCTTCACGTGGATGCCATTGGGTCTGCGGGTCCTGCGCAAGGTAGAGGCTGTGGTACGCGAGGAAATGGATCGCGCCGGTGCCCTCGAGCTGCTAATGCCGGCAGTGCAACCCGCCGAGCTTTGGCGAGAGTCCGGCCGATGGGACAAGTACGGCCCACTGCTTCTGCGCATGCAGGACAGGCATCAGCGCGACTATTGCTTCGGACCGACGCACGAAGAGGTTATTACCGATGTAGCGCGCAAAGAGCTACGCAGCTATAAGCAACTACCGGTCAATTTTTACCAGGTTCAGACCAAGTTCCGCGACGAGATCCGACCGAGGTTTGGCGTCATGCGTTCGCGCGAATTCATCATGAAAGATGCGTACTCATTTGACATCGATGAGGCCGGCCTTGAGGCCTCTTACCAGAAAATGCACGCCGCCTACACCGCGATTTTCGAGCGTCTGGGGCTGACATTTCGCGTCGTCGATGCGGACAGTGGGGACATCGGTGGCAGCAGGTCGCAGGAATTCCACGTGCTGGCGGACTCGGGCGAAGACGCCATCGCCTACTGCGACGGTGATAACTACGCGGCAAATATCGAGTCAGCGGCCACATTGCCGCCCGACGGCGCGCGCGCGGCCGCTACCGAAGAGCTCAAGAAGGTCAAGACGCCCGCTGCGCGCAGCATCGACGCACTTTGCGACATGCTGGCGGTGACACCGCAGCAGACACTCAAAACCCTGATTGTCGAAGGTACGGAAGGACCCGTCGCACTGGCACTTCGCGGCGATCACGAGCTCAACGCGGTCAAAGCACAGAAGATTCCGGGTGTCGCATCGCCGCTTACGATGGCCGATGGCGAAACCATCCGCAAAGTGACCGGCTGCGAACCAGGCTTCGCCGGCCCCATCGGCCTGGATATTCCTGTCTTCTATGATCACGCGACCGCCAACATGGCCGACTTCGTTTGCGGGGCAAACGAATCCGATATGCATTACACCGGTACGAATATAGGCCGAGATATCGAAGCTGCTGCCACCGTCGATATTCGCAACGTGGTCGCCGGCGACCCGACACCGGGTGGAAACGGCACATTGAGCATCACGCGCGGCATTGAGGTCGGACACATTTTTCAGCTCGGTGACCAATACAGCCGGGCGATGAACGCCACTGTTCAGGATAGTGACGGCAAAGACAGCGTGATGTCGATGGGTTGTTACGGTATCGGTATCACGCGCATAGTTGGCGCAGCGATCGAACAGAATCATGACGACAACGGCATTATCTGGCCGGCTCCGCTCGCGCCTTTCGACGTCGTGCTGGTGCCGATCAATATGCATCGCTCCGAAACCGTGCGCGAAGCCGCCGAGGCGCTCTACGAAGAACTGCAGAATGCCGGCCTTGATGTGTTATTTGATGATCGTAATACTCGACCCGGCGTCATGTTTGCCGATGCGGAACTTATCGGTGTGCCACACCGCCTCGTCATCTCGGAGCGCGGCCTGAAGGCGAATGAGCTCGAATATCGCGAGCGCCGCGATGAGGAATCGCTCAACCTGAACCGTGAAGCTGCTCTCAACTTGCTCAAAGAAAGCACTATAAGCTAGTGTTTTCTATAGAATAGAATATTCATCATGATCGGACGCCGGGCATTTATTTACAGCACCATATTGGCGTTGCTACTGCCGGTGCTGGCGTTCGCGCAGCAGGTTCCGGACCCCGAACTTCGCGAAATCCTGAGAAAAGCCGCCAGCGATGCGGACAGTTTTCGGGATCGCTTCGATGCTGAAGTCTGGCTCACCGACATGTCTGCCCGGCTGCAGCGCCAGGTTCGCGACCCGGACGAGCGCATCCGTATTTTGACGCGAGTCCACTACGAAGCGTCGCGAGCAGAAATAGCACCCGAACTCGTGCTCGCTGTTATCGACGTGGAGAGCAATTTTGACAGCTACGCAGTGTCGGTCGCCGGCGCTTTAGGCCTTATGCAGGTCATGCCGTTCTGGATCGATGAAATCGGTCGCCCAGATGACAATCTCATACGCCTCGAGACCAACCTGCGCTACGGATGCACGATCCTGAAATTCTATATCGATAAGGAAAAAGGTGACTTACGACGGGCGCTCGGGCGTTACAACGGCAGCCTGGGGAAGCGGAAGTACCCGAACAAAGTCATCGATAAGTTAACCAAGAAATGGTTCCAGAATTAGCTATTCCTGATCTGCTTCGCTGAGTTTGAGCGCATCAAGCGCTTTCGACTTGGCTGCAATTGCATCACGTCGCGCAAAATGGAAGGCATTATTCTTCAGGTAGATTTCCGCGCTATTGAGAAACTCCACGGCAGCATCCAGTTCCTCAGCAGCGTACTCTGCTGCGCCTGCTTCCTTGGCCGCAGTAATCGCCTGGCGCGCGTCTGACATCTCCTGCACAGGAGGCGAAGCCGTGCAGCCAGCGGCTACAAGCATGGCCGCGAGTACGATGCTGCGCACGAAAAGTGTCAAACGTTTTGAAAGCATTGTTATTCTAGTTATCTATAACCGTTAAAAACTACCACACGAGGGGACAATGTCAATTACCATCTACCACAATCCGCGCTGCTCCAAGTCTAGGAAAACGTTGGAAATTATCGTCGAATCAGGCATTGAACCCAGAATTGTTGAGTATTTGATGATGCCGCCCGAGGCAGAAACGACATTGCACCTGGCCTCGCTCCTCCATGTTCCGGTCGCGAATCTGCTGCGTCGCGGCGAAGCGGAATTCAAAGACGCGACGGATCTTCCGGATCTCGATGATAACGAGGCCCTCGCTGCCTGGATTGTGGCTCACCCCAGGGTTTTGGAGCGACCGATCGTCGTCAATGAGGCTATCAACAAGGCGATCATCGGCCGGCCCCCGGAAAACGTGCTGGAGATCCTCCACAAATGACTGACATCCTGGTCGTGTACTACTCCAGCAACGGCGCCACCGAGGCGCTTGCGCGCGAGGTCTGCCACGGAATCGATTCTGTAGCAGCTATGGCCTCGAGGCTCCGTACCGTACCGCAGGTATCGGCGGTAAGCGAAGCCGTTCAGAGCGACATTCCCGAGTCCGGCCCACCGTATGCCACGCCGAAGGATCTTGCCGAATGCGCCGGTCTTGTCATGGGCAGCCCGACCCGGTTCGGCAACATGGATGCCTCGCTGAAGTACTTCATCGACAGTACGGTATCCGAGTGGGCCAGCGGTGCGGCCACCGGTAAGCCAGCGGCTGTCTTCACGTCAACGTCCAGCTTGCACGGTGGCCAGGAGTCCACGTTGCTGACTATGGCCATCCCGCTCATCCACCATGGCATGTTGTACGTCGGCATTCCATGGACGGAAGGAGCCCTGTCATCGACGACGACGGGCGGCACGCCCTACGGCGCCAGCCACGTTAGCTGGAGCCGCTCTCCCGACGAACTCTCGGATGAGGAACGTGTGCTGGCTCGAGCCCTGGGTAAGCGAGTAGCGGAAATAGCGAAAAAACTAGATTTCTAGAACGTCTTTCACAAACGGGATCGTCAGGCGTCGTTGCGCGCGCAGTGCTTCGAGATCCAGCTTGTCCAACAATGCGTACAAGCTTGCCATGTCCCTGCGGCTCCTTTTTAACAGGTAGCGTGCCGTGTCGTCAGGCAGATCCAAACCGCGATGTCGTGCGCGCAGCTGCAGCGCGGAGACACGTTCGTCATCCCCGAGCGCCTGCACCTGGAAGACCGGCAAACGGGCCAGCCGGCTCTGCAAATCCGGCAACCCAACCGGACATTCGCGTGCAGACATAGAGGCCGAGACAATCAGGCAGTGATCGGCGTCCAGGATCTGGTTGCACAGGTCAAATAACGCGCTTTCCCAGGCCGGGTTTCCGGCAACCGCATCCAGGTCGTCCAGGCAGATGAGTTCACGGCTTGCCAAGCCATCGATAAGCTCCGGACCGGCGTCAGCCAGCATGGCCAACGGAACATAGACGGAACGATCACCTGCACGATCGCAGACTGCCTGGAGCAGATGCGTCTTGCCAGCTGCCTCGGCGCCCCACAGCCAACAACCCTGATTACCACCATCGGCAAGATCGACAAGCGTGGCGACCAGCGCCTCGTTGCCGGAACGTAGAAAACTGCCGAATACCGCGTGATCGGCAAGGCGCAATGGCAAAGCCAGTTGATTCACAATTGATTTCCCGACTTACAATCCGTCGACAGCTTCTTCGACGGTGATTTCCGGGTGCTCCTTGAGGTAGCGGTGATAGGCGAATCGAACCAAGACTGAAAGTACCGCGGCGGCTGGTAACGCGAGCAAAATTCCAAAGAACCCGAAAAGTTGGCCTCCTGCTGCCACGGCGAAAATGATGATGACCGGATGTAAACCAATACGGTCACCAACCAGTTTCGGCGTCAGTATTGAACCCTCCAGGAGCTGCGCGATGGAGAATGTTGCAATAACTCCTACGATCAGCCACAGAGGATTGGGCTCGAGCGCGACCGTTAGTCCTGCGAGCGCGATGCCAAACACGAAACCGAGGTATGGCACAAAACTGACCAGCCCTGAGACGACCCCGATCGCAACGGCGAATTTGAGCCCAACAAGTCCCAGACCGAGCGAATAAATAATAGACAGCGCCAACATGACGAGTAACTGGCCGCGCAGGAATGCACCCAGAACTTCATCCGTCTCCTTCGCAAGCCCAACGATAGTCTGCCGCTGTTCCGATGGCAGCAGCGCCTCCAGGTGCTCGAGAATCGAGTCCCAGTCACGCAACAGGTAGAACGTAAGAATGGGCACGAGGAACAGACTCAATACCGCTGCCGCTACTGCGCCGCCTGACTTGGTTACCGAGACGAGCACCTTGGTGCCCCAGGTGCCAGCCATGTCGCTATAGCGCGATAGAAACGCGCCAATGCCAATGTCTTCGCCGGCTTCGATATTGAGATAGCCCGCAATGTTGGGCATCCACACTTGCTCAAACTGCCGTGCAATTTCAGGCAACGCGTCAAATAGCGCACTAATCTGCGTGCGAACCAATGGGCCGATGAGTACGACCAATAACACCAGCACCAGGAATGTAAGTACGAACACCGCAACAACGGCCAAGGTGCGCGGCATTCTCAGCCGCTGCAGCCGGTCGGCCAGCGGATCGCCTATGTAGGCAAGCAATGCGGCGGCGACAAATGGCGTTAGCACAGGAGCCAGCAAGTACAGCAACCAGCCCGTCAAAGCTGTCGCAATAAGCCAGTTAAGCCGCAGCTCGGAGGTCACTGATCAGTCCCATTGCGCGCGCTGCGAATCCAGCCGGAAACGTAGTCGTAGCCACTAATGACCACCGTAATAAGCACAGCTGCACCGACGACGGTAATCGTAATCTCGTCCGGCCAGCCATAACCCGCATTGAAGATGACGAATATCAGGAAAGTGAATTCGAGCGCCGTGTTGATCTTGCTAATACGCGTCGGTTCACCCTCCAACCGCCTGACCAGGTAGTGATACATGAATGACCCGGCAACAATGACGACGTCACGAAAAATGACGATAACTGCGAGCCAGACCGGAATATGGCCAAGATATGCCAGCGTTCCGAAAGACCACGCGACCAGCAACTTGTCACCTGCAGGGTCGAGAAAACCGCCCAGCCGCGTCTGCCAGCCATAGGTTTTGGCCAGATAGCCATCGAGCCCGTCTGACAGCCCGGCGATGATAAATAATGCGAGCGCCCAGCCGAATTCTCCTCGTACAAATAGCACGAGAATCGGCAGGATCAGCGCGATCCGCATCAGGGAGATTGCATTGGGTAACCAGCTTAGGGACATAGCGCTCTTTGTTATGGGCTGTAGAAGAACTCTAGCGACGAATTTAACGCGTCCGAAGGGAAGCGGCTACCGTCAAACCCATTTTGTTCGATAAGGCCATTGAATCGCAATGCCCGTCTCAGGCGCTCGGCCCCGCCAAGCGCTTCGACACGATAAAGAATCCTGTCGCCCTCGACCTGCGCTATCGAGTAGGATTCGATAACGTTGACCTCAGAAAGCAGCTTTTGCACGGCTCCGTACGCCTCTACCGTGGCAATGCCGGCGACCGTAAGATCGATCGATTCGACCGCTGCGTTACCACTGATAGCGAATTCTTCACCGAGCAGGTCAGCAACCAGACCAATGACAAACTCTGGCTCACCGTTCCAGGTGCGAAGCTCGTCGCCAAAATAGTAGCTCCAACGATTGCGCTGACCCGACCCGGGTCGAATGCGCCCTACGAGTATCGAATTGGCCTCATAGCGTTCGGATGCAGCGAGCAATGCGTCGTCAAAACCACCCCAGATATCGCTGAAACTCACACTTTGGAGGTCTGTGGTATCCAGCAACGGAAAGACGATGGGCAATCCACGGCGCTCGGCCAACTCCAGAACTCGTTCGCGAAGCCGGCTATTGCGATCAATAGAACGCGCCTCATCGCGACGCCGCTGCGCGTCGTCGGCACCAATAATCTCGCGCTTACCCTGCCCCCAGTCGACCGCCAGCCAGATGAGCGTTAGAGGGCGATCGCTGCCCCACACCGTCTGTCCGGACTGGCGCAGGACCCGTTCGATGGCATCGCCGTCAAATGAAACCCATAGCGTGTCATCGGAACCGGGGCTAAATTGCACGACATACGAAGCCGGGTTCGGGAACAGCAGCTCGATCATTTCTGGGTCAGAACCCAATTCAGATCCAGACACGCGCCGCAGCACCTCAACGAGCGCGGCCCGGTACGCAAGCGCCCGCGGATCGTCCTTCTGTTGATCAAAAGGAACCTGCGCAGAGTACAGAGACGCAACCTCGACCGCCCCAATCGGCGCGGCGACAAGTGCCAATAACAGAATCAGCAGACAAGACTTTTGCAAGGGTGGTATCCCCGTGAGTGCCCAAGCACTATTATATCGCCGATGAAGCCCATGACCTACAAGGACGCCGGAGTCGATATCGATGCCGGCAATGCACTCGTCGATCGAATCAAGCCGCTCGTCAAACAAACGCAGCGACCCGAAGTCCTTGCCGGCCTCGGCGGGTTCGGTGGACTTTTCGCGCTAGCGCCAGATAAGTACCGCGAACCGGTGCTGGTTTCGGGCACCGATGGCGTAGGTACCAAATTGATGCTGGCGCAGCATTTGAATCGGCACGACACGATCGGCATCGATCTCGTGGCGATGTGCGTTAACGATGTCCTCGTGCAGGGTGCCGAACCACTCTTTTTCCTCGATTACTTCGCGTGCGGCCGCCTCGATATTGAGGTCGCCAGCAATGTCATTGCAGGTATCGCTGATGGCTGTTTACAGGCGGGGTCTGCGCTAATTGGCGGAGAAACGGCCGAAATGCCCGATATGTATCCGGACGGTGAATACGATTTGGCGGGTTTCTGTGTCGGCGCTGTCGAACGATCCGAAATGATTACCGGTGCTGAAATTACCACCGGTGATGCACTCATTGGCATCGCATCCAGCGGGCCGCATTCAAACGGATACTCGCTTATTCGAAAGGTCCTGGAGGTTGCCGGCGAACAGGACATCGATGGACGACCGGCGGCAGAAGCCCTGCTCGAGCCTACTCGTATCTATGTAAAACCGGTTCTTGCGCTCATGCAGGCAGTAACGATCAAAGGCCTGTCTCATATTACTGGCGGCGGTATCAGCGAGAACCTTCCACGCGTATTGCCCGAACATTTGCACGCCCGGGTCAACGCATCGAGCTGGCAACAGGGCGCGGTATTCGACTGGCTTGCGCAACACGGCAACATCGCAATTGACGAAATGCGACGAACCTTCAATTGCGGTGTCGGCATGATCGTCGTCGTCGATAGCAACGACCTCGATGTAGCGCTCGAGAACCTCAGCGCTCAGGGTGAAAATGCCTGGCACATTGGCGATATCGCCGAAGGCTCCGGTGAGGTTGAGTATCTTTGAGCAAAGGGCGCTGTAAGACAGCCATTCTCATATCGGGATCCGGATCCAACCTGCAATCCTTCATCGATCGCGTCGACTCTGGCGAAATTGACCTCGAATTGTCCGTTGTATTCAGCAACAAGCCAGGTGCTTACGGTCTGCAACGTGCGCAGCAGGCCGGCCTTGCGACCGCCTGTATCGAGCATGGCGCATACGAAGATCGCGAGACGTTTGACCGGGCCGTTGCAGCGAAACTCGACGAGTGGCAGCCCGAGTTGCTGATTCTGGCCGGATTCATGCGCATTCTCAGCCCCTGGTTCGTAAAACACTACGAGGGCCGTGTACTGAATATCCACCCGGCGCTATTACCGGCCTACCCGGGACTCGATACCCACCAACGTGTCCTCGACGCCGGCGAATCCTGGCATGGTAGCAGCGTGCATTTCGTCACCGAAGAGCTCGATGGCGGGCCGTGCATTCTGCAAGGCAAGTTGCCCGTTGACCAGAACGAAACGGCCGACCAGCTATGCGCACGCGTACAAGCTGTTGAACATCAAATTTACCCGCAAGCCGCAGACTGGTTTGGCAAGGGACGGCTGCAATTCAAAGACGGCGGCGCGTGGCTGGATGGCAAGCGTCTTGATGGGCCGGTCGTTCAGGCTTTCGGCAAAGTGACGCCCTTCTGACCCTGGTACTTGCCGCCACGGTCCCGGTACGACGTCTCGCATTCCTCATCCGACTCGAGAAACAACACCTGAGCGACACCCTCATTTGCATAAATCTTGGCCGGCAATGGTGTGGTATTGGAAAACTCGAGCGTGACATGTCCCTCCCATTCGGGTTCGAGCGGTGTCACGTTGACGATGATTCCGCAGCGCGCATAGGTCGATTTGCCGAGGCAGATCGTCAGCACATTACGCGGAATGCGGAAGTACTCCACGGTTCGTGCCAGCACGAATGAGTTCGGTGGAATCACACAGACGTCGTTCTGCATATCCACGAAACTGGTCTGATCGAACGCCTTTGGATCAACAATGGCCGAGTTTATGTTCGTGAAGATCTTGAACTCGTCCGAGCAACGCACATCGTAACCGTAACTCGACGTGCCATAAGAAACGATGCGATTGCCACCATTCTCGCGAACCTGCCCCGGCTCAAATGGCTCGATCATCCCGTGCTCGTCCGCCATGCGACGAATCCAGCGATCCGATTTGATGCTCACTAGCTTTCCTCGACGACGATCTTCGGAAATTTACTACTGAAGTCCTTACCTTGCCTTGCCTGAGCCACCGCGAGGTTAATTGCCGCATTTCTATAGGCAGCTGCCGCTGTGGAATCCGGATCTGAAACAACAGTTGGTGATCCGCTATCCGTTTGCTCGCGAATACGCGAATCCAGCGGTAATTGTGCCAACAACTCTACGTCGAAATCGTCGGCCATCTGCCGGCCACCGCCCGAGCCAAATAGCGGCTCTTCATGTCCGCATGCAGAGCACACATGGGTACTCATATTCTCGATAATGCCGAGCACCGGCACCGAAACCTTGCGGAACATCGCCAGCCCCTTGCGAGCGTCGAGTGTCGCAATATTCTGTGGCGTCGTAACGATAACCGCGCCGCTGACAGGCACCTGCTGAGACAGGCTCAACTGAATGTCGCCCGTACCCGGTGGCATGTCGACGATCAGATAGTCCAGATCCTGCCAATTGGTCTGGTGCAGAAGCTGATTGAGCGCCGACGTCACCATCGGACCGCGCCAGATCATGGGCTGATCCGGGTCGACCAGAAAACCAATCGACATGACCTGGATACCGTGCGCCCGCATCGGATCCATCGTCTTGCCGTCGTCGGTCTCCGGGTTCTTACCCGCCAAACCGACCATTTGCGGCTGGCTCGGCCCGTAGATATCGGCGTCGAGCAAGCCGACAGAAGCGCCTTCAGCCGCCAATGCGATCGCGACGTTGACAGATACCGTTGACTTGCCCACGCCGCCCTTTCCCGAGGCAACCGCGATGATATTGCGAACGCCTGCAATGGGCTTCAGATTTCGCTGCACGCCATGGGCAACGATTCGAGTCGAAAATTCGATATCGACCTCTTTTTCACCAGCTCTCGGCGCAAGCTCCGCCGCAATATGCGAGCGATACGCATCGAATCGCGTCCTGGCAGGGAATCCAAGCTCGATATGCGCAGTAACCCGGTCATCTGACTCTGAAACCTCGACTACGCGCCCAACATCCGCGATAGTCTGCCCGAGGCCCGGTAACTCAATGGAATTTAGGAATTTGTTCACATCTGATTCTGCTGACGGCGTCACATTTCCGCCTTGGTTATTAGGTAAGATTGGCGCGTGTGCCCTGTGACCGGGGCACGCGCGCGCACATTGTAACGAAGCTGCGGCAGGAACCAAGCATTGGTTTTCAAACGGCTGCACAACACAGTGCGCTAGGTCGATGTGGCATAATGCCGCGTTGGGGACTTGCATAGGCTCGAAAGGCCGCGCAGCCTTTCGACTCGCATAGGCTAGAGCGAAGCAGAGATTGACTGCAGATAGGACACACACCGAAGATTCGCGTGCAATGAAGCCAGTGACAGGGCCCCTGTGCAAGGGCGCGCTCCTGTGAGCATCCTCGGCGGGTTCCGCGCTGACCAACTGGTCAACCAGCTCGTTGCTGAGCCGAAGCCGGATTCGCCAGCGGCCAAACGGCTAGTCAACCGCATCAAGAAAATCGGCGCCAAGGTCGTGCCGAAGGCCATCGACGCACTGGCATTGTCCGACAAGACTCACACCATGGTTTTTGTCGACATCCTGGCAAGCCTCGTCAATGACAAAACGCTGCCATTGTTCAAGGAAGGATTGGCTGATGGCAACGAACGAGTCGTCTCTGGTACCTCGTGGGCACTTTCAAGCAGCATAGATTACAACGCTAACAACTTGCTCGACTGGTTTGCCGATCCGGAGGTTTCAAAAGCGGCCCTGATTGAAATACTCCGAGTACACAAACAGGACCTCAGCGTGCATGAGCTACTGCAGCACGCTTATGAAATGGAACCGAATGAGTCGGCCGCTCTTTTCAGAATCATCGAAGAGACACTTCGGCCTGAGATGGTGCCAGATCTCGTCTCACGCCTGGGCGGCAGAGACCCGGTTATCAAGGTTCACCTGATCAATCTCATTGCCAAGTTTGATCAGCCCGAGATCAACAACGCGCTCGAGATGCAACTCAAAGATGCGAACAAGATGGTCCGTAGTGCGGCCCTTAGCGCCCTGGCCACGCGTGGCGATGCCGTCAATATCGCGGCAGTCAGCAAATTGCTGCAAGACGCCGACCTCGACGTACAAGGCAAAGCCGTCGACATGATGATCCAAATGGAGCATCCGGACACCGTAAAATACCTGGCCGATGCCCTCAAAGACGAATCCGAATATGCCCGTCGTGCCGCGGTTGAAGTACTCAACGAACTAGGCAGCGCCAACTCGGTAAAAGAGCTGTTTAGCGTTATCAAGGACGACGACTGGTGGGTGCGCTCGCGGGCCGGCGATGCGCTTGCCGAAATCGGCGGCCCCAAAGTTGTCGATGCAGTCGTGTCGCTCATCAAGGACGAAGACGAGGAAATTCGACGTACGGCTATCGAGATACTCAACGCGACCAAAGACGAGCGTGCTGTGGATGCTTTGATTTCCGCGGCGGACGACACGGATTGGTGGGTTCGCGAGCGCGCAGTCGATGCATTATCAAAAATAGGCAGCCCGAAGGCGCTGCCAAAGTTGCTCGACATGCTCGGCAGTAACACCAAGACGGATACGGTCGTTATTCGTGCATTGGGCAAGCTCGGCAGCCACAAACACATCTCGAAGATTGTGCCGTTGCTCAACAGCCCGGAACGCGACGTACAGGTGGAAGCGATCAAGGCTATTTCCTCCCTGGCCGACGAGACGCATGCCGAAACGGTTCGCGGAGTGCTTCTGAAAATCAAACAGACCGACGAGCCCACGATCATCAACAGCGCCGACAAAGCGCTCAAGAACCTTGATGCGCGCTTTTCGTCGACGGTTCTCGCCGAAAATGAGCGGGCTAAGAAAATCGGCGAACACACGAAGACACTGCTGCTCGACAACGAAGATATTTCGAAGCTCATTAGCGCCGAGGCAAAGACACCAGACCCAACGTCTGCGATCGAGGCAATTGCCGACGTGCCTGCAGCATCGTCGATGGCTTTGGATATTGCCAAGCTCAATCCGGGCGACGTTATCGACGGCCGCTACAAATATATCGAGAAAATCGGCAAGGGTGCATTCGGTACTGTGCTGCTGATGGAGGACGAGGTCGTCGACGAACAACTAATCCTCAAGTTCTTGAATGCAAATGTGTCGTCAGACGAAGAAATGATGAAGCGCTTCGTCCACGAGCTGCGATATTCACGAAAGATTACGCACCGTAACGTTATTCGTATCTACGATTTCCTGAAGTTGCAAGGCAGCTATGCCATTTCAATGGAGTACTTTCCTTCGCACACGCTCTCGGGCGAAATGCCTAACAACAAACCGATGACGATCGAAAAGTCATTGAAATATTCACGCGATATGGCCACCGGCATGGCGGTGGCTCATCTGGCCGGCGTCATACACCGCGATCTGAAGCCGGCCAATATTCTCGTCAATGACGACGGGCTTCTGAAAATTGTGGATTTCGGCGTTGCAGCAGCGGCGTCGAGCGGCGATACACAGCTCACCAAGACTGGCTATGTTATCGGCTCGCCAAAATACATGGCGCCAGAACAGATTCTCGGCAAGAAAGTCGACGAGACTGCCGACGTATACAGTATCGGCGTCATCATGTACGAAATGACAACCGGCATCCCGCCGTACAGCCGTGGCGACCACATGTCCGTCATGTATCAACACGTGCAAGGCAAGGCCAAGCTTTGTCAGGAAGTGAACCCGGAAATCCCCGATCTGTACGCCGATATCATCGCCAAAGCGATGTCTGTCGACAAGACCCAGCGCTACCAGTCCATGGATGAACTCACCGAAGCGCTTGACCAGGTGCCCCTCTAGCCTCCACCTGAATTCCGAAAAGTGTGATGCCGCTCTGGAATGCGACATAATTTACGCCTAGGATAGACGCAACTCACTGATTTTTGGGATTGAAGCCGAAATGGCTCGAATTGACGCGTTTCTGAAACTGGGTCTCGCACAAGGCTGCTCTGATGTTCACTTGGCGGTCGGCGTGCCGCCCATGCTGCGCATGAACGGCGATCTGTTGCCGATCAAGTTCCGTGAATTGTCGGACACAGAGCTCGAAAGCTACATACACGAGATCCTGACCGAGAATCAAAAAGAAATTCTTGAAGAAGGCCACGACCTCGATTTTTCCTACGTAGCCGAAGAAGGTGGCCGCTTTCGTGTCAATGTATTCCGCAAAGTCACCGGCTATGGCGCCGTATTTCGCTTCATTCCTGGCGACGTCCCTACCCTTGAGCAGCTTAAAGCTCCGAGGGTAATCACGGATTTCTGCGACTATCACCAGGGCATGGTGCTGGTCACAGGATCAACCGGCACGGGTAAATCGACCACGCTTGCAGCGATGATCAATCACCTCAATGAAACGCGTAACCTCAATATTATTAGCCTCGAAGATCCGATCGAATTTGTGCATCCCAGCAAGAAATGCCAGGTCATTCAACGCGAGCTTGGCACGCATCTAACGTCGTTCGCCGACGGAGTTCGCTCCGCCATGCGCGAGGACCCGGATGTTATCCTTGTTGGCGAGCTGCGCGATGCCGAAACAATTTCAATGGCGATGACGGCTGCGGAGACCGGGCATCTCGTACTTGGCACACTTCACACGACGGGCGCCGTTAAAACGATCGATCGGGTAATCGATGCTTTGCCGGGAGAGTTGCGCGAGCAGACTAAAGCTTTCCTCTCTATGAGCCTCAAGGCAGTCGTCACCCAGGTATTGGTCAAAACGCCGGACGGTCGCGGCCGGCGCGCAGTCATGGAAATCCTGGTTAGTAACCGTGCAATCGCCAAGCTGATCACGACCGATCAGACACATCAGATTCCATCGCAACTGCAAACCGGCAAGGATCAAGGCATGCAGATGATGGACCAGGCTTTGCTTGACGCGATCAACGCCAAGGAAGTCGACCCGGACGATGCGTTTCGCTTTGCCAATGACAAAAGAAAGTTCGCACGATTTGTCACGGACAAGGACCTGCTGCCAACGATAGACATTACCGGCACCCAAAAGGTAATCCAGTGAATAAAATCGATTCCTACCTTGAAGCAGCCCTCAAGCAGAATGCGTCTGACCTGCACTTTGTATCAGGCGACCCGGTAAGAGTCCGCGTTCACGGTGGCTTGCAGATCCTGATGGAGGAGAAACTGGAAACAGAGCATGTCGGCGAAGCTCTGTACGAAATCATGGACGGCACGACGCAGCGCGCGTTCAAGCAAGACGACGCCGCCGATTTCGCGTATGAGATACCGGATGTCTCTCGCTTTCGCGTAAACATATTTCGCCACCTTAATGGTATTGGCGCTATCTTTCGCGCGATTCCATCCAAAGCACTGACACTCGAACAACTGGACATGCCACCGATTATCCACAACCTGTGCAAACAGACGTCGGGCATGATCCTGGTTACTGGCAAGACCGGCTCCGGTAAGTCGACAACGCTGGCTGCAATGATCGATTCGATCAACAAGCGTTTGAAGGGCCATATCCTGACCATTGAGGACCCCATCGAATTCGTCCATAAGACGCAAAACTGTTTGATCAGCCAGCGCGAAGTCGGCCTGCACAGCGGCTCGTTTGCGGAGGCGCTTCACTCCGCATTGCGCGAGGATCCTAATGTCGTCCTGGTCGGCGAAATGCGTGACCTCGAGACCATAAGCATCGCCGTAACGGCCGCCGAAATGGGAATCCTCGTGATGGGCACTCTGCACACCAACGGTGCGGGGCCGACTGTCGACCGCATTATCAATTCATTCCCTGCCGACAAGCAAAGCCATATTCGTACTATGATATCGACCTCATTGCGCGGCGTCGTCTCGCAGCAGCTACTACCGACCAAACACAAGCCCGGACGGATCGCGGCGCTCGAGGTACTTATCAACACCTCGGCTGTCGCCAACCTGATCCGCCAGGGCAAACTCGACCAGCTCGAGACCGCGATGCAATCCGGTGGTAACGCCGGTATGCAGACCATGGATTCGGCCCTGATGGAACTCGTGGAAAAGGCATTCGTCTCCGGACGTGATGCTTACCAGCAGGCGAACAACAAGAGTAAGTTCGAAAGACTCAAAGACGAGACCTAACGTGGCATAATCGCGGCCTTTAGACTTGCGCAATTCTGAATCGCCACGAATGACCGAAAAAACACGAAAAATCCTCGTCACGAGCGGATTACCGTACGTGAACGGATCCCCCCACATGGGGCACATGGTCGAGTACCTGCAGTCCGACATCTGGGTGCGATTCCAGAAACTACGCGGCCATGATTGCATCTACGTGTGCGCCAGCGATGCTCACGGCACACCGATTATGCTCAAGGCACGCGAGTTGGGCATCTCACCTGAAGAGCTGACGTCTCGCGTAACCAAGGAGTTTCTCGACGTTTTCGCGGCGTTCGGCGTCGATTTCGATAATTACCACACGACGCATTCGGCTGAGAACGAGGCGCTGACGGTTGAAATGTTCGAAGCGCTGCGCGCAAACGGGGATATTTTCACCAAAACAATCGAGCAGGCATACGACGAGAAAGAGGGCATGTTCCTGCCTGACCGATTCGTTCGTGGCACCTGCCCGCGCTGCAAGAGCGACGATCAGTATGGCGACTCCTGCGAGGTATGTGGTGCGACCTACACCCCGACTGATCTGATCGATTCAGTTTCCGTCCTATCCGGCACGACGCCCACAAAACGGGAATCAGAACACTATTTCTTCAAGCTCAGCCAGTACGTAGATCGTCTGCGCAACTGGATGCAAGAGGCCACGCTCGACAAGAATATTCTCGCCAAGCTGGAGGAGTGGTTTGACGCCGGTTTGCAGGACTGGGACATCTCTCGCGACGCGCCCTACTTTGGTATCAAAATACCGGGCACTGAGGACAAGTATTTTTATGTCTGGCTCGATGCGCCGATCGGATACGTATCGAGCTTCAAGCACCTGTGCGATCGCCGCGACGATCTGGACTTCGATGAGTACTGGCGACCGGGCCACGACACCGAGGTGTACCACTTTATCGGCAAGGACATCATGTACTTCCACACCTTGTTCTGGCCAGCCGTCCTGCAGGGTGCAGGCTTTCGCACGCCGACCAGTGTCTATGCGCATGGATTCCTGACCGTTAATGGCCAGAAAATGTCCAAATCGCGTGGCACCTTCATCATGGCGAGCACTTACCTCGACAACCTGAATCCTTCGTATCTGCGCTACTACTACGCGGCAAAGCTGGGCCCAACGATTGAGGACATCGACCTCAACCTTGCGGACTTCACCGCTCGCGTCAACTCTGACCTTGTCGGCAAGCTAGTCAACATCGCCAGTCGCTGTGCCGGCTTCATAGGCAAACGTTTTGACGGCAAACTCGCAGACACTCTGCCCGAGCCCGCCCTCTTCGAAGAGGTCGCCGAGGCGTCTGCGACAATCGCCGAACACTACGAACGCCGCGAGTTCTCCAAAGCGATGCGACTGGTCATGGCGCTTGCCGATCAGGCCAACCGCTACATCGATGAGAAAAAACCGTGGGTCATGATTAAGGATGAGACCAGGCTCGATGAAGTGCAGGCCGTGTGCACCCAGGGACTGAACATGTTTCGTAGCCTGATGGTCTACCTGACACCGGTGATTCCAGCCGTCGCCGAAGAGGCCCGCGCCTTCCTGGCTGAAGACTGCTGGGAATGGGATTCCGCTTGCAAACCGCTGCTTGGGGCAACGATAAAGCCATTCAAACCGCTTTTGACGCGTATTGAGCAAAAACAAGTAGACAATATGGTTGCACAGTCCAGCGATACGACGAAGGAGCCCGACCCCGTGGCTGAAGACAACAACATCAGCATCGATGACTTCCTGAAACTCGATTTGCGCATTGCGCGCATCGAAAAAGCGGAACCCGTCGAAGGTGCCGATAAACTGCTCGCACTTACTCTCGACGTGGGCGACTCAACTCGTAATGTTTTTGCTGGCATCAAGGAAGCGTACGAGCCTGGTAGCCTTGTCGGCAAGCACGTGGTTGTCGTTGCGAATCTCGCGCCGCGGAAAATGCGTTTTGGCGTTTCGGAAGGCATGGTGCTGGCAGCCGGCCCCGGAGGAAAGGACATATTTTTGTTATCGCCAGACGATGGCGCCACAGCAGGAATGCGCGTCAAGTAAAGCGGACAGACAATGACCGAAATCATCGTCATTCTTGTTGGCACAGTTCTCGTCAACAACTTTGTGCTTGTGCGTTTTCTCGGCTTGTGCCCGTTCATGGGCGTATCGAAAAATCTCGAAGCCGCCGCGGGCATGTCGCTTGCCACGACGTTCGTGCTAACACTGTCGTCGGCAACCGCTTACTTGCTGCATCAATATGTATTGCTTCCTCTTGAACTGGAATACCTGCGCACGATTAGTTTCATCCTCGTAATTGCCGCCAGCGTGCAGTTCACTGAGATCATGGTTCGCCGACTCAGCCCGCTATTGCACCAGGTGCTTGGTATTTTTATTCCGTTGATCGCGACGAACTGTGCTGTATTGGGCGTCGCCCTCCTCAATGTGCAGCAATCGAAAGGGTTCGTGCAGTCGGTATTTTTCGGTTTCGGCGCGTCCGTCGGTTTCGCGCTGGTGCTTGTCATGTTTGCGGCAATTCGCGAACGCCTGGAGGCCTCCGATATTCCGGCTCCATTTCGTGGCACCGCGATCGCATTGATGACAGCTGGAATCATGTCGCTGGCGTTCATGGGCTTCTCGGGCATGGCCCGGCCGTGACGGCAGCGAATGGATATGTGGACAGCCGTAATCACAATCTCCTTGATCGCCTTGCTTGCCGGCATCGCACTAAGCTATGCGTCTCGATCGCTAACGTCCGACTCCAACAAGCTTGTCGAGCAGGTCAATGAACTGTTGCCGCAAACCCAGTGCGCGCAATGTGGCTATCCGGGTTGCCGCCCGTACGCGGCGGCCATCGTCGAGTCCGACGTCGCAATCAATCTCTGCCCGCCTGGCGGCGACAATACCGTTCAACGCATCGCCAGCTTGCTGGGTAAAGACACACTGCCTCTTGCCGAACAACCGCGACCCGGTCGCATTGTTGCCGTCGTTGATGAAGCTCTTTGCATCGGTTGCACCCACTGCCGTAGCGCCTGTCCCGTCGATGCGATTATTGGTGCGCAGCAGCTGATGCACACGATAATCGAGACCGAGTGCACCGGTTGCGAGCTGTGCGTCGCTCCCTGCCCGGTCGACTGCATAAGCATGCGGAGCCTTTCGTGAGTGCGCCCACATATGACCTGGGCAAACTTCACGGCGGCTTGCGCCTGCAAGCGCACAAGCAAATGTCGACGGCTGAACCGATACGGCAAGTACCTGTTCCTGAACAACTTATTCTGCCTCTTGCACAGCATGCCGGAGACCCGGCGCAACCGGTCGTCCGCATCGGTGAGCACGTTCTAAAGGGCCAGCTTATCGCCGAATGCGAAGGATCTCTCTGCGCCCCGGTGCATGCCTCCTCATCCGGAACAATTGTCGCGATCGAACCCTGGCCGGTATCAACACGGCATGGCGACAGCGCGCCATGCATCGTTATTAACTGTGATGGCAAGGACACCGCAATCGGTGCCGACGAGAATTGCGCGGCCTACGACAATCTCGTCCCCGAAGATCTTCTCGGCAATATATTGCTCGGCGGAATTGCCGGGTTGGGTGGTGCAGTTTTCCCGACTGCGCAGAAGCTGATGCAGGCGACGACTTGTGATATTGAGTACCTGATCCTTAACGGCGTCGAGTGCGAGCCCTATATCAGTTGCGACGACGCACTGATGCGAGAATACGGTCGCGAGGTAATAGGCGGCGCACAAATTCTAATGCACGCGCTGCATGTGGGCGTGTGCTACATCGCGGTCGAAAGCGACAAGCCGGTCGCGATACAGCATCTCGGCGAAGTATTGGCCGAGATCGATGACGAACGAATTGCCATCAAGATGGTACCGACAATTTATCCATCCGGAGGAGAAGATCAGCTCGTACAGCTCGTCACTAATCGCGAAGTTCCGAGCGGTGGCTTGCCGAGCGACGTCGGTTGTCTGGTGCAAAACGTCGGCACCGCTGCTGCTATTTACAATTGGATAATCAAACACCAGCCGTTGATATCGAGAGTTACCACGATAACAGGCGATGGCGTCGCAACACCGATGAACGTGGAAGCGCGCCTCGGCACAACCGTTGGGGACATTGTGCGTTTCGCCGGCGGATACACGGAAAACGCAGAGCAGCTCATCATAGGCGGGCCGATGACCGGAAAATCGGTCACGTCGGATCGTGTGCCGCTCGTCAAAGGCACGAATTGCATTTTAGTGCTGTCGCAAACACCGTCCGTACGCCCGGAAATGCCGTGTATTCGTTGTGGCGATTGCGCCGCTGTCTGCCCCGTTCAACTTCTGCCACAGCAGCTATTCTGGAACACCTGCGCAAACGACGAGAAAAAGATGCGCTCGTATGGGTTGATCGATTGCATTGAATGCGGTTGCTGTGACCTCGTATGCCCAAGCCACATCCCGCTAACTGCCAGTTTCCGCACAGCGAAAGCACGCATCCGCGAGCAAGCCGACGAAAAGGCGCGAGCCGAACGTGCCAGGCATCGTTTCGAAGCGCGTAATGATCGGCTCGAGCGAGACCAACAACTACGTGAAGAAGAACTCGCCCGGCAAAAGGAAACAGCCAGACAGGCTGCTCCTGACGCAATTGCCGAGATCCTCAAACGCAAGCAAGATGCGGCGGACGAGGACTGAGCATGGAATTCGTCAGACGAGAAGCGCCTTACCTTGCACCGAAAGCCGATGTTGCATCGATGATGCTACAAGTGCTCGTCGCCCTGATCCCGGCAGCACTGGCACACGTTTGGTATTTCGGCCCCGGTTTCCTCCTCAACCTGATTATTGCATCGATATTCTGCGTCGGTAGCGAAGCGCTGATGATGAGAATGCGGGGCCGCGATCCGAGCATAGCCCTCGCAGACTACAGTGCGCTCGTTACCGCAGCCCTGCTCGCCTTCGCGTTGCCGTCATTAACGCCCTGGTGGATCACGGCCACCGGCGCATTATTCGCGGTAATCGTTGCCAAGCATCTTTATGGCGGTATCGGTTTCAATATTTTTAACCCGGCGATGGCGGGCTATGTCGTTATCCTGGTCGCGTTCCCGATGGAGATGAATCTCTGGGTCGCGCCACGCATGGGAGACATCGACTACGTCAATCTGACCGTGCTGCAAACCGTCGTCTACACGTTGAGCGGTACATTGCCCGATGCACTTGGCTTCGATGCGATCAGCCGCGCCACGCCACTTGACGCGATGCAATCCGGATTGCGCACCATGCGCACGTACGCTGAAATTCGAACTAACCCGATGATGGGTGATTTCGGCGGGCGCGGCTGGGAGTGGATAGGCAACTTCTTTGCGATTGGCGGTACCTGGCTGCTCGTGAAGAAGATCATCCGCTGGCAAATCCCCGCAGGTGTTCTCGCCGGCCTTCTCGTTCCTGCCGGGCTGATGTTCATCTTCGATGCGAGCACAAACGCCAGCCCTGGATTTCACCTGTTTTCAGGGGCGACAATTCTGTGCGCATTCTTCATCGCGACAGACCCGGTATCCGCTGCGACCAGTCCAAAGGGCCGTTTCGTTTATGGCGTCGGCATCGGATTCTTGATCTATGCAATTCGCAAGTGGGGCTCATTCGCTGATGGTGTCGCGTTCGCCGTACTATTAATGAACATGGCAACACCGGCCATCGACTACATTACGCGGCCGCCGATTGTCGGGCACAAACGTGGGGGTCGTGATTGATGAGTGGGCAGACCATCATCAAGACCGGCGCCACGCTTGCGGTCATCGCGGCAATCTGCACGACGCTCGTCGCAGCAACCTACCAACTCACCAGCGAGCGTATCGTTGCCAATGAAAAGGCACTGCTCGAGCAGGCACTGCAACCGGCACTCGCCGGCATTTTCTATGAGGGCGGCGTAAGTGAGTCGCGCCTTGTGATGCTGGCCCCGCACGATTTGCCCGGCAATGACACAGCACTGATATACCGCGTATATGCGCAAGACAAGCCTGTTGCTGCTTTGTTTGCGGTCACCGCACGCGATGGCTTTTCCGGCTTAATCCGTATACTTGTCGGCGTGGAATTTGACGGCACGATTACGGGCGTACGAATACTGCAGCACCGCGAAACGCCGGGGCTCGGTGACAAAATCGAGTCAGCAAGATCAGACTGGATATTCCAGTTTGACGGCCGATCCATGGGTAATCCCGCGGTCACCGGATGGGCAATTCGCAATGATGGAGGTGAATTTGACCAGCTCACTGGTGCGTCGGTAACACCCCGTGCGGTCATCGGAGCCATTAGGGATACCTTGCTGTATTTTGATGTGCATCGTGACGAAATTTTCGCTGCCGAATCAACTGAGGACAACAAATGACGTCGGGAGGGTTCTTCGAAAGACTGCAGACGGGCCTCTGGAAGGATAACCCGGGCCTGGTGCAGCTGTTGGGTCTGTGTCCGCTACTCGCCGTTACGACGACCTTGGTTAACGGTGTTGGACTCGGCGTAGCGACGCTCGTCGTACTGACCTGTTCCAACGCCCTTGTATCTGCGACACGACGCTGGATTCGCCAGGAAATTCGCATCCCGATTTACGTGTTGATTATCGCGAGCCTGGTCACCTGCATCGAACTCATATTCAAAGCCTGGTTCCCGGCGCTCGATCGATCGCTCGGAATTTTTATTCCACTCATCGTTACGAATTGCGCAATTGTTGCCCGGGCAGAGATATTCGCGTCCCGTAATCCTGTTGGCGCGAGTATCGCCGATGGCCTAGGAATGGGCGTCGGATTTGCATTGCTATTGATGGCGATCGGCGCTTTCCGCGAACTCGTGGGACAGGCGTCGATTCTATCCGGGCTCGATATGCTGAGCGGCGGTGCGCCTTTCGATGGATTCTCATTCGCCGACAGCGGCTTGCTACTGGCAATTCTCCCGCCAGGAGCATTCTTCGCGCTCGCGCTTGCTGTTGCCTTGAAAAATTCGATTGACCAAAGACGGCGCCGTGAACGCAGATAAACGCAATGCCATTTTCAGCAGGTTGCGCGAGCTCAACGCGAGCCCGGAAACCGAGCTGCGCTACAAGAATCCATTTGAGCTCCTTGTCGCTGTCATTCTCTCCGCACAAGCAACTGACATTAGCGTTAACAAGGCAACCGACAAGCTCTATCCCGTAGCGAGAACGCCGGAGTCTATCCTTGCGCTTGGCGTGAACGGCCTCAAGCCGTATATCCGAACGATTGGGCTGTTCAATAGTAAAGCAGAGAACATCATCAAGACGTGCCGTTTGCTGATCGAGAAACACGGCAGCGAGGTGCCACGTACGCGCGCCGAACTCGAAGCATTGCCCGGTGTTGGGCGTAAGACCGCAAACGTAATACTGAACACCGCGTTTGGCGAACCGACGATCGCCGTGGACACCCACATCTTCAGAGTGTCGAACCGCACGGGAATTGCCAAAGGGAAGACACCGCTTGAAGTTGAAAAACGACTGGTTCGTCTGACGCCGGAGGAGTTCAGGAAAGACGCGCATCACTGGCTCATCCTGCATGGCCGCTATATTTGCAAAGCGCGCAAGCCGATGTGCGGTGAGTGCCCGATTATTGATTGGTGCGAATACAGCAAGAAGGAATTGTCATGATATTCGGGCAGGATCGCGATGAGCTCCGAAAGATGTACGCCGATGCCTGGCAGAAGCACTCTGATAAGCAGCTACTGACTCCACTGGAAGCACAAATTGCACAGGTCATTGATGATCATCCTGAGTATCACGACGCTGTAAATGGCGACCTTGACCGCGATTTCAGCGTTGAAGGTGGCCAAACCAACCCGTTCTTGCATATGGGCCTGCATCTGGGCATTCGTGAACAGGTATCGACGAACAGGCCCGCCGGCATTGCCACAT
>Ga0224512_10001321_pt1 | contig 24051 bp, 17 predicted proteins | sample SF_May12_sed_USG_4_FD_169103 | JGI IMG/M metagenome (GOLD analysis project Ga0224512, IMG submission 169103) | Sediment microbial communities from San Francisco Bay, California, United States - SF_May12_sed_USGS_13 | ecosystem: Environmental > Aquatic > Marine > Sediment | place: USA... | reverse complement strand
ACACGGCGCTCGAGTCGCGACTCACGAGCAACATTGGTGACGCCGGTGCTCGTCTGCACCTGGGCCGCTCGCGCAACGATCAGGTATTGACGGCCTTGCGCCTGTACCTGCGCGACGCGACAGAGGATTTGTCCGAGCGCATCGCGTTGCTGCGCGTCGCGGCTCGAAATCTCGGTGAACGCCAGGGTGACATTGCCTTGCCCGGATACACGCATATGCAACACGCGATGCCTTCGTCGGTGGCGCTGTGGTGTGCCGGATTCGATGAGGCCTTCGCTGACGCAATAGAAGGCCTGCGCAGTGCGCGGCGGCGGATCAACAAGAACCCATTGGGCAGCGCCGCGGGTTACGGCACGCCCGGCCTGCCGCTGGATCGGGAGCTAACGACGGAGAAACTGGGCTTCGATGAAACGCAGTCCCCGGTCACATCAGTGCAACTTTCGCGCGGCAAAGCCGAGAGCACGCTGTTATTCGAAGTAACGCTGCTGCTGCAGGACCTTGGCCGCATGGCTGGCGATTTACTGCTGTTTTACACCCAGGAATTTGCCTATGTCTCGCTTGCAGCGGAGGTGACGACCGGTTCGTCAATCATGCCGCAGAAACGCAATCCCGATGTGCTCGAGCTGCTGCGAGCAGCATCGGCTACCGCGCATGCCTGTCTCGATGAGTCGTTGATGATCACCGCGAAGCTGCAGTCGGGCTATCAGCGCGACCTGCAACGACTCAAAGCACCGCTTTTTCGTGCGCTGGATCTGGCCGTGGACAGCGTCGACATCATGGCCTACCTGCTCGATGGGGTGCGCTTCCTGCCTGAGAACATCGAACTCGACGAAGGGATATTTGCAACCGAAGAAGCGTATCGGCTTGTCACTGATGAGGGCATTCCCTTCCGTGATGCCTACCGGCGGGTCGCGCAACGCTATTCAAAGTAAGTGCCGGGCCTCTATAATCCACCGATCCAGGGAACCGGTCGAATCTCATGAAATCTATTATCTGCACGTTGGTGGCGTTATTGCTTGTGGTTGGTCTTTCTGGCTGCGGCCAAAGCGGCCCGTTGTTTGTGCCGGGCGACCCGAGCTCGATCGAGGTACAGCCGAAGACCCAGGCCAGTGATGAAGAGCAAGACGAGAACGAAGCGAAGAGCGAGGAAGACGACCGTCAGTAGTTCGTTGCTGCTCTGATGTCGTCTGTCGACCTGATACTGATCGATGGTTCGTCCTACCTGTACCGGGCGTTCCATGCGCTGCCCAAACTGACGAGTTCGCAGGGCGAGCCGACCGGCGCGCTGCACGGCGTGTTGACAATGATCAACAAGCTCGTGCGCGAGCAGCCGGCCGCGCACGTCGGCGTGGTATTCGACGCGCCGGGCAAGACATTTCGCGATGAGATATATGCCGAATACAAGGCAAACCGGCCACCAATGCCGGACGAGTTGCGCGCTCAGGTTGCGCCGCTGCTCGAGGCGGTCCGGGCCATGGGGCTGCCGCTGATTCAGGAAGAAGGCGTCGAGGCCGACGATGTCATAGGAACCCTGTGCCGCCATGCCGCCGGGCATGGCCTCGACGTGCTTGTGTCTACGGGTGACAAAGACCTCGCACAGCTCGTCAGTGACAACGTGACGCTCATCAACACGATGAATGACAGTCGTCTGGACCGTGACGGCGTAAAAACCAAATTTGACGTCTATCCCGAGCAGATAGTCGACTACCTCGCGCTGGTCGGCGACAGTTCCGACAATATCCCGGGCGTGCCCGGGGTCGGCGCGAAAACGGCAGCCAAATGGCTGAATCTGTACAAGAGCGTCGAGGGCATCATCGAACACGCCGACGACATCAAGGGAAAAGTGGGCGAGAGTCTGCGTGAGAACATCGACCAACTCCGGCTTTCACAACAGCTTGCGACAATCCGCCTCGATGTCGAATTGCCCTTCGCGATCGATGATCTCAAACCTGCCACTGCCGATACCGAAAACCTGCGGGAGTTATACAGTCGATTCGAACTGCGCACCCTGCTGCGGCAACTCGACGAGCGGGCCGGTACCCCCGAACCGCAAGCGGATGCATCCGTAGCCGGCAACTACGAAACGGTCCTCACTGCCGAAGCACTCGACAAATGGTTGGCCAAGATCGATAAAGCCGAGTTGGTCGCCCTGGACACCGAGACAACCAGCCTCGACTATATGTCTGCCGAAGTTGTCGGGATATCTCTGTCGGTCACAGCCGGGGAGGCTGCCTACATTCCTGTCGCGCACGACTACCCGGGCGCACCGGACCAACTTGACCGCGATGAAGTACTTGAAAAACTTAGAGATTTTCTGGAGAGTCCGAATCGCCACAAAGTCGGCCACCACCTGAAATACGACGCTCACGTACTCGCCCGCCATGCTATCCACCTACGCGGTATGGCCTACGATTCGATGCTCGAGTCGTATGTTCTGAATAGCGTCGCAACACGTCACGACATGGACTCAGTTGCAAGAACCTATCTCGGTCGTGAGACGATTCACTACGAGGACGTTGCCGGGAAAGGCGCAAAGCAGCTCACGTTCAACCAGGTGAATCTCGATACAGCCGCACCGTATGCAGCCGAAGATGCCGACGTAACGTTGCAGTTGCACGAAACGCTGTGGGAAAAGCTCGGTGAGATCGGGTCGCTGCGGAAAATCTACGTCGACATCGAACAGCCACTGGTGCCGATTCTCCTCGACATGGAGGAGACCGGTGTACTCATCGACCGAAACATGCTCGCCACACAAAGCAGTGAGCTTGCGAACAAGATGATCGAACTGGAGAAGCAGGCACACGAACTGGCAGGCGGGCCTTTCAACCTCGGTTCACCCAAACAACTGCAGCAGATTCTGTTCGAAAGCCTCGAGCTGCCCGTGATCCGCAAGACGCCCAAGGGACAACCGTCGACGGCAGAAGACGTGCTCGTCGAACTTGCCGACGACTACGAATTGCCACGGGTTATCATCGAATACCGTAGCGTCAGCAAGCTGAAGAGCACCTATACCGACAAACTGCCGTTGCAGATTGCCGCAAGCACGGGACGCGTGCACACCTCCTATCACCAGGCGGTTGCCGCAACCGGTCGATTGTCGTCGACGGACCCGAATCTGCAGAACATACCAATCCGAACCCCGGAAGGCCGCCGCATCCGGCAGGCGTTCATCGCACCAGAAGGGCAAGTTCTGCTGGCCGCTGACTACTCGCAAATTGAACTCCGCATCATGGCCCATTTGTCAGGCGACAAGGGACTGCTCAAAGCCTTCGCGAACGGTGAGGACGTGCATCGCGCGACCGCTGCCGAGGTATTCGACACCGAATTCGACGATGTCACTGCTGATCAGCGTCGCTCGGCCAAGGCAATCAACTTCGGACTGATGTACGGCATGTCGGCATTTGGCCTCGCCAAGCAACTTGGCATACCGCGCGGCCAGGCACAGGAGTATGTCAACCTGTACTTCGATCGCTATCCTGGCGTGAAAGCCTATATGGATGACACACGGGCACGTGCGAGCAAGCAGGGCTATGTTGAAACCGTGTTCGGCCGGCGTCTGTACCTGCCCGAGATCAACGCGCGCAACGCGCAGCGCCGCCAGTATGCCGAACGCAGTGCGATCAATGCGCCGATGCAGGGGACGGCTGCTGACATCATCAAGCTCGCGATGATCGGAGTTTACGACTGGCTCTCCATGGCTGGCGCCGACGGTCGCATGATCATGCAGGTGCATGATGAACTCGTGTTCGAAGTCGCCGAAGACGATGTCGACGGCTTCAAGGCGCGAGTTACGGAGATCATGTGCTCTGCAGCAAACCTCGCGGTGCCACTGAAAGTCGACGTCGGGATCGGCAAGAATTGGGATGAAGCACACTAGATCGAGCCCGCGGCCGCCCTCGGTTCAGACTCAGTCTAATCTTTATCTCTATAATTTTCAGCCAGTTGCGGAAATCCCGGAACTAAAAGCCGGAGTCTGACTCCAATCTCCTGAGTGCATAAGTCACTCGCCCGTTTACCTCCCTAAGCGGGCGTGCAACCCGGCAACCCCAAGCCGGTTGCTTCTTGATTCCCCGGGGCACGTTGTGCACCGGGGTTTTTTATTTGCCGCCGCCCAGGAACCGCTCCAGTACCTCGCGCGCCTCATTCTCCCCGTCTCTGCTGAGTGCAGAAAAAAGCTGTACCGTTGCGCGACCAGCAACTTCCTTACGGACTTCGAGCAGCGCCCGGGATGCCTGACCGCGCTTCAGCTTGTCCGCCTTGGTCAACAATATGTGTACCGGCAGATCCACCTCGTCGGCGAATGCCATCATCTGCCGATCGTAGTCCTTGAGCTGGCGTCGGATGTCCACAATCAACAGGAGGCCCTTGAGGCTTTGCCGGTCTCTGAAATAATCGGAGAGCAATTCACCCCAGTGCTCCCGCGTCGCATCCGAAACCCGGGCGAAGCCGTAGCCTGGCAGGTCAACCAGGCGCATGCCGTCGCGCAGGCTGAAAAAATTGACGAGTTGCGTCCTGCCCGGTGTTTTGCTGGTACGCGCAAATTGACGCCTGTTCACAATGACGTTGATCGCACTCGACTTGCCTGCGTTGGATCGGCCCGCCACGGCAACCTCTGCGCCCTCGTCAGCAGTGAACTGGCCGGGGGCATTCGCGCTGGTGATAAACTGGGCTTCGGCGTAGTGCGACATGGGGTATGCCCGGGGGATTCCGTGTATAATTTGGGGCTGCTAGTCTGACGGCTTCAGGGTCACGCGGCAAGGCGATCAAATGCTTTGCGACCGGTTGTCGGCTCATCAAAAGCGCAGAGAAGGCGCAAAAAGTCGGAATTAAAACAAGCGATGGCGACAGCTACCGCGAGGAAGTAACGGTCACGAAAACATGAACACAAGGATTGCAAAGATCTGCCTGCCGCTCATCGTCACGTTCTGGGCATTTCAGGCACAAGCCGAAAGCCTGGTCGAAGGGTCGGTCGACGCAGGCAAGGCAAAGTCCATTACCTGCACGGCCTGCCACGGTGCTGAAGGCAATAGCGTCAATCCACTGTGGCCGAATATTGCCGGCCAGAGCGCGACGTACACCTTTACGCAGCTGGCCGCCTTTAAGGACGGCTCGCGAAGCGACCCTTTGATGTCGGCGCAGGCCATGTTGCTGTCGGCTGAAGACATGCGGAACCTCGCCGTGTACTTCGAGAGTCTGCCGGCGGCTGCACAGGCAGTCGCCGATCCGGGCAAGCTCGACAAGGGTGAGGCGCTTTACCGGGGTGGCGACAGCGATCGTGGCGTCGCGGCGTGTCTCGCGTGCCACGGGCCATCGGGTCGTGGCAACCCTGCCGCGAGTTACCCGGCGCTGCAGGGCCAGCATGCGACCTATACAGCCAAACAGCTGCACGACTATGCTTCAGGCAAACGCAAGTCTGATGGCAAGACACGCGTCATGAGGGACATCGCAGCGCGTCTCAGTGATGCCGATATCGACGCTGTCTCCTCATACGTACAAGGTCTGCGCTAATGAAACATTCGCTACTTATTGGTGTTGCTCTGCTGTTGCTTGCCGCTTGTGGCAAGGAGGATCCGGCACCAACTGCTGTCGAAGAACAACCCGCCGCCGCAGAGGAGCTTGTCGATGAGGCAAGTGACGCGAGTGAGATAACCGAAACGGATGCGAACGAGGAAGCTCCCGAGCTTGTTGAAGAGTCAGCCGCTGAGCCTGAAACCGGTGAGCAGACCATTTTGCTGGCGCAAGCCGACCTCCCGACGGCACCGCGCGAATGGCAGTTCAAGGAAGGCACGAATTACATTCGACTCGTTCCGACACAGCCGACCGTTGGTGGTGCGGACAAGATCGAGGTGGCCGAATTTTTCTACTATCTGTGCCCGCACTGCTACAACTTCGAACCCATGATCAAGGGCTGGGCCGAAAACAAACCGGCCAATGTAAGATTTGTGCAGGTTCCCGCAATGTGGAATGCCATCCTCGTTCTGCATGGTCGTATGTTTTACACAAACGAGATACTGGCCCGGAACGGCATCATCGAGGACGGCGCCGCATTTAATGCTGCCGTGTACCAGGAGATTCACCGCCGCAACAACCAGCTGAGCACCGAGAACGCCATCCGCAAGCTGTTCGAGCGCTTCGGCGTGGGTGCTGAGGATTTCAGCCGCGCCTGGAATTCTTTTGAAGTCGATCAGAAGCTCCGGGTCGCACAAGACCTGGCGCGCCGCTACAGCATCGCAAGCACACCAACCGTCGTGGTCAACGGCAAGTACCGTACCGGTGCGAAGGAAGCTGGAAGCTATCCCAAGTTGATCGAGGTCATCGACGAGCTAATTGCCCGCGAAAGCGCACGCTAAGCCCGAAGAATCAAGAAGGCGTCAGAGCCCTTTTGGCTCAAAGGGCCCTGACACCTAGCCGTTGTCCTCGGCAATGATCCGCAATTTGCCGTCAGCGGATCGCTGCCAATAAAGTCGCTTGATCGTTGCGACGGTTCGCTCATCATCGCTGATTTCTTGCCGGAACCGGCTCAGGTAGAGGTCAGATTCCTCGGGATCGGCGAGCAACAGGACGTCATCCAATGCGAGACTACGCACGACATTTGTGAACGTAGCCGTTCGAAACGCGGCCCACTCGCTCCTGATCATACCGCGGTACTCGAAGTTATCGGCGTATGACGACAAGTAACGATGCAGGTCACCGCTCTCATAACTTTTTGCCCAGGCATCGAGAGCAGCATTCAGCTCCTCGCGAAGCGCTGCAATTTGCTGCGGCCGCCGCCAGTCAATCTTGCGGGTGATCACCACGGGCGTAACCAATGGCAGCAGCTTATCCGCGATAGCGAGCAACTCGTCATTACGCAACGCAATACAACCATCCGTATCGCGCGGCGGACGATTGCCGGCCTGTGGCGCGACTCCGTGTATCCAGATTCCATCGCCGCCGCGCCGCAGTGAGCGGTCCCGGACGTTCGGGTAGTCGAGTGGGAAGGCCGTCGGCCCGTACTTCTCATGCAGCAGCCTCGTGTCGAGCTGCTCGCTGATGAAATAGATGCCGAGTGGCGTGCGTCGGTCCCACGGTCGTTGTTTGCCGACGCCGTTTTCGCCGATTGATACATAGTGCGTGCCGCGATTCTCGAGCGCATCGTCACCCTGACCGAATCGATACATTGTCGATGAATCGGTCTCGACGATCAGGATGTCGTCGACGGAATCCGGCAGCTGCAGCACGTAGGCTGGCAGGACACCGTCAGGCCTCGCAACTTCGGCCATCAGGATACTGCTGCCCAGCAGAAACGGCAGTGCAAGCAAGCGAATCATGCAGCCGATATTACAGCTGCCCTCGAATCGGCACCATGATATGTTCAGCACAACGGTCGAAACCATTCGAGGAAAGAGTCGTGATCAGAACCCTGAGCCTGTGCGTCGTCCTGCTCGCATCGCTGCATCAGGTTGCAGCAGCGCCAGCCGATGCTGAATTCGAATTGCTTGCAGAGCGGTACATCGGCGACCTGAGCCGGTTTTCGCCGGTTACCGCAACTCTGATTGGTGACCACAGCGCCGATCACGAGCTTGACCACGTGAGTGCGGAAGCCCGTGACGCGAAACGACGCCTGTACCTGGAATACAGGGAAGCGCTTGCCGCACTCGATCACGACGATTTGTCGCGCGCCTACCAGGTTGATGCCGAGATGCTGCATAACGAGATCGAGTCAAATCTCTGGTCGCTCGAAACGCTGCAGGACTGGGCCTGGGACCCGCTCATCTATGTGGACACCGCAGGAACTAGTATCTATAGCCTGTTCGCCCGTGACTTCGCGCCGCTTGAGCAACGCGTCCAGGCCGCGGCTTCGCGGCTCGAGCAGATGCCGCGTTTCTTTGGTCAGGCGCGCGCTTCGCTTCGCCCCGAACAAGTACCCAAGGTGCATGCGGAAACGGCCGTGCAGCAGAACCCCGGCCTCACTTCAATAATCGATACGATGATCATGCCGATCATGGATGACCTTTCACCAGCCACGCGAGAGCGGCTGTCGGCGGCTATAGAGACGGCCAGAGATGCCGTTGCAGAGCAGCAAACCTGGCTGGAAGAGGAATTGCTGCCACGCGCGGCGGGTAACTTCCGGATCGGCGCTGAACTATTCGATGCAAAACTGGCCTTCGCACTGAATTCACCGCTCGGTCGCAAGGAGATCAAGTCACGCGCAGAAAGTGAATACGAGTCCGTTCGTGGTCAGATGTACGAGATAGCCAGGGAGGTGTACGCCGCTACACATCCCTACACGACGTTTCCGGATAATCCGGATGAAGCGTACAAGCAGGTAGTCATCCGCGCAGCGCTTGAAGAGGCGTACCGGGTACTGCCGCCTCGCGATGGCATTGTGGATGTCGCCAAGGCACAGCTGCAACAGGCCACCGACTTTGTCATCGAGAAGAACATCGTAACGATGCCGGACGATCCGGTCGAAATCATCATAATGCCCGAGTTTCAGCGCGGTATTTCAGTAGCGTATCTTGACCCGCCGGGCCCGCTCGACAAAGGTCAGGCCGCTTTTTACGCTGTCGCCCCACTGCCAGAGGACTGGACCGACGAACAGGTGCACTCGTTCTTGCGCGAGTACAACATGTTGTCGATTCAGGACCTGACAATTCACGAGGGCGTGCCGGGTCACTATTTGCAGCTCGCACTGAGCAATCGCTATCCATCGACATTACGCAGTGTGCTCTGGTCCGGCCCCATGGTGGAGGGTTGGGCAGTCTATGCGGAACGCGTAATGATCGATGAGGGTTACCTGAACCATGATCCGTTGATGCGGCTCATCAATTTAAAGTGGTATCTGCGTGCGGTGACCAACGCCATCATCGATTCCGCAATCCATGTCGACGGCATGACGCGCGATGAAGCGATGAAACTCATGATAGAGGGCGGCTTTCAGGAGGAACGCGAGGCCGCGGGCAAGTGGACTCGCGCGCAATTGACCTCGGCGCAACTGTCGACGTATTTCGTTGGCTATCAGGAACACATCGAGATGCGCCGAGCCGTCGAGGCAGCGTGGGGAGAGGAATTTACTTTGCGGCGCTATCACGATCAGGCGCTTTCTTACGGCTCACCGCCCGTCAAGTTTATCCGTGCACTGATGCTGGGTGAGGATATCCCGTCCAGCCGGGACTAGAACCTCCACAGCGATACACGCCGGCCCAAGCCGGCATTTGTCCTGAACGCCACCCCATGCGCGGGCATGGGAATAGCGTACATTCGATGGTTGGGCCGTGCCATACGATGCCTTACAATGTCGAATTCTCGGGCGGGGAATCACCGTGGCAAAAAGAAAGACACTGATCCGCACTGCATCGACAGGCCAATTCCTCCTGGCCCTGGTCAGCCTGGGTGGAGTTGCATTTGCCGACGATGCCGATGCCCCGTTGTTCCATGACGACGCCATAGTCGAAGTACGTCTCGAGGCGCCGTTCCGGACGATCATGCGCGAACGGCCCACCGACGAAGATACGGCTGCAGTACTACGATACGTGGACGGCAATGGAAACAACGTCCAGCTCGACGTCGGCCTGCGCACGCGAGGACACTTTCGGCGCCGGCCGGAGATCTGCGACTTCACGCCGTTACGCCTCAATTTCAAGAAATCAGAAACGGTGGGCACGCTTTTTGAAAATCAGGACAAGCTAAAACTCGTCACGCATTGCGACGACGACAGCCCGCAATATGACCAGTTCGTCATCAATGAATATCTTGTTTACCAGACCCTCAACCTGCTGACAGAATTCAGCTTTCGCGTCCGCCTCCTGCGTCTCAGCTATGTCGATACGGATCAGAGTGGGCGCGAACAGGTCAGGCTTGGATTCCTGATTGAACATCGGGATGGCTTGTCGGAACGTACGGGCATTCCCAGCCTGAAAACCAGGATGGTGACATTTCCGGATTTAAATCCGGGCTACACCAATCTCGCGTCGGTGTTTCACTATTTTATCGGTAACACGGATTTTTCGCCGGTAGCGACGGCACCGGGCGAGGATTGTTGCCACAATCATGATTTATTCGCCAAAGAAGGCGAGCCGATTTACTCCATACCCTACGATTTCGACATGTCGGGTTTCGTGAAAGCACCGCACGCGGCGCCAAATCCGAGGTTCGGCTTGCACTCCGTTCGGGAACGCCTGTATCGCGGGCGATGCGTCAATAATGCGTACCTGCCGGCATCGGTCAGTCGTTTTATGGAGAAGCGCAGTGAAATCTACGCGCTGATCAACGAGCAGGAATTGCTGACAAAAAGCAACCGCAAATCGCTGCTGAAATTTGTGGACCGTTTCTACTCGGCTCTGAACAGCCCACAGAATATCGAGAAAAAACTCACCCGAAAGTGCGTCCCGATAACAACCCAATGATCCAGGTAATCGTTCTTTGGGAGGAATGACTGCCGCTGCTAATCGGTGGCCATCGGAACGCTCGGATTCTGGCGCACGCACTCACAGCTCACTGACATGCCTTGTTCGAGACAGACGCTCGTGGTTTCTTCCGGACATTCCGGTCCGATCTTGTGGTTTTGTCGCTGCAGCGATTCCTCACGCTGCTCGACACCGCTCCAATCACCGCTGGCGATCGCCTGATCTTCGAGTTCCTCGAGTGTCGGCCGCGCCGTGCAACCCGCCAATACGCAAAACACCACAAGACTTAGAATCTTCATACTGGATATGACATTGCGTGGATGTCATTGTTCCCGTGTATGTGCTTCATTTCCTAGCGCGCGCCGGTGAAATAAGACTCTGCAAGAGCGAAGGCTGCCAGCCCGATCTGTTCTCCGATCCGCCGCCCGGGTATGTCATCGGCAGGCGGGTGAATTCCACCCCAGATGCGCGACAGGCTACACTGGTCGGACGCGTCCCGGTAACTCGCCCACTGCAGCGTCATATCGACGCTGGGGCCGTTTTCGAAGACCAGGAAATCATTCGCGGCGATCTCGAAGCCGCTCATGCCGCCCGGAAAAAACTCGCTACCCGTCAACGCCGTCAACACCTCGGCGGCAGCGCGCGAATAGGTCGAGTGCCCCGATACGTAACCCGCGAATGGCGGCGTTACGAATGACGGCCGCTGATACGGCCACCAGTTTTCCGCGAGTATCCAACCAACACCGGCCTCATCGATAAATGGATTGTTGATGTAATCGGGCCCACGCCACGTGAACAACTTGATCTTGCCAACATGCTCGTCAGCCGCACCGGCCAGCGGATCGCCGCTCGCCACCAACTCGATGTAGCCTGCCACCAGCGGTATGCCATCAACTGAATAGGACGCCGCCATCGGGTCGGAACTCTGGCCCCGATCAGCCATGGCGCGAATGGCAGACACCGGCCGCAGGTAGTCATACCAGCCCTTGATGCCCCAGGCGGCGATAGCCGAGTCGTGCATTGCTCCGCCAAGCGCAAAATAGCCCTTGATATCCCATTCGAGCGGGCCGATTTCGTCGCCCTGTCCCGCAAAGCGTTTAATGAGATCCGGGTGGTCATTGACCTCATTGAGGATCACGAACCAGTGTCCCGGCGGCGTCTCAGAATCCGGCCCGTCCGCCCAGAACTCAGCGAGAACGCGTGCGTAGTCACCTCGCGGCACAATCTGCTGGGCGTAGGGTTGGCCCGTCACCGCGTTCGTGGCGTAACCCTGGCTCGAATCACCACCGTCCACGTAATCATAAAACTGCGGGTAGTCGCTAACGCCCGTTGGCAATTGCTGGATGTTGCCGATGCTCGCTGGCGAAATATCGATCATCGCGCCGTCGGTGGGATCCAGATGAGCGCCCCAGATCGAAACCAGCGAAAAGCCCCACTTGTAATTATCGGCCGATGCACCGGAATGGCCCGGCGGCGACCCCGGATCAAAGTAGACGTCATAGTCGAAGCCGTCTCTCTGATATGTCGTCTTGTCGGCATCGGTCAGCGCAAACGGCAGCACCTGCCCCCACTCGGGACTCAGGAACTCCGGTTCGTCGGTGATCACGTTACCCGATTGATCGATAAACAGCGTTAATGAAATTGGCTGCCAGCGATCCAGATCGACGATATTCGGATTGCCCGGCAGCTCGGGCTCAATCGCCGGGTTAGCCGGCACGTAGAAATCATTCGCGTAGTCATTCGCCTCGTTCGAACCGTCCTGCAATCCGAAGTTGATGTAACAATTCGCAATGTAATTGCCGAGCGCGGCCGGTGAACCGCCCTCGTATGCAACTGAGGTGTCGCCGATATTGAATCCGAGTTGCTGCATCAGGGCATCTGCCGCAGCAATGGTGTCAACTGCCCCGGGCGACGCAGCAAATCGATGCCGTAGCAAGCGATAAGCGGCAAACGAGATGGCCTGTTCGCGGGCCGGGTGTATGTTGCCGGGCGCGGCGAAAGCGTTCAGCTCACAATTGAAGGCGGCTTGCTGCTTGCCGAGCAGGTACGTGTCCGCCGTCGTCGAATAGGCGGACCAGGCGTCGTACATGGCGGCTGACAGGTGCCAGAGGTTGCGCGCGTGCACCGTAGGCCGCGCAAAATCATTGCGTATCGCGTCCAGGGCAACTTCGTTCCAGGCACGCCCAATCGAGGGACTGCGCGCGTCGGGCGTTTGCACGACTGGCGGTGGATTGGCGCTCTTGCTGGCGCCGCCGGAGCCACCACAAGCGGCCATCCCTGCGGCGACTGCAAGACACAGGATCAGATGGAGCACGGCGTGCCTGTGTGACAAAATCATTTTCAATGTGACCGCCCCTTCGCGACAGTTATCGCGAGCTTCAATTGACGAATTATGCCAGCCTTTCGCGGCGATGGAACATGCATTGGCCTTGCCGATGGATTCACGCAACCTTACCAGAATTGCTAGAATGGACGGTCAATTCGACGCGACTCCGGTCGGACCTGGAGGGTTTACCCGAATGAACAGATTCCCAAAATCCGCGCTGCTTGCAGTCGCTGTTTCGGCCTGCATCGCTGCCTGTGGTGGCAGTTCGGGAGGCAACGGTGGACGAAATGTGCCCTCCGGTGGAGGCCAGCCGCCGCCGACCAGCAGCTGTACGACACCCACTGCGGCCGGCAGTGTTTTCAATCAAAGCACGGAGTCTGTTGGATTATGTTATGAGCTGAACGAAGTCGTGACGGCCCGGGACATGCATGTCATGGGCGGCGGCCTGGCGATGAGTGACATCGACAAGGACGGCTTGCTGGACCTCTACGTAGTCCATGGCATGAACGAGCGTGGCAAGCTCTATTTGAATGACGGCAGCGCCTTCGTAGAGGCGCCGGGCAACCGCGGAATTTCCCCGCGCGGCCTCGACAATGCCGGCTATTTCATTGATCTCGACAGCGACGGCTGGGACGATTTCGTGTCCATCCAGTACGAAGCCAACTACGTCGAAGTATTCAAGAACGATCAAACAGGAAACTTCGTTGAAGCGACGGCCAGCACCGGCATCTATCTGCGTAAACCGACGTACTCGATGGCGGCGGCTGACTATGACCTGGACGGCGACATCGATCTGTTTTTCGCGCACTGGGGCTGGATCTGGTCTGACACGTCTCCGGTCACTGAATATCTCTGGGAAAATGACGGTAGTGGTTTCTTTACCGACGTCAGCAACATCGTCGAGATCATGCCGAGCTTCCGGGCCCCGCCGCTCGACGACGTATTGGCCGAGCACTCGTTTACACCGATCTTCGCGGACATCAACTCGGATCGATATCCCGATATATTGCTGGCCGGAGATTTCGAATCGAGCCAGGTACTGATCAACAATGCCGGCGCATCATTCACTGACGCGACGACCGAGGTCATTTCCGACGAGAACGGAATGGGCGCGGCAGTCGCCGACTACGACAATGACGGTGATCTTGACTGGTTTGTCAGCAGCATCTACCACACCGAGAAAGAGAAGAATTATCAGGGTGGAGAGTCGGGCAATCGCTTGTACCAGAATGATGGCAACGGCAATTTCTCCGATGTTACGGACGCCGCAAGGGTGCGCGATGGTGACTGGGGCTGGGGAAGCTGTTTCGCTGACTTTGACAATGATGGCAACAGCGACATTTTTCACACCAACGGTATGCGCTCGGTTGACTCGATCGAGAATAATGACTCCGACCCGCTCTTCGTGTTCTTTAACGACCCGTCGCGTCTGTTCATGTCGCTGGGAGACGGCACATTCTCCGAGCAGGCGGCAGCATCCGGAATTAATCACGATGATCAGGGGCGTGGCGTCATCTGCACGGACTACGACAATGATGGCCGCGTGGACGTATTGATTGCAACCAACGGCAAGTCACCGACGATCTATCGAAACGAGGCCATCAATAACAACCATTACCTGCAGATTGATCTTGTCGGTTCGCCAGGCAACCGCCAGGGCATCGGTTCGCGTGTGACGGTTGAAACGGCTTCAGGCACGCAAATGCAGGAAATCACTCTGGGGTCCAACTATCTGGCGCAGCAGCCATGCACGCTGCATTTCGGGCTGGGCGCCGAGACGACGGTGACCGCCATTACCGTCGCCTGGTCGGACCTCGCCGGAACGGTGACGCGTATTGAAAATATTGATTCAGATCAGCGGCTTACGATATCGATTCAGCAATAGCATCGAACCTGTCAGGGAGCCTGCTGTCAATAGCTTCTGAAGTCCGTCGATCTGGCGGCAATCGAGGACATGCACTCGGACGAAACAGGAGGTAACAACATGAATTCCTCGCAATTGGGTCGACTCGCCTGGCTGGGCTCCGCTGTTTTGAGCCTTAGTGCGTGTGGGACGCTGTACAGGCTTGACGTTACCGCACACAACGATGCATCGGTCGAGATCGGCAATACCTACGTGATCGCTTCGGGCGACCCGGATTTGAGCGTTCGCTCGCCTGAATTCGCCGTCTACGCGGATCAGCTCGAGCGAGCACTTGCAAGCAGCGGCTACCACCGACTGCCCGAAGAGCAGTTAACGAGTGCCGACATGGCCATCTACTTGTCGGCTGATGTCGATGCCCCGACGAAAAAGTACTACCAGGCCAACCGGCAGGTGTACGAAACCGGTCCGGATGACTCACCGGTCAGGGGCAGTCGAGGCAGCAGCGCGAATTCATCGTCACCGATCCAGCAGCAGGCAGCTCGCATCATAGCGGCCACCGAAACTCCCCCTGAGCAGGAACTGATCGGCAATGAGGAGTTGCCGTTTGAGCGCACTGTTTATACGAAAAGACTCTCCATCGTCGCGGTGGACCTGCAGGCCTATTTGAAGGAAATTGCAGCCGTTGGCCGTGCCGATGCGTCTCGCCGTGAAATCTGGAGTGTCGACGTCAAGACCACTGGCAGCCCGAATGACCTGCAGGAAGTCGTACCGGTAATGATCGCAGCGGCCCAGCCTTTTATCGGTACGAGCACCGAGGACGACATGCTCATCAAGATGAGCGAGACCGACAAGCGCATCCAGGCGATCAAGTTCGACCAGTAGACTGCACTCCCCACTCCCCGTTTATTTCAGCCAATAAAAAAGCCGGCTTCCCGAAGGAAGCCGGCCTCATTGTCGTACCTGTCAGTTCTTAGAATCGCAGGCTAGCTCCGAAACGAACGTAACGAGGCGTCTGATAGTACTGGCTCAGACCGAAACGTTCGTCAGGAATTGACGGTGAGTTCTCTGCAAACTCGTAGACCTCTGTGGTCGCATCCGCATTGAACAGATTGAAAACCTCTGCTCGCAGCTCGACGTCAGCCCGGTCGCCCAGGTTGAACGAATAGATTGCAGACATGTTCACGTTCCAGACCCAGTCTGTACGACCGAAGGTACCGCGCGGGATGAACTGGAAGCTTTCATCGCCTTCTACATCCGGATCACCAAGATCAGTGGTCAGATAGTAGGTGTCACCGTAGTCCGGCGTGCCGTCAGGATGGCCGACGCCAAAGGCGTTGACCGGACGACCCGACTGCGCCGTGATTGTCGCGCCAATTACCAGTCTGTCGGTCACTGCACGAGAACCGAACATCTTGATCTTGTGGCGACGGTCGTTAGGCAGGAAGCCATAAGCACCGTCCATGAGCTGCGGAATATCGAAGTCCTGGGTGATACCGGCATCGTCCTGACCAATGTCAGATTTTACGAAACCTTCGGTATTGCCCTTGTTCCGCGACCAGGTGTAGGTGCCTTTGAATCTCCAGTCATCGGCCCATACCTTCTCCATCGACAGCTCAATTGCCTTGTACTCGCGCTCAGCTTTCGGGAAACCAAGTTCTTCAGGAGTATAGATCACCTCTTGGATTTCGCCGCTCGGATTACATTCGTCGTAAGTCCTGGCTGTTGTGCCCGGATTGGTCAGAATATAGTGGTCGCATGGCGTCAGGATATCGTCGATGGTGCTGCTCAGATCGCGGCTAACGTAACGCAGTCCGCCAATCCAGTTCTCGCCGATACGCTGCTCGTACCCAATGATGTACTCGTCCTGGAACATCGGCTCGAGGTCCAGATCGAGAACCGTTCTCGTATCCGGCACTTCGCCATCGGAGTTGTAGGACCGTGCGCCGATTTCTTGCGTCGTCGGTACACCATCAGCGCCGATTGCTACGGGTGCGCCCGTCTCCGCATCGATATTGCCGTCGAAGACATAGTAGTTCCGATAGTCGAGTTCCGCACCGGACAAACGCACGTTGGTGTTACTCGGAATCGGGATATGGTAACGACCCCAGTTGGCAAACAGGCGGGATTCGTCCGTGCCGGTCGGTGACCAGGAAATACCAAACCGCGGTGCCCACTGATCCGTAACCTTGATGAAGACCTCGTCTCTTGAATTGAGGTTTTCGAAGGTCTCGTTACGAATACCAATGCTCAAGGTGAGGCTGTCACTAATGTCCCATACGTCTTCCAGGTAATAAGCAGCAGACGTCGTCTCGAAGTTACCGCCATTCTGGAAATACCGTACACGAACTGTGTCGACATCCGAGCCGTCACCATTAACGTCCGGCACCAACGCGCCATTTGCAAGCTGAGCACCTACCGCATACGTTTCGTAACGGTAGTAGATGCCGCCTGGTTCCGGCGTGTAAACGTCAAGACCCGTATAGGTCTGTGCGCCGAAAGACGTGTTGGTTTCATTATCGATACCAGCACGAATCGTGTGGTTACCGACATACCACTCAAAATCGAGTCGAATGGCTTCACGCTCGTCATCACCGACAGAGTCATCGAATGCGACCCAGCAACCCGGCGTAGAGCTTCCCGGACGGTCAGGGCGAGCATCCACAACCAGCGGACACCTCAGGCCGTTCGAGTTGTTCGACGTCAACGAATACTCGTTCTTGCCATACAGCGCTGACACCATGAAGCTATCGGTGATCTGGCCGTCGTAGCGAACGATAAGGTTGTCACCACCGCGGAAATCCGACGCAAATCCGATTTCGTCACCAACGGTGTTCGTCTCTTGATCGTAGTTGAACGTCTGCGTGAAGCGCTCTCTCTCATCGCTGAACGCTGTAACGCTGAGCGCGTGGTCGTTGGTGATGTTCCAGGTCAGATTACCGCCCCAGAAGCTGTCATCAGTTTCACGCTTGTTGAAATTATCAATTGAGTCAAGCGACGTGAATTCCGATTCCTTCGACTGCGGCTCGGCCAGCAGGTAGAAGAACAGCTTGTCTTTGATAATTGGACCACTGACATAAATATCGAATGTCGTTGACGAGAAGTCGTTCTCTTCATTCCAGTCGTAATACGTGCCGTCAGCATAGCGAGTGTTCGGGCTGGTGCTCATTCCACCTGGCTCGAAATAGCTCACGACGCCATAATGGAATTCATTCGAGCCGCGTTTCGTGATTGCGTTCATCACGCCGCCGATCGAACGACCAAACTCGGCCGAATAACCACCTGACTTGATCTGGAACTGGTCATAGAACTCAAAAGGAACCGAGCTTCCGCCCAGGCCATTTCTGAAGTTCGTGACATTGAGTCCATCGATGAAGTAGGTGTTCTCCGCCACAGACGCGCCACCGAATGACACGAGCGTGAAGTCGACGCCAAAGGAATTATCGCCAACGATCGTGTCGGGAGCCAGCAACGCTACTGCTTCGATGTTGCGAGGTACAGGCATCTCGGACACTTCGTCCAGTGAGATGTTAAGCGCCGACTCGGCGGTACCGGTGCTGATCAGTGAAGTTGCGGAACCGTAGGTTGTGATCTCTTCGATCGCAGCCTCTTGAACCGGAATCCTCAGTTCGGCCGTTGCACCCAGATTCACACGGACTTCCTCGATGGTTACGGAGCCGTATCCGATCTTGGATGAATTCAATGCATACGTACCCGGAGGCAACTGCATCCTGAAATTACCGCCAGAATTCGTAGTTACCGTTCTCTCGAGACCCGTATTGGCGTCAGAGACAGTAATACTCACTCCAGCGACGCCGCTTCCTGCAGCATCAACAACCTGACCACTTACTAAACCGGTAGAGCCTTGCGCGAACGCGGTGGTTATGGATCCGAATGCGATGAGCAGTACAGAGACGGTCGATAGAAATAATCTCTTACTCATTTTCTAATTCCCCTATGCTGAAAGGATTGTAGTCACAGACGACGAACAACTTGCTGAAGCAAGTAACCCCGCCTTTTTACCGAAATCGACCCTGAATCGGCCGAATATCGGGTGCTGTGGAGGCCAGATTAACAAAGATCGCGCATGCCGCAAGGTCTGTTGCTCAATTACAACACGTTGCTACCTGCAGGGGCGATGGCCGGATTTCCCGATACCGGCAGATATGGGGTCTAAGCCCATGATAAGTAAGGTTATTACCTGTGGAAATAAGGTAACTTTTTGGTCTGGCCAGTTATGTTGTGAAAATACGTCGCCGGCAGGCGGTGTCGCTTGTAACAAACATTTGCGCAAAATCATCTGCTCCTGGACCGGGCATCTCGCTACCAATAGCTACTCCACTGCCGGCGATGATTTTGGCAGGGGGAACTTATAGCGAATTGTCTGATCGCCGGTATCGACGACGTAACCGTTCTCGAGTCGCGGTCGATAAACAAACTGACTGAGCTTGCGTTTAACCTCGGCTTCGATGTCCGCATTGCGCTCCGGGCTGATTTCGACGAGCCCGATATCTGTTAGCCGACCGCTTCGGGTAACAGTGAAGCTCGTGACGATATAGCCAGATTCAAATGAAGAACCCACTGGATTACCCTCGGCATCGCTCGGTAAAGCGATGGTCAGATCGGGTGTCGGTCCTCTTAGCGGAAAAACGGTCTCGAGTTCCGCTCGGCGTCGCCCGAGTCGGGCTTCATCGGCGCTCAACAGTTGCCACGCATCGCGATACAGCTCTCTCGCACGGCTTTGCTCATCATTTATCGTATAGAAATCACCAAGCGCCAGCAGTGCGTCAGTGTGCAACTGCCAGGGGACGTCGGCGGTTGTGCGCGCCAGGTCCAGCGCTGATTCGTAGTAGGATTTCGCTTTGTCGAGCAGGCGAGTGTCCGGCAGTTCTTCTTCGGACAGCGCGAGGAGTTGCAGGTCATAATATTCCTCGACGTGACTGCGTCCGAGACTAATGACAGGACCGATCAGATTGAGGGATGACTCGCCTTCGTTGTGCTCGACAATGTCAATTGCTGCAATATAGGCATCTCGCTGCTCTCTCCGGTCGCCGACTTCGCCGAGGATGTGGCCTTTCTTGAGCAAGGCCGGCACGACCTCCATGCTCTTGCCTGGAAATTCGCGGCTGTATAACCAATAGACGCGATCTGCGAGGTCGACGGCCTTGCGTGGTTCTCCCATTTTCTTGTACGCGGTGGCGAGCATCTCCAGCGTTTCCGATTGCTCGAGGCTGTGTGGACCGTTATTCACGTGGCGTACATGCAGGGCCCGATCGAGGTGCTCAAGCGCCAGGTCGGGGCGCTCATTGTCAATATGGGTGTTACCGATACCGAGCAATGGCTCTATCAACTCGAGATCGAGCATGTCATGGCCGGACTCGATGATACTGACGGCCAACTCGTAATTCTGCAACGCGGCGCCGAAGTTCTTGTTCAGCCGTTGCGCGAGCGCGAGCTTGCTCAGCAATCTCGCCGTGGATGACTCATCCCGGCGACCGGCACGAATGGCGTTCTCTACCAGCCTCTTTGCCGCAACCTCCGCCTCACCGTACAACCCACCGGCGATCGCTTCCTCGTAGGCCACACTGATATCGGTATCGGCGAACTCCTGGGTGTACGCCTGTTGTATTGCCAGTAACGGCAGGAGCACAGCTACGGCGCAGAAGCCACCGACGTGTTGATTTTGAATCACGACCATCGCGGCGCCGATATTATCACTGACCCGATGGCGCCTCGTAGTCGCAATTCTCCGGTCCCGCGCTTTGAAATTCGGGACTACTCGTAGCGCAGCGCGTCGATCGGATTCAGGCGCGACGCCTTTATCGCCGGCAGCATGCCGAAAATCACGCCGACCGCCGTGCAGAACAGCAGGCCTATGACAGCCCACTGCACGGGTACGACCGCCTCGAAGGACGAGGACATGCCCATCTTCACCATCATGTTGCCAATGCCGAAGCCGACCAGGACGCCGATGATGCCGCCAAAATTGCACAACACGATTGCCTCGAGAAGAAACTGGCGCAGGATATACTGTGGTTTCGCGCCCAGCGACTTGCGTACACCGATTTCCTTGGTCCGCTCGGTAACAGACACGAGCATGATGTTCATAATGCCGATACCGGCCACGAGCAGGGCGACGATGCCGATCACGAACGCGCCAACTTTGACGCCAGCCGTCATCTGATTGAATTCTCGTATCGTGCTTTCGGAATTGAAATACTCGAAGTTGTCTTCTTCGCCGCGCTTAACCCCGCGAACACGACGCAGCACGGCACGGGTTTCCTCGATCGCGTCATCGATGATTTCCGGAGTCCGGGCGTGCACCGTAATATTCACGGAACGCTCGAAGCCATCGCGATTGATCATGCCGTAGGTGTTCGTAAACGTCGAAACGGGCATCAGAATGTAGTTATCGAATTGCGACCCGAACGCGGATTTCTTCTCGTCGAATACGCCAACAACCTTGTATTCGCGACCGTCTATCCGAATATCGCGACCGATCGGGTCGACGAACGGATAAAGTTCCTGTGCGATGGCATACCCGATCACGACGACCTTGCGTCCTGCGTGCACATCCATTTGCGAAATGTTGCGCCCGTATGCGACGAAGTGGGTATTGTTCTGCGGGTATTCGGGAGTGCCGCCGACGATCGACAGATTGTCGTTGGTTTCCTCGTCGCGGTATTCGGCCTTGAACCCAAATTCCCATATTTCAGACCCCACGATATCGACGGACTTGACGTGATCGCGAATTGCCTGTGCATCGCTCAACGTCATCGGTGGCCGGCGCATGGCCTTGCGCCGCTCTTCGTCGGTCGAAAAGCCGGACGGCCACTTCTGCACCTGGAACGTCTGCGCACCGAGGACACTCATTTCTTTTTCCATGGTGCCCTGGATGACCGAGATCCCTGTCATCACGGCGATGATGGAGGCAACGCCAAGCACGATACCGACCAGGGTCAGCGACGAGCGCAGCTTATTAGTGCGAATAGCCTGAAGTGACATGATGAAGGTATCGATATTCTGCATGGCTGGACTCCAGTGGCTACTCGTACCGCAAGGCGTCGATGGGGTCGAGTCTGGCACCCTTGAACGCCGGGACAAGTCCGGCGAACACGCCAACGACAACCGACACGATGATCGACGCGAGCATGATGCCCGGAGACAGACTGGCCGGCATCATGCCGGAAGCATTGATGGCCGCAGCCAATCCGGCAGAAATCAGGATGCCAATCAGCCCTCCCAGCAGGCAAATCGTTGCGGATTCGAAAAGAAACTGCATCAGAATGCTGCGTCGCTTTGCGCCGATGGCCTTGCGAATGCCTATCTCCCGGGTTCGCTCGGTCACCGACACAAACATGATGTTCATGACGCCTATGCCACCGACGAACAAAGCGATACTCGTTACGAGCAGCCCGATGCCCAGTACGGCACCGACGATGCTGTTGAACGCACCCAGAAGTGAATCGAGTTTGTTGATTGAGAAATTTTCGGGTTCCGTCGGACGCAATTTTCGAATCTTGCGCATTTCACCGATCACCTCGTATTCGAGATCATCCAGCGTTGATATTGCCGACGCCTTGACAGCAATATCGACGTCCATGAAACGCCGCCCACCGAAAGACTTGATAAACGTGGAAATCGGTATAAATACCTGACGGTCGAAATTCGGCCCCCCCAGCGTGTTGCCACCCTGCTCCTCCATCACCCCGGCGACGCGAAACGTGTACCGGCCAATGTTAATTTCCTTGTTCAGGGGATTCACCGAGCCGAACAGATCCTCTGCTACCTCGTAACCGATGATCGCCGCATTCTTCTTATAGCGGACATCGAACTCCATCAGAAACCGGCCATACTCAGGCATGCGGTTGGTGATGATCGGCATCTTTTCGGTCGTGCCAATGATCGACACACCCTCCATCGTCCTGGAGTGGAACCGCAGGTCCCGTCTCGTGTCGATCGATGGGTTAACGATGGCGCGACCTTCAAATGCTTTCTCGAGCTGCTGCGCTTCACTGATATTGAGATTTGGCCGATTTCGAAAATCGAAAAAATCGTTCATCACGATCCACGGCATGCGCGACACATACACGACATCGACGCCGATCGCCCCGGCTGCCTGACTGAATGAGGACTGCATGCCATTGAACGCCGTCATCGTCGTGGTGACTGCGACGATGCCGATGATGATGCCCAGTGTGGTCAGAGCACCTCGTGCCTTGTTGGCTATGATTGCTGCCCATGCGATCTTGAAGGATTCGACAATGTCGAGAGTGGTGTTCATGCCGCAGCCGCGTCACCTGAGGTAACGACATCTCTTTCGATCTTGCCGTCACGCAGATGAATTGCCCGATTCGCATGCCTCGCAATATTGTCTTCATGCGTAACCAGGATGATGGTTTGTCCCGCCGCATGCAGATCGTCGAACATACCCATGATTTCCTCGCCCGTTTTCGTATCGAGATTACCTGTCGGCTCGTCAGCGAGAATGATCGATGGATTGAACACGAGCGCGCGTGCGATAGCGACCCGCTGCCGCTGCCCGCCCGACAGCTCATTTGGCTTGTGTTTCATTCGATCCGCCAGCCCGACTTGCTCGATCGCTTCTTCCGTGCGCTGGCGGCGCTCGGCCTTCGGGATGCCACCGTAAACCAGCGGCAATTCAACGTTGTGAAATATGTCGGCGCGCGGAATAAGGTTGAACGTCTGAAACACGAAACCAATCATACGATTGCGAATCTCGGCAAGTTCACCTTCCGATTTGTTCGCGACCATTTCACCATCGAGCGAATAGCTGCCACTGGTCGGTATGTCCAGGCAACCGATGATATTCATCAGTGTTGACTTGCCGGAACCGGACGGACCCATGATCGCGACGTACTCATTTCTATTGATGTCTAGCGAAACGCCGCTTAATGCATGTACTTTTTCGGCGCCCATTTCGTAAGTCTTGACGACATCCCGGAGCGCAAGTACTGCATTTCGGTGATAGGAATTACTCATTCGCCGCCTCCATTCACGCCCGGTCTGAGTCTTTGTCCGGATCGTTGTTCACCGAGACCTCGGCACCGTTCTGCAGGTCGGATGAAATAGCCCGATAGCTGCCGGTAACGACAACTTCGTTTTCCTCGACTCCGGAAATAATTTCGATCATTGCGTCGCTCTGTATGCCCGTTTTCACCTGTCGGGCTACAACCTTACCGTCGTCCTCCAGGCAGAAGATGATTTCGACGAAGCCATCTTCATCTGCTGTAAAGCGTTTTTCGGCATCAGCAACTTCCTCGCCCTCGAGCGTCAGCTGATCTATCGTACGCACGGCAACACTCTGAATTGGCACGCCAATCACGCCTTCCTTTGTCTCTGTGCTGATGTCAGCACTGGCGGTCATGCCCGGGCGGAGCTTTGCCGTCTCGCCGGAGATCGAAATCTTGACCTCGAATTCTGTCTTCTGATTCGTTGTGCCCTGTTCATTAGTG
>Ga0224512_10001320_pt1 | contig 24053 bp, 23 predicted proteins | sample SF_May12_sed_USG_4_FD_169103 | JGI IMG/M metagenome (GOLD analysis project Ga0224512, IMG submission 169103) | Sediment microbial communities from San Francisco Bay, California, United States - SF_May12_sed_USGS_13 | ecosystem: Environmental > Aquatic > Marine > Sediment | place: USA... | reverse complement strand
GATGAGGCCGAGGTCAGAGTTTGCGCTGGGCATCCCGCAACGAGCGATAGCCGATCGGTAGGGCTCCCGACCGCCCGAGTGCCGCTCGGAACGTCCAGTCGCTGCTGACGAGATGGGCGTCGCTGACGTAGGCGGGCCAGTGCGGTGCCACGGACCGGATCTCGGGCGTGTCGATGGCCGGCCGGACCTGCAGCTCGGTCACACCGGGTCGAAGGTCGCGGAGTGCGTCGTCGAGCACCGGCCGGGCCTCGTGGCTCCAGGGCGCGGCCACCACATGATCCGGGGTGAGGACGTTCTCCTCGGCGGCCAGCTCATGGGCCGGGTAGCCGAGATCGAGGTCCGAGCGCGGGAGACCGATCGGCAGTTGAAACTCGACCGCCAGTTCCAGGTACACGTCGAAGAGTTCGGGTCGGAGACACAGTGCCTGGAGATGCGAACTCAGATGGCTGAGGTCGAAACCCCAGAGGATCGCCCGCTCGATTTGTGCCCGGCCCTCGCGGCGAACCTCCTCCACATCGGCGTGTTCGCCCAGATCAGCGGCGGTTCGGGGAAAGCCACCGTCGCCGTCGAGCAGCGACGGGGCGTTCGTGATCGGACCCCACCGATAGAGATCGTGTTCGGCCAGAAAGGTGAGCGACAGGCCGACGTCCTCGCCGTGATGTTGCGCCGCCGCGGCCCGCGACCAGGGGCACGGAATCTGCAATTCGGCCGAGGTGGCCACGCCGTGGCGAAGCGCGGTGTGGATGGCGTGATTGGCGGCGTTCGATGAACCAAGGCCGTGGCAGGTGATGATGACCAGCCGGTCGGTTGGACCGTAACCGAGCAGATCGAGTAGTCGGCTCACGCCCTCGACGGTACCGGCGGGGCTGCGTCGAACCTACAGGAACGTATCGGCTGGAATTGGCAGCAGGCCGGTTGGACCTCGGCAAGAATGGGCCCAATGACGAGCCCCGCCGAAACCTCCCTCGAACGGCTTCCCGAGCGAATCGTCGGGCCCCGCGTCGAGTTGCGAATCTGGCATCCGGCCTGGGCCGACGAGCTGTCGACCGCCATACTCAACTCGCTGGACGAGCTGCGGCCGTTCATGCCGTGGGCGGCTGAGGAGCCGCTGTCCTCGGAGGCTCGGCGTGAGATCATGACGGCTCGGCGGGAGGAGTGGCGAGAGGGCGGCGACGGTTTCTACACGATCTTTCTCGACGGTCGGGTCATCGGCAACTGCGGGTTGCATCATCGGGCCGGTCCCGGTCTGTTGGAGATCGGCTACTGGATCGACAGCGATCACACCGGACGGGGCTACGCCACCGAGGCCGCCGAACTCCTGCGGGCCGCGGCGCTCGCTCACCCGGGAATCGACCACGCCATCATCCGTCATGACCGGGCCAACCCGGCCAGTGGGCGGGTGGCGGCGAGGGCCGGCTTCGTGTTCGCCGCTGAACGGCCCGCCGACCAGGTGCCGGGAGGAGACAGGATCGAGTGGCTGTGGCGGTCGATGTCGCTTCCCGGGTTCGCGGTCCGCCCGGAGCGTCCTCGTGACGTCGAGGCCATCGCCACGGTCGTCGAGGCGGCATTTGGTTCGCCGGTCGAAGCCGGGCTGGTGGCCGATATCCGGGCGTCACCCCGTTACCTCCCGGATCTTGCACTCGTCGCCGAGATCGACGACCCCGCCACGCCGGAGGGGCGACGCGTGGTCGGCCACGTCATGATCAGCGGGTGTGCGCTGCGGACCGGGGACGGCACCGAGCGACCGATCGTGATGCTGTCGCCGCTGGCCGTTGCGCCCGACGTGCAACGGCACGGTGTCGGTGCCGCCCTCGTTCGGCGTGTTGTCGATGGAGCAGCGGCTGTCGGCGAACCCCTGGTGGTCCTGGAGGGCAACCCGGCGTACTACCGACGGTTCGGATTCGAGCCCGCCGATCGGTACGGGATCAAGCTTCTTCTGCCTGATTGGGCACCGCCCGAGGCCGGGCAGGTACTCCTCCTTTCGAACCATGAGCCGGGCTTGACCGGGACCGTCATCTATCCGCCGGCCTTCGACGGCCTCGAGTAGCGGTCAATCCACGGGCTGGTCGGGGCCGTCGCACACCCCCCACAGTCCTCGTCCCTCCGCCTTCGCTCGCCGTTCGGCGTCGAGGAAGCGGCTGCGGTCGTGGTGATTCGGTTCGTAGAAGGCCGCGGCCGCGAACCCGTTCTCGACGAGGTGAAGGTTGACGGCGAGGCCGTCGTCGGTCCGGCGCAGGTGCAGCAGGAGCCTGCCGTAGTGATCCCGACCGTCGGCGTCGCGAAAGACGTCCACTTGCGTCCCGACCGGGAGGAGGCGTCGTAACTCAGCCGTCGCTTCGGAGCCGAAGCATTGCTCGGGCACGGTTGGATGGACCGACTCGGGGGTGTCGATACCGAGCAGCCGGGCGGTTTCGACCACCGGTCCGAACTGGAGCCGGACCGTGTCGCCGTCGACGACCTCGACGACGGTGACCTGCGAAGGGTCCGCCACGCTGGTTCCACCGCAGCCGATGCCCGTCACAACCAACAGGAGCCAGACCCGTGCCGATGGCAGGGTCCGGCGGGCACCGTCGAACCAGCGCATCGAACCGCCTTCCATGGCCGACGAGCGGCCGCAATGTTGATTGGCGGCAGCAGATTTCGGTGAGATCGCTCGCTGCGAGTGGCTTCCGGGCCGGGGATGAGGCCGGTGACGGAACCGTCGTCACTGTAGCGGCGGCACAAGAGTTGTTCCGCTGTTAACCCCGACGTCACCTCGTGAAGCCCGCTCGGTTACCTCGTCTCCCTACCGTTCGAACAGACAACCGATGCGTTGCCAGTGAGAACAGACGCTGTGCACCGGGCGACGTCGTCTCCGGTGCCATGAGGAGAGGTAAACCCTTGAGCAAACGTCATCTACTGAAGTCATTCGCTTTGTTCCTGGCTCTCGGTCTGACCGCCGCGGCCTGCGCCACCGATTCCTCCGAGGATGCGACGGCGGAAACCAACGAGGCCACCGATGGCTGCGTGGCCGGCAACATCAACATCTCCGGATCGTCCACGGTCGAGCCGATCAGCCGCCGAGCAGCCGAGCTCTTCGAGCCGATCTGCCCCGACGCGGTCATCACGGTGAACGGTCCCGGGACCGGTGACGGCTTCGCGCTCTTCTGCGACGGTGAAACCGACATCTCCGACGCTTCGCGTCCCATCACGGACACCGAGGCCGAGACCTGCGCCGCCAACGGCGTCGAGTACACCGAGCTGAAGGTCGCCTTCGATGGCATCGCCGTGATGACCAACCCGGCCAACGAGGCCGTGTCCTGCCTGTCGTTCGTCGATCTCTACGCGCTGCTGGGTGGCGAGAGCGAGGGCTTCGCCAACTGGTCGGACGCCAACGATCTGGCCGCCGCCCTCGGATCCGACGTGGCGCCGTACCCCGACGCCGAGCTCGTCATCTCCGCTCCCGGCACCGAGTCGGGAACCTACGACAGCTTCATCGAGATCGTGCTCGAGGGCGTTGCCGAGGAGTCGCAGGGTGAGGAGCACCAGGCCATCCGTCAGGACTTCGCCGGCAACGCCAACGACAACATCATCATCGAGGGCATCGCCGGCGCCGACACCAGCCTCGGCTGGGTCGGGTTCGCCTTTGCGGAGGAGAACCAGGATCGGGTCAAGGAGATCGCCATCGCCGAGGAGCCCGGCGGGGACTGCATCGAGCCGACCATCGAAACCATCGCCGACGGTTCGTACCCGGTCAGCCGCTCGCTCTACATCTACGTGAACAACGCCAAGGCGAGCGAGAATCCCGTCATCGTCGGCTACGTCGATCACTACCTCGGCGAGGCCTACACCGAGTCGGTGACCGAGGCCTTCGGTGACAGCGGTTACGTGGAACTGCCGGTCGATCAGCTCGACGCCACCAAGGCGGCATGGGAGGCGGTCCGGGGCTGAGCCCGGCCTCAACCGGTTGATCTCCCGACCGGACACGGCGGCCGCGAGGGGCAACAGCAAAGGGCCACGGCACTCTCCCCTGATGCCGTGGCCCTTTGACGTGCCGGAGCGGGACGGGATCCGCTCCGGTCGGGTTGTGAATCGACCTCAGGCGGCTCGATGAACCAGCGGCATGGCCAGCTGGCCATTGCCCGACTCGATCGGCTCGTCCTTGGGGTGAGCCTTGGCCAGAGCTTCCCGAGCTGCGGCGATGCCGGCGCGGCCGACCTCGATGGTGTGCCGATCAAGCTTCCACGAGTCATCACTGTGAATGAGTTGGAGTTGTGAGCTTGCCATGGTCTCACTATGAGGATGGGGTGTGACACTTTGGACCGACAGGGGGCCCTCGAGACGAAAAATCCTCCGAAGTTCTCAGAATTCCCGTTGAAAAAGCCGGGAATCGGGCTCGACGGGATCAGTCCAGGCTCGGCGGCGGGCGCTACGGTGAAGCGGCATGAGGCCCGAAACTCGCCGTTACGGCATGACGATTCCGCTTTCCAACGTCAGATTGCACCAGCATCGTGACATCTTCCGTCGCCTGGTCGACAGCGGCTACACGGACGTGTGGTCGGCCGAGAGCTCGGCCGGCGACGGATTCACGCCGCTTGCCCTGGCTGCGGCCTGGGCGCCCGAATTGAGGCTGGGAACGGCAATCGTGCCGGCGTTCACCCGGGGACCGGCCCTGCTGGTGCAGAGCGCCGCCTCCATGGCCGATGCCGCCCCGGGGCGGTTCGTGATGGGTGTCGGGTCGTCGTCGAACGTGATCGTGGAGCGATGGAACGACATCCCCTTCGAGCAGCCCTACCAGAAGTGCCGCGATGTGATCCGGTTCCTGAAAGCGGCGATGGGCGGCGAGAAGGTCACCGAAACCTACGAAACGTTCGACATCAAGGGCTTCCGCCTCGATCTGGTGCCCGAGCAGGCGCCGCCGATCGTGCTGGCGGCCCTGCGGGAGGGCATGTTGCGTTTGGCCGGGCGGGAGGCCGACGGTGCCATCACCAATTGGCTGTCGGCCGAGGATGCGACCAAGGTTTCGGCCATCGTCCACGACGCCGCGCCCGATGATGCTGAACGCGAGGTCGTGGCCCGGCTCTTCGTCTGCCCCAGCACCAACACCGACGAGGTCCGGGCCAAGGCCCGCTTTGCCATCGCCGCCTACCTCAACGTGCCGGTGTACGCCGAGTTCCATCGCTGGCTGGGCCGGGACGAGTCGCTCGCCGGTATGTGGGACGCCTGGAAGGCCGGTGACCGCAAGGCGGCGCTGGCCGCCATCCCGGATTCGGTGGTCGACGAGATCTTCATCCACGGGTCGCCCGACGAATGCCGGGATCACATCGACCGATACGTCGACAACGGCATCGACACCCCGGTTCTCACGGTGTTCGACTTCGGTGGCGTCGACCCGGTCGCCGCCATCGAGGACCTGGCCCCCCGCTGACGGCGCTGATGCCCTGAAGCTCAGGCTCGGGACACGGGAATCCAGACGAGCATTAGGTCGTCGACCGAGATGTCGGTCTTCTCCAACGGCACCTCGAACGGTTCGATGGTCTGTGACTTGGTCAACCACTCCGATTCGATGTCGAGAACGGCGTCGGCCAACTCCGCCTCGAGCTCATCAAGATCCTCGATCTTCTCCGCCACCCGATCGCGGGCGCTGTCGAGTCGGGCCTCGCTCGAGGCCTTCTGCCGGCTGCTCGACGACATCCGCCGGGCCGCCGTGGCCAGCCCACGGGTTCGGCTGCGCCCTCCGAGAATGCCGCCCAGCACGGAGGTGCCGATGTCGATCAGCTGGGTGTTTCGCCGTCCGTCGGCCTGCACCTCCAACTCCTCGACCCGGTCCTCGGCCTTGGCCAGCGCCGTCTCCAGGGAGTCCCGCTTCCGTTCCAGCTTGTCGCGGATCTCGGACACCTCGGCGTCCATCCGATCGTCGGCCGCCTCCCGGCAGCGAGTCGCGAACGCCTCCTGCGATTCACCCGGCCGCGAGTAGAGCTTCAGATCCGGATTGACGAAGAGCTGGAAGGTCTCCTCGGCGGCGAGGTGGTTCTTCAGGTCGGCACCGAACGAGCGAATGTCGGACGCCCCGACGTCGAACGGCGGCAGGATGTAGGTCGGGTTCGGCGGTGGGTCGGTGGTGAAATCGCGGTCGTCGAAGTCGACGTTGATCGCCGAGTCGACGTCGAGCCGGTCGCCAGTGAGCGGAATGATGGCCTCCCACTCCTCGTCGTGTCGCAAATCGGCTTTCGTCTCGTCGAACACGAGCTTCACCCTGGCCGCAATGGCGGCGTGCAGGCGGTCACCCGCCGGCCCCAGATCGAGCTGTCCAAGCCAAGGCGCCGAGGCGGTGACGAAGCGCACCGGAAGCGAATCGGGAAACGACGGCGCCACGGCGGATTCATCGTCGGCCAGCGTCGTGGCCGGTGCGGCCGCGGCCACGGTCTCGGCCGGGGAGGCACCCGGCGCAACGGCGGGTGCGGGGTTGGTGGCCGCAGTTGTCGAGGCGGGCGAACCGCCGACCATCTCGGCGGCCTTGTCGGCCATCAGCGACGAGATCTGATCCGAGGTCAGCGGACCGGCGAGGTAGCTCATCGCCCACCGTGACGTGAGCACCGGCATCGTCGACGACTTCGTGGTCCGCAGGAGGAACTGGCGTTTCCCCAGGCTCGAGATCGTGGCCTCCAGGTCGCCGATGTCGGTCGCCCCGTCGGCCGTGCGCAATCCGTCGACCAGACGGGCCTTGTCCTGTTCGGTCTGGAGACGGCCGATCAGCCAGGTGCCGGCGTTGCTGATGGCCTTGTAGTCGAGATCGACGGGGTTCTGGGTCGACAGCACCAGTCCGACCCCGAATGCCCGGGCTTGTTTGAGCAGGGTGAGGATCGGTTTCTTCGGCGGCGGATTGCCGACCGGGGGGGCGAGGCCCATCACCTCGTCGATGTAGACCAGGGCCCGGAGTTCTCCAGTGCCGGGTTGGCTTCGCATCCAGGAGATGACCTTCGACAGGATGAGGGTGACGGCGAACTGGCGCTCGGTCTCCTCCAAATGGCCGAGGCTTACCACCGAGGCCCGAGCCTTGCCGTCGGCGCCCCACAGCATCGAGCCGATATCGAGGGGCGCCCCCTCGGCCCAGGCGGCGAAGCTGGGTGAGGCCAGCAGACCGTTGAGTTTGAGCACCAGCGCCTGACGATCCTTGGCCGGGTAGAACGTGTCGAGTTCGAGCACGCCGAGCTTGCGGATCGGGGGATCAAGGAGCTGCGCCAGTAGGGTCGGCAGGTCCAGATCCGCCCCGGCGTCCCACGAGCGGGCGATCAGGTTGGCCAGCAGGATGTGTTCCCGCCCCGACAGCGGGTCGCTGTCGACACCGATCAGGCCGAGCAGGCCGCTGACGGTCGAGTCGATCTCGTCCTGGCGGGCCGACGGATCGGTGGTCGAGGGAACGCTGAGGCGGCCCAGTACGTCGAGCGGCACACCGGCGGTCGAGCCGGGGGTGTAGATGGTCGGATCGGCTGCGGCTGCCAGAGCGGCCACGTCGTCGCCGCCCAGCCCCCACGAGTCGAGACCGGAACGCCACAGCTCGGCGGTCTTCCCGGCCAGGGCGGCCGTGGTGACCCCTTCGACCCGCGCCGTTCCGGGGTCCATCCATGGCTCGAACTCGGCGGCGGTGAGGCCCGGGAAGGTCAGACACAGGTTGCCGAGATCGCCCTTCGGATCGATGGCCAGCACCGGTATGCCGGCGAGCAGCGCTTCCTCGAGCAGGACGATACCCAGACCGGTCTTGCCCGAGCCGGTCATACCGACGATCACTCCGTGGGTGGTCAGGTCGCCCGAGTCGATCAACACCGGATCCCCGGTGCGGTCACCGGATGCGGTCTCGATCTGCTCGCCGATCAAAAGGTGGCCTGAAGGTCGTTCCATGGTGTTCAAGACTCGCACGTCACGCCGTGGTTCGCACCGGTTTGGGTCGGATTCCTGATCGGCGGTCCGCCGGATCGACACCAGTCGACAAGAACTCGTCTCGGTGCATCTGTCCGAGTCGCCGTGACGGAATTCTCATCTGAGAGTTTGCGTTTGTCGGCCGGATCCGGGAATGCTTGATGGTCAGCGGTGGTTGTACTGCGAGCGGACCCTTGTCCGGTCAACGATTTGATAGAGGAGCGGTTTTGACAGAGCTCGATGAACTGGAAGTGACACCGGTCACCACAATCGAAGAGGCTCTGGCTCTTATCGACAAGGGCCTTGGCGGCTTGACCGAACGGCAGCTGGTGTCGGCCTCCGAGGTGGCCGATCTCCTGCTCGACGTGCGATCGCTCCTGAGCGACACGGTCCTGTCCGATTCGGCCGACATCTAGGTCTTTCTTTTCAGCGTCCCCGCCGCACCGGCCACAATCGCTGCGTCGCTCGGGCCATGGCCGTGCCGATCGCCGCGCCGGCCAAGACATCGGATGGATGATGCATCCGGTTGTGGATCCTGCTGGCCGACACGACTGCGGCCAGCGACCACCAGACGGGCTTGAGCCGGGGAACGGCCTCTGACAGCAGTGTCGCCGTGAGGCAGGCCGAGCTGGCATGGCCGCTGGGAAAGCTCTTGGTTCGAGGGCGGCGTACGGCATGGGCCGCATCGGGCAGGAGTTCCGGACGTTCGCGGGGAATCGCCGTCTTCAGCAGACCGTTCACGAACGCCGACTCGACACCGAGCGCAACGGCCAGCCGAACCGCGTCGGCCCGTCGTTTCGGGTTGACGATCGCCATGGTCAGGCCGATGACGTGCCACGCTCTCGAGTAGTCGGCCGCCTCGCTGGCCCAGTAGAAGACCCGGTTGGCTGCCGGGTGACCACGAAGCGGTGTGAACCAGCTGTCGACCCTGGTGTCGAAACGCGTGATGAAAGAGGGGAGCCCGGCCAAGGGGCCCAAGTGTACAAACGGGTGCCGGGCATCGGGCCGTATCCGGCCCGTGGCCTCGATAAGCCCGGCCCTATTAGAGTGAGGCCGTGACGGCACCAGTCGGAGATCCAACGGATGAAGTCAGCGACGGCGGTCTCTCGGCGGCAAACGCCCGCTTCTACCAGGCACTCGAGTCCGCCGACCTTGGGTTGATGCGGACGGTGTGGGCCCACTCGGAGGAGGCGTCATGTGCCCACCCCGGCCGTCCGCCGTTGATCGGCTGGGACACGATCGAGGCCTCCTGGCAGGCCATCTTCGGCGCCGGTGGCAACCCACAGGTCATCATCACCGAGGAGCGGGTGATCCGACGCGGCACGGTCGGCTGGGTCACCGTGGCCGAGAACATGATCTCCGAAGGGCACACCGGTGCCGCCGTCGCGGTGAACGTGTTCGAACACGACGGACGGTGCTGGCGGATGCTGGCCCACCACGCCGCCCCCGTGCTCGGTCTCAGCTGAACCTCAGGATGACCTCTCAGCCCTGCTCCTGATCCTCCTGCCACTGCTTCAGGAGCTTTCCGAATTCATCGGCCGGTCCGGTCGGAACGATGTAGCCGGTCTCGTCGTTGATGCGATCCCAGTCGTCGCGCACGGTCTCGGCCGTGATGGCGGCCCCTCGATGGACCCCCTCGGTCAGACCGATGAAGAAGCGGGCCACCGTACCGCCTGCGGCCGAGTAGACCGATCCGGTCGTCGGGTTCGATTCGTGGGCCAGCCAGACCACCAGCGGGGTCACCAGCTTCGGATCGAGCTGCTCGGCCATCGACCCGAGGATGTCCTCGGTCATCCGGGTACGGGCCACCGGAGCGATGGCGTTGGCTCGAATGTTGTACTTGGCCCCCTCGGCCGCCATGACCCGGGTCAGACCGACGAGCCCCATTTTGGCGGCCGCGTAGTTCGCCTGGCCGAAGTTTCCGAGCAGGCCGGAGTTGGACGAGGTGTTGACGACCCGGCCGTAACCCTGTTCCCGGAAATGGATCCACGCCGGGCGGGTGACGTAGAAGGCCCCCTTGAGGTGGACGTCGATGACCGGTGTCAGCAGGTCGTCGGTCATGTTGTGGAACGTCTTGTCACGGAGGATTCCGGCGTTGTTGACGACGATGTCGACCCGCCCGAAGGCGTCGATGGCGCTCTGTGCGACGGCTTCGCCACCGTCGGGGTTGGCGACGCTGTTGGCGTCGGCCACCGCCTCACCACCAAGCGCCTCGATCTCGGCCACGACCTCGTCGGCCGGTCCCGTCGATCCTCCGGTGCCGTCGACTGCGCCGCCCAGGTCGTTGACCACGACCCGGGCGCCCCGACGGGCGAACTCGAGGGCATGCTCGCGGCCGAGCCCTCCGCCGGCTCCGGTGACGATCGCCACCTTGCCATCGAATCCGAGATCGCTCATGGCGCTCCTCTTTGATCAAACGCTCAGTTCAGCGGGCGAGTGTACGCCAACACCGGAGCCGCTGTGGAACCTGAGTTTTGTCGTGAGCGTATCTGGCTAGATGTCCTCCGGAGCGAGACCGAGGCAGACCAGGCATTGTTCGCTCCATGGGACGGCTTCTGCCGCTGCCCGGTCGTCTTCGCGGTAATAGAAAGGCTCGGCGCTTCGTGTGGTTCGGGTGTCACCGGCGTCGGTGCCGGACAGGCCGCCGTCCTGCGCAGAGCGGCTCCATGAGAGCGGAGCGGCTTTCCAGTCATCGTCAATCCACCGGAAGGGCAGGTCGGCGATGGTGCCGGGCTCGGTCATCGCGAAGCCGGCGACGAGCCCGTCGGTCAGCAGCTGTCGTTGGCCGACCGGATCGTTGGGGGCCCCTGCGGTGTGACCCAGCGGCAAATCGACGAAAACCGATCGGGGCGGATTGACCCGCTCGGTGATACTTCGAGCCGATGTGAAGGTAATCGTGGGGATTCCGGCTTCCTCGATGGTGCGTGCGATCAGACCGATCGACTGGTGACACACCGGTCAAACGGGCACGAGCAGCAAGACATCGAGGTCACCGGCCTCGTGCAGGCGGCGTACCTGGTCGATCAGGAGCGGGGCGGTCTCGGCCAGCAGTCGCCTGGTCGAATAGATGCCGCCCATGAAGCCGAAGTGGAGCGGGCTGATGCCGCCGACGACGCCCTGCTCGACGAGTTCCCGCAGGCGTTGCAGGGGAAACACGCAGTTCGGGTCGGAACGGGCGTCGGCCTGGTCGTAGGCGAAATGGGCCACCCGCAATTCGGCCGCCGGGGTGTCGACGTCGATGAGCCGGATCGAGGTGTCGTCCTTCGTGTGAAAAGCAATCTGCCCTCGTCGGTACACGCCACCGGAACCGATGATGCCGACCGTCGCCGACCGCAGCGGCTTGTTGATCGGCTTCCACGCCGGCGGATCGGTGCTCTCGGCCCAGCGGTAGTCGTCGTAGCCGAGGGAGGCGTAGAGCTTACGGGTTTCCACGATGTAGTCGGCCGGGGGCAGGTCGGATGACCCCGAGCGAAGTTCTCGAGCGGTCGCAGAGGGCATGGACAAACCTTACGTTGACGATTGGGCCGAATCCAGATGACGGTACGGGGCCGGCTGGTCGAGCGGGCGTTCGGGCCAGCGCCGAGGATTCACCAGCGTGGCTCGAGGATAGTCCTCGAACAACCAGCGGGCGAAGTTCGCCCGGGTCCACCCGGTGGCACCGGTGGCGGCCAGGGCCGCCTCGGTGATCCAGGGTCGGGCCAGGAGGTGCGAGAGCCCCTGGGCGAGACGGTGGTCGCGCCCGATGGTGCGCTGGAGGTCGTTCTGGTATCGATCGCGAACGGCGGTGGGATGGTCGATGCCCTCCGTGACGATCGCGTCGGCCGCCATTCGCCCGCTCTCCAGGGCCTGCCCGATACCTTCGCCGCTCATGGGGTCGGTGACCGCGGCGGCGTCGCCGGCGAACAGAATTCGACCGAGCGCCAGCGGTAGATGGCCGAGTCGGGTTGGAATCGGCCACGCTCGATGTGGTTCCTCGGCTCGTGCGTCGACACCGAGTCGAGCCCGAATATGCGGCCGGTTCAGCAGCTCGGCCCAGAGCGACTTCATGTTCTGGATTCGTTTGCCGCCCTCGCCCCGGACGATACCGAAGCCGACATTGGCCCGGCCGTCGGCCAGGGGAAACGACCAGGCGTAGCCCGGCAACAGGTCGGGCTCGAACCAGACGATCAACTTGTCCTGGGCGTATGGTGACACGTCGGTGAAGTACTGACGGAACGCATGCCAGTCACCTCGATACCCCTCCGGACCGATGCCGAGAAGCTTGCGGGTCGGCGACCACATGCCGTCCGACGCGATCACGAATCTCGTCCTGATCACACAGGAGCGACCCTCGTATCGCACCCCGAGTGTGACCGAGGACTGGTCCTGTTCGAGCTCGACCAGTTCATGGCCCTCCAGCACTTCGATGTCGGCTTGTCTGGCGAGAAGAACGAGCTGATGGTCGAGCTCGGACCGTCGGGCCACGGCGGCGAATGTTCCACCCGACCGGGGGAGCGGGTAGGTCCGGTTCCGTCCCGCCGGGCTGATGATCACAACGTCGTCTATCCCGGTCCAGCTCGGCACCGTGGTGGGATCGAACCCCAACTCCTCCAGCTGGCGAAGCGCGTTGGTGGTGAGGCCGTCCCCGCAACACTTGGTACGCGGGAAGGTCGCCTTGTCGATCACAACGACGTCAAGACCGGCTCGTCGCGCTTCGATGGCTGCTGCGGCGCCCGACGGTCCTGCTCCAACCACCACGATGTCGGTCTTGCGGACAGGTTGAAAATGCTGATCCACTTACGAGCAACCTAGCGGCTTCGGCCGGTTCTGCCTCGGTGCCTCGCCTCCGGCGAGCCCCCGAGTTTCGGCCACCGGGGGCCGGCGGTCAGCCGTCGCCTGTTTGACCGCTGTCGCCGTTGCCACCACCACCGCCGTTGTTTCCACCGCCATTGCCACCACCGGTGTCGGGCGGAGGCTCCGGGGCCGGATCCGGCTCGGGTTCCGGCTCGGGTTCCGGCTGCGCCGTCGGCGCGGCCGGTTCGGGTTCGGGTCGGGTCGAATTGCCGGCACAGTCGAGGCCCTCACCCGGCCGGTACACGGCGTAGACGGTGTCCTCCACCTCGGTGCCGTCCGGGTAGGTGATCAACCGGGGAGTGATGTCGACGCGGCACTGGCGCTCCGACGAGCGACGCAGCGGCAGGGCTTCGACTTCCAGATGTTTGGTCGAATAGAACGACACCGTGATCGAAGTCGGCGTGTACTCGTTCCACACGAGAATGCCGTAGGGCGTGTTGTTCTGCACCTTCAGATCGGGCCGTGGCCACGAGATGGTGGCCTCCCGACCCCGGGGGTAACGGGAGATGTACAGCGAATGCGACTGGTACTCGAGGAACTCGAGTCCGGCGAAGAACGAAGCGTTGAAGAACGTGGTGGCGTACTGGCTGATACCGCCCCCGACCTGCGGCTCCAGCACACCGAGGTTGATGGCGCCGTCGGCGACGAAGCCCTTCTCGACCGTACGACGACCGACGTGGCCGTTGAGCGAGAAACTCTCGCCGGGCCGGATGATGACACCCTGCATGAGGTCGGCGAAACGTTGAATGTTTTTGACCCGGTTCTGGCAGCAGGCGTGGTTGGTGGTGAAGGAGCTGACTTGTTCGACGATGCCGAGCGACTCGAGCTCCGCCACCCCTTCGTCGAAGCCGACCACGGTCGGCTCGAGGACGATGGTTCGTCTCGGCTCCGCCGCCTCCTCGCCCTCGGGATCCTCGTCGTCGGTGTCGCTCGGTGCGATGGGAGCCCGCAGACCGGGCAGCAGCCGGCCGACCGACTCCTCGTCGCAGCACACGACGGTTTCCGACGCCGGCAGGATGACCGGCTCACCGTCGACGATGGTGAACCGGGCCTGTTGATCCTCCGAACCAAGGGTCGGGAACAGCGGACGCAGATCACTGAGGACCCGTGTCGGCTCGAAGGACCAGATGGGGGCACTGTTGGTCTCGACGACAGCCCATGCCTTCAGCATGGCCGGTTCCACCCGGGCGATGTCGTCGAGCACCTGGATTTGAATGGGCTCGGCCGTGAGATCGTTTATCTCGGAGGCGATCGACTCGAGAGCCTGCTGATCGATCTGCGGTTCGGCGACGATGGCTTGGAGCTCCAACCGGTAGGGCGGCCCGGCCTCGATGGTCGACGGGAGGGTTCCGACCAGTTCGCGGGGGCTCAGCGTGATGCCGCTGCTCCCCGGCAGCACAATGAACTGGTCGTTCCCGTCGAGGATCATCTCCGGTTCCACCGGCTGATCGAGCAGGCTGGCGATGACTGTGTCGGCGGCGGCGGTGGTGACGTCTGCGTCGATGGCGTAGCGAGGCTCGATTTCCTCGGTGCCGAACAACGATCCGAGCCAGGTCAGGGGGCGGACAGGAAAGAAGTCGCTTCGGCCGACCCGCATGGCTTCATCGACCATGGCATCGCGGTCGAACGACATGCCGAGGGTGACCGGGTCGGAGGTGACGGCGGTGTCGCCGACCACGACATCGATCGGTGTGGCCGCCAGCTCCTGACGTTGCTGATCGAAGACCTCGTCGAGATCGTCGCGGCTCATACCTTCGAGTGATGTTCCGGCGAACTCGACGCCGCGCATGACTGCGTCCTGGTGACGGGCGAGGTCGACCGCCCACGCGCCGACCAGCAGCAGGTACAGGCCGAGGATCACGACAACGCCGAGCACGAGGAGCCGGGCGGGCGATGATCCTCCGGATCGCGGCTTGTGTTCGGTGACGACCGGCGGTTCTCCCCGGGGGCCGGCGTTGGATCTGCGAGGGGCGGCCAGGTCTGCCATGGCGGCGGTCGTGTCGACCGGATCCGGTAGGACGGGAACCGGCTCGGGGGTGATGGAAACGGGCATGTCGACGATCGGAGGTGGTGACATGGTGACCGCATCGCCGTTCGAACCATCGGCCGCGGGCACGACCAGGGTCGGGTCCTCACTCCCGATGATCAGCTCGTCGGGATCGTTCCGGCCAGTCGGTTTGTTCGTCGTTTCGTCGCCGGGTTCGGTGTCGTCGGTGGGCCGGAAATCGGGGCCCAGGAGTTCGGCCAGCAAGGCGTCGACCGAGTCCGGTTCGACATCGGACTGGTCGAGCGATCCTGTCTGGTCACCATCACCTTCAGTAGTCACCGGGGTCTATTCTGCCACGGCGGCGGCCCTGTTCGTTGTCATCGCCCGCACTGTGATGGAACAGGAACTTTCGAACGGCGGTGGCGATGTGACATGATCATCAGCGGGCTGTCGGCCCGGCCGTTGCCGCCCGACGACCGACGGCTCGTCGACAACTACGGGAGAGGTGTGAGATGACGAAGCTTTGTGAGGGGCGAATCGCCGTGGTGACGGGAGCCGGTCGCGGCATCGGTCGGGAGCATGCACTGATGCTCGCCCACCACGGAGCGAAGGTGGTGGTGAACGACCTCGGTGGTGAGGTCGACGGCAGCGGTGGCGACCTGAGCCCGGCGCAGCAGGTGGTGAACGAGATCACCGAGGCCGGCGGCGAGGCGGTCGTCAACGGCGACGACGTGTCCGACTTCGATGGCGCCAAGCGGATGATCGACACCGCCGTCGAGAACTTCGGCGGGCTTGATGTCGTCATCAACAACGCCGGCATCCTCCGTGACCGGATGCTGACGAACATGACGGAGGCCGAATGGGACGCCGTCATCGCCGTCCACCTGAAGGGCACGTTCGCCCCTTCCCGCCACGCCGCCGCCTACTGGCGGGAGCGAGCGAAGGCGGGTGAGAGCAACGACGCCCGCATCATCAACACCAGCTCCGTGTCCGGTCTCTACGGCAACCCCGGCCAGACCAACTACGGAGCGGCCAAGGCCGGAATCGCCGCTTTCACGATCATCGCGGCCCAGGAACTGTATCGCTACGGCGTCACCGTCAACGCCGTCGCTCCTGCGGCGCTCACCCGCATGACCGAGAACCTCGGGATGGGGCAGGGGAGCGAAGAGGAGCGGGAGCAGATGCACCCCCGCTGGATCGCTCCCATCGTGACCTGGCTTGCCAGCGCCGAATCGGCGCCGGTCACCGGTCGGGTGTTCGAGGCCAGTGGCAAGGTTCTGGCCGTCGCCAACATGTGGCACCGTGGCCCGGCCGTCGAACCGGTCGACGACCCCGTCGGCATCGGCCTGCTGGTCAAGAAGATGATCGCCGAGGCCCAACCGAACAGCGACATGTCGGGAGCCCCCGTGACCGGCCCCGGACGCCCCACACCCTATTGAGCCCGACCACAGCGATCACCGACACGGATCAGACATACCGAGCAGACAAACCCGATCGAGGAAATCCGAGGAGGACCCGCCATGCCCATGAATCCCGATGCCGTCGGCGCCAAAGGCGAACCCCGCCGGTGGAGCTGGACCAGCGACGACTGCCTGCTTTACGCGGTGGGAATCGGCGCCGGAGCCGTCGACCCCGTCGGCTTCGAGCTGGAGTTCACCACCGAGAACACCGCCGGCGTCGAGCAGAAGGTGTTTCCGACCTTCGTCGTGATGGCAGGCTTCAAAGCCACCGGCGGCTCGAGCGCCATACGGGCGGCCGGCACCTGGGACAATCGGATGCTGGTGCACGGTCAACAGGGCGTTCTGTTGCACCGACCGATTCCGCCCGAGGGCGAGGTCGAACTGGTTGACGAGATCACCGGCATCTACGACAAGGGCAGGGGGGCGTTGGTGGCCTCCAAAGCGGTCGCCACCTCGGTCGACGATGGTCGGCCGCTGTTCGAAACGACGTCGTCGGCGTTCATCGTCGGCGAAGGCGGGTTCGGCGGGGACCGGGGTCCATCGGCCACCGTCAACGTCGCTCCCGACCGCGACCCCGATCACTCGGTCACCTACCAGACCAGATCCGATCAGGCGCTCCTGTACCGGATCTGCGGCGACCGCAACCCGCTGCATTCCGACAAACAGTTCTCCGACGTGGGTGGCTTCCCCCGTCCGATCCTCCACGGCCTGTGCACCTACGGCTTCACGGGACGGGCCCTCCTGCACACGCTGTGCGGCTCCGATCCGGCTCGGTTCAGCGCCATGGAGGGCCGCTTCAGCTCACCGGTGCTGCCCGGGGAGGCGCTGACCGTGAACATGTGGGACAGCGGCGACGGCACGGCGGTGTTCCAGACGTTGGGCGACGACGGCCGTGTGGTGCTCGACAACGGCGGCGTCACGTTCACGACGTGACGTCCGGCGGCACAGGGATCTAGAACAGCTTCTGCTGGGGGCGCTCGATGCCGCGGAGCTCGTCGTAGTCGACCTCGAGGAAATCGATGTGGCGGTCGCTGGCCAGCGTCTTGGCCTGCAGCTTGATCTCCTGGGCCACGAACAAGCCCTTGACCGGCGACAGATCCGGTTGCCGGTTGAGGAAGTCGAGATAGCGGGTGAGCTGCTCGACGCCGTCGATCTCACCGCGACGTTTGATCTCGACGGCCACCACCCTGTCGTCGGCGTCGCGGCACAACAGATCGACGGGTCCGATCTCGGTCGGGAACTCCCGCCGTATCAGGCGCATTCCCTCGCCGAGCTGCGCCGGGTCGGTGGCCAGAAGCTCCTGGAGATGCGCCTCGACACCGTCCTTCTGCAGACCGGGGTCGACCCCCAGATCGTGCGACACGTCGCTCACCAGCTCGTGGATGGTGATCGTGAGCGTCTCACCCTTGGGGTTCGTGACCACCCACTCGTCATCGGATTCCCGCACCGTGTTGGGAGCGGTCATCCAGTTCATCGGCTTGTAGGCGCCACCATCGGCATGGACGGACACGCAGCCGTCGGCTTTCACCATGATCAAGCGGGTGGCCCGGGGTAGATGGGCCGTCAGTCGACCGGCGTAGTCGACCGTGCAATCGGCGATGACGAGGCGCACGCGTCTTTTCTAGCGGTTTTGATGCGGAGAGCCTCGCCGTAGTGTCGAGTGTTCCATCAGCGGCCAACCCGGCGGGCCGATCGGCGGCTCCGATCGGTCACAGATCCAGCTGGCTCCTGAATACGTTGCTGTTCAGGATCTTGTCGACGAGTCGCTGGTTCTGACCGTCGAACAGGGCCCAGATGAGGTCGATGGGAAAGATGGAGTTCAGGATCCATCCCAGGAACGCCCGTCCCAGTGCCTTGCCGATGCCGATCGGCTGGTGGTCGTCCTTGCCCAGGAGGGTGACGTTCACCGCGCTCTTACCCACCGACTGGCCCGTCGTGCCCTGACGGTAGACGGAGTTCCAGATGAAGATCCCGATCAGGAGCAACGCGCCGATCCCGCCGAATGAGCTGTCTTCACCGCCGACTGCGACGAGCACGACGAACGGCAGGAACATGATCAGCATGTCGATGATGTACGCCAACAGTCGGGCGCCGATGCCACCTTTCTCGCGGGCAGGGCCCTGCTGGCCGGACCACCCCGGTGACGACCACGACTCCGGACCTGACGGAGCCGGTTGGAACGGCGCCCCGCCCGGGGGAGGTACCTGGGGAGGCGCCTGCTGTGCCGCCGGTTGGGGCGGATACTGCGGATCACCCACCCACTGCGCACCATCCCAGTAGCGAAGCGTCCCGACGGGATCACCTTCAGCGTGGTACCAGCCTGCTGCGGCCTGACCGTTCATACCCTCTCTCCTTGCTCGGCCCTCTCGCTCTTACTTGCGATCGGTTGTGGCCGAAGTCACCATAACCTGCGTTGCCGCGGCTCGATCAACTCCTGCTGACCGCATGCTCCCCGAGCCGCTTTCGGATAAGTTCGCGTCGTTGTTTCAGCTCGGCGTAGGTGAACTGCGAGGTGGTGGCCGGATCGATGCCGAATCCGGCCTTGACCCCGTCGAGATCGAGATCCCAGGTCTGCTGCTGCATGCCGAGTTGGGCGGCGATCGTGGAGCCGTGGGTGGTGGCGAAGTGGGTGGCCACCTCGGTGATGGCGGCGAACAGGTCGAGCTCCGGGGCCAGGCTTGCGGTCGCTCCGTCGATGAAGATGAGGTTCTTGACGTACAGCATGAGTGGTTTGGGCATACGGGCCCCGTAGGCGAGCAGCGCCTTGACGACCCGCTGAAGCTCCTTGACCAGCTGGTCGGGAGCCAGTTTCGTGGGGTCGATCGGCGGACCGTCCAAGCCCAGGTCGGTGATGACGGCCTCGATTTCCACGTCGGATGGCAGTGCGCCGAGGTCTCGAAGCGCTTCGATCTGGCCGCTCACGTTGTTGGTCGTGGCCGACATCATCATGCGGAGAAAGGCGAGGCGCTCCCGTTCGGTGAGTCGCCCGGTGATCCCGAAGTCCATGAGAGCGGTCCGACCGTCGGGCAGGATGAAGAGGTTGCCACCGTGAAGGTCGCCGTGGAACACACCGTGGAGGAAGACGCCTTCCAGGAACCCGATCATGCCGGTCTTGAGCACCGCCTCGGTGTCGACACCGGCCGCCCGCATGGCGTCGACGTCGTTGAAGTTGAAGCCGTTCAATTCCTCCATCACCAGCACACGGCGAGTGACGTGAACCGGGTGGGGACGCGGCACGATGAAGTTCCGTTGATCCAGCTCGGCGTAGACCCGACCGACGTCGAGCATGTTGGCGGCCTCGATTCGGAAGTCGAGCTCCTCGATGATCGTCTCGGCGAACAGCTCGACAAGCGCCGGGGGATTGGCGAGCGCCGAGACGGGGATGCGGCCGACCAGGTGGGGAGCCAGCCAGCTCAGGACCGCCAGATCACGGCGCACGACCTGGTCGATCCCCGGCCGTTGCACCTTGACCACGACCTTCTGGCCGGACCGGAGCGTGGCCCGGTGGACCTGGGCGATCGACGCCGCCGCGACAGGCACCGGCTCGATGTGGCTGAAGATCTGATGCAGCGGGCGGCCGAGATCCTCCTCGATCACTGCGACGATCCGGTCGTAGGGCACCGCAGGCACCTGGTCGCGGCACTTCTTGCATTCGTCGACGAGCTCCTGTGGAAACACGCCCTCACCGGCGCTGATGATCTGGGCCAGTTTGATGTAGGTCGGGCCGAGGGTCTCCGCTGCCTCTCGGATCCGATGGGAGAGGGCGGCACGCGATCGGTCGGTGCCCCGTTCCAGCAGTCGCCACAGCCCGATCGCCCGTCCGAGCACGGCGAGGACGGTGACGGCCCGACGGAGTGGCGGGACCCGGGGCGGAGTCAGGAGCCGTGGGAGTTGTCGAGCCTGTTGCCGGCGGAGTGGATCGACCACCGCCAGCCATTCGGGCTCCGATTCGGCCATCGACCACGGCGGGTCGTCGGAGAACGCACCGATATGGAGGTCGTCTGCTTCTAGTGTCTGCACGAAACGATTGCCTGCCTCAAAACGCCGGAGGTTGCTTGTGTCGAAGAGCCTCGACACCCTGACGATACTCCGGGGACCCCATCATCAGATTCAGTCTTTCCAGGGAATCGACCACCGAGTCGCCGATTCCCCGATGCTGATCGAGATACACCATGTGCCTCGTGGCGGTCACAGCCGACGGTGAGTTGGCCGTGGCCAGATCCTCGGCGTAGGCGAGAACGGTTTCGAGCAGTTCATCGGCCGGCACCAGTTGATTCACCAGACCGATCCGGTGGGCCTCGTCGGTGAGGAACACCCGCGAGGTCAGCAGAAGTTCCATGGCCCGTGTGAGCCCGACGTGCCGGGGCAGGATCCACGACAGGCCGTACTCGGGGGGAAGTCCGAGCTTTCCGTGGGCCGTTGTCAGCTTCGCTCCCGGAACCGCAAACCGCAGATCGGCGAAGCAGGCGAGGGCCAGGCCGATTCCGGCCGCCGGACCGTTGATGGCGGCGATGACCGGCTTCGTCAGGCCGTAGTGAAAGGCGAACTGGTGGTCGAACTGGGAGTCGACGGCTGCTCCCGGCATGTCGGCGACGTCACCATCGGCCCGAGCCAGCCCATCATCGTAGGAACCCCGTTCGACGTGTCCGGCAAGCGCGTCGGAGTCACCGCCGACGCAGAAGGCCCAGCCTCGGCCGGTGACGACGATGGTGCGGATTGCAGGGTCGGTGTCGGCCCGACCCACGGCGTGCAGATACTCGGCGTGAACCCGTCCGGTCCAGGCGTTGCCCCGTTCAGGCCGATCAAGGGTGATCACGGCGCTTCGGCCGCTGACCTGGTAGTCGATGACCTTGTAGTCCATCGCGTCCTTCAGTGCGTCGTCCCTGGTGAGCGACCTCGATCAGCGCTCAGCCGTTGAGGATGGCGAGGCTGGGCTCGGCCCATTCCGGACGGCAGATCAGGAGATCGGGCAGGTAGGGGTCCGGGTTGTTGTAGAGCATCGGTGATCCGTCGAGCCGGGAACAGTGCAGGCCAGCAGCCTGAGCTACCGCCACCGGAGCACAGGAGTCCCACTCGTACTGGCCGCCCGAGTGGGCGTAGATGTCGGCCTGGCCCCGGACCACGGCCATCGCTTTGGCTCCGGCCGAGCCGAGCTCGATGTAGCGCGCTCCCAGCTGCCGGGCCAGCATCTGCGCGGCGGGCGGGCGCCGGGTACGGCTGACGATCACCCGAGGAGGTCCCTCGACCGGATCGGGGAGCTGTTCCGGCGGTTCGGTTGCCAGCGTCAACCGCTCGGCCGGGAGCGCAACGGCTCCGGCGATCGGCACGCCGTTGGTGACCAGGGCGATGTGGACCGCCCAGTCGATGCGAGGTGGTTCGGCGAACTCCCGAGTACCGTCTAGTGGATCGACGATCCACACCCGGCCCGCGCTCAGCCGTTCCCGCCGGTCGGCTCCCTCCTCGGAGAGAATGGCATCGTCGGGGCGGGCGTTGGCCAGTGACTCGACGATGAACTCGTGCGCTAAACGGTCGCCGGCGTCCTTCAACGACCAGTGGTCGGTACCCTGTTCGACCAGTCGTCGACGAACCGACACCAGGAGCCTGCCGGTCTGGGAGGCGATGGCCGCCGCAAGTTGATGGTCGTCGAGTTCTTTGCTGATCGATGGGACGCTTGAGTCGGAAGGCACCTGCGTCACCATACCCGGGATCCGGAGGGCGACTCTCCGAACCGTGGCCGTGGCCGGCTATTTCTTGATGGCCTCGCCGTGCGGTGATCCGGCGGTCTCGTAACACTCGGCGTGATACTGTTCGACACGATCCCAGACACCGTCGATGTACACGTTGCAGATAACCTGTTGGTCACGATGGCGGGCGCGGAATTTGACCCGCTCCCCGCACTCGGGGCACTCGGCGGTGCTGCCCGCCTCGATCAGGCGGACGACGGCTCGGCTCTCCCAGGTCTTCGGCTGCTTTGCCGAGCCCTTCGCCTTCGTGCGGGATTTGCCCTTCTTCTCCGACGGTGCTTTCGACGACGTTCCGGGCTTGCCGTTTGTCGACCCGCTGTTGGTCGAGCGGCCGCTCGACTTGGTGCGATCCTTCGTGGTTCCTGACGCTGAACGGGATGCCATACGTTCTCATCGGCAGGTCACGAATCGACATGAGGCGAGGCGTCGGCTCGCGGCTAGCGGGTGAGGGGCTTGTAGGTGATGCGGGTCGGTCCCGCCGCCTCGCCCAGTTCGGCCTGGCGGAAGGCCTCGTATTCCGAGAAGTTGCCCTCGAACCAGCGCACCTGGGAGTTGCCCTCGAAGGCGAGGATGTGGGTGGCGATACGGTCGAGGAACCAGCGGTCGTGACTGATGACGACCGCACAGCCGGCGAAGCGCTCGAGTCCGTCCTCCAGGGCTCGAAGGGTGTCGACATCGAGGTCGTTGGTCGGCTCGTCGAGGAACAGCACGTTGCCGCCCTGTTTGAGCACCCGAGCCAGATGGACCCGATTACGTTCCCCGCCCGACAGGACACCGACCGGCTTCTGCTGGTCGGAACCCCGGAAATTGAATGAGGCAACGTAGGCCCGTCCGTTGACCTCACGGCCACCGAGGTCGAGCATCTCCTTGCCCTCGGTGATGGCCTCGTAGACGGTGTCGGTGTCGTCGAGCACATCCCGTGACTGGTCGACAGAGGCCAGGTCGACGGTGGAGCCGACCTTGATCTCACCGCTGTCGGGCTGCTCGCCGTCGACTCCGCCTTCGGCGGCGGCGATCAGCATCCTGAACAGCGTCGTCTTCCCTGCCCCGTTTCCACCGATGACGCCGACGATGCCGGCCGGCGGGAGCGAGAACGACAGGTCCTCGATCAGGAGCTTGTCACCGAACCCCTTGGCCAGGTTCTCCACCTCGAAGACCTCTTCGCCGAGCCGGGGACCGGGCGGAATGTGGATCTGGACCTTCTCATCGGTCGGGTTGTAGGCTTCGGCCTCGGCTCGCAGGCTCTCATAGGCCGACAGCCGGGCCTTGCCTTTGGCCTGGCGGGCCTTGGGGGCCATTCGGACCCATTCCAGTTCCCGGGCCAAGGTTCGCTGCTTGGCGTCCTGCTCTCGCTTCTCCTGCGACATGCGGGCCTGCTTCTGTTCCAGCCAGCTCGAGTAGTTGCCCTCGAACGGAATGCCTCGGCCCCGATCCAGTTCGAGGATCCAGCGGGCGACGTTGTCGAGGAAATAGCGGTCGTGGGTGATGGCGACCACCGTTCCCTGATAGTCGGCCAGGTGGCGTTCGAGCCAGGCCACCGACTCGGCGTCGAGATGGTTGGTGGGCTCGTCGAGCAACAAAAGGTCGGGCTTCGACAGCAGCAGACGACACAAGGCCACGCGGCGGCGCTCACCGCCAGACAGATGCTCGACGCCGCTGTCGGCCGGAGGCAGTCGAAGGGCCTCCATGGCGATGTCGATCGTGCGCTGGAGATCCCAGCCGCCGATGGCCTCGATCTTGTCCTCGAGTTCGGCCTGCCGGGCCCCCAGCTTTTCGTAGTCGGCGTCGGGATCCGACCATCCGGCCAGAACCTCCTCGTAGTCGGCGAGAAGCGACACCGCATCGCCGGCCCCGTCCATCACATTGCCCCGTACGTCCTTGTCGGCGTTGAGTTGCGGCTCCTGATCCAGGTGGCCGACGGTGAAGCCGGGGGTCAGACGAGCATCGCCTGTGAAGCCGTCGTCGATGCCCGCCATGATGCGCAGCAAGGACGACTTGCCGGCCCCATTCGAGCCGAGCACCCCGATCTTGGCTCCGGGGTAGAAGGCCAGCGTGATGTTCTCCAGCACCTGTCGGTCGGGCGGATGGAACCGGCCGACCTTGTGCATGGTGTAGATGTACTGAGCGGACATG
>Ga0224512_10001319_pt1 | contig 24054 bp, 27 predicted proteins | sample SF_May12_sed_USG_4_FD_169103 | JGI IMG/M metagenome (GOLD analysis project Ga0224512, IMG submission 169103) | Sediment microbial communities from San Francisco Bay, California, United States - SF_May12_sed_USGS_13 | ecosystem: Environmental > Aquatic > Marine > Sediment | place: USA... | reverse complement strand
CGCAGCGCAGCGAGCCCCTGCCGATCGACTTCCTCGCGCGTCTCTGCCGCAACCGGTGCGGACGGTGTGGCGACGAATCGCCCTTGGGGCCCGGCGCTCAGCAGCACGAGCGTACCCTCGGACAGAATTGGCCGGTTCGCCAGCTCGCGCAGATCGTTTATCAGCGGCAACAGCACGAGCGCAACGTCACGACCACCGCTCAGCAGCCGGTCGATATAGGCAGGCAGCTGCACCATCGCGCGCGTTAGCGTTTCCACGCCGCGGTCGAGGTTCTGCTCATCCTTGATCGCCCCGAGGAACTTGCAGGTCTCCTGCATCTCGTCGGCCAGGAGAGCCGCTCCGTGGGCTTCGACTATCTTCAGCGCACCACTCGCCAGATGCAGCAGTTCCCCGCAACGCATCAGACCTTCGGAACCCGCCTGACCGTTGATATAGGACTCGAGCTGCGCCCGCGCCGAGTCGAGCGTCGACGTCAGCTCGCTACTGACAAGATCGAGCGACTGGGCAGCCGTGTCCGTCATCACATAGGGTCCTGCGGCCTATCCGGACTGCAGTCGCTGGTCAGGTGGGTCTTGTGGCGCGTCGTTGGTCGTCATCTCGTCGCCGACGTCCTGCTGCAATCCTTCGAGGACCTGTGATTGACTCAGTATTCCCGTGCCGGTTGCATAGTCGGGAAGCGTGAAACCGCTGACAGTCTTACGCAGCTGGCTTGCGAGTTCCGACAGCTTGCCGATCGCGCTCGACGTCGAAGCGCTGGATTCCGTCGTTCTCGAGCTGATCTCCCTAAGGATGCGCATGCTCTCGGTAATGTCCGCCGCAGCCTGCGTCTGCGCCTTCGTAGAGCTTGAAATGTTTTGCACGAGGCTTGCGATCTGGTGGGAGACCTGCTCGATCTCGATTAACGCGGCGCCAGCGTTCTCCGCTAGCAGCGCGCCGCCGACGACGTCAGTCGTGCTGCGCTCCATCGAGACAACGGCCTCGTTCGTATCCGACTGAATCGTGCTCACGATGACTTCGATCTGTCGGGCGGCGTTGCTCGAGCGCTCTGAGAGCTTCTGTACCTCGTCAGCCACGACCGCGAAGCCACGGCTCGATTCGCCGGCTCGCGAGGCCTCGATCGAAGCATTGAGCGCGAGAATATTCGTTTGCTCGGCGATCTCCTCGATGAGCTCGACGATATCACCGATCTCCTGGGAGCTCTCACCGAGCCGCTTGATGCGCTTGGATGTATCCTGGATCTGCTCCCGGATCGTGTTCATGCCATCAATCGTTCGACGCACGGCCTCACCGCCCTTGTGGGCGACATCGACCGCGTGCCGAGCAACATCAGAGCTACGTTCGGCGTTACCCGAAACCTCCTCGATCGACATGACCACATGGGCGATCGACTCCGATGCGCCGGCCGCCTGTTTGACTTGGGTTTCCGCCGCCCGAACGAGATGCTGTGAAGCAGCCTCTGTCTGTTTGGCGGCAGCATCGACGAGCAATGAGGAGTCCTTGACGGTCGTGACGAGCTCCCGAAGAGCCTCGATCGCATAATTTATCGAGTCGGCAATCGCGCCGGTTATGTCCTCGGTCACCGTTGCCTGTACGGTGAGATCGCCGTCGGCGAGGCTCGACAGTTCGTCGAGTAAGCGCAGAATTGCCTGTTGATTACGATCGTTCTGCATAGCGACGTCGGCACTCGCTCGACGAGAGTCCCGCGAGCGAACGTAGGCGAAAACCATAAACAACACGAGCAGTCCCGCGACTACCGCGAGCGCGATTGCCAATCCGCTGTTGCCTGGACTGCCACTTGCCACGCTATCCGCGTCGATGTCCTGGTAAAGCTCGAATAGCGCCTCGGCGGAGACGTCGAGCGTATCGGCGGCGGCTCGCGCAGCCAACAAGCTGTCTGAGACACCGACGATCGTGCCGATACTGCCTCTGACGTCGTCGAACACTTCGGCCGCGCTCTCGAGCGCCCCCGCCGATGCGGCACTCGTAACTGCCACCATGTCCAGCGTCGAGCCCTCACCCGAAAGCCCTGCGAAGATGTCCCCCAAGTACTGCTCGCTCTCGCGAAGCACCTGAATGAGCTCGGTCGTTGCACCGCCTACGGCGAGAAGGTCGAGGCTCTGACGAATTCGCTGCACCGTGAGCTCGAACCGGTCCAGGTAGCGCTGGTTCGCCGCGAGTCCTCCGGTTGACAGGGCGCTTGCGAGATTGCCCGTCGCGACCAGTAGCTCCGGCGCAAGCCCGCGAAGCTGCTCGCGCGCGCGCGCCGCGGACTCGGACTGGTCCCGCAGCTCCAGAATGGCCGCAACACTCGTCTCGATGGCCGTCGCCTCGGCACCGGCGGCGAGCGCTCCCAGCACCGAGCCGGGCGCTGCCGCATCAGCGAGCGCTTGTCTGAGCCGCGAGAGCTCCGCACGGCTCGCCGTAAGCCCATCGAGTGCCTGCGCATCGCCGGCAATCGCGGCGCGGCTCTGGGCCCGAAGACGCTGAGTCACGGCGATGAAGCGACCCGACTCCACGATCTGCTCCCCCGATCCACCCGTCCAGGCGAGATAGGCGAGACCGAGCAGCACGGCCGTCAACACGGCGGCAAGGCCAGCCAGCGCCTTTGACCATAGATCGACCGGCATCAACTTGCCTGCGCCTCGACGACGTCGGCCGCGCTCAGGAACTGCTCGTCAGCGAGCAATTTCGGTAAGCGGAAGAAAGGCCAGGCCTCAGCGCCGCGACGGTAACTTCCTTCGATGTAACCCTCACAGCGAATCATCGGTGTGATTGCATCGCTACGGTAGTCGGAGGCGTTGAAGCGCCGGAAACCGAGCACCTCGTCGACGAGCAACCCGGTTGGCACGTCACGGCTCGAGGCAACGAGCACGCGAGACCGGCGATCCAGCATCGAGATGCCGCCCCCGAGAAACGCCTTGAGATCAACGACAGTGATGAGCTGACCGCGTACGTTCGCGATCCCGCGCAGCCAGGACTTGGCGCCCGGAACTCGCGTCATGAACTCCGGTACTGACAGTACCTCCTTGACGTCCGCCCGATCGGTCACGAAATGGTCGGTACCGAGCCTGAAACCGACACCGATCCACTCGCCGCCACGCTCCGCGTGCTTGCCTTCGCGGCGCACGGCCGCGGCGCGCGCCTGCTCTTCCATCGCTAGAAGCAGCTCGTAGGGCCGATCGTGTAGCTCTGTGAGATTCATCGCGCTCAGTGCTCTGATCGAGAGAGCACTTCCTGCGCCTTGGCGACCAGTGCATTTGCCGAAACCGGCTTGACGAGGAAGTCCACGGCACCCTGGCGCAATCCCCAGATCTTGTCGGTCTCCTGGCTCTTCGTCGAGATGATGACGATAGGTATGCCCTGCGTAATCGGGTCTCGGGCCAGCGTGCGGGTTGCCTGGAAACCGTTGACACCGGGCATAACGACGTCCATGAGTATCAGATCGGGCAGGACCCGCTTGGCGAGCTCCAGACATTCCGAGCCGTTGGTCGCGGCAACCGTCTCGAATCCGTGCTTCTCCAGTGCAGTCTTCATGACATGCACTTCGGTCGGCGAATCGTCAACGATCATTACTAGTGCCATTCGCTAAGTACCCCGCCCAGACCTATCTGCCGGTATGGCTCTGAATGGCACCGAGCAGCTCGTCCTTGGTAAAAGGTTTGGTCAAGTACTGCTCCGAACCGACCAGCCGCCCTCGCGCCCGGTCGAACAACCCATCCTTGCTCGACAGCATGATAACGGGAGTCTGCTTGAACACTTGGTTGTGCTTGATCAAAGCACACGTCTGATAGCCGTCGAGCCGTGGCATCATGATGTCGACGAAAATGACGTCGGGATGATGGTCCGCAATCTTCGAAAGCGCATCGAAACCGTCAACGGCTGTATAGACCTCGCAGCCCTCTTTCGCTAACAGCGTCTCGGCAGTTCTTCGGATGGTTTTGCTATCGTCGATGACGAGTATCTTGAGGCCCGCGAGCCCTCTGTTTGCAACCGCAGCACTGTCACCGGACACGAACCCCTCCTGAGTCAGATACTCTGATCGTTGCGCAGAAACACCGAGAACCGCACTCGACACTCCCACGAGCCACGACACCGTCGCCACCGCCCGATGCGTAGGACACGCGCCGAGCTGCAGCATTATCCGGGCCCCACGCGCCTTTTAACATATTGGCCGAGCACCTTCCACGGCGGCACGGCGTGCTGAGCCAAGCGCCGCGAGTCCTTCTGACGCACGCCGAGCGTGCGATCCCTGGCTACCCGGAACGCCGCCTCACGGTATAGTAGCGCCGTCCGCGCCCGGCAGAATGCGACCCTTCGCGCAAAAAAGGACGGAGAAGACCGCATGGCAGATACGAAACGCCGTCTCGGCATGGTCATGGATCCGATCGAAGGGATCACGCCAGCCAAAGATTCGACGCTCGCAATGCTGCTCGCGGCACAGCGCAGAGGCTGGGACCTCGTCTATCTGCGCCAACAGGACCTGCTCATACGTGAAGGCGTACCCATCGGCCACGGCAGATTCGTCACGGTTTTCGACGATTCCAAACATTGGTTCGAGCTCGGCGATCCATGGGAGGGCAGCCTGGACACGCTCGATACGGTGTTCATGCGCAAAGACCCGCCGTTCGACATGGAATACATATATTCGACATACATTCTCCAGCTCGCGGAGGATCGGGGCTCGCTCGTCGTGAACGAGCCGAGGAGCCTGCGCGACATCAACGAGAAGGCTTACACAGCCTGGTTCGCCCACTGTACGCCGCCGACCCTGATTACGCGCAGCATCAATGAGATCAAGACGTTTCTGGCAGAACAACGCAAGGCTGTGATCAAGCCGCTCGACGGCATGGGCGGACGCTCTATCTTCGTCGTGAACGACGGCGATCCCAACACGAACGTCATCCTGGAGACGCTGACGGATTACGGCAGCAGATACACGGTCGCCCAGCGCTATGTGCCCGAGATCACAGCGGGTGATAAACGTATTCTCCTGATTGACGGAGAGCCGGTCGAGTATGCCCTCGCCCGCATTCCGGGCCCGGACGATCCGCGCGGTAACCTCGTCATGGGTGCAACGGGCGAGGGGCGAGAGCTCACTGATCGGGATCGTTGGTTGTGTGCCCAAATCGGTCCCGTGCTGCGGGACAAGGGAGTGATATTCGCCGGCATCGACGTCATTGGCGACTATCTCACCGAGATCAACGTCACGAGCCCGACGGGAATTCGTGAACTCGATCGCCAGTTCGATATCGACATCGCTGATATGCTGCTGACCGCGGTGGAGCGACGACTATCCGGCTGATGGCCATGGCCTCGACAAGACTCTTGCTCGGTACATATGTAATGCTCGCCGCCGGCTGCGTACAGCCCGACGTTGAGGCGGAGCTCATCGAGGAACGTTTCTTCGCGATGGGCACCTGGGTCGACGTAAGCTTCGTGAGCCCGGGACCAGCCGCTACAGAAGCCGCGCTCCGGGAGATCGAATCCACGCTCAGAACATTCGAACAGGATTTCTATCCGTGGGCCGACGGCGAGCTCGCGACGCTCAACAGTGCCATCGCCGGCGGTCACGACATCGCCGTAAGCGCACAGCTGGCGCAATTACTGAGTCAGGCGCGCGAGTTGTCTCTCGCAAGTGGCGGGCTCTTTGAACCCGGGCTCGGCAATCTCGTCGAGCTTTGGGGATTCCACACGACCACAACCGCCGATCCACAGCCGCCGTCTGCTGCGGCGATCGCAACCACGCTCGAAGCCAGCGGTGGTATCGATGCACTCGAGATCGACGGTCTCAGGATTGGCAGCGCGCAGCGCGGTCTCAAACTCGATCTCGGTGGCATCGCCAAAGGCGCCGCTGTCGACGAGATCCTCGCACTACTCGGGCAACACGGCATCGACTCGGCACTCATCAATGCCGGCGGCGATCTCGCCGTGGCCGGTCAGCCGCTCGGCGAGAGGCCCTGGCGGATCGGCATACGCGATCCGCGAGCCGATGGCTTGCTGGGCATTCTCGAGCTGGCCGACGGCGAGGCCGCATTCACGTCCGGCGACTACGAGCGTTTTTATGAGTATCAGGGCCAGCGCCTTCACCACCTCCTGGATCCTGAGACTGGACGACCTGTCGTACACACGCAGGCCGTGACAGTCGTCGGTAGCGACCCGGCACATGCGGACGCCGCGGCAACAGCGCTGTTCGTCGCCGGCCCCGACCGTTGGCGTGCAACCGCAAGCCGGCTCGGCATAGACGCCGCACTACGTGTCGATGTGAGCGGTGAGATCGAGTTGACCGCGGCAATGGCGGCGCGACTCGAAGCAGCCGAGGTAGGTCACGATATAATCATGGGCTCAGGCCAGGAATCGCCACAATGAGCACCGACCGGCTGAGCTCGACGTTCTTCGTCGCCGTATTGTTTCACGGAATCGTGATTCTCGGCGTGACATTCACCGCTAGCCCGCTTGGCGACTCGGATCTGATTCCAACGCTGCGAGTCACGCTCGTCCAGGAAACTTCGCTCGCCGAGGCCGTGCCCGAAGACGACGTCTATCTTGCCCAGCGCACCCGCATTGGCGCAGGGGGCGCGTCGCCCGGGGATCGGCCGACGACGACGCTTGCCGCCGATCATCTGATAACACAACAAGGCGATCGGCGTGGCGCAGATCTGTCGGATACGACGCCGCGCGAGCCCGTGCCGAGTGCCGACCGTCTCGTGACCCGCGAGGAGTCTACGACACAAATCGATGCCCTACCGGATCCGACCGAGGAGCCCGCAGACGAGGCGCAGACAGCTGCAAATCTGCTGTTCCGCGAGGCTCAGCAAACGCTCGCCGCCGAGATCGATCTACAGGCCCAAAACCCCGAGACCGAACAGCTCGAGGGTCCGGCCGGGCCGAGTACGCGCGAATCCGCGCTGGCCACCTACCTCGACGGCTGGCGCCGGCGCGTCGAGCGCATTGGGACGCTGAATTTTCCGGCTGAGGCCCGCAGTAGAGGCTTCGACAAAAACCCGACGCTGGAGGTCTCGATCGATGCCGAGGGCCGCCTCGAAGCCATCGTCGTACGCGAGTCCTCGGGTAATGCCGCGCTGGACCAAGCTGCCCTGACCATCCTGCGCTCTGCTGCCCCGTTCGAGCCACTGCCGGACAATGTCCGCACCCAATACGAGTTGCTGCGGTTCGCCTACGAGTGGGATTTCGGCGCCGAGTCGACACCAGCACAACCGTAAAGCAGCCGACCATCGAAGTACCGTGGAACCAGTGACGACCGCAGCGGTCAACTGAGCTACACTAATGCGGCTACCTCAGCGGCTCCCGAGGCCCGCCCGCTGAGTCGGGGACCTACATGAGCACGCTCCAGGATCACTTTCTAATCGCCATGCCCGCGATGGGCGATCCGAACTTCGACGGTACTGTCACCTATCTTTGCAAGCACAACGAAGACGGCGCGCTCGGTATCGTCATTAACCGCCTGCTCGACATGCACGTCGCAGATATCTTCGAGCAGCTCGAGCTGGAGATCATCGATCAACGCCAGGCCGAGCGGCCTGTGCTGGCTGGCGGGCCCGTCCAGCCAGGCACGGGTTTCGTGCTGCACCAAGCCGATCGGAGATTCGAGTCGACGCTCGACGACAGCGCGGCGGTCAAAGTGACTGCGTCCCAAGACATCTTGCAGGCCATGGCCGCAGGCGAGGGCCCGTGGCCTGCACTCGTGGCTCTCGGCTATGCCGGCTGGGGAGCCGGCCAGCTCGAAACGGAGATCGCTGCCAACGCCTGGCTCAGCGTGCCTGCCGATCCATCACTCATATTCGACACGCCGTTCGACCAGCGCTGGGCTGCTGCGGCCAGTCTCCTCGGCGTCAACATCAGTCAGCTTACGAGCTATGCGGGACACGCTTGACGCCGGCATCCGCTCCTCGACACCGACGCCGCCGCCTGGAGTCCTGCGAAAGCATGCGGGAGACCTCGCATGAAGCGCGGGGCGGCAGATCTATTGCTAGCGTTCGACTTCGGACTGCGCCGTATCGGCGTGGCCACGGCAAACCGGCGCACTGGGACGGCCACGCCGTTAACGACGCTCGAGGCCGGTCGGGAGCCGTTATGGGAGCAGATCGATACGGTGATCGAGCAATGGCAGCCGGGCCAGCTCGTCGTCGGGTTGCCGGATCCAGCGACGGCCAAAACGATCGCGGCGGCGGCAATAGCTTTTGCGGCCGAGCTCGAAGAGCGCTATGGGCTACCAGTGGCAAGAACCGACGAGTCGCTGACATCGCGCGCGGCCCAGTCCGAGCTTATCATCGCGCGCAGAAACCGACTGATGCCGAAAAGAATTCGTAAGGGAACCCTGGACAGCCACGCTGCCTGCCTGATTGCGGAGCAGTGGCTCAGAGAGCAATGACCGTCGAGCAACTCAACGATCACGGCCAGCTACGCCACCTCATCAGTTTGGCGGACTTGAGTCGGACGGAGATCGAGAAGATTCTCGATCGCGCGAATCACTACCTGACGCCGATCGGTCAACCGCCACCGCGAGATACGATACTCCAAGGCCATACGGTCGCGAATCTGTTCTTCGAGGCGAGTACGCGGACCCGTGCATCCTTCGAGCTCGCAGCAAAGCGCCTCAGCGCTGACGTGTTGAATCTGGACGTCAATATGTCCTCACGCGCAAAGGGCGAGAGCTTGCTCGACACGATCTATACGTTGCAGGCGATGCAGGTCGACATATTCGTAGTCCGAGATGCTGGCACAGGCGTGCCGATGCGTATTGCGGACCACGTCTTCCCGCATGTCTCAGTCCTGAATGCCGGTGAATCGGATACCTCTCATCCGACCCAAGGATTGCTCGACCTCATGACGATCCAGAAACACAAGGGTGACGTCGGCAATCTTTGCGTGGCTATCGTCGGCGACATCAGACATTCTCGGGTTGCCCGCTCGGCAACCGAGGCGCTCACGAAATTCGGCGTCGGCGAGTTGCGGCTCGTTGGGCCGCAAGAGCTGCTTCCCAAGGAGCCTATCGAGGGAACACAAAGCTATGCAGAGCTCGACCGTGGCATCGAGGGCGCCGACGTAGTCATGGCTCTGCGTATTCAAAAGGAGCGATTCGCCCAGCTCGGCGACATTCCTGATCCGCAGGAATATTTCCGCCGTTTCGGGCTCGCGGAGGAGCGCATGCAGATCGCCAAACCGGATGCGATCGTCATGCATCCGGGCCCCATGAACCGAGGTGTCGAAATCGATGGTGCGCTCGCCGACGGCCCCCGATCGGTTATCCAAGAGCAAGTAACGAACGGTCTCGCCGTCCGCATGGCTGTGCTGTCGCTCGTCTATGAGCATGTTCTCACGACGCGTGGAGAACAATGTTGAGCCGGTCAACGCATCGAGGGACGATCTGTCTCGAGGATGCCCCAATCATTTCACAGACCGTGTTTGCGGGTGATCAATTCCTGTTGCGCGTGAGCGCGCCGCGCTGCGCCGAACGCGCAGTGCCTGGAACGTTCGCCCATCTGACGTGCGACCCCCTGATTCCTATGCGACGGCCCTTGTCGATCATGCGTGTCGATGCGCAAGCCGGCTGGCTCGAGTTTCTCTATAAGCCGATCGGTCCGGGACTCGAGCGACTCGCCCAGCGCGCTACCGACGATGTCATCAGTGTGCTCGGCCCCATCGGCCGCGGGTTTACCCCAGATCCAGAACGCCCCGTGATTCTCGCTGTCGCCGGTGGCGTAGGCATTCCGCCCGTGAATTTTCTAGCCGAGTCGCTGCACGCTGATCGTCGTTTCAAGCTCGTCATTCTGATGGGCTCGGAGGTCCCGTTCCCGTTCGAGCTGACTGCCCGGTCAACCGTTTTGCCGGGCCTTCCCGACTCGGCGAGCATGGCTGTAGCGCAACTCGAGGCGTGGGGAATCCCGTCTGCGCTCGCGAGCAAGGCCGGATTCGACGGCTGCTTCGACGGCTTCGTTCCGGCGCTCGCACGTGAGTGGCTTGAAGCACGACCGGCTGACTCACTCGGCGAGGTGCAGATCGTCAGCTGCGGACCGCATGCGATGCTCGAGGCGACCGCAGCGCTCGCGCGCGAGTTCGACCTTCCCTGCCAACTTGCCGTCGAGGAGTTCATGGCCTGTGGCGTCGGCGGCTGCGCGGGATGCATCGTCCCACTGCACAAACCCGAAGGCATCGTCATGAAACGCGTCTGTGTCGACGGCCCCGTATTCGACGCTGCAGAGGTGTTTCCAGGTTAAGCCGCGATGTCAGCGGCCAAGCGCGCAGCATAGACTAGCCGAAGTTGATTTTCGCCTCGAGATCCGCGCGAGAATCTGCGTTTGCGAGCGCTTCTTCCATGCTGATCGACCCGCTGCTGTAAAGATGCAGCAACGCACCGTCGAAGTCCTGCATGCCCGGCTCATTGGTCTGCTTGAATGCCTCTTTGACGCCGCTGATGTCACCCTTGTGGATGAGCTCTGCGATGTGTGCAGTGTTGAGCATGAGCTCGACAGCCGCAACACGCTTGCCTTCCTTGCTGCGGATGAGGCGTTGAGAAATTATTGCGCGAACGTATTGGCCAAGGTCCATAAAGACCTGAGCGTGCTGCTCGCTCGGATACATGTTGATGACGCGATCGAGCGTCTCGGGTGCGTTGTTGGCGTGTAGCGTCGCTATGGCCAGATGTCCCGTTCCGGCCAAATCGATTGCGGCCTGCATCGTCACGCGATCGCGAATCTCGCCGATCAAGATGACGTCCGGCGCTTCGCGCATAGCGCTGCGCAGAGCGCGCTCGTAGGAGATCGTATCGAGTCCGATCTCGCGCTGGTTGACGATCGATCTCTGATTGCTGTGCAGGAACTCGATTGGGTCCTCAATCGTGACAATATGAGAAGCCGCGTTCTGGTTACGGTAATTGACCATCGCTGCAAGCGTCGTCGACTTGCCCGAGCCCGCAGCCCCGACCATGAGGATGAGCCCGCGGCGCAACATGACGAGATCCTTGAGCGAGTCGGGCATGCCGAGCTCCTCGAGCGTCGGCAGAATGGGCGTGACATAGCGCAACACCATCGCGACATTGCCGCGCTGGTGAAAAATATTGACACGAAACCTTCCTAGGCCCGCCTCGGATACGGCGAAATCGATCTCTAGATTGCGTGTGAACTCTTCGAGCTGATTCTCGTTCATGAGCTCTAGTGCGGCCTGGCGCACCATCTTCGGCGTAAGCTCCATCTTGTTGACGGGCATGATCTTCCCGTCGATCTTGATCATGACGGGAGCATGCGTGGTGAAGAAGAGGTCTGAGGCCTTCTTATCCACCATGAGCTTGAAGAGTGGTTTGACGTTCATGGCGCCGGGAGGTTTCGATCAGAGCCGATGGCTAAAATCGGATTGCCTTGTTTTCGTCTTCGTCTATGAGAACCAAGCTCTCATCATGCGACTGGCTCGCGTTCTCCTCGCGCTTGCTCTCGAGCTTGATCTTGAGCCGCAACTCGTTCTTCGAGTCAGCATTGCGCATAGCTTCCTCGTAGGAGATCACACCATCCTCGTAGAGCCTGTACAGCGCCTGATCGAACGTCTGCATCCCCAGACGATTGGATTTGGCCATGATCTCCTTGATCTGCGCGACTTCGCCGCGGAAGATCAAATCGCTGATTAACGGCGACGCCAACATGATTTCCATGGCGGCGACACGGCCCATACCGTTTTGCCTCGGAATCAGCCGCTGCGAGATCATCGCCGTGACATTCAACGACAGGTCCATGAGCAGCTGGTGGCGCCGCTCCTCGGGGAAGAAGTTGATGATGCGGTCGAGGGCCTGGTTCGCGCTATTCGCGTGCAATGTCGCAACACAAAGATGGCCCGTCTCTGCAAACTGAATACCATACATCATTGTCTCTTGATCGCGAATCTCACCGATCATGATAACGTCGGGGGCCTGGCGCAGCGTGTTCTTCAGCGCGTTGTGCCAGCTCTCCGTATCGACGCCGACCTCCCGATGCGTGACGACACAGCCCTGGTGCGGATGCATATACTCGACAGGATCCTCGATCGTGATGATGTGACCCTGCGTGTTCTGGTTGCGGTGCCCGATCATCGCGGCGAGGGTCGTCGACTTACCGGAGCCCGTCCCACCAACGACAAGACATAGTCCCCGCTTCGTCATCGCGACGTCTTTGAGTTGCTCGGGCAGCTCCAGCTCATCGAACGTCGGGATCTTCGTCTCGATCGTGCGCAACACAGCGCCGACGCGGCCTTGCTGCACAAAAGCGCTGACGCGAAATCGGCCGATACCCTGCGGTGCAATGGCGAAGTTACATTCCTTCGTCGCGTCGAATTCTTTAGCCTGTCGATCATTCATGATCGAGCGAACGATCAGAGAGCTCTGCTCCGGCGTCAGCGGACGATCCGCATACGGCTTGATGGCCCCGTCGATCTTAATGGCGGGCGGAAACCCGGCCGTAATGAAGAGGTCCGAGCCCTTTTGCTCGACCATCTTCTTCAACAAATTTTGAGTTAGCCTGACTGCTTGGTCGCGTTCCATACCGACGCGCTCCTATATACGGACTAGCGACGCTAGAACATTTCCTTGTTGACGGCCTTGAACCGGGCCTCTTCCTTAGTGATCAAGCCTTTGCTCATGAGCTCCTGGAGATTCTGATCTAAGGTTTGCATGCCGAGCGATTGGCCGGTCTGGATCGCTGAATACATTTGCGCGATCTTGCCTTCTCGAATGAGGTTACGAATAGCTGGCGAACCGATCATGATCTCGTGCGCGGCGATTCGACCGCCTCCGGTACGCTTGAGCAACGTCTGGGAGATAACCGCGCGCAGCGATTCGGAGAGCATACTGCGTACCATCTCTTTTTCCGCGGCCGGGAAAACGTCCACTATGCGGTCAATGGTCTTCGCTGCAGAACTCGTATGTAGTGTGCCGAATACGAGATGACCCGTCTCGGCAGCCGTAAGCGCTAGACGTATCGTCTCGAGGTCACGCATCTCACCGACGAGCACGACATCGGGGTCCTCACGCAATGCCGAGCGCAACGCCTCAGCGAAGCCCAGGGTGTCCCGGTGGACCTCCCGCTGATTGATGAGCGATTTCTTGCTCTCGTGCACGAACTCGATCGGGTCCTCGATCGTAAGAATGTGATCTGGTTTATTGTCGTTGACGTAGTCGATCATCGCGGCGAGCGTCGTCGACTTACCTGAACCTGTGGGCCCTGTGACTAGGACGAGACCGCGGGGGTGCATCGAAACGTCCTTGAAGATACGTGGCGCACCCAGATCGTCGAGCGTCAAGATCTCCGAAGGAATCGTTCTGAATACAGCGGCACAACCACGGTTCTGGTTGAACGCATTGACACGGAAGCGAGCGAGCTTGGGGATTTCGAAGGAGAAATCTGTCTCGAGAAATTCCTCGAAATCCTTCCTCTGCTTATCATTCATGATGTCATACACCATGCCGTGCACTTCTTTGTGCTTCAGCGCTGGCATATTGATGCGCTTGACATCACCGTCGACGCGGATGATCGGCGGAACACCGGCGGACAAATGCAAATCCGACGCGTTGTTCTTGACGGCGAAAGCGAGCAATTGAGCGATGTCTACGGCGGCCATGAGGCTCCCTCTACATCTCTGACCCTTACCCCAACAGCGGAGCTTGGCATAATGCCGATAGTATATCTATCGTCCGAGGGCAAAGCGTGATTCAAATCACGGACCATCTGCGCCAGGTGCGCGACCGCGTCAAGAAAGCGGCGGTTGCCGCGGGCCGAGCGGCTGACGAAATCACAATCGTCGCCGTAAGCAAGAAGCATCCCGTGACCGCAATCGAGGCAGCGTACTCTGCCGGGCAACGCGACTTCGGTGAGAATTTCGTGCAAGAAGCTGCCCCGAAGATCGAGTCGCTGGCCCTGCCCGACCTACGCTGGCATTTCATTGGCCATATTCAGGCCAACAAGACCAAGGACATTGCGCGTCTCTTCGATTGGGTCCACACCGTCGACAGACTCAAGATAGCGAACAGGTTGAACGAGCAGCGCCCCCATTACGCCGCACCGCTGAACATCTGTATACAAGTGAATCTCGCCGAAGAACCGCAAAAGAGCGGCGTCGCAGCAGACGAAGTGGGTGAGCTCGTCGGGGCCGTGCGCAATCTCTCGCGTCTGCGCCTTCGCGGGCTCATGACGATGCCGCCTGTCGACGCCACGGCCGATACGATCGAAGCTGTCTTTCTCGAACTCGCCGGCATCAAGCGTTCGCTCGTTGCACAGGGGTTCGAGCTGGACACGTTATCGATGGGCATGTCGGCGGATCTGGAGATGGCTGTAACCTGCGGCAGCACGATGATCCGGATTGGAACGGCCATCTTCGGCCCGCGCCGCTAACCTAGTGGCCATGTTATCTTTGGCAGCGGCAATCTGACTTGCGACAACCAGCCATGCGTGACTCATTTACCCTCTCACTGATCTTTCTCGTTCGAACGCTCGGAGATTTGTATCTCCTGACGTATCTGCTGCGTTTTATTATGCAATGGGTCCGCGCCGACTTTTACAATCCCCTCGCACAGTTCGTCGTGAAAGCGACGAATCCGCTCGTTGTGCCTGCACGGAGAATAATTCCCTCGGCAGGCGGTGCGGACCTCGCAACGCTCCTCATTCTCATCATTCTCGAGGCAGTATTGACCTGGTCGCTGTTGTTCCTGGGATCTCTCGCGGTCACGGCGAGCACGTTCGCGCTTCTCGTGCCACTGCGCCTCATCAATCTCACGCTCTGGTTTTACACGATCAGCCTTTTCGTCTACGTCCTTATGAGTTGGCTCACGCAAGCTAGCTACAGCCCGATCAGCCGAATGCTCGCAGAGCTCAATGAGCCGTTGCTCGGGCCCGTGCGGCGTCTGCTTCCGCCGATGGGTGGCCTCGATCTGTCGCCGCTGCTCGTCCTCATACTCATTCAGGCTGTCCGGCTTGCCCTGCCGCTTCCTGCCTATCTGAGCTAGCGGCGCCGACATGGCTGACGGAAACACACTGACCGTCCATGCCATCATCAAACCAGCATCGCGACGCCCAAGTATCACGGGCGAAGGCGACACTGTGCACGTTGCTGTGAAGTCTCCGCCGATCGAGGGCCGCGCGAACCTCGAGGCCGCGGCGCTGATCGCCGACGCGTTCGGCGTACCGAAGAGCTGGGTCGAACTCGTACGGGGCGCGCGCAGCCGCATCAAGCAATTTCGAATCGTCGACCCGACGACCGCACCAAAAGGTTTCGATCCACGAGGATCGCGCAACGCTTAGCACAGGCAGAAGCTGGCGCCGTGGCGACAGAGAAGCTTCGGATGGAGTATTCTCAGACTGCGGACACTGAAAAGTAGGGGGAAAGCCATGAGTCGATTCCTGCGTGTATTACCAGCAGCCTGTCTGTTTCTAGCTGCTGCGTGCGAGCAACCTACCCAGTCGACAGCGGCGATGCCCGAACCGGCACTGCGCGCTACGGAGAACTTCCGGGACTTCGGCGACTACGTCGTGCATTTCAACGCTATCTCGACGAACCAACTCACGCCCGAAATCGCGCGCCAGTACGGAATCGTCAGAAGTAACAACCGGGCGATGCTCAACGTCAGCATCATCAGAAAAGAACCGGGAACGACCGGTCTCCCGGTGCCAGGTAGCGTGTCAGCGTCCGCCGTCAATCTCACAGGGCAGCACAAGAATATGACGCTGCGCGAAATCCGTGAGGGAGAAGCCGTCTATTACATCGGTGAGCTACCGGTCGCGAACGAAGAGACGTTGGTATTCTCGATCGATGTGACTCCCATGAACGAGCCGAGCAGATTCTCAGTTCGCTACATGAAGCAATTCTATGCTGACTGAGCGGCTACGGGGTTTCTCTGACCGAATTGCGGATGCGGATCAGATCGCTGTGCGAGACATAGAGCAATCCAGCCAGTTTGCGCACCAGGTAATCCTCGTGCTTATCGAGATGGTTATCGGCTAGCGCCACACGCCACAACATCTCGACGACGGTGTACTTCTCATCCAAACTGAGCTGCTCGTGTAATAGTCGCGTGAATGACTGCAGCTCGACGGCGTGATCGGCTTCCGACTCCGCTTCCTCGACGAGCAGTAGTGCTTCGTCTTCACTCAAACAGAAAAAACGCTTGACCTGCGCGAACACGGCCTCGTTCTCGGTCAGATTCTCCTGGTAGTCGGCACGCATCACCTCTATTAGAAGCGTCGCCGTCGCGATCTGCAGGCCATGTTCGCGCGCTTTGGGGTCATCCTGCTCGGCACCGCCGAGCTTCCGACTGAGCATCTCTCGCAATCCTGTCAGCACGGGCCTACCTCGACAAACATCACTCGACGGCCGCCGGCGGCAGCGCAAAGAAACTCGTCACACCGTTCTTGAGCTGCGTCAACTTGCCATGAAAGAAGTGGTCTGCGCCAGGAATGACCTCGAGCTCTGGGCCTGGCGCTTGATCGTTGAGCCAGTCGATGAGCGAATCGAGCGAAACAAGCTCGTCATCGGAGCCGTGAATCAGCAGCCAAGGCACCTTCAGAAACGACAACTCGATCGCGAGCCGCTCGACGGGTAAAGCGACTGTGACGAGACCCGTCGGGCGAATGGCCGGTGCAGAACGAACGGCCACGGCGGCACCGAAGGAGAAGCCGCCGAGATAGAGCGGCAGCGCGGGCCAGCGTTCACGAAGCCAGGCCGATGCCGCCACAGCGTCCTCGGTCTCTCCAACACCCTCAGCGTAGGAACCGGCCGAGGCGCCGACGCCTCTGAAGTTGAAGCGCAATACCGCTGCCCCCAACGCCAGGAAGCTGCGCGCAAGCGTATAGACAACCTTGTTATCCATGGTGCCGCCATGCAGCGGGTGCGGATGGCAGATCAGCGCGGTCGCGAGAGGCGTATCGTTGGGTCGCTCCAGCTTGGCCTCGAGGGCACCCTCGGGACCTACGACTACGAGATCTTCGACGAGCGAGTCTGAAGCAGGCATCGGCGATGCGTCTAATCCTCGGAGGCGGAGCGCACCGTGAAATCGACGATCTCCAGCCGCCGCGTTGGCATGGCTCGACCGTCGATATACTCGGGCTCGTAGCGTCGCGTCCCGATCTCCGCGATAGCCTGCGCCTCGTAGACACCCGCCGGCGAAGCGTCGATGACGCGCACGTCCGTAACGGCACCGGAAGGATCTACAAGCACTTCTAGCTGTACGATGCCGCGCACGCCCCGACTCAAGTCCAACGGCGCGATCTCGGCGAGAGGCGCCAGCATCGGTGAAGGCCCAATTTGTCCTTCGCCTAGCAACTCCCGAAAATCGCGGCGCCGGTCCTCGGTCAATACGCTGACTTCGTGCACCTCGATCTCGCGCCGCTGCTGGCGCTCGTTGAATCCGGAGATCTCGAGCGAGAACCAGAGCATGGCCATCACGACGCAAAGTGCAATGCCGAACGAGCCGGTGAAGCGCAGAACGGTCGACTCAGTCGCCATCGCTCTCCTCGAAGTCCAGCGCAGCCGAATTGATGCAGAACCGCAGACCGGTCGGCTCCGGGCCGTCGGGAAAGACGTGGCCCAGGTGTGCGTCACAGTTGGCGCAGAGCACTTCCTCGCGAACGCGGCCTAGGCTGGCATCCTCCCTGCTTGCGAGTGCCTCCGCCGTCACAGGCGCCCAGAAGCTCGGCCATCCTGTTCCGGAATCGAACTTCGTCGAGGACTCGAACAGCGGATTCCCACAGCACACGCACAGATACCTACCCGCGTCGTCGTGCTCGTAGAATCGGCCCGTGAACGGCCGCTCGGTTCCCGCTTCCTGCGTGATGTGATACTGCTCGTCCGTCAACCGCTCACGCAGTTGCTGGTTCGATTTCTTTGTGTCGTCCGTCATTTGCCAGACTCCTGTTCATCCCGGCGGACGAGAGGCCGCTTCGGGCCGTCCGCCTGTGGATGTTATCTTAGATTCGGTATGTCGGAGATTATAGAGCTTCACGACATCCGTAAGCGCTACGGTGAAACAGATGTCTTGAACGGCCTGAGCCTGAGCGTTCGGGCAGACGTCGTCACGGCTATCGTTGGCGCGAGCGGCAGTGGCAAGTCGACGCTTCTGCAAATCGTCAACGGCTTGGTCAGACCGGAACAGGGACGTGTCGTCGTGTTCGGCGCGCCACTGCCCGAGCGGAATCTGGTCGAGACCCGGCGACGCATCGGCTATGCCGTACAAGGTACGGCGCTGTTTCCGCACCTCAGCATCGTGCGTAACATGAGCCTGGTCGCAGAAGTCGTGGGCTGGGATGAAGAACGTATCGGCGCTCGCGCCCTCGAGCTCATGACCCTTATGGATCTCGAGCCCGGCCTCGGCAATCGCTATCCGCACGAGTTATCTGGTGGTCAGCAGCAACGTGCGGGTATCTGCCGGGCCATGTTCCTCAAGCCCGAGATCCTCTTGCTCGACGAGCCATTCTCCGGCGTCGATACGCTAACGAAGGGCGAGATTCACGCGCGCCTCGCCGCTCTCCTTGCTGTGGAGCCGACGACCGTGCTGCTCGTGACCCATGACATCGGCGAAGCGCTGACGGTCGCCGCGGATCTCATCATCATGCAAGGCGGTCACGTGGAGCAGCGCGGGGCTGTAACCGACGTCCTCGCCGCACCGGCGAGTGGCTATGTCCGAGCACTACTCGGCCAGGGTCATGCGGCTTAGCCTGCTTCCAGTTGCCGCCTCCCTGTTGTTCTTCTCTGGCGGACTCGCCTCTCAGCAAGCACCGATCGTTGTCGGCAGCAAGAATTTTACGGAAAGTTATGTGCTCGCGGAGATCATGGCTCAGACCCTCGAGTTCCACGGGCTGACGGTGGAGCGCGAGTTCGGCTTTGCCGGCACGCTCGTCGCGTTCGAGGCGTTGCGGGCCGGCGAAATCGACCTCTACGCTGAATACAGCGGAACAATATCGCAGGCGATATTGCAGACCGATTCCGAATTCGATGGACCCGCACTCGTCGCGGCCCTCGCCCCGCTCGGTCTTGAGCCGCTCGAGCCGTTCGGTTTCGACAATACCTACGCGATCGCGATCATGCCCGCTCTGGCCCAGACTCTAAGGCTCGAGCGGATCTCGGACCTGCGCGCACATCCCACGCTGCGCCTCGGCCTCAGCCACGAGTTTCGCGACCGGGCCGATGGCTGGCCCGGGCTCAAACGCGCCTATTCACTACCGCAGGAGAGCTCCGGACTCGAACACGGTCTGGCCTATCAAGCGCTGCTCGAAGACGAGATCGATGTGACCGACGCCTATTCCACGGACGGTGATCTAGTTCGATACGACCTGCGCCTACTCGAGGACAACTTGGGCTATTTCCCAACGTATCTGGCATTGCCGCTGGCGCGCGGGGATCTCGACCCACGAGCCCGAGCTGCGCTTGCTTCACTTGCCGGAAGCATCGACGCAGCACAGATGCGCGCGCTCAACGCCGAGGTTGTCGTCAACGGGCGGACTTTTGCGGACGTCGCGGCGCAGTTCCTTGCCGGCCGCGGCCTCGCAACGGGAACCCCCCAACCGCGCAGCCGCTTGCAAGAACGGCTATTGGCCAACGTTCTCGTGCACCTGAAACTCACGAGCATCGCCGTGCTCGCGGCGACGCTCATCGGCCTCGGACTCGCGCTCTCGGTCTACCGCTCACCCACCGTCTCCAAGGCTGTGCTGTACACAGCTGGACTGCTGCAGACCGTGCCGTCAATAGCACTGCTAGCGCTGCTTATCCCAATTGCCGGCGTTGGCCAGGTGCCGGCCATCATCGCGCTATTCCTGTACTCGCTGTTGCCCATCGTGCGCAACACGATCACCGCACTCATCACGATCGACCCACTGCTGCAGCGCGTCGCGGTAGCACTCGGTCTGACGCAGGCCCAACGGCTCAGAGTTGTGTATCTGCCGCTGGCTCTGCCGCACGTTCTCGCAGGAATTCGCATTGCGGCCGTCGTCAGCATTGGCACAGCAACGCTTGCAGCGTTCATCGGCGCGGGTGGGCTCGGCGAGCCGATCGTGACCGGCCTCGCCCTCAACGATACAGGCCTGATTCTGCAAGGAGCGATACCGGCTGCGGCGTTGGCCATAACGGTCGAGCTGATGTTCGAGGTGCTCGAGCGCTGGCTCGTGCCGCCGCATTTGCTCACGCGTCAGGCAGTCTCCTGAGTACCGCCTTCTCGCTCCGGCTCCACGAGCAGCGCATTTATTCGCTTGACGAACGCGGCCGGATCGTCGAGCGGCTGCCCTTCCAGCAGCAAGGCCTGCTCGAGCAGCAATTGTGCCAACGCCTCGAACTGCGTCTGCCCTTTCTCTGTCTCGAGGCGGCGGACCAGCGGATGGGCGTCATTGAGCTCGAGCGACGGGACGCTCGTCGGCGCCTCGTGACCCGAGGCCTTGAGTAGCTCGCGCATTTGAAAGCCGATCTCATCGTCGCCAAAGACCAGACAAGACGCCGACTCGGTCAGCCTGCCGCTCATGCGAACCTCGTCGACCTTGTCGCGCAGCGCCCGCTTGACGCGCTTGAGCAGCTGCTTTTGCGCTTTGCTCTCGGTCGTATCTACCGTTGCGGTCGCGGACTCCGATGCCTCGAGCATCCCACGCGAGACGTCCTTGAACGTCTTACCCCCGAACTCCCGAAGGAATTGCATGACCCACTCGTCAATGCGATCTGAGAGAAGCAGAACCTCGGTGCCTTGCTCGCGCAGGGCTTCGAGGTGCGGGCTGCTGCGTGCCGCCGCCGGCGACTCGGCGATGAGATAGTAGATCTGCTTTTGATCGTCGGGCGCCGCCTCGACGTAGGCTTCCAGGCTCCGATCCTGCGCGAAATCCTCTGAATGCGTGCTGTTGAAACGCAGCAGGGCGGCGATCTTGTCGAAGCTCGCGGGATCCTCCGCGAGGCCCTCCTTGAATGCCGTGCCGAATTCCTTCCAGAAGGTCGCGAATTTGTCAGGCTCCTCTCGCGCAAGTTTCTCGAGCACGTCGAGGACACGCTTCGTCAACGCACTCTTGATGGCTGCAACATTGGGGTTCTGCTGCAGTAACTCGCGCGAGACATTCAACGGTAGATCGCTCGAGTCGACGACGCCACGCACGAACCGCAGGTAGAGCGGCAGGAATTGCGTCGCTTCGTCGCTGATGAACACACGCTGCACGTAAAGCTTGATGCCTCGTGGGGATTCTCGATTCCAGAGATCGAGCGGCGCGACCGACGGTACGTACAGCAAACTCGTGTACTCACGCTTGCCCTCGACCCGATTGTGACTCCAGGCCAATGGCTCGGAAAAATCGTGCGCGATGTGCTTGTAGAACTCGAGGTACTCCTCGTCCTCGATTTCGGCACGCGGGCGGGTCCAGAGCGCCTTGGCCTCGTTGACGGTCACGACCGCCTCGCCATCCGCACCCGGACGCGCGAGCCGAACCGGAAACGCAATGTGATCCGAATACCTGTGAATGAGGCTCTCGATGACCGTCGGGTCGAGAAACTCTCTAGCGTCCTCTTTGAGTCTCAGAGTGACCTGTGTGCCGCGCTCCGGCTTCTCGGCCGGCTCGACCGTATATTCGCCCTTGCCATCCGACACCCAGCGTACGGCCTGCTCGGCAGGCAGGCCTGCGCGCCGGCTCAGGACCTCGACCTCATCGGCAACAATGAACGCCGAATAGAAGCCGACGCCGAACTGGCCAATGAGTTGCGCATCCTGTCGCGCTTCGCCACTGAGTTTACCGAGGAATTGCGCCGTGCCGGAGTGTGCGATCGTGCCGAGGTGCGCGGTGATCTCCTCGGCACTCATGCCGATACCGGTGTCGCTAACGATGAGCCTGTTTCCCTCGGGGTCGAGTCTGACGCAAATCTCGAGCTCGGCCTGTTCGGCGAGAAGCTCGGGGCTGGCCAGCGATTCGAAGCGAAGCTTGTCGTTAGCATCCGACGCGTTGGAGATCAGCTCACGCAGGAAGATTTCTCTATTGCTATAAAGAGAATGCACCATGAGGTGCAGGAGCTGATTGATCTCGGCCTGGAAACTGAAGGTCGCAGGTCCAGTTTTCTCGGTCATGCCATCTCCCGACGTTCCGTAAACGTCGTAGATGGGGCGTGGCTAGGGAAAATTCAAGTTTCGGCGCTGGCCCGCGGGCGCTGCGGGTCAACCACGATGCGCGAGAGCTCGCCCGCGATCAACGCGGCGATCCAGAGGACGACGCCGGCGAGTGCTATCCAGGCGAGCGCGGGGGCCCAGCTGACGAGGATGTCGGCGAAGCGAATGACGACGAGCCCGCACGCGGCCGAGAAGCCGATTTCGAGGCTCGGCCAGCGAAGACGCTCGACGGCGGAGACGACGGCGAACGCCAGGTCGTCGAGATCGTCTAGCCACAGCAGGATGATTTCCATGTCGTTCTTGTATCGACAAGCGATCGGTTGCGATCGCCTCGGCGTCGAGCATTCGACTGTACTTCGCATCAGCTGAGTGGCGCCGTGATCGACCGCTCAAAAGATGCAGCTCGTTCAGGACGACCGTGTTTCGGTATAGTACGTTCTTTACTTAAGCTGGCCGACGGCGACCGATCACTGCCCCTGCTCGTGAAACGAATCATCGTATTGAATCCGAAAGGCGGGTCCGGCAAGACCACGATCGCGACCAATCTGGCCGCGAACTTTGCCGTCGCCGGCCACCATCCCGCGCTCATGGATCTCGATCCGCAGGGCTCGAGCATGCGTTGGCTCAAGAAGCGCGCGCGAGACCGCGCCGCTGTGCACGGCATCGCAGGATTCGAGCGGTCCGTGACCGTGACGCGCAGCTGGCAGCTACGCGTGCCGAGCGACTGCTCACCATTGATCATCGACACCCCGGCAGCGATGGACCCGCAGTCTCTGCCAGAAATGACACGAGGCGCGGACGCGGTCCTCGTGCCCGTGATGCCGTCGGACATCGACATCCATGCAGCAGCGCGATGTATTACGGATCTGTTGCTCGTCGCGAAAATCAAGCGCTCGGACGAGCGTATCGGCATAGTCGCGAACCGCGTACGCAGCAATACGCTCGTCTCACACTCCTTGACACGCTTCCTGCGCAGCTTGGACATCCCACTCATCGCCACGCTGCGCGACAGTCAAAACTACGTACGTTGCGCGGAGTCCGGCGTGGGCATCTATGAGCTGCCGCGCTGGCAAGTCCGTCAGGATCTCGAAGCTTGGGAAGAGCTCATGGACTGGCTCAGTCACCGGCATGCACCGACTAATCGTGACAGCAACGGCCTAGTGACCCACAACTCTGTCTAACGCAGAGCCGCGAGACATCGCCAGGCGATTGCCGCGCCCTCGGCGAGCATCCGATCGATCGAGTTAGTGAGGGTGACCTGGATGTCGGGACAGAGGTTGGTTCGCAGAGTCGGTTGCGTGCGCCTGGTCAGGCTGCAGGGCTAGGATTCCTCGGAATCCCAGTTCTGTCTGATTTTGTCAGCCCAGCTGTTGTAGCCGCGCCAACTGTAGATGGACGCGTCTCTGGCGGTGCGCCGTGCCGGCTGCATGCTCACGCGGGAAAGCCACTTCCGATACGCTTCCCAGCCCTGTTGCTCGCTCGGCGCCGCTGGTTGGTCGGCAGGGCTCGCGTCCTGGGGTGAGTTACCGGGCTGCTCGCCATGGTACAGCGGCGGGCGAAATCGATGATCTTTTCCGTTGCTCATAAGGTCTAGCACTGCGCTCAAGATTCGAGCGCAATACTAGCCATGAGTCGGCCTCATCGGCCAGGAACTGGATCACAAACAACTTACAAAAAAATTATTAAAAAACAAACTGTTACATGCTCTTTAACTTAATGCATCATCGTGTACGAAGGTGCGCCGGGACGTAACGCATTGCGGCGCTCGCATTGTGATCGACGTTAGCGAGACTTGCAGTAAGGGTTGAGTGGGGACCAGTCCAGCGCTGGAGCTGACCCTATGGCCTGATCTCGATTGGCGTGCCTTCCTCGGTCATGAGCCAGATATCGACCATGTCGGAGTTCGACACGGCGACGCAGCCGTCGGTCCAATCCCAGTTCTCGTAGCGGGATTCACTGTAATTGGGCTC
>Ga0224512_10001318_pt1 | contig 24055 bp, 23 predicted proteins | sample SF_May12_sed_USG_4_FD_169103 | JGI IMG/M metagenome (GOLD analysis project Ga0224512, IMG submission 169103) | Sediment microbial communities from San Francisco Bay, California, United States - SF_May12_sed_USGS_13 | ecosystem: Environmental > Aquatic > Marine > Sediment | place: USA... | reverse complement strand
GAGCCAACCGACGAGAACCTCGAGTATCCGGTCATCACCACGATGTATACGGGGCCGCGGCTCGGCGCGCACACTGCTTTCCCCGTGCTCGGTATGGAGATCGACGAGTTCGCCGACAACACCGAGGGCGGCACACGCGACATGCTGCTCGTAATCGGTGAGTCGTTGCGCAACGAGTGCCGCGAAAATCGCCAAATGATGTACATGGTCGACATCACCGACGAGACCAAGCCTTGGCCGGTAGCGAATTTTCAGGTCCCCGAGGAGATGGGTAATTTCTGCGAGCGCGGCGGGCGTTTCGGCACGCACTCCTCGAACGAGAGCATGACGCCGATCTACTACGGCAAGATTGTTTTCCTCGCGTACTTCAATGCCGGCATCCGTGCCGTCGACATTCGCGATCCGTTCTCGCCGCAGGAAATCGGCTACTTCATTCCGCCGACGACCGAGCGCACGACCGAGCGCTGTGTCCAGAACGACGGCGTCGAGGAGTGCAAGACGGCCATTCAGACGAACAACCTCGATATCGACGATCGCGGCTACGTGTATGCGGCCGATCGCGCGAACACGGGCCTTCACATCGTCGAGCTCACGGGCTCGGCCCGCGACGTTGCCGACTGGAGCCATGCGGTGCAGTAGAGTCAGTTCGGGCTGGGTCATCGCGCTCCTGTGTGTCGGGAGCGCGATGATGCCGTCTTTGGCCGTGGCCCATACGGAAGGCGTCGAAGCGGCTGACCCGGCGACCCCGGCCGCGCTGCTCGGTCTAAGGAGCGCGGCGGGCGGCTATGACGCGTCCGAACCTGCTTTGACGGCCTGGCGCGAGATCTTCACCGGTGATCGGACGCCCCGGCCTATGATGGGCGAGCACGCCGGCGCATCCGAGCACGCCGGCCACATGATGCATCACGACTCGGCAACGATGCAGCAATGACGGTGCGCGCATCCCGCGCTATCTATCTCGTTCTTCATGCCCTGAGCGCGTTGACGCTCGCGGGGCTCCTCGGCGCGTGCGCCACTGGCTCCCGTTCGACAACCCTCGCCGGCACGCTCGTCGAGCCCGTCGTGCTGACGCCCGAGCAGCAGGCCATCGTGGACCGCAGGGAAGCCCGCGAAGAAACGCTGTTGCAACAGGTGCTGACGCCCGACACGGCCGCCGAGCTTGCCTTGCTCCACAACCCCGTTGTCGCGGGCGCGCTCGAGACGCTCGACATGCTCTACGTGGACCGTTTGCTCGTTGCGCATACGGTCAATCCGGACTTCAATGGGGGCCGGCCGCCCAGCACGATGGACACGAGGATCGAGCGACCGATCTCGGTCAACGTCATGTCGTGGCTCTATGGGCCGGCGCTCGACACGAGCTTCACGCCGGAGGAACGTCTGGCCCGCGTGCAGGCTGCGGACGAGGTCGGCGCACTGCTGTTTGCAGCACGTCGTGCCTGGGTCAGCGCCGTCAGCGCGCGGCAGACGCTGCGTTACTTTGAAGATGTCGTCCTTGCCCTCGAGGGCGGCCGGGACATCGTCGAGAGCATGCGCAGTGTCGGGAATGCGTCTGAGCTCGAAGCGCTGCGCGCCCAGACGCTGCACGCCGATGCGATCGCGCACCTGACGACCGTGCAGGTTGCAGCCGCCGTGGAGCGCGAGCGGCTCATCCAGGTGCTCGGGCTCTGGGGACCCGATGCCGAGCGCGTGCAGGTGCCGGAGCGTTTTCCGGACCTGCCGCGCACGCCCGTGACGCCCGATGGCATCGAGGGCCGCGCCGTGGCGCAGCGCTTCGACGTCGAGGCCGGGCGTTCCTCGGGCTCGCCCGGGGAGGCCGCCGTCAACGCGCGTGCCGACGTGCGCACGGCCTGGCTCGCCTATCGCGGTGCCTATGATCTCGCCCGCCACGCGCGCGAGGCGCTCGTGCCGCTCGCCGAGCGCACCTCGGCCGAGCAGCTGAAGATGTACAACGGCATGCTCATCGGCGTGCTCGATCTCGTCGCCGACGCAGCTCAGCGCATCAATGCCGTCAACGCCGCGCTCGATGCCGAGCGCGACTTCTGGCTTGCCGAGATCGAGCTGCAGCGCGCGATGGCGGGCGTCGGCATCTCGGCCGTCGCGCCGCAGCCCGGCGCGCCGACCGGTTTTCAGCCCGGGGCTTCTTACCATGTTCACTGATAAAGGTTTCCAATGGTCTCGCGACGCGGGTTCTTAACGGGCGCTGGCATGCTCGCCGGCGCGGCTGCGGTCTCGCGCAGCGCACTGGCGCAGGTGCCGGAGGCGCCGGTCTCGGAGAACCCCGGCACGCAGCCGCCGCCAGCGCCGCCGTCGGGACGGCCCTACCGGCCTGTCGTGACGCTGAACGGCTGGTCAGCGCCGTGGCGCATGCGCGACGGCGTCAAAGAATTTCATCTCGTGGCCGAGCCCGTCGAGCGCGAGATCGCGCCGGGCATGACCGCACATCTGTGGGGCTATAACGGCCAGTCGCCCGGTCCGACGATCGAATGCGTCGAGGGCGACCGCGTGCGCATCTTTGTGACAAACAGGCTGCCCGAGTACACGACGGTTCACTGGCACGGCATTCGCCTGCCGCACGGCATGGACGGCGTCGTCGGCGTGACGCAGCCGCCGATCCAGCCCGGCGAGACCTGGGTCTACGAGTTCGACATGCAGCACGCGGGGACATTCATGTATCACCCGCACGCCGACGACATGCTGCAAATGGCGATGGGCATGATGGGCTGCATCGTCGTGCATCCGCGCGACGTCGAGCAGCTCGCCGTCGATCGCGACTACATGTTCATCATGAACGCTTACCACATCGAGCCCGGCAGCTACACGCCGCGCGTCAACACGATGCTCGATTTCAATATCTGGACGTGGAACAGCCGCGCGTTTCCAGGGATTACGCCGCTCGTCGCGCGCCTGGGCGATCGGGTCAGGATTCGTATCGGCAACCTGACGATGACGAACCACCCCATCCACTTGCACGGCCACAACTTCGAGGTGAGCGGCACCGACGGCGGCTGGGTGCCCGAGTCGGCGCGCTGGCCCGAGGTCACGGTCGACATCGGCGTCGGTCAGATGCGCGCGATCGAGCTCATCGCCGACGCTCCGGGCGACTGGGCGTTTCACTGCCACAAGACGCACCATACGATGAACGCCATGGGCCACGAGGTCCAGACCTCGATCGGCGTCGACTTTCGCGAGGCTGCGGAGAAGCTGCGGCGTCTAGTGCCTCAATACATGGTCATGGGCGAACGCGGCATGGCGCAGATGGCATCGATGCACATGCCGCTGCCGGAGAACACCCTGCCGATGATGACAGGCACGGGCCCTTACGGGCCGATCGGCATGGGCGGCATGTTCACGCTGTTCAAGGTGCGCGACGATCAAGCGCCCGATGACTACGACGACCCCGGCTGGTACGATCCGCCGCCCGGGACGATGGCTTACCGCAGCGAAGACTAGCGCGAGCCCCCCTTCTTAGCTCAGCTCCAGCGGCGCATGCTCATCGCCGTGCGTATGCGTGCCTCGGTCATCGCGATCGCGGCTGCCCGCGGCGATAGACCTTCCCGCGAGGAGCGCTCGAAGACCTCTGCCGTGTTCGTGCGGATCTTCTCGTCGATGATCGCAAACGCCTCAGTCTGTGAGCCGCCGCGATACTCGACGGCTGCGCAGATCACGCCGCCGGCGTTGGAGATGAAATCCGGGATCGAGACGACACCTCGCTCGTAGAGACGTGCCTCCGCTTCCTCGGTCACGCCGATGTTGGCGCCTTGAACAACGAGCTTCGTTCGGAGCTCATCGACGTTGTCCGCGTTGATGACGTCTGGCCGAGCCGCGGGAATCCAGATATCGCACTCGATGCCGACGATGGCGTCGCGGTCGGCCACGCTGCCGATGCCCGCGTCGACCAGATGCCCGCCTTCGTTTTTGACTGCGAGGAGCTGGGCGACATCGAGGCCGGCGGGGTCATGCACGGTACCACTGGAGTCCGCGGCCGCAACGAGCACGGCGCCGCGCGCCGCCAAGAAACGCGCCGCGTGTTTGCCCACTGCGCCGAAGCCCTGCACGGCGATGGTTGCGCCGTCGAGCTCGAGCTTCGCGTAGTCCTTGGCAACATCGGCAGCGGCCGCGAGGCCGAAGCCCGTGGCGCCGATCTCGTCGAGCGGAATGCCGCCGAGCTCGGGTGGCAGCCCCACGGCGCGGCCGATCTCGTCGGTGACCCAGGCCATCGCGGTCTCGTCGGTGCCCATGTCGGGGCCCACGATGTAGTCCACTATCGGACCCACGGCGCAGGCGAAGGCTCGCACGAGCTCTTCCTTGCGCTCGGGGTTGGTTGCCGGGTCGCCAAACAGGACCGCTTTGCCGCCGCCGTGGGGCAAGCCGGCGGCAGCATTCTTGAACGTCATCGCACGCGCGAGCCGCACGCATTCCTCGAGCGAGACGTCCGGCGCCATGCGCACGCCGCCTATAGCGGGCCCAGCCGCGGCGTTGTCGACGACGACGATCGCGTTGAGCCCAATGCCAGGTCTGTGTATGTGAACGATACGCGCGGGGCCTAGATCGTCGCAGAATCGAAACACTGACTCGGTCATGATCTATTCCTTCGTGCGCTAGCCAGCTAGCGCCAAATCTTCAATGACGGTATTCAGAAAGCGTGTCGCCTCTATGCCCGTAACGACGCGGTGATCGAAGCTCAGCGATAAGGGCAGTATGCGTCGTACGACCGGCTGATCGTCCTGGACGACGACGCGCGGCTCGGCGCGCCCGGCGCCGAGAATCGCGACCTGCGGCGGTAGGACGACGAGCTCCGCAAACCGGCCGCCGAACATGCCGAAGTTGCTGAGCGAGATCGTCGCCCCCGTCAGCTCGGCACGCTCGACCGAGCGATTCTCTATCCCCTGCTTGATCCGCTCGAGCTCGGCCCGCAGCTCCTCTGTGTTCCGGTTCCCGGCATCGCGCAGCACGGGTGCAAACAGACCGTCACCCGTTTCCACGGCGATACCGAGATCGACCGTCTTGTGCAGAGTACGGGTCTCGGTGTTGGGATCGAACCACGCGTTGAGCGCCGGGGAGGCTTTGCAGGCGATGCTGATCGCGCGGGTGAGTCGCGCGGTCGGATCCTCGTGCTCGCTCCAGGCGTCGATGTCGGCCTCATCGTTCAGCGTCGCGGGGACGACGTTGCGTCCGGCGAGCGTCATGGACTGGAACATCGCGCGGCGCACGCCACGCAGCTTCTCGCCGGCGCCGCCGCGGGTGCCGGCCGCGGCCTCGACGTCGGCGCTGCTGATCGTGCCGCCCGGACCCGTACCCGTGACGGTTGCGAGATCGACGCCGAGTGACTCAGCTAGCTTGCGTACGGCGGGCGCGGCCTTGGCCCGCTCGGTCGTGCGAGGCGACTCGGCGATGTCGCCGACTATCGCGCCCGTGTCCTTTGCCTCGCCTGCGTCGAATTCGACGAGCGGCGCACCGACCTCGAGTATATCGCCGACATCGGCGTGCAGCGCCGCCACGCGACCGGCGCGCGGTGAGGGCACTTCGACGATAGCTTTGTCCGTCTCGACTGCAACGAGCGGCTGGTCGGCAACGACGTGATCGCCGACGCCGACGTGCCAGGTCACGATCTCGGCCTCGCGCAGGCCCTCGCCGAGGTCGGGTAGCTTGAAGACGTCACCCATCAGCTGTACTCCATGACACGCCGCGCTGCAGCGACGACGCGTCCCGCGGACGGCATGTACCGATCCTCGAGTCGCGGTAGCGGCATGATCGTGTCCCATCCCGCGACGCGTTCGATCGGCGCGAGCAGATTCACGAGGCCGGCACCCGCCAGGCGCGCGGCAATCTCCGCGCCAAAGCCGCCGGAGACGGGCGCTTCATGCACGATGACGCAGCGACCCGTCTTCTCGACGGATGCCGCGATCGTTTCGAAGTCGAGTAATTTCAGAGTCGCCACGTCGATCACTTCCGCTTCGACCCCATCGGTCGCGAGCGTCTCGGCGGCGTCCATGACCTCGCTGAGCGCGGCGCCCCAACCGATCAGCGTCACGTCACTGCCCTCGCGTGTCACGAAGCAATGGTCGAGCGCCAGCGCACGACCGTCATCGACGACGGTCTCACGAACCGCGCGGTAGATGCGCTTGGGCTCGAGGAACACGACAGGATCGGGATCGCGAATCGCAGCGAGCAGCAGGCCGTAGGCTTTAGCCGGCGAGGAAGGAATCACGACGCGAATACCCGGAATGTGCGTGAACATCGCCTCCATGCTCTCGGAATGATGCTCGGGCGCGTGCACGCCGCCGCCATACGGCGCGCGGATCACGAGCGGACAGCTGAGCCGACCGCGCGTGCGCGTGCGCATGCGCGAGGCGTGGTTCACAAGCTGGTCGATGACGGGGTAGATGAAGCCCATGAACTGGATCTCGGCGACGGGACGCAACCCCATCGCCGCGAGGCCGATCGGCAACCCGCCGATCAGCGCCTCGCTGAGCGGCGTGTCGCGCACGCGTGATTCGTCGAACCGGCCGATGAGGCTCTGCGTTGCCCGAAAAACGCCGCCGTCGATGCCGACGTCCTCGCCGAGAATGACGACGGTCGGATCGTCTTGTAGTGCGCGCGCGAGCGCGAGGTTGACGCCCTCGACGAGCGTGCACTCGACAGCTTGCGCTGCCGCTTGCGTGCTTTCGGACGAAGTCGTCATTCGGGCGTCTCCGCCAGCGCAGCGTCGCGTTGCGCAGCCAGAGCGCTCGGAAGCTCCGCGTACAGATGATCGAACATGGCCTCGGGTGGCTCAGGCGGCTCCGCCAGGTAGGCATCGGTCGCCTGCTCGACCTGTGCGGCGCAGGCTTCGATGAGCGCTTCTTCCTCGGCCTTTGACCACGAGTGAGCGGTGGTCAGATGACTTCTGAGTCGTGCGACAGGCTCTTCCTTCCAGTGCTTCGCAACCTCGTCATCGTCGCGATAACGGCTCGCATCATCGGCCGTCGTGTGGTCGGCGAGCCGGTAGGTCAGCGCCTCGATGAGGGTCGCGCTGCCGCCCGAGCGGGCTTTGTCGAGCGCTTCGCCGATGACCTGGCGCACGGCAATGACGTCGTTGCCGTCGACCTGGCGCCCCTCGAGCCCAGCGCCGATGGCCTTCTGTGCAAGCGTTGCGGCTGCGGTTTGCGCATTGCGCGGCACGGAGATCGCCCATTGGTTATTCGTTGCGACGAATACGATCGGCAGCTGCCACGCGCCCGCGACATTCATTGCCTCGTAAACGTCGCCTTTCGATGTTGCGCCGTCGCCGAATACGGCCACGGCCGCGCGCGGCTCGCCGCGTAGCTTGAACGCGAGCGCCGCGCCGGCCGCGTGCGGCGCATGACTGCCGACCGGAATGCAGACGGGAAAATCCTGTCTCGGCACGGCGAAGTTGCTGCCGCGCTCGTCGCCGCCCCAATACTGCAGCAGCTCTTTGGGCGTTACGCCGCGCAAGAGCTGTGCGCCGTGCTCACGAAAACTCGGTAGAAGCACGTCCTCCGGTCGCATCGCGTGCGCCAGCCCGACACTGACGCCCTCTTGGCCAAGGCTCGAGGCATAGGTACCCAGACGACCCGTGCGCTGCAGAGCGATTGCCTTCTGATCGAACGTGCGAGCCAACACCATCCAGCGATAGAGCTCGACGAGCGTCTCGCGATTCGAGGCGAATGCCGGCAGCTCGCCGAGTGCCGCGCCGTCGGCATCGAGGTAGCGTGTGAGCTCGATCTCGAACCGGGCGACGATCGTCATGCGCCGCCGCCTACACCGAGGCCGAGCTCCTCGGTCATGCGTTCGCGCATGACGAACTTCTGGACCTTTCCGGTCACGGTCATCGGAAACTCGTCGACGAACTTGATGTAGTAGGGAATTTTGAAATGTGCGAGCTTGCCTTTACAGAACTCTTGGATCTCCTCGGCAGTGGCGCTTTCTCCTGCGTGCAGCTTGATCCAGGCGGCCACTTGCTCACCGTATTTCTTATCCGGAACGCCGAAGATCTCGACCTCGTCGATCTTCGGGTTCGAGTACAGGAACTCCTCGATCTCGCGCGGATAGATGTTCTCGCCGCCGCGGATGACCATGTCCTTGATGCGTCCGACGATGCGTATGTAGCCGCGCTCGTCCATCGTTGCGATGTCGCCGCTTTTGATCCAGCCTGCCGCATCGATCTCTTTGGCCGTACGCTCCGGATCGTCCCAGTAGCCTTGCATGACGCAATAGCCGCGCGTGCAGAGCTCCCCGGGTGTGCCGTAAGGCACGATCTTGCCTTGCTCGTCGACTATCTTGACCTCCGTGTGCGGCAGCACGCGTCCGACCGTGCCGACGCGCATCTCGACGGGATCGTCGATGGCGGTCTGCGTCGACAGTGGACCCGTCTCGGTCATTCCGTAGCCTATCGTGATCTCCTCGAGGTGCATGTCGCTCATGACGCGATGCATGAGCTCGATCGGGCACGGTGCTCCGGCCATGATACCGGTCCGAAGCGAGCTCAGGTTGCGGTCGGCAAACGAGGGATCGTCGAGCTCGGCGATGAACATTGTCGGAACGCCGTGCAATGCCGTGCAGCGCTCGGTCTCGATCGCCTCGAGCACGGCGGCGGGATCGAAGCCCGCAGACGGGAACACCATCGCCGCACCATGCGTTGCACAGAGCAAGGTCCCGAGCACCATGCCGAAGCAGTGATACATGGGTACGGGGATACAGAGCTTGTCGGCTTCGGAGAACTTCATGACTTCCGCCGAGATTTGCGCGTTGTTGATGATGTTGTGGTGTGTCAGCGTCGCGGCCTTGGGCGTGCCCGTCGTGCCACTCGTAAATTGGATGTTGATGGGATTGTCGAAGTCGAGCCCAGCCGAGATCTCGCCCAGCGAGCGTAACGCATCGTCGTTTGCAGACGACACGATATCGGCATAGCGCAAAAACCCGCGAGCCTGCTCATCGCCGAGTGTTATCACGAGCTCGAGATCGGGTAGTCGCTGCGCGCTTAGCTTGCCGGGGTCGCAGTTGTCGATCTCCGGTGCGAGCTCTCTGAGCATCGTCACGTAGTCGCTCGATTTGAACTTGCTGGCCGTGATCAGTGCCCGGCAGCCGGTTTTATGCAGCGCGTACTCGAGCTCCGCCAGGCGATAGGCGGGATTGATATTGACGAGGATGAGTCCCGCGTAAGCCGTACCGAATTGTGTGACGACCCACTCGACGACGTTCGGTGCAACGATGCCAACCCGATCGCCCGGGGAAAGGCCCTGCGCGAGCAGGCCGGCGCCGAGTTTCATTGACTCGTCTCGCAGCTCGCCCCAGCTTAGGCGCCGCTGCTGGTGCGGCACGATCAGAGCGTCGGCCTCCGGCCAACGATGAGCTGTCCTGTCCAGCACGGCGCCCACGGTCAGCCCCGACAGCGGCTCCGCGCTCGGCGAGTGAACGTAGCTCTGGGACCTCGGTGTCATGGCACGATCGTTGCGGGGACGCTAGACCGCGGCCATACGGACATCTACCTACCGCCCGACGTTAGTGCCCGCCGTTGGAGTTGCCGAGGGCCGGCTGCAATGCCCCTTGCTTGCGCTGGCGCGCTCGTCGCGAGAGCATGTTGAGCGCCTCTACGCTGGCCGAGAACGTCATCGCCGCGTAGATATAACCTCGCGGCACGTGCGCGCCGAATCCTTCGGCGATGAGCGTGGTGCCGATCAATAACAGAAAAGCCAGGGCGAGCATGACGATCGTCGGGTTCTGATTGATGAAATTCGCGAGTGGCGTTGCCGCGAGCAGCATGAGCGATACGGCTACGATCACGGCGACGACCATAATCGGGATGTGCTCCGTCATGCCCACGGCCGTGATGATGCTGTCGAGCGAAAACACGAGATCGAGCAGCAGAATCTGTCCGATCGCTGCGGCGACCCCGATCGATGCCTTGCCCGAGTCGAACATGTCGGGACCCGGATCCGGGTCGACGCTGTGATGGATCTCCTTCGTGGCCTTCCAGACCAGGAACAAACCGCCTGCGATCAAAATTAGATCTCGCCACGAGAACGCATGACCGAAGAGCTCGATCAGCGGCGCCGTCATCCGAATGATAAAGGCAATCGTGCCGAGCAAGGCGAGGCGCAGCACGAGCGCGGCACCTATTCCGATCTGGCGCGCGGACACACGCCGATCTTCCGGTAGCTTGTTCGTGAGTATGGAAATGAAGATCAGGTTGTCTATGCCGAGCACGACCTCCATGACAATCAGCACGCCGAGAGCTGCCCAGGCATTGGGGTCCAAAAGGAGCGTCATGAGGTAATCGTTCATCTGCGGCTAAGAGGAATTTAAAGGTGTGCCGGCGGTTGACGAGACGGGCTCGCAAACCATTAACTTGCTCAGGTTACTCTATCGCCATCAGAGCCCGGAGAACAATAATGACGGACAATCCGAGCGGCAGCGCGAGGCAGAGCAGCAACATCGCTGCGCCGCACGTTCTTGGGAAGTGCTTACGAAGGCCATTGCTGCGCGTTGCATTCGCCGGGCGTTCTCCCACGAGCTCGTCGAGTCGTTATCGTCGACCGGCGGCTCGTCGATCCAGCTGCGAGCCTGTGCCCTAGAAGGATACGTGAAACCGTGCCCCGACGAGCCGTGCGGATTCGCGTGGGTCCGAGGCTGCAGAGACCAATCCGCTGTGTATCAGACGCTGTATCGAGACAGTGAAGTGAATCGTGGGCGTCAGATTGAATCGCCCGAAAAGCTCGAGCTGTGTCGAATCGTCTCTATTCAAATCGTCGATCGCCGGGGAAAGGTAAGTCCTTGCTATGCCTGCGCCGAGGGCGTGCTGACGCCACCTAAAGCGATAGGCGATCGAGGCGAATTGTGCGCCTTCTACGAGCTCTTCGTTGGCAAGGCCGATGCGGACGTTGAGCCCATGGTTGTGCCACGAGCGGCCGTACACTGCGTAAGCGCCGTAGTTTGTCGCGTCATCGCGGCTGCCGTCGAGCGAACCGTGCGGCCGGGTATTCACCCATGCACCGACTCGAATCAGGTGCCGTTCCGACGGCCACCCGAGCCCGATTGCCGCAAATGCGCCGTCGTTGTCATCGGTCAGCCGCAGCAGCTGGCTGTATGACAGATTCGGGTTGTCTGCGAGACCGTTGGCGCTTGCGAGCACCGCGTTCACTTGAGGGCGAACACCCTCGGCCGGGCGTTCGTAAACCATGCTGACCGTGTAATCGGGGAACGCTATGGTTGGGTTGTTCACGAACGACGCGCCAAGAAACTGAACATTCTCGTCGTTCGTTATTCTGGTTCTATCGAGATAGCCCGATGCGTCCAGGAGTCCGATCGTGAGAAAGGCGCCGTCGCCGAGCTCGGTCCGATAGTTGATCTCGGAAATCTGGATGCGGCCGGAGCGGTCGGGATCGAGCGCCGTGCCGGCATCGGCGTTCGCCTCGATCAGAATCGTAGAGGCCGCATCCGTGTCGAGAGACGAGTTGCCCTCCACGTAGACGAACCAGTTGCCGTTGCGACCTCGGTGTTGGAGATAGAGATCGGCCGATAGCGTCTGGTCGCCCTCGGGCTGGGAGTCTCGGGGGTGCAGGCTGATCGCCGTGACTCCGCCATTGAAGCCCCAGCCCATCTCCTGGGCGCCGCCAATGTCGGCAAAGACGCTCATCGCGATCGAGAGTAACGCCAGTTCTGCTGCCCTTGTCATTCTTGGGAGAAGCTCTGCAACCGAACGAGAATTGCGTTGTCGCGATAGCCCCTGAGGACCCTGTAGGCGGCCTCATCGCCGCCCGCCACGACGCAATTGACCTGCAGCCATGTGTGCATAACCTCGTGTGAAAGCAGTTTTGCCGTAACGTCGGTACGTTGCGCTGACACGCGCTGTTCCTTGGCCAGCTTGTTCGTGAGCATAGCCATGCAGATCACATTTTTCTACAAGCAGGGTACGCCCAGAGCGGACGGCCGCGTCGGCTTCGATATCAGCTGTGGGTGAGTCAGCATCGCGCTTGGCTGCCGCACGGGTGAGGCGTCACCGGGGGCCCGTCCTTGCCGAGGCGGATCGTTTTTGCCGTAGCCAGTCGCGAGATGCCCGATAGTCATCACTGACTGCGCCGAGGCAATAGATCCCCGCGCCGACGAATGCGACGTAAGCGCCGACCGCGCGGGCGACGAAGAACGTCGAGACGAACTCCACGAGCGCGATCGAAAAAGCCAGGAGCGGAAGCTCGAGGACGCGCACGGCCAGAGCGAAACGGCCTGTGGGCTTCCAGCTGAGAAACGTGGCTGCGAGAGTTGGCCAAGACAGCGCGAGCAGGCCCAGCCAAGCCAAGGTGTCCGTCGGGAAACCCTCGAGCGCAAAGCTCCATTGCCGGACCAGCTCGATGCCCTCAGGTAACTGATTCGGGTCCTCGACGCCGACGGGCTGTCCCGCGGCGTCCACATGGTAAGAGCACGTCCCCAGCGGCAGCGCGAGGCAGAGGAGCACGAGCGCGGCCCCGATGGCTCGCAGTGGTTGCGTCGCCCGGATCGCGTTCAGTACCAATCTACAGCGCTTCATGCTGACAGCATCGTAACTCGTAATGCGCTGCGCAAGAGCCTCGCGCTGTCGTGGGATTCGGGGCGAGAGCACGATAGCGTTTGCCGAAACGCAATCAGAGAATCTACGCCTATCGCAGGTCGTCGCATCGGTGGCGACGACGGCAGTAGCTCGAGTCTCTTGGCATGCCGCCTAAATCAGGCGGCACCTGGACGGGGACCTCGGCTTGCCAGTCTCAGCGAGGAGCGGAATCTATCTAACGGCTTCGATGGCGCGCTCGAGACGTGCGTGCTCGGACGCGGCGAGACCCGAATGCGGATAGAGCTTGGCGGCCTTGAAGACGCGCTCGAGCTGTTCGAGGCGCTGCTCGAGGTCGGCGGATAAGGGTCGCTCGATTGGCGTCTCGAGCAGAAATTCGATGAGATCCGTAGATGTCACGAGCCCGTGCAAGCGGCCATGCTCGTCCACGACCGGCAGGGAGTGAAAGCCGCCTGCAGATAGCCGCTGGGCCGCCTCGGCGACCGTCGCGCGATCGCTGACAGTCACCAGATCCGTCCGCATGATGTCAGCAATCCGTGTGCGCGGATCGAGGCGGCTGGACGGCTCTTCGTCCGCAAGGCCGTACCGAAGCAGATCGGCCTGACTAATGATTCCGACGAGCTTATCGTTTTCGAGCACGGGCACGTGATGAAAACGCTCCTTGGCGAGCACCCTGTGCACGTCCGACAGTGCGTTTCCGGTCTCGACGGTGAGGAGGTCCGTGACCATGATGTGCGTTATGGGCGTATCGAGATTCATTCTTCGTGCAAGTCTCGGCTGACTGAATAATCAGGCTAGCAGGGGAGGCACGTGAATAATGCGCATGGTTTCGCAATTTGCGGCTCTAGCTGGGCAACGCGGTTGGCTTCATGACGGGCAAAGTTGGATACTTTCTCGATCGAAACCGCGTCGGGGGAATGTAGATGGCTGTCGTCGTTACAAATGTCCGCAGAGCAGAAGCTGCAACCGTGGCCGCGTTCGCCGAGTTCGGTGTTGCTACCGTGCACGAGGCGCAGGGCCGGACAGGGCTGCTCGCGCCGAGTATGCGGCCGATCTACCCTGGCGCTCATGTGGCGGGCTCGGCCGTGACCGTCAGTGTCGCGCCTTGCGACAACTGGATGATCCACGTCGCGGTCGAGCAATGCGCGCCCGGTGACGTGCTCGTCGTCGCGCCGACGTCGTATTCGGATGCGGGCTATTTCGGCGAGCTCTTGGCGTGCTCGCTCATGGCGCGCGGAGTCACGGGGCTCGTCATCGACGCCGGCGTGCGCGACATCAAGGATCTGACTGAGATCGGCTTTCCGGTCTGGTCGAAGTGCATCTTCGCGCAGGGCACGGTCAAGGAGACGGTCGGCGACGTCAATATGCCGGTTGTTTGCGCGGGACAGCTCGTGAATCCCGGCGATATCGTCATCGCCGACGACGACGGCGTCTGTATCGTGCCGCTCGCCGCGGCCGACGATGTGCTCGCGAAGTCTAAAGCGCGAGAAGACAAGGAGGCGGAGGTGCGCGCGCGCCTCAAAGCTGGCAAGCTCGGTCTCGATATCTACGACATGCGCGAACGCCTCGCCGAGAAGGGCTTGCGCTACGTCGATCAGAAGGATCTGGACTGAGCACAACACAGGGTTCGGCGATGCTGGCTTCAATTCCGGTGACTTTGATGCGCGGCGGTACGTCGAAGGGTGCTTATTTCGACGCGAGCGATTTGCCCGATGATCCGGCCGCGCGTGATCTGACATTAATGGCGGTCATGGGCTCGCCCGACGTGCGCCAAATCGACGGGCTTGGTGGGGCGCATCCGCTGACGAGCAAGGTGGCGATAATCTCGGCGGCCACGCGCGACGACGCCGACGTCGACTACCTGTTTTTGCAGGTCGCGGTCGACAGGCCCGAGGTCTCCGACGCACAGAACTGCGGAAACATTCTCGCTGGCGTCGGCCCGTGGGCAATCGAGCACGGTTACGTTGCCGCGTTGGACGGTGTCACACCCGTGCGAATTCATATGGTCAACTCTGGCGGAATCGCCGTCGCGCACGTGCCGACACCGGGCGGAAGTGTCGAGTACGAAGGTGATGCGGGCATCGACGGTGTGCCCGGCACGGCTTCGCCGATACCGCTCGATTTTCTCGACGTTGCAGGCTCGAGCTGCGGTGAGTTGCTGCCGACGGGCAACGTCGTCGATACCGTCGACGGGCTCGACGTGACCTGCATAGATAACGGCATGCCTGTGGTCGTTCTACGCGGTGCCGATTTCGGACTCATGGGCACCGAGTCGCCCGCGGAGATCGAGTCGAACCTCGACATCAAGAATCGCGTGGAGCGAGTCCGACTCCAGCTCGGTCCGCGAATGAATCTCGGCGATGTCTCCAGAAAAACCGTGCCGAAGATGACGCTCGTCTCACCGCCACTTGCCGGGGGTGTCGTCTCGACGCGCACGTTCATCCCGCATCGAGTCCATGAAGCCATCGGCGTGCTCGGCGCAGTCAGTGTCGCTACGGCCTGCGTGCTGCCGGGATCGGTTGCGGCGGATGTGGCAGTGACGACGGGCGGGGCCGGCCCGCAACGCCTCGACGTCGAGCACCCGACTGGGTTCTTTACGGTCGATATGGACATCGAGCTCGAAGGCGATCGTGTCAGCGTCAAGCGCTCGGCGCTTTTGCGCACGGCCCGCAAGCTCATGGAAGGGCGCGTGTTCGTGCCAGGCGCCATCTAGGCGTTTCCCGAGGCTGCGAGCACCCCTGAATCCCGTTAGAATTCACGCAACCGGCCAAGAACCCACGAACGCGGCGCTTTTCCCCTCCGGGGCTTGCGCAGACAGCATAAAGCCGGGACTACGATCGACCAGAAGAGCCCCGACGAACCATGATCATCGACTGTCACGGCCACCAGACGCTTACGCCAAGATCCCATACAGATTTCAGGGACGCACAGCTCGCGCGCCTCGAAAACCGCTCGCTGCCGCGACCGGTACCCGAGCGGGCCTCGGACGACGAGATCCGCGAGATCATCGAAAACAACCAATTGCGGTTCATAAAGGAACGCGACGGGGATATGACGATTTTCTCGCCTCGCGCATCCGGCATGCAGCACCATGTCGGCGACGCCGAGACGCTCGTGGATTGGTCGCACGCGTGTAACGACCTCATCTATCGTGTCACGCAGCTGTTTCCTGACAACTTCGTCGGCGTGGGCATGCTGCCGCAGCGTCCCGATGCGTCGCTCGATGATGCGATTGAGGAGCTCGAGCGATGCGTCAACGAGCTTGGCTTTATCGGGTTCAACGTCAACCCCGACCCGTCCGGCGGTAAATGGACGGCGCCGAGCCTGACAGACCGCTACTGGTACCCGCTCTACGAGAAGCTCGTCGAGCACGAGGTTCCGGCCATGATCCACGTGTCGAGCTCATGCCATCCGACGATCCATGCGACGGGGTCGTTCTACATCGCGGCCGACACGAACGCGTTCATGCAATTCATCCAAGGCAATCTATTCAAGGACTTTCCTGATCTGAAGCTCATTATCCCGCACGGTGGTGGCGCCGTGCCCTATCACTGGGGGCGCTATCGCGGACTCGCCGACATGCTGAAGCAGCCGTTGCTCGGTGAGCATGTTATGAAGAATGTCTACTTCGACACGTGTGTCTATCATCAGCCCGGCATCGATTTGCTGTTTCGCGTCATCGACGTCGAGAACATTCTGTTCGGCTCGGAAATGGTCGGCGCCGTACGCGGTATCGATCCCGAGACCGGCCAGTATTTCGACGACACCAAGCGGTACATCGACGCCCTGGAGATCTCCGCCGAAGACAAGGCCAAGGTTTTCGAGGGCAATGCGAGGCGCGTCTATCCGCGCCTCGATCGAATTCTGACGGCGCGGGGTTTGTGAGCGCAGCGCCTGGCGCATTCGAGAAGACACCCGGCTGGCTCGACTGGGATTCGAGCCCGTCGAGGCCAGCGTTCGTGCCGCCGCCCGGTGCCGTCGATGCGCATTGCCACGTGTTCGGCCCCGGTGCGCAGTTTCCGTATGCGCCGCAACGAAAGTACACGCCGTGTGATGCGTCGCGACAGCAGCTCGTAGCACTACGTGAACATCTCGGGTTTTCGCGCAATGTCGTCGTGCAAGCGACCTGTCACGGTTCCGACAACCGCGCGCTCGTCGATGCGCTCGCGAACTCCGACGGCACGATGCGCGGCATCGCGGGAGTCGCGCCCGACATTCGCGATGAGGAGCTCGAGGAGCTCGATACTGCAGGCGTGCGCGGCGTGCGCTTCAACTTCGTCAAGCGGCTCGTCGATGCGCTGCCGCGCGAGCCGCTCATCGAGATCGCCGAGCGCATCGCGCCGCTGGGCTGGCATATCGTGATCTACTTCGAGGCGCAGGAGCTCCCGGAGCTCTACGAATTTTTCGCCTCGTTGCCGACGACCGTCGTCGTCGATCACATGGGCCGGCCCGACGTCAGTCGGCCCGTCGATGGCGCGGAGTTCGGCCTGTTCTTGAGGCTCTTACGAGAGCACGATAATTTTTGGTCGAAGGTCACGTGCCCGGAGCGCCTCTCACAATCGGGACCGCCCGACTACAGCGATGTCGTGCCGTTCGGCCGGCGCGTTGTCGAGGAGTTCCCTGACCGCGTGCTCTGGGGCACGGACTGGCCGCACCCGAATATGAAGACGCATATGCCCGATGACGGCAAGCTCGTCGACTTCATTCCGAAGATCGCGCCGACGCCCAAGCTGCAGCGCAAGCTGCTCGTCGATAATCCTATGCGTTTGTATTGGCCCGAGGAGGTGAACTGATGGCATTGTTCAAGCCTTATGCGGACATTCCCGGCACGACCGTGTTCGACGCGGACATGGCACGCAAGGGTTACCATCTGAATCAGTTCTGCATGTCGCTCATGAAAGAGGAAAATCGTCAACGTTTTCGTGCCGACGAGCGTGCTTACGTTGACGAATGGCCCATGACCGAGGCGCAGAAACAGGCCGTGCTCGACCGTGACTACACGCGCATGATCGCGAACGGCGGCAACGTCTATTTCCTGTCGAAGCTGTTTGCTAGCGACGGTAAAACGTTTGTGCACGCGGCCGCGAGCATGACCGGTATGCCCGAGGACGAGTACAAGGAGATGATGCTCAGAGGCGGGCGCTCGCCCGAGGGCAACCGCTATATCGGGGAGAAGAAATAGCCGTGGCACGTATAACCGCAGGAGTCACAACCTCCCACATTCCGCTGATCGGCCGTGTCATCGATACGGGTGAGACGGAGACGCCGTACTGGAAACCGGTATTCGACGGTTACGACTTTACGAAGCGGTGGATCGAGAAAGAGCAGCCGGATGTCGTTTTTCTCGTCTATAACGACCACGCGACAGCATTCGACATGCGCATGATTCCGACGTTCGCAATCGGTTGTGCGGAGGAATTTCCGCCGGCTGACGAGGGTTACGGACCACGTCCCGTGCCCGTTGTCGAAGGAGCGCCCGAACTAGCGTGGCACATTGCCCAGTCGGTCATCGAGCAGGACTTCGATTTAACGATCATCAACGAAATGGCAGTCGATCATGGGCTGACAGTGCCGCTGTCGCTCGTGTTCGGCCAGCCTGACGCCTGGCCGTGCCGGATCATTCCGTTCCCGGTCAACGTCGTCGTCTACCCGGTGCCGAGCGGACGGCGCTGCTTCAAGCTCGGCAAGGCGATTCGAACCGCGATCGAATCCTTTGACGAGGATCTCAACGTCCAAGTCTGGGGCACCGGCGGCATGAGTCACCAGCTTCAAGGAACCCGCGCAGGCCTGATCAATCAGGAATGGGATAAGCGTTTCCTCGACCGGCTCGCCGATAACCCGGAAGAGCTCGCCGAAATCCCGCATGTCGAGTACATCCGTGAGGCGGGCTCGGAAGGCATCGAGCTCGTCATGTGGCTCATCATGCGCGGCGCGCTTGGTGACAAGGTCAAGGAGCTGCATCGCCACTACCACGTGCCGGCCTCGAACACGGCAGTCGGGCATATGGTCCTCGAGGCCGTTGATTGATATTGGTATAGACATCCATAGGAAAGACTCAACATGAAAGTAGTGGTTGCAGGTGGCGGCGCCTTCGGGATCAAGCATCTCGACGGCATCAAGAACATCGACGGCGTCGAGGTCGAGGCTGTCGTCGGCAGACGCCCGGAGCCGACGAGCAAGCTCGCCGCCGAGCACGGCATTGCGCATGCACTGACGAGTCTCGAAGAGGCGCTGGCTTTACCCGGCATCGAGGCAGTCATTCTCTGCACGCCGACGCAGATGCACGCAGCGCAGGCCATTCAGTGCATGCGTGCCGGCAAGCATGTCGAAGTCGAGATCCCCGTCGCGGACACTTTAGCCGATGCTCGGGAACTCGATAAGGTTCAGAAGGAGACGGGACTCGTCTGCATGGGCGGGCACACGCGCCGCTTTAATCCGTCGCACCAGTGGGTGCACAACAAGATCGATGCCGGTGAGCTCGCGATACAGCAGATGGATGTGCAGACGTATTTTTTCCGCCGCAAAAATATCAATGCCAAGGGCGAGCCGCGATCGTGGACCGATCACCTGCTCTGGCATCATGCCGCGCACACTGTAGATCTGTTCCAGTATCAAACGGGTGAACGCGTCATCACGGCTAACGCCGTGCAAGGGCCGATGCACCCCGAGCTCGGCATCGCAATGGACATGTCGATTCAGCTGCTGACCGAGAACGGCAAGATTTGCACATTGTCCCTCTCGTTCAATAACGACGGGCCGCTTGGCACATTCTTCCGCTATATCTGCGACAACGGCACTTACATGGCGCGCTATGACGATCTCGTCAACGGTTACGAGGAGCCCGTCGACGTATCCAAGGTCGACGTCTCGATGAACGGCATCGAGCTGCAGGATCGCGAGTTCTTCGCAGCCATCGCTGAAGACCGCGAGCCGAACTCCTCGATTGCCCAGGTGCTGCCGTGTTACGAGGTGCTCGGTCAACTGGAGAAACAGCTAGGGTAGTGCGCAAACAGGTTGCGATCATCGGCTCCGGGCCCGCGGGGCTCCTGCTCGGCCACCTGCTGCGTCAGGCCGATCTCGATGTCATTGTCGTCGAGCGCCACACGGCGGCGCATGTGCTCTCCCGCATTCGCGCGGGCGTGCTCGAGACTACCGCGACCGATCTCCTCGTCCAGCTCGGCCTCGATCAACGCATGAACGAAGAAGGGCTCCTGCACGCGGGCGTCAATCTGACCGACGGCGAGCGAATGTTGCGCATCGACATGGCCGAACTCACGGGTAAGCAGGTCATGGTCTACGGCCAGACCGAGGTCACAAAAGACCTCATCGACGCTGCGCCAGAGCGCGGCCTCGAAATCGTCTGGGAGGCGGAGGATGTCGCCTTACACGGTATCGAGACCGATGCGCCTTACCTGACTTTCACGAAGGATGGCGCCGAGCAGCGTATCGATGCGCGCTTCATTGCCGGCTGTGACGGCTTCTACGGGCCGTCGCGCCGAGCGATCCCGGATTCGGTCGGTCAGAACTTCGAGCTTGTGTATCCGTTCGGCTGGCTCGGCATCCTGTCCGACGTGCCGCCGTGCAACGAGGAGCTCATTTACGCAAACCACGAGCGCGGTTTCGCGCTGGCGTCGATGCGCTCGATGACGCGCAGCCGTTATTACATACAGGTGCCGATCGATACCGAGCTCGAGGATTGGCCGGACGAGAAGCTCTGGGACGAGCTCGCGACCCGGCTCGGCCCCGAGGCGGCGGCAACTATGCGACGCGGCCCTTCGATCGAGAAATCCATTGCACCGTTACGCTCATTCGTCTTCGAGCCGATGCGCCACGGCAGCTTGTTCCTGGCTGGCGATGCCGCGCACATCGTGCCGCCGACAGGCGCAAAGGGGTTGAACCTCGCCGCCTCCGATGTCGCCTATCTCTCGGACGCGTTCATTGGTTTCTTCCAGGAGGGCGATCCGGCTGGCATTGACGCGTATTCCGAGCGTGCGCTCGGGCGTGTCTGGAAGTCGGAGCGGTTCTCGTGGGAGCTCACGAATCTCATGCACCGTTTCCCGGATGCGGGCGCCTTCGAGCGGCGCATGCAGGTCGCCGAGCTCGCTTACATCGCGAGCTCGTGCGCCGCGCAGACCGCGATCGCCGAGAACTACGTCGGTTTGCCGCTGTGAGCGCCGGGTTGCGCACGATCGCAGGTGTCCAGGTCCCGCCGATCGGCCTGGGCTGCATGAACTTGAGCCATGCCTATGGCACACCGCCGCCGCGCGAGCAGGCCGTCGCGGTACTGGAAAGGGCCGTCGAGCTCGGAATCACGCATTTCGATTCTGCAACGCTTTACGGCTTCGGCCGTAACGAGGCGCTCGTCGGCCCCGTGCTCAAGCCTGTGCGAGACCGGATACTGCTGACGAGCAAATGCGGGATCAGCGGCGTCGACGGTAAACGCGTCATCGATGGCCGTCCGGCGACGCTAAAGAGAGCGCTCGAGGAATCATTGCAGCGCCTCGAGACCGATGTCATCGATCTTTACTATCTGCATCGCTGGGACAAATCCGTGCCGATCGAAGACAGCATCGGTGAGATGGCGAAGATGGTCGAAAGCGGCAAAGTGCGTTCGCTCGGTTTGTCCGAAGTCTCCGTCGCAACGCTGCGCAAGGCGCACGCCGTGCACCCGATCGCCGCCGTGCAGAGCGAGTACTCGCTCTGGACACGTAATCCGGAGCTCGGGATGCTGGATGCCTGTGCAGAGATCGGCGCGGCCTTCGTCGCGTTCGCGCCGCTCGCACGCGGTTTTCTTACGGACGTCGACGTTCATCCGGAGTCGTTTGTCGAGAAGGATATCCGCCGCGCCATGCCACGTTTCCGCGAACCGAATTTCGAGGCGAACGCGCATCTGCTCACCGCCTACCGCGCGCTAGCGGCCGAAGCTGGCTGCTCACCGGCTCAGCTCGCACTGGCCTGGCTGTTGCAGAAGGCAGCGCATATTCTGCCGATACCCGGCACGACATCGGTCGAGCATCTCGAGGCGAACGTTGCGGCTGCGACTATCGCGCTCGAGCCGCAGATCGTCGAACGCATCGAGGCGCTCGTCAATCAGCAGACGATATCGGGTAGGCGCTACGCAGAGGCGACGCTGGCCGAGATCGACAGTGAGGAGTTCGAATAACCAGCCATTCTCGAATCTGTTAATCGTTCGAGAGAAAGGAGTGGAGTCATGAGACGCAAGAATCTATCTGATGCCTTTCTAGTCGCATTGTTCGGCTTCGGTGTGGCTGGGTGCCAACCGTCCGCAGAAACGGGCGCCGTAGCTAGCACATCCGCTGGCACGACGCGCACCGTTCCGACGTTCCGGGCTGATCCCGATTGGCCGAGCGTGCCTACGCAATGGCGGCTCGGCGACGTGTCGAGCGTTGCGATCGATGCTGACGACAATGCGTGGATTTTGCACCGCCCGCGGACGCTATCCGCCGAAGAGGCGCCCATGGCCGCGCCACCGGTTTTGGGCTTCGATCCCGACGGCAATTTTCTCACCGCCTGGGGCGGGGACGGTGACGGTTACGAGTGGCCGCAACGCGAGCACGGCATTCATATCGACTACCAGGGCCATGCCTGGTTCGGCGGCAACAACTGCCCAGGAAGAGTCGCGGGCCTGGAGCCCGTTGCGGACGATCAACTGCTGAAGTTCACACTCGACGGCCAATTCGTTGCGCAGTTCGGGCGCAGCAACGCGAGCCGCGGCAATAGCGATAGGGTGAACTTCCACGAGCCCGCTGACGCGCAGGTCCATGCGCCGACCAACGAGCTCTTCGTTGCCGACGGTTACGGCAACCATCGCGTTATTGTGATCGACGCCGACACGGGCGAGTTCAAACGCATGTGGGGCGCGTTCGGCGACGAGCCCGTCGATGCCGACAACTGCCCCCACATCTCATTGAGTGCGGTACCCGATGGCCCCGGGCCGGACCAATTGAGCGTTGTGCACGCGCTTCGTGTCTCCAATGATGGAATCGTCTACGTGGCTGATCGCGAGAACCGGCGCGTGCAGGTATTCACGATCGAGGGCGAGTACATCGATCAGATCATCTGGCACGATGCGCCGTTCGCGCGCAACGTGGCGCTGTCGCCCGATCCCGAGCAGCAGTTCCTCTATGTCGGCGGTGGCCCCGGCATCCGCGTCTACGATCGCAGAAGCCTCGATTACCTCACGACGATCGAAGGCGACGGGGTCATTGGTGCCGGTCATCACATCGAGACCGACTCGGTTGGGAACCTCTATATCGCCGCGACGGGCTCGGGCTACCAGCGGCTGCTGTTCACGGGCCTCGCTCCGGCCGAATAAGACGGGGTCAGATCTCGCCCCAGACCTCGCGCGCAATCTCGATGATGCGCGCGAGCTTGTCGGCTTGCGCCTGCACGGCAATCTCGTTGCCGTGAAAGGTCGATGAAAACCCGCATTGCGGTGACAACGCGAGCTGCTCCAGCGGGCAGAACTCGGCTGCCTCGCCGATGCGCCGCTTGAGATCTTTCTTCGACTCGAGCTCGTCGAGCTTCGTCGTCACGAGCCCGAGCACGACGGTCTTGCCCTTCGGCACGTAGCGCAGGGGACGAAAATCGCCGGAGCGGTCGTCGTCGTATTCGAGGAAATAACCGTCGACGGCAAGCTCTTGGAAAAGCGCCTCGGCGACAGGCTCGTAGCCGCCTTCGGCTGCCCAGGCGCTGCGAAAATTGCCGCGGCACAGGTGCACGCAGACGGTCATGTTGTCTGGTCTATCGGCGATGCACGCGTTGATCCAATGCGCATACATGCGCGGCAGCTCGTCGGGATCGTCGCCGCGTGCACGTGTCGCCTCGCGCAGCTTCGGGTCGCAGAGATAGGCGAGGTTCGTGTCATCGAGCTGCAGATACGTGCAGCCGGCATCGGCCAACGAGCGGATCTCCTCGGCATAGGCCTTCGTGACGTCGGCATAAAAATCGTCCATCTCCGGGTAGGCCGTCTTATCGACGGTGTTACGCCCGCCGCGAAAGTGCAGCATCGTCGGTGAGGGAATCGAGACCTTGGGCGTACCGTTTGTCACGGACTTCAGGAACTCGAAATCAGCGAGCTGGATCGGCTTGGAGTGACGGATCTTGCTCTTGACCTTCATGATAGGCGGAGCGAAGTCGAGGTCGCCTTCCTTGCTGTGGAACTTGACCTGAATACCGCCTTCGGCGACCACGCCGTCGAGTTGCGTCAGAAAATCGGTGTGGAAGAACGTGCGGCGAAATTCTCCATCTGTAATGCCCTTCAGCCCCAGGTCTTCCTGGAACTTCACGATACCGCGGATAGCCTCGTCTTCGACGGCACGCAGCGCCTCGGCTGAGATCTGGCCGTTCTGGTGCTGCTCGCGGGCATCGAGCAGCGCTTTGGGTCGCAAAAAGCTGCCGACATGATCGGCTTTGAAAGGAGGTTTTTCGGACATCACGATGATCCTTGGAATTTTGGTTATCAGCGCGCCGGGCTGCGTCGAGCCGGGGCGC
>Ga0224512_10001317_pt1 | contig 24056 bp, 18 predicted proteins | sample SF_May12_sed_USG_4_FD_169103 | JGI IMG/M metagenome (GOLD analysis project Ga0224512, IMG submission 169103) | Sediment microbial communities from San Francisco Bay, California, United States - SF_May12_sed_USGS_13 | ecosystem: Environmental > Aquatic > Marine > Sediment | place: USA... | reverse complement strand
ATGTTCATGACCGTGCGGTACGGCTTGCGGAAGGAGATGAACCGGCCGTCCGGCGAGATCTGGGCACCCGAAATCTCGGGATCGCCGAAGAACAGCTCGCGGTCAATCAGGGGCGGTTGCTGTGCGGCGGCACCTACCGGAACGGCAAGCAGCGCCACCAGGGGAATCACAAAGAGGATGCGTCGCATGGTACTCACGCCTCCAGTGGAGGGACAGAATACAGGAAACCTAACCAACTGGGGCGGTTCGGCGGGTGGTCCCGGAGTGGGCGAAGGTGGGATCGACCCTCAGCCGTCCGGGCGAGACTTAGTAGGAAGCGCGAGCAACGACTCCAAATGCTCCAGCGCCTTCTCCCGATCGACCAGGAGCAAATAGATGCACACAAATGGATGTTCCGCCTACACGGCGGTTACGGACCGCCCGCCAATCGGGAGGAGCTCCATGCTGCGCTCGCCTGCGCGAATCGCTTCGTCGCGCCGTCCCAGGTAGGCCAATGCCAATCAAGAGTTCGTGAACAGCCCGCTCCGGTCTCTAATGCGCAACTGCGCTTCCGCGATCACGCGAGCCGAGTTGGGCGGGGGGCCGCTGCGTCGGGACGGCGGGATGTGGCGCGGTGCGACCCTGAGGCGGCGGAGCCAGGCCACTCCCTGACGTCCCAAGGCCCTCTAGCACTACGTGGTTTTCAAGAGCTAGTAGCCAGGCCAACCTTCCCGCTTGCCGATCAGCTCGATGACGGCTTCGGACAGCTCCAGTCCATTGTCACTATTGGTCATGATGACCACGCCGTGTCCACCAGTCCGGTGCGCCACCATGGCGCCCCGGAATCCGTCATTGGCGCCGGCGTGCCAGAAATAGGGCTGGCGCCGGAGCGACCGCAGCGCGAATCCCAGGCCATAGTCGTCCCTGACTTCGGTCACGAGCAGTGCGGTGTTCGCTTGCGTGAGCACCCGGTTGGACTCCCCGCGCAGGGACAACTGCAGCTCGATGAGGAAGTGCGCGAAGTCGGTGGGGGTCGTCCACAAGGCCGCGGCGGCGATCTCGGGGTAGATGTGATGGCTCCCCGGCACCGGCGTGCCATCGGCATAGTACCCAGAGGCGGCCGAGTCGAACAATGACGCGGGCAACGGCTGCGCGAACGTGCTGTTCGCCATCCCGATGGGCTCGAGCACCCGCTCCCTGATGAAGGCGGGGAACGTGGTTCCCGTGACGTCCCGCACCGCCTGGTCCATGACCTCGTAGCCTCCTCCGGAGTAGCGGAAGCGGCTGCCTGGCACGACGTCCACCACGATCGGCGCCGAGTTCGCGGGGGGCTCGCCATTCAGGATCTGCACCAAGGTCGGCAGGGGTTCGGTGTAGCGGTAGCCGCGGAAGCCCTGCACCGTGGTCCCCGCCGTGTGACTGAGCAGCCGCCGCAACGTGACATGTTCGGAGTTCTGGAACGCGTTGTCGGGAACCTGCCACGAGGTGAGGTAGTCGTTGACGTCCCTGTCGAGCGACACGACGCCTTCCTGCGCGAGGCGCACCACGCCCACCGCGGACACTCCCTTGCTGAGTGACGCCGCCTGGAACAGGGTGCGCTCCGTCACCGGTTCCTGGGTGGACTTGCTCTTGACTCCGTGGACCTCGGTGTAGGCCACCTCGAAATTCCGTATCACCGCGACACTCACGCCCGGTACCTGGTAGAGCTCCATCCACGATCCGATATCGGTCGGATCGGCGGGACTCACGGCGTTGCTGCAGGCCCCAACGACGAGGAGCGGCGCCACAACAGTCGCGCGAGTCACCACCCGCCTGAGCGGCGTGGGGATTCCAAGGACGCGCATCCAGGTCCGCATCGTGACAGCCGCCATGCGTCTCCTACGTCGTCAGACTCTCCCTCCACGATTCCAGTACCGAACCCACTCGCGGATGTTCCCGGCGAGGTCCTTCCGCTTCAGACCAGTTCCCGAGACCGGACGCTCCGTGTGGTCTCCATTGTTCGAAAGTCGCTCGTTGCCTACGGGACGGGGGGAATCGCTATCCGGATATCACTGCGGTTGCCGATTTGCAGTCGCAACTCAAGGTCGTCCGCCGTGCCGCTGTACAACCCGACTAACTCACTCTGGCATCCCCACCACCCGAAACTCCCGCGCAATTCCGTTCGTACAGTCAGCAAGCCCTGCCCGGACGGCGTCATGATCGTAATTGCTTCGCTGGTGGCACTCCTCGCGACCCCGCAAGGGGCCACAGACAGTCTTCGATCACCGCTCGACCCCACCGGCCAGGCTACGGCGCTGCGCGCCGATCGGGCTCCCACCATCGACGGCCGCGATTCCGATCCCGTGTGGCAGCGCGCCCAGCCGATCACTGAGTTCATCGAGTTCGATCCGGAAGAGGGAAAGGCGCCACGCTATCCCACGGTGGCGAAGATCGCCTACGACAACCACAACCTCTTCGTGTTCGTGCGGGCGTTCGACCCGGAGCCCGAGACCATCGAGCGCCTGCTGGTCCGTCGCGACGACTGGCCGCCGAGCGATCATGTCGTCGTCATCATCGATTCCTACCACGACCGCCGCTCGGGATTCGAGTTTGGCGTGAACCCCGCCGGCGCAAAGATGGACGCGTCCATCGCCAACGACGGCGACGAGGACCCCGCCTGGGACGGCGTGTGGGAGGTCGTTGCCGTCGTGGATTCGCTCGGGTGGTGCGCGGAATTCCGGATCCCACTCTCGCAGCTCCGATTTGCCGACGCGCCGAGCCATACCTTCGGTTTCGCCATCGTGCGGGACATCGCGCGATTCAAGGAGCGGCTGAGCTGGCCACAATTCTATCGCAATCGTGCAGGGATCGCCTCGCAACTCGGCGAGCTGTCGGGCATCGACGGGATCACTTCCCCGCGGCGCCTCGAGATCATGCCGTATCTCGTCACCAAGAACGTGACGGTTTCGGACGGGGCCGTCGGGTACGATCACCCGCAGCGCCTGACCGGCGGCGCCGATCTCAAGTACGGCCTCGCATCGAATCTCACGCTCGACGCGACGGTCAACCCCGACTTTGGACAGATCGAGGCGGACCCCGCGGTGCTCAATCTCAGCGCGTTCGAGACCTTCTATCAGGAGAGGCGCCCCTTCTTCATCGAGGGCGGCGGTCTGCTCCGGTTCAGCGTCAACTGCAATAACATCAACTGTAGTGGCGAAGGGCTGTACTACTCCCGCCGCATCGGTCGTGCGCCGCAACTCGCCGATGCGTACGGTGACGCCCGCTCTCCCACTGCCACCACCATTTTCGGTGCAGCCAAGCTCACCGGTCGTTTGGCAAGCGGTTTGTCGATCGGTGTGCTCGATGCCGTGACCCGAGGTGAGTCGGGAACACTCGACCGCACCATCGAGCCCGCGTCGAACTATGCCCTGGTGCGAGCGTCGCAGGACCTCCGCGGTGGTGAGACGAGCGTGGGAGTCATCGGCACGGCGGTGCACCGTCATGTCGACCAGTGGACCCGTGACGATCTGCGGTCGAGCGCGCTCGTCGGAGGTGTCAACGTGCGGCACCGATTCCTCGAGCAGCGCTATCAGATCTCGGCGTCGATCACTGCGAGCCGGGTGAGCGGGAACGAGAATGCGATGGCCGCCACGCAGCGCTCGTCGGTGCACTACTATCAGCGACCCGACGCCGGGCTCGCCTACGATACGACGCGTACGGCACTGTTCGGCCACGCCGAGCAGATCAGGTTCGCAAAGGTCGGAGGCGGGATGGTCAACTTCGAGACGAGCTATCAGCGCATTTCGGCCGGCTACGAGATCAACGATCTCGGTTACCTGCAACGGGCCGACTGGCAGAATCAAGGTACGTGGGTCGGATTGCGGTGGCGGCAACCGACCTCCTGGTACCGCACCATCTCATTGAACTTGAACCAGTGGAACGACTGGACAGCATCGGGGCTGTCGCTGGGACACTACCTCAACAGCAACGTGCACGCGGAACTGGTCAACAAGTGGTGGGTGCACTTCGGCGCCACGTACAGCGGGTACGGGGCGACGTACTGTGACCGGTGTGCGCGTGGCGGACCGGCGACGCGCCGCTCGCAACGGATCTCACCGTGGGCAGGGATAGAAGGCGACGAGCGGCGGGCACTGGCTCCGGCCGTATGGTTCAATTACAGCCGCACCGATGAGGGGCAGACCGTTGGGCTGGAGGTCAACCCAACGCTCTCCCTCCGCGTCGCGTCACGCTGGTCCACGTCGGTGGGAGTACGCGTGTATCGCAACCGCGACCATACGCAGTGGTATGGGAACTACACGGACGGCGCGGGCACGACCCACTACACCTTTGCGCACCTCGAGCAACGGACGGCGAGCCTGCAGCTTCGCCTGAACTTCACTGCGACACCGAACCTCACCCTCCAGGTGTACGCCGAGCCGTTCGTCACCAAGGGCACGTACAGCGACGTCCGGGAGATCGCGGACCCCCGGGCGCCGGCGTATGACGACCGCTACCAGACCTACGGCGACACTGCCGTCACGAACAGTCCGGGCGCATTCAACTACAAGCAGTTCCGCTCGAACGTCGTGTTGCGGTGGGAGTACCTGCCGGGCTCGACGCTGTATCTGGTCTGGTCACAAGGCCGCGACGAATCGCGCGCCGAGTACGGCACCCGCTCGATCATTGGGGAGTTCAAGGATCTGTTCGGTCTGCACGCGGACAACACCTTCCTGGTGAAGGTGTCGCACTGGTTCGATTGGTAGCAGGGGCACCCGGCCGGCGTCGTCCACCTTCCCGCAGCACCGCGATGATCGCGGACGAGTGCACGCTCACCGTGCGGACACCTCGTTTCCGTCTCCTGACGCCTAGAACTTGACCGCTACCCCGAGCGCCGCGTGACGCTCGGGGCTGGGGCACAGCGCTCGCAGTTCACGCCATCATTTGGTCCACAACGCGGGAACCCTCTGTCCTTTGCGCCATCTGTAGCCGGACTCCATCCCGCACCTCGCGCTGTACAATTACATCCTCCGCGCAATAGACTGAAGCAGGCGCGAGGGGAGATCGCGATGTCGTCGTGCACGGCGGAAGGGCCCGCTTCTACGGCAACGGCTCCCGGTGCGCCAGCGCGAATTGGAGGATGGCGTCGAATTGCTCCGCCGGTGCGCAACTGTAGATGATCTCTTCGACATTGAGCAAGACCCGACCCGTCGCGAACAGGGGGTCGTCCAGCGGCAGGAAGGCCGTCCGGTTGGGGAAGGACTCGACCATCACGCGGTGCAGTTCGTTCGGCGGCGATGCGTTCCGGACATCGTAGGGCGACTGGGTACTTCCGGGGGCCGGCTGGATGTACGCCGCGCTCACGCCGATCACGAACGCCGAGCCGTCCACCACCGCGCTCCGGCGCACGAGGTATTCCCCGAGCCACTCAATGTCCGTCCCGAAGAGGCGGGACTTCTGGGCGTGGGTGCTTCCGATGTTGATGATCGTCCCGTGCGGGGTCTTCGCGATGCGCGTGTCGGCGAGGTCTTTGATCACGTCCTCCCGCATCCGCACCGAGCGATCGTAGTCCGACTCCCTCCGGGCGCGGATGTCGACGCTCGCGATCTCGACATCCACCATCTCGACGACGGTTGCATACCAGTGCTCGCCCCACGAGACGCGCAGCGGCGCCGCATCCCGCTCGAGGGCGGCGCGAAGCGTCTCGAGGAGGGGCGTCTGCGTCTCCGGGCTCCCATAGTCGCCCTGGAGGAACTCCGCCACCGGCCCTGCACTGGGGAGGTGTGTCACGAGTCCCGCCAGGGAATTCCGAAAGTCCGCAGGGCCGCCGTACTCGGTGAGATTCATGTCGATACCGTGCACCTGCACGCGCTCCGCTTCGGCGAGCGTCGCGTTGAAATCGCGGACCGCCTCGAACAACCTGAGTCCCAGGCCGAGCCCCGGCTGCCACCCCGGCTCCAGTGGGCTGCCCATGATGAAGTCCTCGAGGACCCAGTTCGCGTAGCTCGGCCATTCCACAAGGAGTTGGCGGAAACCGCGCGCATGGAGCTCACGGACGAGCGCCGCCACGAACGTGCGGTGCTCTTCGAGCAAGTGGGTCTCGCCCACGACGACCAGACGATACGGCGCGAGGCGATCGAGGATTTCTTCGGGAATCACCGGCAGATCGAACGGCACCGCGTCGCGCTGCACCACGGGGGCGAGCTGCTCGCGGGTCACCGCCGGCTCGCAGCCGGCCTGGAGCCCTGCCAGCGCCACAGCGCCGATCAGTCCGATTCCCTGAACCCGCTTCATTCGGCCCTGCCGTGGCATGGGCACCGACGCAACCTTGCGGTCGTGCTTGAGTTCGTGGGCGAGGGAGACCGTGAGCGTCTATGGGTTCTTTTGGGGTTTCGGCTTCGCTGTCTGTCGCGGCGTGCACTTTGGCACGCCCTCGTCAACGGCTGGAGCGAGCGGCGTGGTCCCGGCGAAGAGCGCGCACGTCCTGGATGTCGCAGTGTGACCCACGGAGGCTGTCCAGCCGTCCGTCGTCAGGGTGATCGTTGGGCCAGTCACGCCTGTCGTCACCGTGTACACGGTGGCGGGAAGACTCGTCGTATACGCGAAATGCTGGATCGAGTACGTCTCTTCCGCCGTGGCGAGGTTCCTGAGATCGGCTTTCATCGCGGTGACGAGCGCCTTTTCCCTGCTCGACACGAACCTCGGGATGGCAATTGCCACGAGCACGCCGAGGATGGCCATCGTGACCAACAGCTCGATCAGCGTGAACCCGTGTCTCTTGAGGGGCCGCATAATACACCTCACCGCCTGGGTCATTCATTGCGGTTGGAGAAGGTATCCTGCGATACGCGGCTGCGAAAGGGTACGGGGCTGAGCGCACCGCATCGCGCGTGCGTGCGGCACGCTGGCGTTCAGGCGCAACCGCAAGCCCGGAGCGCCGAGTGACGCTCAGGCTCAGTACCTTGACCTTACGGACCCAAAACCAGGAGAACGGTGCATCCGTAGGGTCGGGTGCGGACACAGGCGGCACTCAACACGACAGAGGGAAGCGCATGCCCCCAGGGCAAGATCTTGGGAGACGACCAGCAGAACACGTTCCTGATCAAGTGCCTACTAGCTATTTGACGGGCGGCTCGGGCTACACATCCGAGAGCGTGACGCACCAGGATAGCGACGGCGAGCAGAACGGCAAGGCGTTTCATGTTTCCTTCTCCGGCTGCAGCGAGCCGTCCGGATGCGCACGCGGCCGAGGGTCAACACCGCAATGTGTCGGCAGCATCGAGTGAGCAACAGGAAAGGAATGATCGGAGAATGAAGTCGGCGGGCCGATGACCACCCCGCCGGCATGCCCTGCCCCGGGCCCCGCTCCGATCCGCTTCCCCCCGGGTCCAGCCGAGTGCATATCTCTAGGACCTGATCAATCCCCGATGCCCGAGAGTGTCCCCATGCCCGAACGAGTCATCTTGGCCTACAGCGGCGGCCTGGACACGTCAGTGATTCTGAAGTGGCTGACGCTCAGAGGATACGACGTGATCGCCTACATCGCGGACGTCGGGCAGCGCGACGACTTCGACGCCGCGAGGCAGAAGGCGCTGCGGTCGGGGGCTAGCAAGGTGCGCGTGGAGGACCTGAGAGAAGAGTTCGTCACGGACTTCATCTTCCCCGCCTTCAAGGCGAACGCCGTGTACGAGGGCCGTTACCTCCTCGGCACGGCGCTCGCGCGACCGCTCATCGCGAAGCGACAGATCCAGATCGCACTCGAGGAGGGTGCGCCCTATGTGGCACACGGCGCCACGGGGAAAGGCAACGACCAGGTCCGCTTCGAGCTGGCATACTACGCGCTGCACCCCACGATCAAGGTGCTGGCACCGTGGAAGGACCCGGGCTTTCTCGCACACTTCAAGGGTCGACACGAGCTCCTCGAATTCGCGCAGCACCACGGCATCGATGTCACCGCGACAGCAGCGAAGCCGTTCAGTGAAGACGACAACCTGCTCCACCTCTCGCACGAAGCCGGTGTGCTGGAAGACCCGCAGCACGTGGCGGGGGAGGACGTCTACTCTCGCACCACGCCGCCCGAGCGGGCTCCCGAGACGCCCGCTCGGATTGCCATCACCTTCAAGGACGGCATCCCGACGCGGGTGGAGAACCTCGACGACGGCACGGTGCGGACGCTACCGCTGGAGCTGTTTCACTACCTGAACGAGCTGGGCAGCCTGCACGGGATCGGCCGCGTGGACATGGTGGAGAACCGCTTCGTCGGCATCAAATCGCGCGGGATCTACGAGACGCCGGGCGGGACGATCCTGCATGCCGCGCATCTGGACATCGAGGGCATCGCGATGGATCGGGAGGTCATGAAGCTCAGAAACATGCTCACCGCGAAGCTGTCGGAGCTGATCTACAATGGTTTTTGGTTCAGCCCGGAGATGGACTTTCTGATGGCGGCGATCGACAAGAGTCAGGAGGTGGTCGACGGCACGGTGTTCCTGAAGCTGTACAAGGGCAACGTGATGGCCGTCGCACGGGACTGCTCGTCATCCCTGTACGATCGCGAACTGTCCAGCATGCACATCGAAGGCGGATTCAACCAGGAGGACGCCCAGGGATTCATCCGGATCAACGCGCTCCGGCTCATGGCGCACAGCGCGATCATGCACAAGAAGCACATCCACTGGGGAGTCGACTGATCCCGCGGTGGAACGAGGGCTACGAGGGATGAGTCCGATGGTGCTGCCTGTGACCTTCCGGAGCGCCGCGTCCGTATGCTTGTGCGCTGGTGTCCTGGCTGGGGCCGCCTGCCGAGCCCCCGAGACGGTGGAAAACAACGCATCGGGGGATCTCCCGGAGATGACCGTCGCTCCGACGGAAGACTTCGACCTCACCGGAGATGGGTCGACACCGGCGTGGGCGCGCGCCCAATGGGTTCCGCTTCACCGGCGAGGAGACGCAGGGCTCGAGTACGAGACCCGTGTCAAGCTCCTCTACTCCGCGACCGGCCTTTACGTCCTCATGCATGGCGCCGACGCTCGGATCACGGCCACCATGACCGAGGACTTTCTCGACCTCTGGCACGAGGACGTTTTCGAGGTGTTCTTGTGGACCGACGAGGCCTACCCCGTGTACTTCGAGTACGAGATCTCTCCGCTCGGCTACGAGCTGCCCATCTTGATCCCGAACTTCGAGGGGGAGTTCCTGGGGTGGCGGCCCTGGCACTACGGGGGGGAGCGTCTCACGCGCCGAGCCACGGCTGCGCTTGGCGGGCCGCGCGAGTCCGGGGCGACCATTACGGGGTGGCGGGCGGAAGTGTTCATCCCGTGGGCCCTGCTCGAGCCGTTGCAGGGCGTCCCTCCCCGGCCCGGCTCCATGTGGCGCGCGAACTTCTACCGTGTCGATTACGACGGCGAAACGCCCACCGCCTGGAACTGGGCCCCGGTCGACAGCACCTTCCACGAGTTCCAGCGTTTCGGGATCCTTCGTTTCGGCGGGTAGCGCTGTCGGGACGGCGGGATTTGAGTGGTGCCTACTGTGGATCATCACCGTGGAGGAGTTCATGCGTCCCGAGTCCTCCTCACTGCTCCCGTCGCGACCGGTATCCGTCTGACAGGGTGCGCAGAAAGGCGACGATGTCCTCGATCTCCTGAGTGGTGAGACCCAAGTTCCCCAACTCATCGCGATTCACGTTCGCAGGCCACTCCGGCGTTGGCCACGGCGCCGCATCGCGGGAGTTGTAGAACGCCACGGCCTGATACAGCGTCTTGAACACGCCGTTGTGCATGTACGGCTGAGTGAGCGCGACGTTTCGCAGTGTGGGGACCCGGAACATGCCGTACATGTCGGGATCGTCCACGATCGCGCCCAGACCGAGATCGACGTAGCGGTCTCCGTCCGGATTGAACTCGGGCGGTAGCGAGTAGAACGGGTTCTCCGGGTTCTTCGGGACCCCGAGGTTGTCGTACGTGTGATCCGTGAACAGCGGTGGCGAACCGTCGGCGCCAGGCCGGTTGGGGTGACAGGCAGCGCACTTGCCCTTCGCTTCCGACTCATAGGCTGCCATGCCGCGCAACTCCTGCTCGCTGAGCTGCACCTCACCAGCAAGAAACAGATCGTACTTGGAGTCGAAGGGACTCAGCTCACTCGTCGCCTCGTACGCGGCGATCGCATCGGCCATGAGATCGAAGGCTCTTGCCGCGTCGTCCAGCGCTGCATCGCCAAACACCTCGACGAACAGGTCACGGTACTCCGCGGCGCGGAGCGCCTCGGTGATGGTCTCGACGTCGGGGTTGGCCATCTCGAGCGGATTCAGCGGAGGACCCTTCGCCTGTGCTGCCAGATCGGCCGCGCGCCCGTCCCAGAACAAGCCGCCCACCCACCTGTCCTCGTCCTCGTCGAATCGGAGCGGTGGGATGAACGCCGCATACGCCGCGGTCAAATCGTTGCGATTGCCGAAGCGATCAGGATGCGCTCCACGTGAGACCGGGAGTTGCTGGATCGGGTCACCGAAGCCCGCACTAGGCGAGTGGCACGTGGCGCACGACTGGCCTGGCGGCGTGGACAGGTTCGTGTCGACGAAGAGCAGCTTGCCGAGTTGCTCCTTGGGCGTAAACTGGGCCTCTTCTCCGACAGCGTGCTCAGATTGTGGCGTCGTGCAGCCAAGAGCGAGGGCGGCCGCGACCACGCAGGCGCAGTAGAGGGCGGTCTTGAGGCGGTCCAGCAGGTTGGTCATAAAGGGACCTCGGCTGGGACTGGTCTAAGGTAGGATTCTGAGCCGGGTTCAGCTAGAAGAAGAGCCCCGAACGCCGTGTACCGCTCGGGCCGGTGCGCCGACCGGCTTCCCACCAGCGGGCCCCAGACTCTCTGCATCCGCGTCCGCCGCGTAGAGCCAGTCCCGTGTCAGCGGCCGCTCGTTGTCGATGCCGGGCGTGATGATGAGCTGATACAACTCGTTGTTCTTCCCGCACCGCATGTCGGCGACGCCGTGGGACAGGTAGATGCGGAACAGCCGCACGAGCTGCTCGTCGTACATTTCGCGGATCTGGTCCACGTGCGCCTCGAAGGCATCGAGCCACCGCTGCGCCGTGTAGGAGTAGTGCAGGCGCAGGTTCTCCACGTCGTGGATCCGCATGCCGAGGTTGGCGACGCACTGAGTGATTTCCGGGAGCGATGGGGTGTACACGCCCGGGAACACGTGCTTTCTGCCGAACGCGTTCAGGCTGCCCGGCTTGATCCGTGAGATGGCGTGGAGCACGAAGGTACCGTCCGGCTTCAGCGACTCGCAGGCAATCTTGAAGAAGAGGTCGTGGTTCTCCTTGCCGACGTGCTCCAGGCAGCCGACCGAGACCACCTTGTCGAACACGCGGCCCTGTTTGGGGAGATCGCGGTAGTCGGCGTGCTCCACGTGGATCCGGTCCTGGAGGCCGGCCTTCGCGATCCGCCGGTTCGACTCCTCGGCCTGCTCCTTTGACAGCGTCACGCCCACGCCGCTGATCCCGTAGTGTTGCGCCGCATAGATCAGCATCCCTCCCCAGCCGCAGCCGATGTCGAGGAGGGTCTCACCCGGCTGGAGACGCGCCTTGCGGCACACGTGCTCGCGCTTCTGCTCCTGAGCGAGGTCGATGGAATCCTCCGGCGTCTTGAAGTAGCCGCAGGTGTACTGCATGTCCTTGTCGAGCCACAGGGCGTAGAACTCGTTGCCGAGATCGTAGGGCTCGGAGATGAACCGCTTGTCGTTCTCGTAGGTGTGCCGCTGGTACAGGTAGTGCCAGAAGACGCGGACCTGGCCCGGCAGATGGCGGAGGATGTTGATCGGATTGTAGACGACCTTCTTGAAGGCACCGATCAGATCCATCGTCATGACCAGCGTCATCAGGTCGGTCATCTTCCCTTCGAGGTCGATGTCCCCGACCATGTAGGCCTCGCCGAAGCCGAGTTCGACGTTGACCAGGATGGCGCGCATCGCCTTCTCGGTCCGGAAGATCAGGTTGAACGTCGGCTCCCCCGCGCGCCCGTATTTTTCGGTGCTCCGGTCCGGGTAGGTGATGCTAAACGGCACCCCCTCAACCCGCGAGAAGAGGTCGTGGAAGAGCTTCTTCATGGTTCATCCCTCCCTGCGGATTCGAGGGCGGTTGGCCGCGGGCACGTGGGGGTAAGAGTGCGGTTCCGCCGGTGGCAAGCCACGATAGGACCGCTCGGCCGGAATTGTCCAGTGTTGACTAGGCCGCAGCCCAACCGAACGCCCCGAACGCCGCGTGACGATCGGGGCTAAGACGATACCGCCCGCGCGGGGACCGGCGGAGCCAGTGACGTGCACGGCCGATTTCTACTGCTGGCGCTACTCGGGCTCAGGAAGTGACGTGTCCGAGTTCCAGATCATTGCCGTATATCGCCAGGAACCGTCCGCTTGCTGACGCGCAATCGCGAGATACTTGCCGGTTTGCGTGACGGGCTCGGTCCCGGCTCCCTCCCTACCCGTCCACGACCAGGTGCCGTGGTCAAACGCCAGCCCGCCGATCCCATCGATCTCGGCGGCCGTCATCGTGAATGCAACGGTTTCCGCGCCGGCATCGAAGTAGGAAGCATACGCTGCCCTGATGGCATCCACCCCGTCTCGGGCCGGCATGTTGGGCGGCATCTCGGTGGCCCGCTCCGCATACACTGCGGCTACGGCACCAGCGTCATTTGCCGAGAATCCCCGGACATAGGCCTGTCCAAGGTCCTGTAAAGCTGCCACATCCTCGTCTGTCAGCGGACCAGCTCCTGGCTGGCAGGCGGCGACAGCGACCAGCATCAGCGGAAGAATCATGTGGCGCATAGACACTCCTTGGGAGGGGAATCACATCAACCTACGCCCCGTGTCTCGTGAGAAATAGGGAAGGCCTTGTCGGAGATGACGGTGGGTGTGGAAGCAACCGAAAGCCCCGAACGCCGCGTGACGCTCGGGGCTAAGACGATACCGCCCAGCGCGAGGCCGGACGATGTGCTTCGGTCACCAGGCGGCCAGAGGCTACATGCCACCCTTGTGCTTCAGTGCGAGGTTGAACGTGAAGCCGGTCGCTGCGTTCATGAATGTCTCAAACAACCCCACCCCCGCGTCACCCTCTCGTTCAAAGAACAACGACAGGAAACGAACATCGTTCGGGGACACCGCCCATTCCATTTCTTCCAGGCCATTGGCCATCGGGCCAAAGCAGATGACGCCCGTCTCACCTGTCATGACGCGAAGGCACGTCGTCTCGGGCCACGTCTCACCCATCGCAGGCATGATGTGATCCCAGAAGACGGTCGTTGCGGAGTCCGCGTCCGCCCCCGCGAATTGCCAGCTCATCACGACGTACCACTCGACGTTCTCCCACTTCTGTGCCGCTGGCATCTGTGCGGATGTGCGGCTCGACAGCACAAGAGCGAGGACAACGACGGCACATATGATGTGACGCATTGCGCGCCTCCAGAGATGGGAAATGACGGAACGTACAGGCCGTGCCCCGTGAGAAACAGAAAGGGAGTTGTCGGAGATACGCGCAACCGAAAGCCCCGAACGGCGCGGGGCTGCTGATCCCAGGAGAAGCTTCTTGATCCTCTCGCTACGTCCCGACTTGCTCAGCGATTAGGAAACAAGCGGAAGGCCGCCCCACGAACACTTCGAACCGTCCGGTAGCGTGATCGCACCCGCCTTCGGTGTGGGTCACATCCCCAGCCAATAGGTCAGTTTGACGAGGAAGATGTTGTCGGAGACGGCGCCCTTCAAAGCGTCAAGGTCGCGGCTCAAGTCGAGGTTGCCGAACGGGTCCGTTGCATTCCGGTCATGGGTCCAGACGAGAAAGAGCGTGGAGCCGGGGGTGTACTCCCAGCGGAACACGAGATTCGCTCGCAGTGATCGGAAATTGAAGTCCTGGTTCGCGACCGAGAACTCTTCCGCGGGACCACTTCCGTCGGGATCAATGAAGAGATTGTACGCAGAGCCCTCGCCCTCCTCTCGGATAGTCCCCAGGTCCACACCGTAGACGCTCTTCGCGAGCTGACGCGGCTCATCGAACTCCTTGAAGTTCGAGAAGTCATTGGCCGAAATCAGCGGCTGCATGAACAACTCGAGTGTCATCGTCGGTGTGAACGTCACGTTGAGTCGTGTGGTGATCGAGAGCGACTTCTGGTTCAGCTCCGCGAAGACATACCGCCGTCCGAAGAACGCGTCGGCGGTCGGGTCGTCCACCGCAGTCACGTACTGGTCGGGGTTCTTGGATTGGCTGAAGGATGGGCTCAGCGTGAGGCTCACGTTCGAGGCCGGCTTGAAGGTCACATCGAACCCAAGTTCGTAAACCCTTCCTCCGTCCGCATCCCACCCGAGTGACGGGTTGAACCCGACGATCACGGGTTTCCGGCTGTCCGTTGCCGCGAAGGCCGCCACAAAGCTGAACCCAGGCCGCTTGACGACGGGTCCTCCGCGCGTGAGACGGTCGTCGAGCGTGGAGGGACGGTGGATCCCGAAAGCGTCGAAGTTCCAGTAGAACGGGGCCTGGAAGCCGAAGTACCCGTGGAACTGCCTGTCGGTCAGGTCACCATCGAAGTTGTACTGTTGCTGCGCACCCAGCGTCGTGAAAATCTGCCGGTACCACGTTCCCGGGACGGTCCACGAGCGCGTGAGGTTGGCGTTCATCCAGATGAAATCGGTGCGGGTGAGAAACGCGATGTCGTTGTTCTCGAACCCGGGGCTCCGGACGTTGAGCGAGGTCTCCCACCCCCAATCTCCCGCGTCTTTCGCGATCCGAGAGTAGAGCCCCCAACCGCGCATCGAGGTAAGCGTGGAGTCGAGGCGATCGCTGAACAGACCGTTGCTCCCGTGCTGCCGATCAGGTCGCTGGAAGTAGCGCGAGCTCGCCTGCTGCGCCCGGAGAATCGCGTCGGTCGAGCCCGAGATGTTGGTGAAGGCCGAGCTGAATAACACGTGGTAGGTGCGATCGCCCCACCAGTACTCCCCATCCACCCCGAAGCCCTCTGCGTGCGCGGTCAAGAACTCCTCGAGTGCCGGATCGTCGAAGTTGCGGTACACCGATGTCCCGATCGCGCCGATCTGCAGGTTTCCGTCGAACAGGTCCTGCTTCACCCGGCCCATGACGTAGCTGGTCAACGGCTCGACCTCCTGCTCGAACCGCTCGCCGGTCGTCCCGGCCACCCGAGCCTTCTCACGTTGTGTGAGCGCGCCGAGGATGCCGACCGACGTGCCGGCGCCGGTCTTGCCGGTGATCTTCGCGGCGCCCAGGATGGTGCTCGCGGTGGGCACGTCGGAGAACGCCCCCGCGTCGCCCGCGAGGAATCCGCCCTGCGGCTGACGCCCGATACGGCGGGTGAACGACATGCTCAGCGACGACACATTGCTGCAGAATTGGCACCAGAAATCGCCAAAGCCGAAGTTTCCCCGGCCCTCGATGAAGAACTCGCGCTTCTCGGGGAAGAAGGTCTCGAACGCGCTCAGGTTGACCACCGCAGGGTCAACCTCAGCTTGCCCGAAGTCCGGGTTGATCGTCGCACTGAGTGTCAGGTTCGAGGTCAGCAGGTACTTGAGGTCCGCACCGATCCGGTAGGCGGACTGGGTCTTGCCCGCGAACGGGTTCGCCGCATCCACCGTACCGCCGTTCACATCGAGCTGGCTCACCGCGTAGGGGAGGACCTCCAACCGGTTGGTGCGCGCCTGGATCTGGCTCAACCCGTCGAGGTGGCCGAAGCGGGACGGACCCCCTGACTCGTTGAGACGCCAGAACGACCAGACCGCGACTTCATTCAACCGTTGCACGAACCGCTGGATTTGAAGCCCCCACTCCTGATCCGAGTTCCTTGGGAATCTGAGCTGGGAGAAGGGAATCTCGAGTTCCGCCGTCCACCCCAGCGAGTCGACCTGTGCTCGGGCGCGCCATACCGGATCCCAGGAGTCATCGTGGCCGAACGCATCGCCCCTGACGCCGGCCGGATTGATCGAGAACGTGGTCTGGCCGGTGTGGTCATGGAACGTGTCGAACGTGACCGTGAGCTGGTCGCTCTGCGTATGGGCATCGCGCCGCACCAGGCGAGACACGACCCCCTCGGCCCCAAGCTCGTCGTACATCCGTGCACCGACGTACAACTTTGCGTCGTTGTACACGAATCGGATCTCGGTGCGTTGGGTCGCGGGCTCCCCTTCGTTCGGCTCGCGCTGGGTGAAGGCGGTCACGGCCGGCGCGGTTTGCCAGATCGACTCGTCGAGCCGGCCGTCGAGCCGGATCTCGTCCTGGAGGAGCATGACTCGTGTTCGCGGTGCGAGCCGGTCGTGCTCGGGCGTGCCGGCGGTCGGGGTGACCAGCGAATCTCCAACGACCGAATCCGCTGATGCGTTGGGCTTCGACTGGCCCTGCACCGTGGCGACCACGGGCCCGGCCACCGTGAAGAGGACCATGAGTGACGGAACGAGACGGGCTACGCTGCGGCCAACACCAGCAGGCATCGTGTGACCCCGGATCGTGAGTAACGGTTTGGTGACACGTCTATACTCGGTTCGATGCGGCGGACGCACGAAAGGTTGCATTGGGTCGGATTTCCCGCGTCCGCTGGTACGCCTCATTCTGAAACGGCGGCTTGACCAGCGAGCGGAACTGGTGGAAGTGGAGCGTCCGCCCGGCACAGCCTGCGGGTAGGGGCCGGCGAGCTTGTTGGCGAGAGTCTAGGATGACGTTGGCACCAACGCCCTCCTCTCGTGATCCCTCGGCAACGCCACCGGCGTCACCCGGCCTGGCGCCCAGATGGTCATTGGCCAGATTTCCTATCGCGACGATGCCCACAGTCAGCAATCCCACCTGCCCTCCCGGTGCTGCCCGAGTCTATATCAGCGTAAACGTGATGCGCTGCTCAACCAGCACACGGACCGGGGTGCCGCGCATGCGGCCCGGGCGAAATCGTGCTTCGCGAACCGACCGCACCGCGGCCTGTTCGAACTGGGCGTGGGACGACTCCACGACAACGATGCTCGTGGGATCCACCGTTCCGTCGGTGAGCACGATGTAGCGCAGGTTCACGTATCCTTCGATTCCGGCCCGACGCAACATGCTAGGGTATTTCGGCAGGGGTGCAGAGATCTGCTGTGGCAGCTCGTCCACCGCTACTGGAAGGAAGACTTCGGGCTGATCGACGGGTCCCACCCCGCCCTGGACGCCGGCAAACACTCCACCTTCCACACCGCGGCCGGAGTAGTCGCGAGGATCGAACCGCTGATCGAGGTCGATCGGCGCAATCCCGGTCGGGATGTCGAGCGGCGCCTCGAGCACTTGAAATCCCACGGGCGGCGAGGCGAGCGCGGTGACGAGTGGTAACGCGTCGCGCTCTTCCGGCTCCGGCTCGGCATCGGGGGCCACGTCGGTAAGGGTAAGCATGATCGTGTCCAGAGCGGGCGCACTCCGCACGGCCACCCCCATGGTCCCCAACACCGCGGCGAGAACGACAGCCGCCTGGAACGCCGCGGAGACGAACAGGCCACCACACGCTCCGCGCACGTCGCGACGTCCTCGCCGCTGCGACTCGACCAGGTGGTCAAACAGCTCCCTCTGAACCGGCGGATGCCGTGACGCCCGCAGCACCTCGTTGTGCTCACACTGCAGGCACGTAACCATCCATGCCAGCTGCCGCTCTTCTGCAACCCGGACCGGCCCACGAACGGCGAGCTTGCCCCGACACACGGGACACACGAGTGGGGTGGAAGGCGACGCGATCTCGTGGCGCATCCGATCGACGCCTTCAACGCTGGAGTCGAACATGGCACTCGAAGTGCCGATGACACGCGGGAGTGTTCCACGGCGGGGAGTGCCGCGCGCCGAGCTGCGCCGGAGCTTGGGAAGCAGCCTATCGAAAGTCATTCCGCCCCTCCCGTGAAAGACCGTCCTCAGCCTCTATACTCACTACGCCAGATAGAGAGTTCTGTTTCGCGAGCGGAATAGTCGGAGTTCGAAGGGGGATGGATGAGTTTTCAGTTGTCAGTCATCAGTCATCAGTTGTCAGCTTCCAGCCGTCAGCCTTCAGCTCCTAATGCCATGCCGCAGCGTGAGCGACGGCGAGAACGAGTGCGAGCGTCGATGCGACGGCATCGGCGCTTGCGCTCAGCCCCATTTGGTCTGGGCGACCTTCGCTGAGTTTCGTTGCGTTCGTCTGAGCGCGGCTACGTCTTGCGGCATAAGCAGTCAGAGAACCGGGTCCTCTGGCTGCGTTGTCCTGAGTCTGGCTGAGGTTGGCTGAGTTCGCACACTATTCGCGCACCACAGATTCGTGATGTCGAGAACGAAGCCCCGAACGCCGCGTGACGCTCGGGGCTAAGACGACACCGCCCGGCGCGGGGCCGGGCGGTTGCCCTTTTGGGCAAAGACTGTCAGTTGCAGCCGTTCAGGTTAGCCCTTGTATTTCCGCAGCTCTTGAGCGTCGCGGTAACAGGGGCGGCATCGGCCAACTCCAACCCCGTGCTGTGTCCCACGAAGACGCCGGGAACGGGCCGCGGCTCCCCTCCCATCCTCACCAGGGCATCTCCACGGGCTGAGTCGTTGTAAATGATCGCCGCCATGGCGCCAGCCGTAATAGCGTTGCCAATTTTTTCGTCAAAGAAACATTCTCCCCGCACGATCAGCGCGACCTTCCCCGCAGGGTCAGCTAGCAGGAGGTCGCCATCACAGGCTCTACCAATGTCCACGACCTCCCCGGTGAGCTGTGCGCTGGGGAACTCGGTCAAGGGTTGGGTAAACGCACCTTCGATCGCCGGTCGTGTTTTGCGGTCAAACTCAACCGCCGCATCGAAGGCCGGCGCACCATCGAACTGACAAGTCACGTGTGCGCGGCCGGACGGTATGCGCACCCACAGACTGTTGTCGGTCACGCTGAAACCACCGTGATCGACGGTGCACGTCCAGCCCTCGAGCCGCCGCGGTTCCTGAATCGGCGGCAGGCCCTCGAACTGGCAACTCAGCGTGGCGGTACCTTTTTCATTGGGCGACCGCACGGTGGTCACGTGCGTCGTCGTGTAGGAACCGTCGAAATCATTGAAGAAACAGAATCCGTCTGGCTTGCCTTCGCCTGAGTTGGCGACTAGCGCTCCCCCAACCCCGGCGCCGAGTCCGCCAGCGTTGTTGAATGCCGGACCCTCGTCAATCGGTGCTAGCGGCGTCTGATCCGTGCAGGCGACGAACAGCAGCGGGACCAGCATGAAGCAGAGCTTGCGCATGCGACACCTCCATCGAGAGAAAGTCGAGACCGCTTCCCGTCGCTGGTCTGGCGGTCTCGTCGTCGGTGGGCGTCCAGATGGAGGGCGTCGCTCTAGCGGCGGGGCCGTTGAAGGGCCACCGGCAGGTTTGAAACTCAACGTGCTAGCATAGGGCGTTACACACGGATGCCCAAGGACGGGAATTGTCCGGTTTGGATTGAAGTGAAGACCGAAAGCCCCGAACGCCGCGTGATGCTCGGGGCTGGAAACGCAACCGCCCGACCTTGGCCGGGCGGGCAGCGTTGGCTCATGTCACGGGACTAATGGCACACGGATCGGAATCTATCGTGCCACACCCTCAGTTGACCTGACGCGTCAACCGTGATGTGCTGCAATGTCATCACGACGAGGTTCGGAGCAGATCCCTGGCTGACGAAAGCCAGTGTGCTCACGGACGTTTGCTCCCACGGAAAGGTCTGGTCCATCATCGTGAAGTTGCTGACCGAGTGGTGCAAGTAGCGGATCCCCGACGTGAGACCCACCCCTTTGAGCGCCTGGTCAGCATGGAATTGCAGGTGGACGCCGCCATTCGAGCTCTCGAACGATCTGAACCTGACGTGGACGCTGCCGCTCAAGGCAACGTCCTCCCCCGTACAGCTGGTGATCACAGTATCCACCGCGGACCGCACTGGGGAGGCCACCGCAGCTTGGGCGCTGAAGCTTGCGGGGTTCCCTAGGTCAGGCCCGACTGCCTCACCACCGCACGAGAGGAGCATCCACGGGACGAGCAGGAGCGGGAGCGGGGCAAACACAGTGCTGCGTAACGTGCGCATGGTACCACCTCCGAATCAGGAAACGTTGCGTGGTTTCCCGTCGCTGGTCTGGCGGTCTCGTCGTCGGTGGGCGTCTGGGAGGAGGGCGTCGCTCTGGCGGCAGGGCCGTTGAAGGGCCACCGGCAGGCCTGAAATCAGCGTCTGAGTATAGGGTGGTTCACCCGGATGCCCAAGGACGGGAACTGTCCAGTTTGGATTGGCGACAACGCAAGCCCCGAACGCCGCGTGACGCTCGGGGCTGGACTACTTCCGATCCCGACGGTTTGCGAACAGACCGTATTACCCACCCCTCGGACGGTGACTCTCCGGCAGGTCCCTGACGAACAAGCTGCGACAGCAGGGTGGGCAGCGAACCTCCCAGACAGCTTGGCTCGAGTCACCGCCGCCAACCGGGCCTCGGATCACCAGGCCACTGCCACAGCGGGGACACACGAACTCCGCATTCGTGGCGGTTAGGATTCGGCAAATCTCCTGAGCCTCGTCGGGGCAAAACGTGGCCGGAGTGTCGCGGTGCTCAGTAGGCGTAGCCGCTCCTCGATGGCACCAGGCAGTACCCGACTAGAAAGACTAGCATTTCGGCCATGCTCTGGAGACGCGCAGGCAGCTTGTTGATGCCGAGGTCTGGTGCAGTGACCCGTACCCGCTGGCCGGGCTGCAAGGGCAGTTCTTGGGGAACGGCGTCGGTGAACGAGGCAAGGACGAGAATGACGGGAAGGACGGCTGAGCGCATGGCTTCCTCCCATACGGGACGCGCCCAATGTGCGGGCGGGCCGTCAAGGCAGCGTCAAGCAGAACCTACGCCTCGTGTCCCGCGAAAAACGGTGGAGGAGTTGTCGGCGATGACGGTGGGAGAGTCCCAACCGAATGCCCCGAACGCCGCGTGACGCTCGGGGCCGGGACAACAGCGCCCGGCGCGGGGCCGGGCGCTCATGATGCAGCCTGCGCAGGGGTGTTACATCTCAGGCGGGGTGTAGTTGCTCCACATTTCGTGCCACCACTTCCAGGAGCCGTCTGGCTGCCTCTCCAGGATCACCAGCCACTTGCCGTGGAGTTGAGTCGGCTCGCCCCCGGCCTTGGGTGTCACGGTCTCGTCGTACGCGACCCGCAAGAAGGCCAGATCACCGGACACTCGAACCTCGTCAACCTGGGACGTGAGTTGAACCGTGTTCTCCTCAAGGAACGCCACGAATGCCGCTCGTATCTCCTCCTTCCCGGTTCGGGCGGGCGCGTCGGGAGGCATGGACACCGCGTCGTCCGCATACAAGGCCATGTAGGCGTCCACGTTTCCAGCGGTGGCTGCGGTGTCGTATTCCGCGAGCATCATCATGATCGCTTCGGCGTCGACTTGGGTTGTGGTGGCTTGCTGCCCGTCAATCGCGCTACAGGCAGCGAGGAGAATCGCGGAAATGGCGAAGATCGGGCGGCGCATGAGGGCCTCCTTGTGACCAGATGTGCAAGTTCCCGGTCGATGGCTTAGCGGTCCCTACGCTGTCAGGATTGCGGGCACCTGGAGTGGTTCGTGGTGGGATTGTTGGAGAATAAGCGGCCCCGTCACCGAGGCGGGGCCGCTGCGTCGGGGGCTCTCCTTATGGATGCTATTACGGAGCCTCGTCCTGACGCACTGGCCAAGGTAGGACATACCGTCAGCCGGTGCAAGCGGGACCAGAACGCTCTGTCTATCCCGGCGTCGCTCTTTGCCCGACCGGCGCTCGAAGCCTGCCCGACGGCGGCCTTCCAGGTGTCGCTCCTTCATCGTTCCTCTCCTATCCAACCCGACCGCCGCGTGACGCTCGGGATTCGGTAGTTTATGCGCGTGGTGAGATCAATGAACGAACAGAGTTCAGACCTGCTGGTGAGTAGATGCCCACAGCTTATGCTCCGGTCCGTTAGGTGGCCGGTCTAATCTAGGAAAGCTGCATGAAGATCGAGCATATCAGTACCGATGTGTTGCGCCTATCACTTTGGCCTTTAGATGCGGCGAACGCGTATGTGTTGGGGGACATTCTCGTGGACTCGGGCGGCAAGTTCGCTAGGAGAGGATTGCTGTCGGCTCTTTCCAGGACTGCGATTAGCGGGCATGTCGTCACTCACGCACACTTCGATCATCAGGGTTCCAGTCACGCAGTATGCGAGCACTTGGACATTCCATTCATGTGCGGTGAGGGAGACCGGACAGCAGTTGAGACCGGTGATATAGCTCAGGTGTTGCCGAAGCGCGATTCATGGCTTGCACGACTGGCGCAACGGCTGGCGGGTCCAGGTCATCCTGTAGCGCGCTCACTGCGTGAAGGAGATGAGGTTGGTGGCTTTGTTGTGATCGAGACGCCGGGACATACACCGGGACACCTGGCCTTCTGGCGCGAGAGCGACGGAGTGTTGGTGGTGGGAGATGTGTTGTTTCATCGCAACCCGATGACCATGCGAAGCGGCCTCAGGGAGCCATTCGCGTTTGCGACATTTGATCCGGGTATGAACCGGAGATCGGCCCGGAAGCTCGCTGCGCTGGAGCCGGCGGTGGTTTGTTTTGGACATGGCGAGCCATTGAGGGCTACGCAGCGATTCGCCGAATTCGTCTCCACGTTACGGAACGACTAGCTGTTGGCTTAGGGAGGCGCATACCGAACGCCCCGAACGCCGAGTGACGTTCGGGGCCAAACCAACACCGCCCGGCACGAGGCCGGGCGGCAGAGAGTGGGATGCGGTCGAGCGTCTAGCGATTCTTGCGGCGTTTCAGCACGGGCCTCCGCGACACTTGCCACTCTTCCCTGTCTGTCCCTGTGTGCACTTTGGCACGCCCTCGTCAACGGCGGGAGCGAGCGGCGTGGTCCCGGCGAAGATCGCGCACGTCTCGGATGACGCGCCGTGACCCACGGAGGCCGTCCAACCGTCCGCCGTCAGGGTGATCGTTGGGCCAGTCACGCCTGCCGTCACCGTGTACACGGTCGCGGGAAAACTCGTGGTATACGCAAAATGCTGGATCGCGTATGCCTCTTCGGCGTTGGCGAGGTTCCTGAGATCGGCTTTCATCGCGGTGAGGAGCGCCTTTTCCCTGCTCGACGCGAACTTCGGGATGGCAACGGCCACGAGCACTCCGAGGATCGCCATCGTGACCAACAGCTCCATCAGCGTGAACCCGTGTTTCTCGAGTGGACGCATATCGCACCTCGCCGCCGGGGGCATTCATTGCGGGGTGGACAACGTAGCCCGCGAGACTCGGCTCCGGAAGGGTACAGGGCTGAGCGCACCGTGCGTGCAGGCGGCGTCGATCAGCGCCTGCCCTTCCTCCTCCGTCAGTTGTCAGCCGCGCTGGCTGCTCACGGCCTTCGACCACTCTGCTCGATCATGTGGACTGCGTCAGTGCCCTCAATGGTCTGTCCGTCGAATGTCTCCCCACTGAGGGTCCCATCCGTGGAGGCGCAGGTGAGCACCGTTTCCCCAAGACGGAAGTGGAGCACCAGATCCAGGTCCCCGTCAAGGTCCACGTCCTTCTCGTGGCGTTGAACACCCTGAGGCGTCGTGTGCATCTCGCTCGCTCCCTCGAACGTAACCGTCGTGTGATCAACCGTGGTCGCGTCGAAGGCGTCGGTTGTCAGGATGCCGACCGCGATCGCTTCCATCGGAGTGTTGCAGGCGATCGAGTTCGGGTCGCTGCCCGGCTTGATGTCGATGGCTACCGGGACGAAGCTGCTGAGGCCCAGTCCGCAAATCAGGCCATCGTCGTCTACGTAGGCGCGGTAGGGCTCGATGTCGGGCATGTAGAGTCCGTGATTCCCAGGCACGAACCAACAGTCACCCGCGAGAGGCGCGGATCCTCCCAAGGCTGCCACGCCGATCGGAACGAGCCCGCTCAGCTGGTTGAAGCCGAGCCACAGAACCGACAGGTTGACAAGGTTGCCGAGTTCGGCCGGGATTGGGCCGCTCAGCTGATTAAGGCGCAGATCCAGTCGTTCCAGGCTGCTGACGTTGCCGAGTTCGGCCGGGATCGGACCGCTCAGCTGGTTTTCGTGGAGTACGAGGGCCTTCAGCTTGCTGAGGTTGCCGAGTGCGGCCGGGATCGGGCCGCTTAGCTG
>Ga0224512_10001316_pt1 | contig 24089 bp, 19 predicted proteins | sample SF_May12_sed_USG_4_FD_169103 | JGI IMG/M metagenome (GOLD analysis project Ga0224512, IMG submission 169103) | Sediment microbial communities from San Francisco Bay, California, United States - SF_May12_sed_USGS_13 | ecosystem: Environmental > Aquatic > Marine > Sediment | place: USA... | reverse complement strand
TGAGAAAATCCCACATCGCAATTCTCGGCGCCGGCCCGACCGGTCTCGAAGCGGCACTCGCCGCGGTTGATTTCGGTTTTCCGTTCACCCTTTACGAGGCTTCGTCCGGCGTCGCCGGCAACGTCCGCTCCTGGGGCCATGTTCGGCTCTTCTCGCCGTGGTCCTTCGACATCTCCGAGAGGATGCAGCGTCATCTCGAGACCGCCGGTCATCCCGCACCAGGAGCGGAGCCAGACTGTCCAACCGGTGACGAGCTGGTCGAGCGCGTCCTGGCCCCACTCGCCGCTTTGCCATATGTGGAGCCGCATCTGAGGACCGGAACGCGGGTTGTCGAAATCGGCCGTGAAGGTCTTCTGAAACACGAGGAAATCGGATCCGGAAGACGCGGTGCATCGCGCTTTCGACTCCTGCTCGAAGACGAGAGCGGCGAGTCGATAGAGCATGCCGATGTCGTGCTCGATTGCACCGGTACCTACGGCAATCCCAACACCCTCGGTGACGGAGGCATCGCCGCACCGGGAGAACGGGCTCTCGCGGATGGAATCCGCCGTCACATCCCGGACTTCCTGGGGGAACCGGAGGTGTGGGCCGGCAAGACGGTTTTGCTTGTCGGAGCCGGCCACTCGGCCCAGACCGCGGCCACTGACCTCTCAGATCTTGCCGAGCGCTACCCGGGAACGCGAGTCCTGTGGGCACTGCGGCGGAGCCAGCCCGAGTGGGCCGTGGATCCCGACGACCCGCTGCCCGAGCGAGCTCGACTAGTGGCGGAGGCGGAGCAGCTTGCAGATGGCTCTTCCGAGTTCATCGAGACCCTCAAGGGCGTTGTCGTCGACTCGCTGGCGCGCCGCAGCGGCAAGATCGAGGTCACCCTTCGACATCAAGACGGCACGTTGACGCGCATCGCCGTGGACTGGGTTCTGTCGCTCACCGGCTCGGTCGGTGACCACTCGATCTATCGCCAGCTACAAGTGCACGAGTGCTATGCAACCGCCGGCCCGATGAAGCTGTCGGCGGCTCTTCTCGGTTCGACCACGGAAGACTGTCTGGACCAGGAGAGCCACGGTGTCGACAATTTGGTCAATCCGGAACTGAACTTCTTCATTCTTGGCGTCAAGTCCTACGGTCGCAACGCGGCCTTTCTGATGCGAGTCGGGTGGCAGCAAGTCGAGGAGGTCTTCGAACTCCTCGCAGCGGCAGCGACAAATCCGTCGAAATCTCCGGCCTGAGCTTCGAGCGCTTTCGACGACTTCAACCTGACGGCCGAGAGGCCCGTCGTGTACCGGGTCGGGGTCGGTCGGGAAGCTCGCCTTCCAACCAACGGGGCAGATCGATCACGGAATCCAGACAGCCCGCCGGATGGCGGCGTTCCAGCACCTGACGGGACTCGCAGCCGCTGCACACCGCCACCGCGGTGACGCCGGCGTTCGCAGCCATCGCCAGATCATGGGTCGTGTCGCCGATCATCAGACTCTCCTGCGCCGTCACATTCAGTTCCTGCAGGATTTCGAACACCATGCTCGGATCCGGCTTGCTCGGTGCTTCATCCATCGTTCGAGTGCTACTGAACATGCTCGCCAGACCAGTTCGACTCAGATCGGCTCGCAATCCACCTCGACTCTTGGCCGTAGCGATCGCCAACAAGAACCCATCCTCCCTGAGTCTCTGCAGCACCTGTCCGACACCGGCAAAAAGCGCCGGCCGGCCGGCAAATCGTTCACTCCATAGACGCCTGTATACCGCAACAACCTGGTCGAACAGCTCGTCGTCGCAGCCCGGACGAAACATGTCGACCGTTTCGCGCAGACCGAGACCTATCGACGCCCGAATGCTCTCTTCCTCAGCCGGCATCTCGCCCAGCTCTGAGAGAGTCGCTTGCACGCACGAGACGATGGTGGCGACCGAATCGAGAAGAGTTCCGTCCCAGTCGAATATGAGGAGACGCAAGGATCTGTCTGTCATGGAAGGGTCGGCAGAACGCTCAACCTAAAGGACTATACACCAGGCCTCCGACGACGGAATCCCCCGCTCTCGGGATGACGTCCGCCCGTGCCTTGGTCACCAGCCGACGCTCGACGACGGTCCCCGGCGGCAGCTCGGCTCGAAAGCCGATGATCGAGTCACGGACTTTGCAGCGCTCCCTGATTCGCGCCTCCGACAGCACGACCGAGCGCTCCACTTGCACCTCGGAGGCGAGCCGGGCGCCCGCTTCGACGACCGCCCGCCGCACGGACGCGCTGCGATCGACCTCGGCGTCCGCCGCGATCCAGCTCCGACCCGCGACCTTGGCGGGGCCCCGGCGTTGCGCCCAGTCGCAGGCTCCGACCAGATAACCGGCGGGTGTGCCGAGATCGAACCACGGACGCGACGACTCGACGACTTCGATTCGCTCGCCCGCTTCGAGCATTGGCAAGTAGAGATCGGGGATGAAGTCGGCAGGTCGTGGCTCGAGATGAGCAACCAGCGTCGGCGCAAAGGCATGCGCGCCGGCAAAGACGACACGCTTCTCCACCTCCCCGAACGACTTGTCCGGGCTCAGCGAGACGACCGCACCCGACCGATCGATGCCTATGCCGCCGCCGAATGCTTCGAGCGGCGCTCGCGTCGAGACCAGCAACGTTGCACGAGCGGCTGCTTTTTTGTGCTGGCGCAGCAACCTTTTTATCGGCCAGCGACAGAGACTGTCTCCGTTGACCACCACGACAATGTCCGCCGGCGACAGGAACTCCCTGAGCGGTGCAAGGGCTCCGAGCGTCCCGAGGAGCTCCTCTTCCGGCGAATAGACGAGGTCTACTCCTTCGTACCGATTGCCGAAGCGAGAAGCGATCTTGTCCCCTTGATGGAAGAGATTGATGGCCGCCTTCCGGCAACCCGCCTTCGCCAGCGAGGACAAGGTATGACCGAGCACCGGGGTGCCGGTCACCGGCAGTAACGGTTTCGGCAAGAACTGGGTGAGTGGCCGCAAGCGGGTCCCCAACCCGGCCGCGAGAACGACCGCCCGAAACTCCAATGCCTTCAAGTGAAGACCATGTCTTTCGGCGCTTGTGGATGCGTTTGACGGTAATCCTCGTAGATCTTCAAATAGGATCGCCGCTCCGCCGCGTCCGGATCGAGCCCGAGTCGCCGAGCCAGGGCGGCGGCAGCACTCCCCTCGAACTCGACGAATTCTCCAATCGGGGTACGGTCGAGGCAAATAGTGACGCCTCCGAGCCGCCACTCTTCGCGGTATTTCTGGTAGCGCTGAGTCCGCGTGTAACCCAGGTGATCGAGAATGGCGCGAAGCTCTTCGGCGTTCGCGATTTCGGTCTCCCGTTCTTCCCTGATCTTGAGACCCCCATCGAAGCTCGCCGGGCCCTTGTACGTCAAGCAAGCGCTCTTCCCAACCAGGCGCAGACGCAGCAATCTGCCGCCTTCGGCGAGTTCCCCTCTGCGATCGTAAATCATGTTGTCTTCGAACAGGGACGCACTCTGACGCTCGGCCTCGGCATCCTGCAGACGCTCGCGCAGCGTGTTGAGGTCGGAGCACGAGAACTTGAGCTCGCGCTCGACTCGGTCCCGATCGTTCATTCCCTGTCGCTGGCTCCCACGAGATCGAGCAACCGAACCGTCGTCCGTACGCCGTTGTAAAAATGACTGATATTGAACTTCTCGTTGGGCGCATGGAGGGCGTCGTCGCTGAGGCCGAAGCCCATCAGCAGAATCGGTACCTTGAGGACATTAGCGAAGGTCGCGACCACCGGAATGGAGCCTCCCTCGCGCACCAGCACCGGCGCCTGTCCCCACACCTCCTCGAGCGCCTGCATGGCGGCTTCCGAGATCGGACCCTTGGCATCGATCAGCACTGCTTCCGCGCCATGGACGTTCTTGACCTCGATCGTCACGCCGGGCGGTGCGACCTGGCATACGTAGTCTGAAAATAGCTTGGCGATCTTCTCCGGCTGCTGGTTCGGCACCAGGCGCATCGACACCTTGGCTCCGGCCTTGGCCGGCAACACAGTCTTCGCGCCCGCTCCCTGGTAACCGCAGTAGAGGCCGTTGACGTCACACGTTGGTCGCGCCCACACCCTCTCGAGCGTGGTGTAGCCTTGCTCGCCGAACGTCTCTGTGATGCCCAGGCTGCGGCAGTACTCCGCCTCGTCGAACGGCAGCTTCGCGAAGCCCTCGCGCTCCCACTCTTCGAGCGGCACCACGTCGTCATAGAAGCCGGGAATCGAGATTCTTCCGCTCTTTGGATCGACCAGGCGAGAGATGATGTGAGCCATCGCATTGCCCGGGTTCGCAACGCCACCGCCGTAGGATCCCGAGTGAAGATCCTGCTTGGGACCGACAATCGAGATCTCCATGTAGGCCAGACCTTTGAGCCCATAGAGCAAAGACGGCACACCCGGGGCGTACATCGACGAATCGGAGACGATCACCGCATCGCATGCCAGCTTCTTGCCGCCATCCCGGCGTACGAACGTGTCGATCGATTCGCCCCCTGACTCTTCCTCGCCCTCGATCAAGAACTTGACGTTGACCGGCAGCTCGCCCGTCTCGGCGAGAACCGCGGCGACGGCCTTCAGATGGGCAAAGGACTGACCCTTGTCGTCGGTCGCGCCTCGAGCGACCAGCCGATCGCCTTCGACCGTCGGCTCGAACGGTGGATTCCGCCATTCCTCCAGAGGATCCGGCGGCTGAACATCGTAGTGTCCGTAGAACAGCAACGTCGGCTTGCCCTCGGCGCCCAGCCATTCGCCATAAACCAGGGGATAGCCGTCGGTTTCGAGGCGCTCGGCACTCAGACCTGCGGCCGACATCTTCTCCCTCAGGAACTCGGCGCAACGCAGCACGTCCGCCGAGTAGTCGGAATCCGTCGAAATGGAGGGAATTCTCAGGTAGTCCTTGAGCTCTTCCAGATACGAGTCCCGTTCCCGATCGATGCGCTCGAGGACCTGCCGGCTGTCGTCACCCATGTCTTGAACCCTTTCACTCTTGCGGTGGGCTGGCGAGTCTAGCAGCCCGGATTGAAACACTCCATGGGTCCGACGCCTACAGCTCGCTTTCTCTCTCACTCCTCGGCCGCCGGACTGAGCGCCGCCAGCCGAGACAGGCCGATGGCATTGACCAGGGCATGCGCAATCATCGGCGCGAGCAGTGTGCCTCGCCACATCATGAGACCGCCAAGAACAAGACCGGCGATCCCTGCAAACAGCGTCCACAGCCGAAACTCACGTCCCGGTCCCACGTGCAAAAAGGTAAACAGACCTGCAGCCGCGAGAAAGCCCCAGGCATCCTGTACCGCGCCGCGGAAGAAGAACTCCTCGGCGATCGCAGACAGTACCGCCAGCGCCAGTGCCTCACTTCCGGTCAGTCCACCCAGAACCGCGGCGAAGTACTCTTCGATCCGGCGCGCCTCACGCAGGCTTCTGCGACCAACTACCCACGCCCCGCTCATCAACCCACCGGTCAAAAGCCCCAAGCCCAGGTCGGCAAGCCACTTTTCGCCGACGAACCAGCCGAGACCGATCTCGCCGTGACGCAGGCCCAGCCAGAGGATACCGGCAACCGCAAGCAGCAGATAGAAGGACCACGCCCAGTTGAGAAGTGTGCCTCTGGCTGGAGCGGAAGCGGCCAAGGTTCTTCTATTGACGTGGGTGAACGAAGCGTAGCCAGAGCCGGCGTGACGACCCGACCTACTTCGCCGGCTCCTCGGACTCCTGCTCGGAAGCATCGTCGGCAATCTCGGCCTGCTCGACGTCGGCGTCCTCTCCGATCGCCCCGGTCTCCTCGTCTTCGATATCGTCGCGCTCGCCCAGCTTGGCAACCGCAACGAGTCGATCCTCGGCGTCGAGGTCCATGAGCTTGACACCCTGTGTCGAGCGTCCGCTCACCCGCACGCCGTCGACGCCGATACGGATGATTTTGCCTTCCTTGGTGATCAGCATGAGGCCTTCACTTGGCAGCACCTGCTTTGCCCCAACCACCTCTCCGGTCTTGGCCGACACCTTCAGATTGATGATGCCCTTGCCGCCTCGTCCCTGCAACCGATACTGGTCGACAGGGGTTCTCTTGCCGATTCCTTTCTCGGCCATCGACAGAATCTCACCACCTTCCGGCGTCAGCACTTCCATGGCGACGACCCGGTCGCCCTTGCGCAACCTGATGCCCCGGACGCCACGAGTGGCCCGTCCCATCGGTCGAGCATCCTTCTCCGAGAAGCGAATGGAGATACCCTTGGCCGTCGCCAGCAGTACCGTTGTGTCCCCGCTTGTCAGCCTGACATCCAGCAGCCGATCCTTGTCGTCGATATTGATAGCGATGATCCCTCCGCTCCGGGGATTCGAGTACGCCGCCAGCTCGGTCTTCTTCACCGTGCCTTTCTCGGTCGCAAACATCAAGAACTCATCGTCGGTAAACTCCTTTACCGCCAACGTAGTTGCCACCTTGGCATCCTTGTCGAGGCTCAGCAAATTGACGATGGCTTTCCCCCGTGATGCCGGCCCTGCCTGCGGGATCTCGTGAACTTTTAGCCAGTGCACTCGCCCAGCTTCTGTGAAGACCAGCACGTAGCTGTGGGCCGATGCCACGTAGAGATGCTCGACGAAGTCACCCTCCTTGGTGACCATTCCGGTCCGACCCTTGCCGCCACGGTGCTGTGATCGGTACAGCGACAATGGTGATCTCTTGATATACCCGGTTTGCGTCACCGTGATGACCATCTCCTCATCGGCGATCATGTCCTCGATCGTGATGTCGTGAGCTGCGGGAACGATCTCGGTTCGACGATCGTTACCGTACGTTTCGCGGATTTCCAGCAGCTCTTTCTTGATCTCCTCGAGGACCAACTCATCGGATGCCAGGAGCGCTCGGAGTCCTTCAATCAGCGCCATGAGATCTCGATACTCTTCGACGATCTTTTCGCGTTCGAGACCGGTCAACTTCTGCAACCGCATGTCTAGAATCGCCTGCGCTTGCGGCTCGGTGAGGGTGAAATCGTCGACCAGCCTCTGCTTCGCTTCGGCCGGAGTGTGGCTCGAGCGAATGGCGGTAATGATCTCGTCGAGTTGATCGAGGGCCTTGAGTATTCCCTCGAGGATATGAGCTCTCTCCTCGGCCTTGCGCAGATCGAATCGAGTCCGTCGAATGATGATCGTCTTGCGGTGGTCCAGGAAGTACGTGAGGAGCTTCGGAAGCGTCAGCACCCGCGGTTGCTGATCGACAATCGACAGCATGATCATGCCGAAGGTCGTCTGCATCGGCGTCAGCTTGTAAAGGGTATTGAGGATGACCTCGGGAATCTGCCCGCGCTTGATATCGATGACAACCCGAATGCCGTCGCGATCCGACTCATCGCGCAAATCACTGATGCCTTCGACCTTCTTCTTCCGCACCAGATCGGCGATGCGCTCGAGAAGGCGCGCCTTGTTCACCTGATAGGGCAGCTCGGTGACTATGATTGACTGACGCTCGGTCCTCGCCTGGGTCTCGATCGAGGCGCGCGCCCGCACCTGAATCGTTCCGCGGCCGGTGCGGTAAGCGCTCTCGATACCCTGGGTGCCGTGAATGAATCCCGCCGTCGGAAAGTCCGGCCCTCTGATGATGCGCATCAAATCGGACACGGATGCGCTACCTTTGTTTTCGATCAGGAAGATCACTGCATCGATGACTTCGCGCAGGTTGTGAGGCGGAATGTTCGTCGCCATACCGACGGCAATTCCGGACGCACCGTTGACCAGGAGATTGGGCACCCGCGCCGGAAGAACCAACGGCTCCTGCAGCGAGCCGTCGTAGTTGAGTGCCCAATCGACTGTCTCCTTGTCGATGTCATCGCGGAGCATCTCTTCGGCAAGTCGGGTGAGCCGCACTTCCGTGTAGCGCATCGCCGCCGGGCTGTCGCCGTCAACCGAGCCAAAGTTCCCCTGCCCATCCACAAGCGGGCAACGCATCGAAAAATCCTGCGCCATCCTCACCAGCGTGTCGTAGATCGCCGAGTCGCCATGTGGGTGGTACTTACCCATGACTTCACCAACGATGCGTGCCGACTTCTTGTAGGCCTTCCGCGATGTGTTGCCGCTCTCCCACATGCCGTAGAGCACGCGTCGATGAACCGGTTTGAGGCCGTCCCGCACATCCGGCAGGGCGCGGCCAACGATCACGCTCATCGCATAGTCGATATAACTTCTCTTCATCTCCTCTTCGATATCCACCTCGACCGGCTTTTCGAAAGGGAGGATCTGATCGTGTTCGCTCATGTCAGTTCTTTCCGCGGCACTTGTTGGTAGCCGCACATCCGACGGTCGGCCGCTGACCGACTCTCTGTCTCGAGAGGTCGCGCCTAGACATCGAGGTTGACGACGTTGAGGGCATTCTCCTCGATGAACTCGCGGCGAGGTTGCACCTGATCACCCATCAACACTGCGAAAATCGCGTCCGCTCCAACCTCGTCTTCGATTCTCACTTGCAGAAGCCGGCGGCGCTCAGGATCCATGGTGGTCTCCCAGAGCTGTTCCGCATTCATCTCTCCCAGACCCTTGTAGCGCTGGATCGACAGCCCTTTCTTTGCCCGGGCATACAGTGCCTCGAGGACTTCTTCCAGAGAGCCGAGACTCGTACGGTCCTCGGCATCGACAAGCTCGAAGCTGTCAGCCTGGAGTGCCGACAAGCCGACCTTGTTTTTCGCCAGGGACCGGTATTCGACTGTCGACAGCAGGTCCCAGTCGAGCTGTACGGGCCGCTCGACTCCATCGCGCCGGCTGACGAAGGAGATCGTATACGTGCCGTGCTCCTCGTCTTCGTTGACATCGACCTTGTGAAATCCGGAGGCTTCGATGATCTCCGCAATTTCCTGCACTTTCGTCAGATTCGACAGCGCTGCCTTGTCGGTCAGCCCATGCAGCAGTGCCGACCGCAAGGCATCCTCCGGGTACCCTCGCGAAGCGAGTCGCGTCATCTCGTTGGACAACGTCTCCACCCGGTGCAGGAACTGCGACAGCTTCGAGCCCTTATAGCTGGTGGAGCTGCCGTTGTCGCTGACGTCGAGTTGCCAGCGATCCTCTATCCGCTGAATGAGAAACTCCTGATACTCGAGATCGTCCTTGAGATAGCTTGTCTTTCTTCCCTCTCCCACCTTGTAGAGCGGAGGTTGGGCGATGTAGAGATGCCCACGGTGAATCACCTCATGCATTTGGCGGAAAAAGAAAGTGAGAATCAGCGTGCGAATGTGACTCCCGTCCACATCGGCATCGCACATGATGACCAACTTGTGGTACCTGAGCTTCGAGACATCGAAGTCGTCCTTGCCTATCCCGGTTCCCAAGGCCGAGATCAGAGTCTTTATCTCCTCTGAGGAGAGCATTTTGTCGAATCGCGCTTTTTCAACGTTCAGGATCTTTCCCTTGAGCGGCAAAACTGCCTGGAACTTGCGATCGCGACCCTGCTTCGCCGTTCCACCTGCCGACTCACCCTCGACTATGAAGAGCTCGGCAAACTCGGGATTGCGCTCGCTGCAGTCGGCGAGCTTTCCGGGAAGACTCGAGGCATCCAGTGCCCCTTTGCGGCGTGTCAACTCCCGCGCTTTCCGCGCCGCCTCGCGAGCGCGAGCCGCCTCGACACACTTGCCGATGATCTTCTTCGCTTCACTGGGGTTCTCTTCCAGGAAGGCACCCAACTTCTCGTTGACCACCTGCTCGACCCAGCCTTTGACCTCGGAGGACACGAGTTTGTCCTTCGTCTGGCTTGAGAACTTCGGGTCCCTGACTTTGACCGAGATCACCGCGGTCAAGCCTTCGCGAACATCGTCTCCCGTAAGGTTCTCTTTCAGGTTCTTGAGCAGGCCGGACGCGTTGGCGTAGGCATTGACTGTTCGCGTCATGGCGGACTTGAAGCCAGACAGGTGGGCACCACCATCGCGGTTCTTGATCGTGTTGGTAAAACAGAAGATCTGTTCCTGATAGCCGTCGTTCCACTGCAATGACACTTCGACGCGCTCTTCGCTGCCACGCTCTGTGCGAACGTCATCGAGATGGATCGGCTTCTTGTGCAGTGTCGCGCGATTCTTGTTGAGATGTTCGACGAAGCTCTGGATGCCGCCGGCGTAGGAAAAAGCCGTTGCCTTTTCCGTTCGCTCGTCAACCAGCTCGATGCGAACGCCGCGATTGAGGAACGCCAGTTCTCGCAACCGCTGAGCAAGTGTCTCGTAATGGAAATCGCGTTTGCTGAAGACCTCCGGGTCTGGCCAAAAATGGACTTTCGTGCCTGTATTCTTGGTTCTTCCCAGCGGTTTTATCGGCTCTTCCGGCAGGCCCTTGCTATAGGTTTGAAACCACACCCTCCCGTCTCGCTTGATCTCGAGCTCGAGTTGGGCTGACAACGCGTTGACCACCGAAACGCCGACGCCGTGGAGTCCTCCGGAGACCTTGTATGAGTTGTTGTCGAACTTGCCCCCCGAGTGCAGCTCGGTCATGATGACCTCGGCCGCCGAGCGGCCCTCGCCTTTGTGCGTGTCCACCGGCACGCCGCGCCCGTCGTCGTCCACCGTGACCGAGTTGTCGGTGTGAATGGTGACCTCGACCTTGGTCGCGTGACCTGCCTGTGCCTCGTCGATCGAGTTGTCGACGAGTTCGAAGACCATATGGTGCAGTCCCGAGCCATCGTCGGTGTCGCCGATGTACATGCCCGGACGCTTGCGAACCGCCTCCAGACCTTTGAGAACTTTGATGTTGTCTGCCGTGTAGTCAGAAAAGACTTCTTTTGCCAATCCAAGACCCCCCTCAACCGCCATAGGCGAAACCTGTATCAGACCTCCAACGTGCCCTAATCCCCGACTACTTCGGGTGCGCCGAAACCTGACATTCTCACGACATCGCGGCCCGTCGTGAGCTCACTTGAACGCCTCGAGAGGATCGTTTTCACAAGCCTCTAAAAACGTGCCAACAGTATACCACTCTCGAGGTTCAAGACAAGCACATAAACGATTTGTTTTCAGATAGTTACAACTCGAATAAGGGAGTCGTTCAGGAAATGAGAGAGGTCCCGATCGAGCCCTGTTCCAAAGCCCAGACATCGACCTCCGGCAGGGCGTCGACAACCGCCTCATGACACGTCGAAGCAATGATCTGAGGGGAGGAGACGAAGAGCTTCCACACGGCGACGAGACGCTCCCTGTCGAGCTCGGCATCGACATCATCCAGCAGCACGACCGGAGGTCGCCCACCGTCGGAAAGAACCCGACCGCGGGCGGCACAGAGTAAGATCCCGAAGAGCTTCTTCTCGCCCGCCGAGGCGATCTTCGAGATCTCGACGTCCGCCCAGGAGATCTCCAACTCGTCCCGATGTGGCCCGGCGACGGCTCTCTGCTGTTCGATCTCCCGCTGCCGTTCAGCTTCGAGAGCAAGAAGCACGTTCTGCGCCGTCGTTTCCGACAGCGTCAATGAGGGTCGGTATCGCAGCGATACCTTCGGCAGATCAATCTCCACCGTTTCGACGATCGCCTCCAGGCACCGAGCAAGCTCGACGACAAAGGCCGATCGACGGTTCATCAGCTCAGCTCCTGCCTGCGACAACAGCTCGTTCCAGACGTCAAGACCACGGCCGCCTTGCCGCAAGAGCTCTCTCTTCTGCTCCAAACAGCGTCGATAACGCGACAAGACCTCGAGTGACGCAGGCCGTTGTGCCACGACTCCCTGATCGAGAAACCGACGGCGATCACCGGGCGATCCATCCATCACTTTCAGATCCGCAGCCGACCAACTGATCACTGGAAGCGTCTCCAGGTATCGAGAACTCGAGACGGCGTTGCCGTTCATCAGTCGTCGGCACCCGTCAGGGGTCCATCTGGTTTCCAGGTCGTAGCGACTCGACGATTCGACTCTGCCCTTGATACCGAACCCATCCTCACCGTGTCGGCGACATTCCTCCAGTCTGGGCGTCCGAAAGCTCTTTGTCGTCGCCAGCAGATAGATACTCTCGAGAACGCTGGTCTTGCCCGCGCCATTGGACCCCAAGAGCAAATGACGCCCCACTCCGGGCTCCCATCGAGCATCGGTCAGGTTGCGGAAATGCCGGAACTCGATCGAGGTAAGCAGGGTTCGTTCAGATGCGCATCGGCATGATCACACACAAGTAGCGCTGATCCTCGCCGTCGACCGGGTATCCGATGCACTGAGTATTCTCGTCCTTGAGCTCAAGCCGTACCTTCTCGGTGCCGACTGCAGCGAGAAACTGGGACATGTAGTCCGGATTCACTCCAAGTCGGAGTTCTTCGCCACCGTACTCGCAGACCACTTCCTCGACCGCTTCACCCAAATCCGGATTTGCCGCTGAAATAGTCAGCTGGTTAGATGCGAAACTGAAGCGCACTGCACGCGCCCGATCACCTGTCAGGAGTGCCACGCGCTGCACCGCCTCGTAAAGCGCCTTGCGCTCGAAAACGGCCTTCTGGTCATTTGCCTTCGAGATCACCCTTTCATAGTCGGGAAAGGTTCCTTCGAGGATTCGGCAAATGAGTTCACGACGCCCGAGCTTGAAGCACAAGTGATGCTCGCCTCGCAGAAAGACGACGTTGCCTTCATCGTCGAAGCGCAACAGCTCCTGCAACGCTTTGCGCGGTACCAAAACTCCTTCGGAGGACTCGTCGATTGACGATGCATTCTCAACCAGAGCCAGTCGGTGCCCGTCCGTTGCGACCATCTCCAAAGCACCCGACTTCATTTGCAGCAGCGCACCGTTGAGTTGGAAGCGCGATTCTTCGGTCGACACAGCAAAAATGACCTTGCCTATCATCGCCTTCAACTCGGTAAATGGAAGCTCCACTTTGTTGTCTTCCGACACCTCGGGTAGCGTCGGAAAATCATCTGCTGAGAGACCGTTGATCTTGAATCGGGAAGGTCCGGCCGAAATGAGAAGTCTTTTCTCGTCCTCCAGCGCCAGATCCACATCTTCGCCGACCAGCGAACGAACGATCTCCATGAACTTCCTCGCCTGAACAGCAATCGCTCCTTCACTCACGACCTCTGCATCAGTCCACGACGTCAGTGACACGTCGAGGTCCGTTGCCGCAAGTCGAAGCTGATCGCCTTTGACATTGAGCAATAAATGAGCGAGGACTGGGATTGTGGTGCGACGCTCCACGATGCCCTGCATGGGTAGGAGCTCGGTGAGAAGCTTTGAGCGATTAACGCGAAATTTCATCGTTTTCCTTGTTCCTGATTCTTCTTAAATTCTCTTTTCTTGAAGTATAGCCGTAGTAGTAATAGGAGGTGTTCAAAGTGTGGATAAAAGGAAACGGGGTTGTTTCAGACTCGGGTATTGGAGTGCACCTCGGCCGCATCTTTGTGCTGAGAAGCTGTTGAAGATCTGTGTATCGTTGAGAGATATCGTCGATACCCGCCTCTCTCGGCTCGATCTTCCACAGGACGGCAGCTCATTCTCCACAGAATCTCATCAGACTCAAGCGAAGTGACGTTCGAGGTGCTCCAGAGATCGGTTCAGGTCCGCGTCGCTCGACCGCTGACGAGTGATCTTATCGACCGAGTACATCACGGTGGAGTGATGCTTATCATTGAACTGCTTGCCGATTTCAGGAAAAGAAAGTTCAGTGAGCTGCTTGCAGAGATACATCGCCACCTGACGGGGAAACACGATCTGCTGTGAATTCTTGCGGCTCTTGATCTCGCTGACTTTAAGGCCGTAATGGCGAGCGACGGTCTTGATGATCTCCGGCGCCGTAACTCGGGACTGCTCCGGCAGGATGTCCTTGAGCGTCTCTCGCGCGAGGTCGAGAGAGAGATGCCGGCCGGTGAGTGAAGAAAACGCGACAACGCGGTTTAGCAGCCCTTCGAGCTCACGAATATTGGAGCGCACCTGCTGCGCAACGAAGTGGGCAACCTCATCCGGCAACTCGGTGTGCTCGGCTTCAGCCTTGCGTCTCAAGATGGCAATCTTCGTCTCGAGATCCGGTGGCTGAATATCGGCGATGAGTCCCCATTCGAAGCGACTCCGAAGCCGCTCTTCGAGGTCCGGAATATTGCGCGGCGCAGAATCGGAAGAGAGGATGATTTGTCTTTGACCAGTGTAGAGCGTGTTGAAGGTATGGAAGAACTCTTCCTGGGTGCGCTCCTTGTTGGCGAGAAACTGCACGTCGTCGACGAGAAAGACGTCGATGTTTCGATAGCGTTCGCGAAAGTCCGGCATTCGATTGAATCGTAGTGAGCTGATGAGCTCGTTGACGAACTGTTCCGCCGGCAGATACATCACCCGCAGATGGGGATGGGACATCTGGATCTGATGGCCAGTTGCGTGGAGAAGATGGGTCTTCCCGAGGCCGACGCCACCATAGAGAAAGAGCGGGTTATAACTCTCGAATGGCACTTCGGCGACCGCCTTGGCAGCGGCGTGAGCGAACTGGTTCGAGCTTCCGACGACAAAATTGGCGAATCTGTATCGCGGATTGAGCTGTGGCGGTTGCCGTGCCTCGGATCGTGGAGTCCCAGTTCGCGCGACCGAGAAGAGAACCTCACAGGTCGAGTCTGACAGCCCGGCTATAGCGCGGTCGATGGTCGTGCGATAACTCGCCTCGAGAGTGTGGAGGAATCGCTCATTGGGAGCCACAAGAACGATTCGATCCTGCTCTTCGGTGCCGACCCTCAAAGGTTGGAACCAAGTCGAGAACTCCTCCGGATCAAGCTGTTGCTGGAGCTGTTGGCGGAGACGAGGCCACAGGGAGGTTACCATTGAGAAAACCCATCAAAGCGATTTCCACAACCTGTTGAAGAGATGTGGAAAACGTGGCTGAAGAATCGGCACCGCGGGGGTCGACGACTCTGGCGGAAGACGCGATCATAGCACACCCCGAAGAGACGGCAACTCGATCTCGTGTCGTCCCTGGTGCGTGATCTTGACACTGTCTGGCACGGAAATTGCTAGATTGAATGGCAGATAGTTTTTGGGTTACATGGGGGTTCCTACTCATCATAAACATTCACACCTTACAAGTCCTGGGACGATCTGTTCCAGCGCATCCCAGACGCCCCACCACAGTCCCCTTCTAACAGGGGTAGAACCACTACAGTCCCACCAATCATAGAGGAACCCCCTCTAACCTGACCCCCGAACGTCCATCGGTTGGGTTTCAGCGTCGGATCTTGTGATTCGACTTCTCCGGCGCCAGAATGACTCGCTCTCCGGAGTCTGCGAAAATGGACGGTCCACGCTGCGAATCCCAAGACCTTTTGGCCTGGTTCGACAGGTGTCGACGAGATTTGCCGTGGCGAAGCACTTCCGATCCCTACCGCATATGGGTGTCGGAAACCATGCTGCAGCAGACGCAGGTCGAGAGAGTACTGCCGTACTATGAGCAACTCGTAAGTACATTTTCCGACGTTGACGCTCTGGCACGGGCGCCACTGGAAGACGTCTTGGCGGTGTGGTCGGGGCTTGGTTACTATCGGCGTGCACGCTATCTGCATGCCGCAGCGCGTCAAATTGTCGCCAGAGGCGGGTTTCCGCGAACAATGGCTGGGTGGCTGGAACTTCCGGGCGTCGGTCCATACACCGCCGGAGCGGTGGCCAGTATCGCCTTCGGTGAGCGGGTACCGGCGATCGACGGTAACGCTGCGCGGGTCCTGTCGCGATTCGCGGCGCTCGAGGACAGTCCCAGCGGCAAGACAGGAAGGCGCCGCCTGACGGCTCTGGCCGAGTCGTTGGTCGATGACGATAGACCCGGGGACAGCAATCAGGCTCTGATGGAACTCGGCGCCGTCGTGTGTCGGCCGAGCCAGCCGCGCTGTCACGAGTGTCCGCTGGAAGCGTCCTGTAAAGGGCGTTTGCAGGGTGCGGCGGAGGCCTACCCGAGACGCAAACCATCCAGGCAGGTCATTGAGGAGCGGCGACTCGGCGTCGTCGTTCGCGCCGGCGGTCGAGTGCTCTTATTTCGTCGTCCCGAGGGCGCGTCGCTTCTGGCGGGACTATGGGAGATACCCTGGATTGCCTGGTGCGCACGCGACAATGCTGCGCGCGAGTTGCGGTCGCGCTATGGCGGAAACTGGGACCTCGATCGCAGCTGCGGATGGGTGCGGCATTCGATCACTCACCGCGACATTCGGTTCGAAGTCTGGACCGGCAGGCTCACCTCCGGATGCCATATCGCCGAGAACCCAGAAGCGGGCTGGTACACGGAGACGGAAGTCGGCGGCCTCGCGGTCTCGTCGTTGGTTGACAAAGTGATGCGTTGCGCCGCCGACTAGTCGCTCGTCGCGTCGAGGTCTCCACCAGCGAGCAGGTACCAGCCAACCAGTTTTTCCCGCAGCTCGTGGACTCGCTTGGCGGTCAGTCGACTCAAGATCTTGAGCAAGCGGATGGACGAGACCTTTTCGATGTTGAGAAGGCCACTGACGACCTCCCGCGGCAATGCGAGTGCGGTAGCACCGGTATCCGGATGAGCACGCGCATCTGCTGAACGCGGTCGATCGTCGATTAATGCCATCTCGCCGAAGTAGTCACCACGTTCGACAAACGCGAGGGCCTCTTCGCCGACACCGGGAATCGACTTGCTGATCATCACCGTACCTTCGGCGACGATGTACATCTTTTCGCCCCGCTCACCCTCGTTGAAGATCAACTGTCCTGGCCCGAATCGCTCCTCGCGCGAGAGTGAAGCGAGAAAGTTGATCTCCATCTCGGAGAGCTTCTGCTCGCGAAAAAGACCGAGCTTGTTCGTCAAGTCGAAAGTACCATCGGCGTCGTGCTGAGAAGCCGCCGGACGCCCCGCGACAACCGCTGAAGTGTCAGAGCCGAAGAACTTGGTCAAGCGATCATTGGCGGCTCGAAGCTTCTTCGAAAGGCTCTTCCACAGGGTCCACTGAAGGGCGAGATCGAATTTCGCATCGCTATCGGCGCAACGTCTGAGACAGTCGGCGTCGAAAGTGAGGACAAGTGAATCCGAAAGGGCCTCGGCATCACCCTCTCGGCCGACTCCATTGAGCATCTCAGTCTCCGCAAAGAGATCACCGGGAGTCGGATTCTCGATGGCGAAGGGACCGAAAGCGGTCATCCGCTGAATTCGAATCATCCCGCTTTCGAGAAGGAAGAAGGAATCCGCGTCGTCAGCCTCGCTGAAGATGGTGGAACCCGACAGATATTCCGCGGCCGAGAAGCACTCGGCCAGCCGCAACAGGTGTGGCGCGGAAAAGTGCGAGAAGATCTCGAGCTGGTGGAGTTTCTCTGGACTCTTCAAAGCGTCGCTATTGTACCGATTCGTCGTGATTGTCGGTATCGAGCTCGGGAAGGCGCAGCTGCGGGGACTGGAATCGGCTCAAGACCTTGCGCTCCGCAATGTGCAGCCACTCGTCTCTGCCGTCTCGATCGAGATACGACACCGCCAGGTCGCGAGTGGAAAGCTCATCGACCAGGCGCTCCTCGACGGCGCGCTGGAAAGTCGGATCTGTTGCCCGTACACCATCGGCTGATGGAGGTGTGACGATGGGAACGTGAAAGAGAAGGTCGTATGACTCCATCCAGTGCTCGACCAGCGAATCGAGAGGCGATTGAGAGCCGGCGGCGAGCAGAAGATAGACATAGTTGTCGAGAGCGCTGCGGTCACAGATGACCACGGGGTATCGTGCTTGTGCCGTCAGTTCTTCGGCGATCTGCGTGTGGAGAATCCAGGACTGTGAGGCGAGGCTCGTTTCGCGATTGATAGGCAGGGGGCATCGGCGAGCGACCTCATGAACGACTTCGAGCGAAAAATCTCTCTTTTTCAAGCGGGCCGCGAGCCCGTAGCAAAGCGTGGTCTTTCCGACCCCGTGAGTTCCGATGAACGCAATCTTGAACGCGGGTGAGGGCGACGACATCGCGAGTATTCTAGCTTCCTCACGTGCACAGGCCGAGACGCCGCCGAAGTCGATGCGAGACGGTGAGCAGCAATCGTGTCTGGTCTGGCGACGCGGCTCCACTTCGGCGTTGCCTCACAACGCCTGCTGCTGTGATGAGCGAAGGAAGCGAGAGTAGGGTGCAGAGATCTTTCAGGCGCAGCAGCCGCCGGCCGATCCGCGAAAGCGGCGTGCTGGCCGATTGGATGGGATTGCTCACGATTCTCCTCGAAGAAGATCTCTCTTCAGTGAGGCTCTACGGTGGTCCGGGAGCGCGGATGCTGACGCGTGTCGCCGGCGCCGCCGCTTTGACCCTGGGACACAGCATCTATTGTTCCTCCTCGACATGGGCGGCACTCGAGGCGGGCCGGCTTCGGGCGCTGGAACTCGTGGCTCACGAGGCCGTGCACGTGGTTCAGATCAGGCGGTCCGGACTCGCACGGTTCTTGGGTCGGTATGTTGCCGAGTACCTGAAGATGCGGCTCCGCGGGCGAGATCATCGCAGCGCCTACTTGCTCTTGTCGGCCGAAGTCGAGGCGCGCCGATATGCGGATCTTTGCACCCGCGTGCTGGCGCGGCACGCCGTGCTCGGCGTGTCGCCGTGAGGGCGGGATTCACATATCGCGGCGACCGGCGAGCGATCGAGCCAGTGTCGCTTCGTCGGTATACTCGATATCTCCACCGACCGGCATGCCGAAAGCCAGGCGAGTGATGCGCGGTGCGCGGTCCTTGAGCAGGCGAGCAAGAAACAGTGCCGTGGCTTCGCCCTCGACGTCGGGGTTGGTAGCCAGGATGACCTCGTCGATTCCTTCGAGTCGATCCAGGAGGTCGGAGACCTTCAGCTGATCGGGTCCTACGCCGCGTTGCGGCGAGAGGGCGCCGAGAAGCACATGGTAGAGACCCCGATACTCGCCGGTGCGTTCGATCGGCTGAATGTTGAAAGGCTCTTCAACGACACAGATCCGGGACCGATCACGATCAGGATCGGCGCAGAAGCTGCAGGGATCGACGTCGGTGATCGAAGAACAGGTCGAGCAGTAGAAGAGCTTCTCCTTGACGTCCAGCAGGGCGCTGGCGAGAGCTGACGCTTCCTTGGCGTCTGCCTTGACGATGTGATGGGCGAGGCGAGCCGCAGTCTTCGGGCCGACGCCGGGGAGGCGCGACAGCTCGGCGACGAGGCGCTCTAAAGGCTTCGACACCAGATTCTCGCCCCTCCGAGGAGCGTCAGGAGAGGCCGGGAATCTGCAGACCCAGACCGCCGACCTTCTCGCGCATCGCGTCGTCCACTTTTCGACTGGCGTCGTTGACTGCGGCGACAATCAGATCTTGCAGCATCGCGGGATCCTCCGGGTCGAGAACTTCGGGATCGATGTCGACGGAAAGCAGCTCCTTGTGGCCGTTCATCCTGAGTTTCAGCATGCCACCGCCGACGCTGGTCTCGACTTCCAGCGTCGCCAGCTCGCGCTGCATCTTGTCCTGCATTTGTTGTGCTTGCTTCATCAACTTCTGGATATTCACGCGGTGAGTCTCCTACGGCGAGTCATTCGTTGTCTTCAACGGATTCTACCGAGCCGCCGAAGATGTCGAGGACGGTTTGAACACGCGGGTCGGAGATGCTCTCCCTTTGGGGCGCTTCCTCCACCGTTGCAGCTGGCTCTTCACTTTCGACAAGTCGCCAGCGCGTATCACTACCCCAGGTGGCGGCGAGGGCCTCTTCGAGAGTCAGCCGATGCTTCTTCACCGCCAGGCGGTCGCGAATCCAGGTGTCACCGGGCGTCACGCATATCGAGAGCTCGCCGTCGTGGTAGTGGAGGCGAGGAGCTCCGGTGAGATGAGCAGCCAGAGCTTGATTGCGGCGACTAACGTGTTCGAGGAAGTTGTCGGTATCGCCGGGAGCAGACACTGCTGTCGAAGCGGGCGGCGCGGCTTCAGCTAACGACGGTGCAGGTGACGCGGTGGCGGTCGGTGCCGGCGGCGGTGGTTTCCCTTTGGCGGCACTGGTACGTGCCGAGGATGTCGGCGAGGTGGCCTCTTTCGACTGCGCCTTGCCGGCCGGGCCTGGGGGTGTCTGGCCGTGGAGGAGCTTCTCGATGGCGATCAGCTTGGGAAGCTCGGCAGCCCTGAGCCAGGCGATCTCGACAGCGAGGATCCCACTTTCGCTTCGCCGGACGATCTCTTCGCTTTGCAGTAGCAGGTGGAGAAGGCGCAGGAGATTCTCGTAGCCGGATGTGGTGGCCAGCTTCGTGAGACCTTCGCTCTCTTCGCCTGGCAGGTCGAGCGATTCGCTGCCAGCTCCGAGGGCGAGATGAAGAGCGGTTCGACAGTAATTGAGAAACTCGGTGAAGACGTAGCGGGGATCCCATCCCTCGAGTTCGACGTGACGGATGGTCTCACTTACAGATGAAGAATCTCCACCTAGAATCGCTTGCAACAAGTCTCGAAACAGTTTCTGGTCGACGCCCCCAAGCACACCGGCTGCGTCGTCCTCTTCGATCTTCCCGGAGCCGAATGTCGCCAATTGGTCGAGCAGCGCGACGGCGTCGCGAACAGAGCCGTCGCTGGCGCGGGCAATGAGTCGAAGCGCGGCAGGACCGACGTCGATCCCCTCCGCTGCGGCGATCTTCTCGAGATGCTCGCTGAGCTCTTCGAAGGCGACGCGACGGAATCGGAATTCCTGACAGCGAGAGAGAATCGTCGCCGGAACGGATTCGATCTCCGTCGTGGCGAAAATGAAAACCAGATGCTTTGGAGGCTCTTCGACGATCTTCAGCAGGGCGTCGAATGCCTGTCGAGACAAGCGATGGATCTCGTCGAGGATAACGACCTTGTAACGATCCCGGGCAGGACCGTATTTCAGGCTCTCGGTCAGCTCCCTGATCTGCTCGACCTTCGAATACGTTGCGGCATCGACCTCGATGACATCGAGCACATTCGTCCCGGCCGTGATCTCTTGACAGGATGGGCAGTCGCCGCAGGGGCTGGCTGAGGGTCCCTGCTCGCAGTTGAGGGCCTTGGCGAAGATCCGCGCCGCACTCGTCTTGCCGATTCCGCGGATGCCCGAGAACAGATACGCCTGCGCGATGCGGTCCTCGGCGAGCGCATTTGAGAGCGCGGTGACGATCGGTTTTTGACCGACGACGCCAGAAAAATCCTGGGGCCGCCACTTGCGGGCGAGAACCTGATACGTCATGTGAGTCCGAGAAAAAGCAGGAGGCGATGAAGGGTTCCGGTGGATCTGCGGCACACGGTCGGTGAGCCTTATCGCTGCTCCCTTCCGGGCCTGACGAGGTTCGGCGCCGTCCGTTGCACAGGACCAGAACCCTTCACGGCCTCCTGGCCCCTTCATGGTACGCCGAGAGGCGTGCGAAGTAAAGATAAGGAGCCTCTTGGCATAAGGGTACGACGGGAACCGGGCGCAGGTAGAGACGATCCCTCTCACTGGCTGCTACACTATGGCGCTCGCGCGGGCGGCGCGGGTGGCTGCATGCGAGGCAATGACATCGAGTCCATGGACGGGTGGATGGAAGAGGCGCTCGATCAGGCTCGCGTGGCTGCGGCGTCGGGTGAAGTGCCGGTGGGAGCAGTCGTCGTGAGGGGGGGTGAAGTCCTGGGTCGCGGGCACAACCGTCGAGAGGAGAGGGGCGACCCGGTTGCGCATGCCGAGCTCGAGGCGATCGCAGGAGCGCGGCGCTTTGTCGAAGGGTGGCGATTTGAAGGCTGCACGATGTACGTCACGCTCGAGCCGTGCGCGATGTGTGCGGGCGCCTTGGTCAATGCGCGTTTTGAGAGACTGGTTTTTGGTGCCGCCGATCCGAAGGCGGGATTCTGCGGCAGCCTGGGGGATTTGGTTCGTGACCCGCGACTGAATCATCGGCTCGAAGTGGTCGCGGGCGTACGAGCTGCAGACAGCAGCAGACTTCTGAAGGTGTTCTTCGCCGGGTTGCGGTGAAAGAAGGCGGGGAGTGTCGTTCTTTGGCAGGTTGATGAAGACGGAGAGGTGACCGAGTGGCCGAAGGTGCACGACTGGAAATCGTGTGTGCGGTAACCCGTACCGTGGGTTCGAATCCCACCCTCTCCGCCACTATTCCCATCATGTACACGGAGAGGTGCCGGAGTGGTCGAACGGGGCGGTCTCGAAAACCGTTGACCGTGCAAGCGGTCCGTGGGTTCGAATCCCACCCTCTCCGCCAACTATTTCGCCGCGCTGCCCTGCGGTGAGCACGGTCGCTGCGCGGCAGCAAAGGCACATGGCGGTCGAGGCGTGGGTGGCACTGTCTATTCGTTGCGTGTTGACCGGCAGGAGATGGCTTGCTAAGCTTGAAAGTTCGGAGCATTCGTTAGGGCTTCGTAGCGGTACGCGTGCGAAGCCTTCTGGCTTAACTCAAACTCGATCGGGACCAGAGCCGTGAAACGCACCTATCAGCCGAACAATCGCCGACGCAAGAAGAAACACGGATTTCGCGCCCGGATGCGCACCCGCCAGGGCCGCGCAGTTTTGTCTCGCCGCCGGCGCAAAGGGCGCTCACGCCTGTCCGCCTAGATCGAATGTCGAGCCGGCGCGGCGAGAGGTCTCGCACGGCCGGGTACCCGCCCGAGAGGAGTCGTCTTCGACGGCGGTCAGATTACCGACGATGTTACGAAAGCGGGCGCCGACGGCATGGTTCCTACTCCACGATTTACACAGTCGGCAACGATCTCCAGGCGCCTCGCCTCGGAATCACGGTTACGCGCAAAGTGGGTGGGGCTGTCGTTCGTAACCGGGTAAAACGCCGACTGAGAGAGATTTACCGCCTATGGGGCGACCGATCGAAGCTGCCGCCGATCGACATCGTGATTCATGCCAAGCCTTCGGCCGCGCAGGCAAGCTACTCGGCGTTGGAGCACGAGACGGAGCGCCAATTGGGAGCTCTCATCCGTCCGAGCGGAGAGGAGTGAGGCAGCTTCTCGCGGCGGTTTTCTCAGGCCTCTTGCCACGAGCGTGCCGGTTTACGCCAACCTGCTCGGAGTACGCTCGGCTGGCCGTTCTCAAGCACGGCGTCAGCAGTGGGACCTGGCGTTCGTTCATGCGGCTCTCCAAGTGCCACCCGCTGCATCGCGGTGGCGTGGATCTGCCCTAGGAAGCTCTCGCGCCAGGAGACAAGCGAGTGGATAACCGACGTCTTTTTCTTGCAGCCCTGCTCTCGCTCGCAGTGCTCTTCTTGTGGCAGTGGGTCTTCCCGCCCGCGAAACCCGAGATCGGTGGGGAGCCTGCGCCGAGCACGCGGCCGGCAATGTCTCCAGACGCGGGCCGGCCGCCGGAGGATACCGAGGCGACTGCGGTCGCAATCGACCGGGAGCCGACGCCTGAGGAGGACAGCGCCGAAGATGTTTCAGTCGAGCGACCGCTGATTGAAGCCGGACGGGAAGAGCTGGTCGTTATCGAGGGTTCGAGGTTTACCGCCCAATTCAGCAATCGGGGCGGCCAGCTCGTTTCCCTGGTTCTCAAGGACCACCCGGACTCTGAAGGAGGTCTCGTCGACCTGGTGCGCCGACGCGCCGAGGGTCCGTATCCGTTCGGGCTGCTCGATGCGGCAGGAGAATCACACCCGCTCAATCAGGAGCTCTTTGTCGTCGACCGCTCTGCGGCCGCGCCGGCGGGCGTTGTGTTCGAGTACTCGGGACCGACCGGTCGAGCGCTGAAGCGATTCCAGCTGGCGCAGGACGGGCTCTTCGATGTTTCGATCGAGGTCGCCAATGACCAGGTGAAAGTTCTTCTCGGCCCCGGAGTTCGCAATCCGTCGGCTGCCGAGCGGAAGAACCGCTTCGCCAAAAAGTCGACGATTTATCGTCGCGCCGCAGAGGTCGAGACACTCGAGGCGGCAAAGGTCGAGACGCGGACGATCGTCGCCGGCGACGGGATAGACTGGGTGGGTCTCCAGGACAACTACTTTCTGGCCGTGTGGATCGCCGAGTCAGGCTTGTCGGACGTGGTGGTTCGACCCGTGCTCGAGCTCCCGTCAGCTGACGGGAATCGTTTTCGAGCGCTGTCGGCCGACGTGGAGCTGACCGAAGAGGAGGAGGATCTTCCGCGTGAGTTGGCATGCGAGGTGCGCTCCGAGAAGGAAATGCTCGCGGGGCGAGTGTACTTTGGCGCCAAACAGTTCGACCGGCTCAAGGCAATGGCCGATCCGGAGAGCGGTCTTCCGTACGGTCTCGAGGGAGCGGTGGAGCTCGGCTTCTTCGGCATCCTGGCGCGACCGCTCCTGT